>Ga0207416_1004631_pt1 | contig 11725 bp, 9 predicted proteins | sample PaiPotPPM11metaG_FD_184107 | JGI IMG/M metagenome (GOLD analysis project Ga0207416, IMG submission 184107) | Iron sulfur acid spring bacterial and archeal communities from Banff, Canada, to study Microbial Dark Matter (Phase II) - Paint Pots PPM... ...
CACGATCTCGCGAATCGCTCGCAGCGGATGTTCTTGCGGCACCCGCTGCTCCGGCGAAATGTAGCTGTACATCGCTCCCTGCTGCTGGTCGTCTCCGCGCACGCCATCCTCCTAAAATCTCTTTGACAGGCGCGTGCTCCGTTTCGTGTCACCCCGTGACAGACTTTTTCAGCAACCTGCTAGTCCTTCCTACCTGCAAAATTCCATTTTAGGTGTTCAGTTCGCGCTCCTGTGCATTTCTTGAAGCGGTTGGTTATGGCGGGGTTCGGCAAGCCGGACCCTCCACCAAGCAAGCATATCCGATAGAGTGGTGGAAAGCGGAATCTGGGGCGACCAGGCGCAACAATTCCGAAACTTTTCGATATCTCCGGCGATGACCAGTTCATCTGCAGGCCGCATGAGAATGGGGTCTTGTTTTACTTCGAAACTAGAAGTTGATAGCTTACGAATGGCTTCGATAATTTCCTGAACGGAATAGATTTCGGTTGCGCCAATGTTGTAAACGTCGCCGTACTTGCAGTGCTCCGCTGAAAGCCAAAGAGCGCGCACCTGGTCGCGCACATCGATGATCGCGCGACGATTCGTTACGTTGCCCACCATCATGGTCGGGTGGTGCATTCCCAGTTCTATCCCGACGGCTCTCTTGGTTAGATCCGAGCACACGTCGTCAATTTTCCCTGGCCCGGTGGTATTAAAGATACGGATCCGAATTGATGGAATGCGATAGGTAATGAAATATTGTGCGGCGAGCAAGTCCTGGGCGACCTTGCTGACACCATAAGGGTGCAGCGGATTCAGTGCGTGGGTTTCCTTGACGGGCAAGTCTTCACGCGCAACCGGACCGTATTCCGCACTCGAGCACGCCACGACCACTACCGGTTTCAGTCCCGACTCACGTATGCATTCATATAAATTCACTGTTCCCCCCACGTTCGTGTCGATCGTCTCTCGCGGGTGGGTAAGAGAAACAGTTGGGTAGCTCTGTGCGGCAAGGTGAAAGATGCGGTCCGGTTGGAACGATTGCAAAAGCTTTAAGAGCGCCTTTGCGTCTCGAACATCGCAGTACTCGAATGAGGCACCCGTCCATTGCTGCTGGGGCTCACTGATGCCGATTCCCAACACGGAGCAGGCGGACTTAACGCAATGCGTCATAAGAAATCCGCCGATGAAACCTGCCGCTCCCGTGATCATGATCTTCATAATTGACTCTCGCCACGCAGCACATTTGCCTCACTTTCGACATTCGCTAGGAGATCCTGTGCCTCGAGATAGCGTTCTGGAGTGCCGATATCTACGCAATCGCCGGAAAACACGAACGCCTGCACGCGTTTGCCCTGCGCTAGCCACTGGGGGAAGAGCTGTTCTTCCAACGAAATGTTACCGCTGCGCGGAATTTCGGAGCAGAGAGTCTTATTGAACATGTAAATGCCCGTACTCTGGTAACGCGTCTTTAAAACGTCGCTCTTTTCCGCAAAGGCTCTCACTCTGCCGTCCTCAGCAACTAAGACCGACCCGGCATCACTCCGAGTTTCCGCAATCACGACGACGGTGGCACTTGCACCGCTTTCGCGGTGCGTCTGAACAAGGCGACTTAAGTCAACCGCTGCGTAGCTATCCCCATTCATAACGAGTGCACAGTCTGTCGTGATTTCGTCCGCCACCTGAGCAAGTGCGCCGCCGGTTCCGAGAGGCGCTGCTTCGATGGAGTACACAAGGTCCATGCCAAAGCCCTTTTCTCCAAAGTGCTCGCGAATGAGGTGGTGCTTATAACCCACGCTCAGGACTACGCGTGAAAAGCCATGCCGTTTCAATTGGAGAAGAAGCAATTCCAGAAACGGGCGGCCGGCAATGCTCGCCATTGGTTTTGGGGTATCGCCGGTAATACTCTTCAGACGTAGTCCTGCGCCGCCGCAAAGAATGACTGTATCAGTTAGACCAGACATACGTTATGCCAGTACCTCTGGCGCGCTCTCGTACGCAGCTTCCGGTTCGTACACAATAACCTGACTGCCTTTGGCTGAAGTCGCAAATGGCACGCACAACAATTTGTTCAGTCGTTGAATCACGTGCTCGCGCCGTTCAGGGGGAACAAAAAAGAGCATGAACCCCCCTCCCCCCGCACCCAGAAGCTTTCCACCAATGGCCCCGGCACTCAACCCAGTTTCATAGATTTCGTCGATTAGGGGATTCGTGATTTTGTCGGTCAGTGACTTCTTGAGCCTCCAACCCTCATGCAACAAGCGACCGAAGTCCTGTATTGGTCGGTGGGAATTGGAGATAATCTCTTCCGCTTCGTCAACCATATGAAACATTGTGGTGAGTTCTGCCTGTCGTTTCGGCGTTTCCTTCACCTGCTCCTTTGCGATTTCTGAAGCGGTGCGGGCAAATCCAGTGAAGAAAAGAAGTAAATGCTTCTGCAAATCGGAAATTCTGCTGTTTGGGGCCAGTAGGGGCTTCACGTCGATACTTCCGTCGGTGTGGAAGTTGATGCGATTGAATCCGCCATAAGCCGCGATCACTTGATCCTGTGCGCCAACGGCTTCTCCAAGGACTTCCTGCTCGACGTGGATCGCGTCCTGGGCAAGGGCGTGCTTGTCCCGCATCCGTTCCTTAAGCGCGTATAAGCCCAAGAGCAAGCCGACTGTGAACGCGGAACTGGTTCCCAGGCCTGTCCGGGCCGGCAGGTCAGCTACGTGGTGAATCTCGACCCCTTCGTGGACCCCAAGATACTGCAAGCAACCCCTTACGGATGGATGCTCAATGGCTTCATTGCTCAGCACATTCTCGACTCTCGAGTACGAAATTCGGCTGCGGTAGTCGAAGAAAGGCGGAAGACGCCGACAGGTTATATAACAGCACTTATCGATCGCCGTCGACAATACTGCTCCGCCATGCTCGCGATACCAAACCGGATAGTCGGTACCGCCTCCGAAAAACGAAACACGAAGTGGGGTGCGTGTGATGATCATCTACTCAACCTTCCCTTTATTCCGAGGAACGACACCGGCGCCTCAACTAAGTGCGAACAGTCCGCGTTGGGAATTCTTCGGAGAGACACCACGCACTTTTGATCTTCAACGCAGATTGTTCTTTCCGGCGACTGTTTCCCGTGGCTGGACGACCTTTTACTCGCCGCTCGGGGGCGAGCAGGTCACCGACGTCAATACCCTGAGCGCCCGTCTATGCTGATTCGTCTTCCCCCGCATGCTCACAAATTGCCCGCAAGGTCTCGGCTTTCAATACGAAAGAGCACTTTGTCCCACCACCTTACCACTGACCATTTAAGCCGCGGGAGAAGAACTTGCGCGCGTTTCGCCGCGTGCAATCCAAACATTACTTTGATCCAGGAGTACTTCCAGGACAGAGGCGGGACATTCAGTTTCCCTCCCAGGTTCCTGGCCATCTCTGCCGCCTCCTCAAAAATATCGAGCCTTGCCGGATAAAAGAAAACCATCCAATTTTGCAGGAACTGTATACACGCGGCGCGCACCCTTTCGCTCTCCTCCAAAGAGCGCAGATATCCAATATGCGCCTTCATGGAGACCCATTGAGCATCGAGCTTCTTGTTCGAGAGTCCGATGTAGCTAAGGCTACTCGCTCCGGCCGCACGGTAATAAACTTTCGCTTCCGGAACAAATCGAACGCCGCTGCTTGCAAGCAGGACGCGACAGAAATACTCGCCATCGTCGTCTGTGGTTAACCTTGTGTCCCATGGTCCTGCGGCCTCGGTCAACTCACGGCTTACGAGCCACGTGGCGGTTTGCATATGTAAGTTCTGTCCCATCTTGCGCATCAGCCATTCGACGGGAGACAGATCAGACCACAACGAAGTTGGAACGAATTTCGTTCGATAGTACCTATACATGAACCTTCCCCAGGGCCCAGACAGAAGCGTCAACTTGCTCGGAGAATGGTCCAACGCTTCCATTTGCTTGGTGATCTTGTCAGGAGCGATAAGATCGTCGGCATCCAACCACTGAATATAATCTCCCCGGCTTAGGGAGAAGGCCGTGTTTCGGGCCGCAGCAGCGCCCTGATTCTTCTGTGTGACGACGTGGACGCTATCGCTCGCAAACTCCCGCGCCACCGCCAGCGTCTGATCGGTGGAACCATCATCAACGATGATGATCTCCTTTCGTGGCCACGTCTGTGCAATTGCCGAACGCAAGGAATCGGCAATCCACTGCTGGGAATTATACGCAGGTATGAGAATTGATACCAAAGGTTTCATGGCCGTTCCTCCCCTAACAATTCCGCATAGACTTTTCGGGTCATCTCACCGACCACGCTCCACGAATGCCGTTCGCTGGCGTAATCTCGTATGTCCCGTCTTCGATTCTTCAGGTTTGTGTATAGGTCGCTTGTGAAATACCTTTCGATGGCGTTGGCTAAATCCACGGCGTCGCTTGGATTACACAGAAACCCTGTCCTGCCCTCAATTATCTCCTCCCTGAAGGGTCCCACGTCGGCAGCGACGACGGGTAGTCCGAAACTGTGGGCCAAGAAGAGCACGCCGCTATGGAAAATTTCTTTATAGGGGAGTACCAAAACGTCTGCAGCTTTGAGGTACAGCTCCGTGTCTTGATCTGGAATGAATTGGAGCTTGCAGATTATCCGCTCTTGACTGTCAGTGCTGCGGATCATTTGTAGGATCTCGTTCAGGTATTTCTCGGATCCTTTCTTCGGCTCACCTGCGATGACTAGCCGGTAATCCAATCGGCGAGTCATGAGCTGCTGATATGCAGCTAGAAGGTGTTCGAGACCCTTGTAGGGCCGGAGTCTGCCGAAGAATAGGATCGCTTTTTCACCATCCTTGATGCCCAGCTGACGCTTCGCGTCACCAGCAGTCAAATCAGTCTGGCGCACGGCGTTGTTAATGCCGAATGGGATGACCGTGACAGCCCCTCCTCGAACCCCGAAATCTACGACGAGTTCGCTCTTCATCTTTTCCGTATGAACAAAAATGTGATCGGCAAGCCGATACTGGAATCTCAAGGTCAGACGGTTGAGCAGTGAATCATTCGAGTCCCGTCTGGCTTGGTTAACATTATGAACTGTTAGAGCGATCTTCTTACCCAGCATCTTGTAATACAGCATCAGTAGGGTTCGGTCGATGAACTCGAACCTGTTGTTCCACAGAATATGAAGGATCTTGGGCTCGGCACACATCGTATAACGGAGGAGTCGCACATAGTAAATCAACAGTCTTGATAGCCTCTTTGCGCGGTTGATATCCTGCCGCTGATTCCCTCGTAAGTTAAGAAAATGCAGCTTCGCGGTAGAATGCATCTCTGGACTATCCACTTCGTCGCTTCCGATGACATCCAGGCATACACCTCTTGAGACCAGCGCCATTGCCAGGCCGAATGCGTACGGTCTGTCTTGGCAGCCCGTGAGCAGTCCAATTTCGATTTCTACAGTCGAGTTAGGCATTGTCTTGCGGAGTACGTCAACTCCCTTGGTCAGGACCATTGTGAAGGACAATCGGTTCAGGAGTGCCGCCGCTTGGTCAGACCTGGCTTGTCGCGGTGGCTGATTGATTGGCGGCCACTACTTGTTCCACGGACCGTTCAGGCAGCATGGTCTCGACGAGTCGCCTCGCTTGGCGAATGGGCTCAAACCCGCGATGGAGCGCGATGACTGCGGCGAGGTAGAGGGTAAAAAAGAGCAGTGACGTCCAGACGAGCCGGGCGAGTGCGCCAAACGCGCCGGGCGCGTTGGCAAACGGCACCAGGATGCGAACGAGCCATGCAGTGCTGCAGCCGGCCACTGCGGAGGCCACGAAGAATTTCCAGACCACCGCCAGGATAGATGAGACGCCAAAATCGATCGGTTTACCGGCGTACCAAAAGGCCGGAAACATAAGTATGAAATAGGAGGTTGTCCAGGCCAAGGCGATGCCTCCCGGCCCCCAAGGCAGAGCAATCACGAAAAGGCCCACCGTGCAGAGAAACTCAATAACGGCCCAGCGGAACCAGCGGTCGGGTCGACCGATCGAGAGATGAATCCAACCGTGCGTGTTACAGAGCAACATTACGCCAATGCCGGGGCCAAAGAATGCAAAGATGCGCCCCGTCTCCGTCCAACCCGGACCCAAGAGAATGCGAATCAGATCTCTGCCGACCAACGTCAAGTCGGCGCCAATCCCCATACCCAAAAACGCGAGGACTGATACGCCGAGCAAAAAGTAACGTCGATACTGCTCGCGCTCCCGATTGAGGCGGCTAAGCGTGGCGATCGCGACAGCGGACATTGGGGATAAGAGTTGGTTGGCGGGAAGATAAAACAGGTCGAACGCCTTCTTGTAAAACCCCAACGCCGAGGCGCCAAACCGCCAACCAACAAGCAGGTTGTCGGTATTGCCCGAGGAATAGCTGAAACCGAAGTGCAAGCACACGTTCGCCGCGAACTTCACAGCAGTGCCTGTGCCGGGGGCGTGACGGGGCAGGCTGGGAGTCCAGCGGCACATGCACCAGGCGCCAATGGACGCACTGAGCTCTTGGGCAATAAAGCCTGCAACGAGGGCCCAATAGCCCCAGCCCGCCAGCGCCAGAACGATCGAAAGGATCACGGAGACGACGCGGCCGATCACCCTGTTGGCTGAGACGCCACTGAAACGCATGGCGCGTTTAAGAAGAGCTAAGTGAATCACGGAGAAGCTGCCGGCCATGATGGTCAACGACATGCCTTCCGCGACATGCGCGACCGTAGAATCGTGATAGAAATGCGCCATCAGCGGACCGAGGGCGGCAAACGCGACCGTCAGGAGGGCGCCGATGCCGATATTGATCCAGAAAAGATTGCTGGCGAGAGAATCGGTTAGCTCCTCGCGCTGCAGAATGACCTCCGTAAATCCATTCAGGCCGACGCTGTAGAACAGCAGGCTGAACGTTGTGACCATGGTCACAACTCCGAAGTCGTTTGGCGTGAGCAGCCGCGCGAGGACCACGGTCGCGGCCATTTGCACAGCGAAGGACGCTCCTTCAGCAAAAATCGTTACACCGGCGCCACGAACCGCCGCCCGGTGCAGCCCATGCCCTTCGGCGATAGGGTGGAAATTGCCGCCGGAATCAAAAGGCGTCAAACTCTTGTCCCTCGGAGCCATGGCGCGCCATCGGCCCTGAACGATCGGGCAACGCTGTGAGTTGGTGGGCCAAAACACCGCAGCGCGACGTCTTTACTGCCCGAAACCGTGCCGGAGGCAGCGACAACCGCAAAGAGCAAGAAGATCCAGTTGGGACACAGCATCCTGAAGCCTGCCTCGGTGACGTTGTAAACTGCTGCAGTAGCTACATACGAGAGCAACAGGCTACCAAACGCCGGATCACGACTAAAGGTGGCGGCCGCCCGCCTGTATCCGCTGATCACAATCCACGCGATCAAGACAACGCCAATCCAACCTAGGTTGAGGTACACCTCTAGGTAACCGTTATGCGCCTCGTTCATGGGATTACCTAAAAAGGTATTCCTCACTTTGTCAACACGTGGCCCTAGCCAGAAACTCTCGAATCCAGCGCCAACGACTGGGTTGGGAGCCATGGGTATCAGCACGTCCCAGATTTCCGTTCGCCCAGTGAGGTCAGCCTTCCTACGCAGCGCATGCGCGATGCCCGCTCCACCGCCGAAAAGCATGGTGAGCCCCGCGGTTAGGACCATCATCAAAACGAGAGCATGTACTGCCCGAGGACGCCGCCTTATGGCAGGCAAGCTTGTCGCGAGCATCAGCACGGTGCCAAGGACAAAGCAGGCCCGCGATGTAGCCGAATTGGCCAACACCAAAAGCGCCACCGCGAAGGAGAGCGCCGTAGCCTGAGCTAATAGGTGGCGACCGCGGTTGCGCTGACCCTTGGAGCGGACGAGTGTAAGCACACGCCACAAAGTACCGAGAGCGAGGACGAGTACAATGACGCCCAGGAGATTCTTGTTGGTCGTTACGCCAGTATTCCATGGTGTTCCGTCCCAGGGGGAAAATCCGCGCCCCAAATTGGGGAAATATTTGATGAAGAGAACGGACGTGGGTAACAGTATGAACCCGACGCGGGAAAGAACGCGCTTGAGTGCCCCCTTGCGGTCGGCATCTGTGGTAATGATAAGCACCATTACCAGGTCGCCGGTGGCCTTGATCCAACGCTTAAGGGCGACGCCAGGAAAATCGGACCACACTACGCTCACCAGACAAAAGGCACCGTAGCTCAAGATTGGCCAATTCGCTTGAAGTACGCCGATCGCTTTTCCACCACGACGCACAAGGACAATTAGTCCCGCGACCAGCAAGACCAGATAAACAAACCTGTCTACGGGGCTGTCGAGTTGAACGTTGGTCGTGTCCACAGGGGCGATACCCAGCCAAACAGATACTGCCCTTGATCCGACGATCCAAAGCCAGATAACAGGCACCCACAGAGCCTTGGAGGTATGAACGGAACTATCCCGATCAAGGAAAAAGAGAACCGCGATACCGCAGGCGTAAGCAAGAACGGCTAGAGGAGGACTCATACTATCCTTGAACAGCGGCTTCGAACCGGCCTGCTGCACTCATGTGGCGTCCATGAAAATGCGGTGCAGCAACTCTAGCGATAGCAACCTGTGAATTTCGGTCGTATAGTTTCGGTTGCCTTTAATATGCCCGCGAACGATGGCCTCGACGCCGCTCCGCTCAAGATACGGCCGAGCGAGTGTCTGCGGGTCGAGCAGAATTTCTTGAACGTACTTCGCAAGGAAGGTTCGGTACCACAACCGAAAGTGGACGACTTTATGCCGGCCTAGCCAGAGGCGTTCCAAATGAAACGGCTTGAGGGAATTATCAACTCGAGCGATCCACTGCGGCATGCCGTAATCGTAGGCGTATTCGGCCTTGAACGTAAACTCTTGATAGGCTCGGGCAACAGCACCAGCAAGACCATTCGATCCACCTAAGCCGCGATCAGTGCGTAGTCGGGCAAGGGTCGGGCTACCGTCGCGAATCAGCCGCAGCCGCACGTCTTCGCTTCGCTCAACCCGCGGCGCCCGATAGACCGTGCGAACTACTTCGTTGTCTAGGTAGGGCGAACGCAGCGTAAGTTGCGTCTGCTCCAGCATGAGTACACCGAAGTTATATGCAGCTGGCTGGCGAAAAGCCACGACACTCGTCCGATGCCCTCGAAGCTGGTCCTGATAGGTTGCGGCCGCTCGTGATATCTCGGCAAGAACCTCCGGTTGGAAAAGATTCGCCGCTGGCGGCACGTGCTTGAACATCACAGCCGCGCGGATAATCTCGCTGCCAAACGTCCCGACCATTCGCACCGGCGCGATCTGCCGGGCGATTTCGTTGTTGTAAAGGTCCGCGGAGCGAACGACGTCAACGCATCCGTCGGTGAGATACAAAGTCCGCTCTGCGTAATGTGCAAACCTCGTCAAAAAGTCCTGGTCGACCGTGATGACCTGGTAGGGCTGGCCACAGATTTCCGCTACGTGCCGCGCCAAGTACACGTCTTGGTTCTCGCGGTACATGTTGCCGAAGGTGTAGCAGGGCAACGAGCCGGCCGGCGCCTTGCGCCAAGCCATGATGATACGCGTATCAAGACCGCCCGTGAGCGAGACACCGACGCGCTCCCGGCCGTTGAAATACCGCGGCAGTCTGGTCGTGAAAGCATCGCGCAGTTGGTCATAGTAGCTTTCTGCGTCGAGCGGCTCCTGTTCTTCCCATTCGCGCGGCTCAAAGTAAGTTGCCTTCTGTTCGAGGGCGCCGCCGCGAAAACTCCAGGCCGAGCCAGGCGGCAGCGCGTGAATGCCGCGGAAAAGTGTACGGTTCTCCAAAACACAGCCACAGCCAATGAACTCTGCCAGGCCCCGCGGATCGGCGCTGCGCAGTTCGGGGCGAACCGCCAAAATCGCTTTGGCTTCGGCCGAAAAATAAAACGCCTCTTGGGCTTCATGAAAGTAAATTCGCTGCAAGCCAAAGCGATCGTTGAACAGAGTCACCGTGCCGCGCGTACGATCAGCGAGCAAGCCTTGAAAGCGGCCATTTAAGTTCTTGAGAAAGTTGGGGTCCTCTTCAAAAAGATGGACTAGATAAGAGGGACCGTCTTCTTCACATCCATGCCCTCGCTCTTTGAGACGGCGAGCGGTGCCTGGTTCGGGATAGTCCTCGCCCGAAAAAACGAGAACGACGTCCTCACTTTCATTGCGGATGGGCATTTCTTCAGCGAAAGAATTTTCGCGCGCGACCCACCCGACATACACTCCCAAGGACTCATCGATCCACGTACCCGTCACGTAGAAGGATTCGTGGCGGAGCGCCTCGACCATACGCGCGAGTTGCGGCTCGGCCCACTCGCGCGGCAATTTAGTGACAAGTCCGACAATTCCTGGCACCTTACTTTCTCCTAGAGCGCTTCGGTCGTCGAGCGAGATTTGGTGTGATACCAAGCACTGCGTAATTCGCGCAGCGCGGTAGCCACACGACGTGGTAGCCGGTCGGCCAGCGGGAGGTGAAGTTTGGCAGAAAGAGCGAGCGCCCCCCAACGAGTTAAAGGCAAGTAATAACGGGGCACATCGACGCGCTGGAAGCCATTTATTTCTTTAAAATTACTGAGACCGTCGCCTTTTTTGTTTCCGTAGGCGAAGTTCTGATAGACGAGATACTTGATCCCCTTCTCAGCACAGGCACGGACACTCTGCGCAATTAGTGCGTTCGTCGGAGCTTTTTCTTTGTGACTCACCTTCGATAGAATGTGCATCAGATTGGCTTGAGTCCAAGTGTGGTCTGCGACGAGCTTAGCGAAACCAATCATCTCGCCTTCAAAGAACGCTCCGATGAATATGCTCGTGTCTAGAAAAGTAGCACTCATCTGCCGTACAGTCTCGATACTTTTGCCATAGTGCGGAAACGACTTCCCTTGCCGTACAGGACACTCGTTGTAAATCTCCCAAATGCCGCGTACTGTTTCGTCATCAAAAGAAAGTTGGCATAGGGTGACGCCTCGCTTTTCCGCCTGTCGTGCTCGATTTCTCGCGAACGAGCGAATCTGTTTGTTCCACCAATCATCAAAGGTAGTAATCGGCATCGCAGCTAGATTGTCCATCTCGAATGGATAGTCAAATTTCGGCGAGCTCTCCGGCAGTCGCTGGAGGAACGTAAATAGGTCCGCGCGAACGCCACTCGAACGCAGGCCTTCAATCGCTGGCATTGGGTCGTCCAAGAACAAGTATTTCTCGCCATCGAGACTGGCAATCTTGACGAGGTGGCCCCGAATTACAACTTCCCTTCCACAAACTTGCATACATGGTCTCCGTGGCCCCACCGACGCCCGAAATCTTCCAAACATCGACTCTCTTCCGGTCTGGGATGGGGCTGCTTTGAAATCAGAGATGCTTTCTTGTGTCGCACCATGATCGGCAGTGACGACAGTTCCATCAAAGTTCAGTGGCTCGCCTTTAAGTAGTCGTCGTGATGTCACGCTCTTCATTGCCTCAATGAACGCCAATGACAGAATCTGCTATGGCGCCATGTAGAAATCGATTGTCGCGTTCGTGGAAGCTTGTCGCAGGCGAGTGGAAACCTCTTTCGTTACCTCGTCATAAACTTCCATAGCCCGGATATCGGCTCATATCTTCTAGCAGGCTGCTGAAAAAATCTGGGGATAGATCATTGTTTCTACTTTTGGCATCGTAGAGCGGTCTTTTTCAGCGCTATCGAGATTCTTTTTCCGTGCCACGTGGCGTTTCAAGCTCTTTCTGAGACACC
>Ga0207416_1004634_pt1 | contig 11722 bp, 10 predicted proteins | sample PaiPotPPM11metaG_FD_184107 | JGI IMG/M metagenome (GOLD analysis project Ga0207416, IMG submission 184107) | Iron sulfur acid spring bacterial and archeal communities from Banff, Canada, to study Microbial Dark Matter (Phase II) - Paint Pots PPM... ...
CGGCGGGGATGGGGCGGTCGGCGAAAGACCGTACGTTGCGGCGCGACACAATGGCTTCCCAGGTCTGCATGGTCGCTGCAACGTCCGCGACGGCTGATTCATTCTCCGCATCCCCGCCGCTGAGGCGCGGGCGCCAGCAGGGTAGCATCTGGGTGTATGCGAGGCCGGTTGTTCCAATCCGAAGAATTTGGGACTTCCGCGCAGGCCGCCGCTACCGTCTTTTTCATCTGCCCGTATGACACCTCGCTGCAAAAGGTGCGTTTCGCGATACGGCGACTCCTTAGGGCGGGCTATCACGTCGTTGCGTACGAAACGACCACGGCCGTCTTCACGGCGGCCGATCCGACGATCCTTCCCGAGCTTATCGAACAGGTCCGAGAAGACATCAGGACGCAGATAGCGAAGCTGTCGTCCGCGGGCGTGACCGAATACGGCTTCTTCGGCAGCAGCCTCGGCTCCTTCATCCTCTACAACTGCGTCGGCGATAAAGTCCCCGAGCTGCGCTGGGGCGTGTTCAATACCGGCGGCAATATCGCCCGGGGAGTGTGGAACATGGCCTCGCTGCGGGACCTGCACCTAGCGCGAGGATGGTCGCTCCCACGGCTCGAAGAAGCGTGGGCCGGGCTCCAATGGCCGGACTTCGGCCGGCTCGAAGGCTGCAAGTTCGTCTTCGCGAGTTCGGAGCGTGACATCATCGCCCCCTTGGCCAACATCGAGCACTACCTGGAACCGATGCTCCGAGCGGGCGCCAACGTCAGCGTCCGCGAGGTGCCCGCGGTCAGTCACCGCACGGCCGTCATCGTCGGCCTGTGGAAAGGCCCGCAGCTGATTAGGCTGGTGCGCCGGCCCGCACCAGCCTAATCACCCGCGAAACGAGCTCGCCGGACCGCAGTAGCTCCCCGATCCGGTGGCTCTGTTCGGATGCCGTCACGAACTGCGGTGCATTACCGAACCGCCGACGCAGCTCATCATCGACCGCCGCGATGTGTTCGCGCCAGGCGGCGGGCGGGTCGGGGAGCGAGGCCGGGTCGATGGCCGCCGTCACGGTCAGCCCGCTCTCCCGAATCAGGTTGCGAAGCTGTGCGCGGGACGGGAAGTGGTTACCCGCCGGCGGGTTCTCCAGCTTGTCTCTTGCGGCCAGGAACACGAGCAGCCCGGCTCGGCCCGCCGTGCCGAGCACCCGGCGCAGTTCGCGCAGCATGGCCAGCTGCGCGTCCGGACCGCTGGCCGTGCAGAGCACTCCCAGGCACCAGGCGTGGCTGGCCGTGCCGTCGGCGAACGGCAGCGTGGTCGCGTCGGCTTGGACCACCGGGGCGCCAAACAGCCGAACGGCGCCCCGGCAGGCATCCGGCTCCGGCTCGACCAGCACCGGGCGAACCCCGGTCCGCGAAGCCGCGTAAGCGGAAGGCCCGCCGAGCCCGGCCCCAATGTCGATCATCAGGTCACCTGGCCGCGGATCCAGGTACTCAAGCAGCCAGTCCAGCTCCGACGGCCGACCGCTGCCCCGGCAGGCCGCGGGCATGCGGTATTCCTGGCCAAGGCTCTCGGCCACCTCGGCCGTCCATTCGGCAACGGTGCCGAACTCGGCATCCAGCGGGCCGCCACCGCTCATGCCCAAAGCATTTCCCCGATTCAGCGGGCCAACACAGAAACCACCAGTCGTTCGGAAGAGTCAAAAGACTTTTATCCCGAACGACTGGTGGTCTTCTCAGCCGCCCCCGCCGACTACTGGGGCGGGGCGACCTGGTGGAACCCGTCCGGGATGATCGTCAGGCGTCTCGTTCAATCGGGCAGCTCATGCACCGGGGGCCGCCGCGGCCGCGGCCGAGCTCGCTGCCGGGGACGGTGATCACTTCGATCCCGTTGTCGCGCAGGTAGCTGTTGGTGGTGACGTTCCGCTCGTAGGCCACGACCACGCCCGGCTCGACCGCGAGCACGTTGCAGCCGTCGTCCCACTGCTCGCGCGACGCCGAGTGCACGTCCTGGACGGCGGTGAGCACGGTGATCTCGGGCCGGTCGAGCGCGGCGGCGATGGCCCGGTGCATGTCCTCGGGCGGGTGGCCGGTGACCTTCAGTTCGCTGGCCGTCGCGCCCGGCTCGACCGTGTACGAGGGCAGCATCCCCATCCCGGCGTACTTGGTGAAGACGCCGTAGTCGGCCATGGTCAGCATGGTGTCCAGGTGCATGAAGGCCCGGGCCTTCGGCATGTCGACCGCGACCAGGCAGCGGGCGGAACCGGCGGCGAACAGCCGGCTGGCCAGCATTTCGACCGCCTGCGGCGTCGTCCGCTCGCTCATACCGACCAGGACCGCGCCGTTGCCGATGACCAGCACGTCCCCGCCCTCGACGGTAGCGGGGGCGGCTTCCGCCCCGTGGTACCAGACGTCGAAGTCGGCCGCGGCGAACATCGGGTGCCAGCGGTAGATGGCCTCGTCGCTGATCGCCTCGGGGATGCGGGCCGGGTGGCGCATCGCGTTGATCGACACGCCGCCGTAAATCCAGCAGGACGTGTCCCGCTGGTACAGCAGGTTCGGCAGCGGCGCGAGCACGAAACCGTCCGCGTCCAGCGAGTGGAAGGCGATGCTCCGCGGCACCGGCCCGAGTTCGGCGATCTCCCGCTTGGTGATACCGCCCGCCAGGTACCGCGCCAGTTCCGCCGAGCCAAGACCCTCCATGGCGGCCCGCAGGGTCGCGGCGGCCAGGGGCCCGTGCCAGCGCGGATCGAAGAGCCGGTCAAGGACGTAGGCCCTGGCTTCCGGATCATCCAGGGTCTGGGCCAGCAGGTCGCTGTAGTAGTGGACGACCACGCCCCGCGAGCGCAGCGCGTCGGCGAACGCGTCGTGCTCGGCTTGGGCGCGGCTTACCCACAGCATGTCATCGAACAGCAGGTCGGCGACGTTGTCCGGGGTGAGGCGCTTGAGTTCTAGATCGGGGCGGTGCAGGATAACCTGCCGCAGACGGCCGACCTCGGAATCGACGTGGAACATTCATCCCCGCATCTGTTCAGTTCGTCGTTTAGGTCAGCCTAGAGGCAGACGAGAGGTTCCCTGGGCGGTGGCGTAGGCGTCGCCAGGTGTTCACCATCAGGGGCGAAAGTCAGGCTCATGGCCGAAAATCATGAGAACCCTGACAACGCCCGCAAGGGCCTGTCCCGGCGGCACATGCTCACCGCTGGCGGTGCCAGCCTCCTCGCGACGGCCGCCACGGCCGCCACCGTCGTCCCCGCCCGCGCCGCCACGACGGGCGCGAGCGCGGACGCGTCCACTGCCGGCACTCCCGAGCAGATCCACCTGACCTGGGGAGACGATCCGACTAGGTCGGTCGTGGTCTCCTGGGCCTCGCCTGGCCCGGCTAAGCGGCCGCGGGTTGTGATCGGCCAGCGGGTCATCCCGGCCGAAGAGCGCTCGTACACCGACGGCCTCAACGGCGAGACCACGTACACCTACCACGCGCCGGTCCACGGCCTGCGTCCCGGCAAGACTTACGGCTACGCCGTCACGGCCGACAACGACGCCGACGCGGCCGACCCGTTCAGCGCCACGTTCACCACGGCGCCCGAGGGGCGGGCGAAGTTCCGGTTCACCAGCTTCGGCGACCTCGCTACGCCCAACACCGCGTGGGTGCTTTCCTACGGCCAGTCCGCTTACGCCGTGGGCGCGGTCGAGTCGTTCCAGCCGCTGTTCCACCTGCTCAACGGCGACCTCTGCTACGCCGACCTGAACCCGATGAGCCAGCCGGAGGTGTGGCGGGACTTCGGCAACAACAACCAGGCCTCGGCCGCCAACCGGCCGTGGATGCCCTGCCCGGGCAACCACGAGATCGAGTTCAACAACGGCCCGCAGGGCTTCACGTCCTACCTGACCCGCTACGCGCTGCCGTCCAACGGGCTGCCGCCGTTCGCTGGGCGCTGGTACTCCTTCCAGGTCGGCTCGGTGCTCTTCGTGTCGCTGAGCGGCGACGAGGTCGTTTACCAGGACGCGGGGCCGCTGGTGGCGGGCCCGGCCGCGCTCGTGCCCGCCGCGTCTACCGGCAACGAGCCGATCGAGCCGGGCACCTCCTTCTACATCCGCGGCTACTCCGACGGCGAGCAGACCCGCTGGCTTGAGGAGACCCTGCGGGCCGGCCGCGAGAACCCCTCGGTCGACTGGATCATCGCCCAGATGCACCAGTGCCCCTGCTCGTCGTCGGAGACGGGGAACGGCTCAGACGCGGCGCTGCGGGCCGCGTGGCAGCCGCTCTTCGACCGGTACCAGGTCGACCTGGTGCTGTCCGGCCACGACCACGACTACGAGCGGTCCTTCCCCGTCCGCGGCACCGACCACAACGTCGGCACCGTCACGGCGACCGGCGCCACCGTCGACACCTGGCGGCCGCACCCGGTGACCACGGTCGACAGCGGAACCTTCGACACGAGCAAGGGCACCGTCTACCTCATCCTCGGCTGCGGCGGCACCAGCGCCAACCTCGACATCTACGGCCTGGACAAGGCCGACGGCGACACCCAGGCGCGGGTGTTCACCGAGCCCAACCGGCCCGTCAAGTCGACCACGCCCGGCGTATACGCGCGAGTCGGCGCGCAGGCGACCGAGGACGCGATCTGGTCGGCCAAGCGGGACACCGCGACCGGCTACGGCATCGCCGTCTTCGACGTGGACCCCGGCACCCACTCCGCCGGGCAGACGTCCATCACGGTCACCCAGTACCACGCGCTTGGCGCCGACCCGGTCAACCCGAACACCGGCGCCAAGGGCAAGCCCACCGACAACTACACCGTGTTCGAGACCTTCACCCTGGTCCGCCCGCGCTCGGACGGCGGCTCCGGCGAGGACTAGCTCTTCGCATCTCCCCTGCCTGGCCTGGCCCCGGTCGGCTGACCCCGAAGGAGGCCGGCCAGGCAGGGCGACGCGCTATTTCGGACTATCGGCAGGCACGTTATCATTACTTTTAGTAGCGATGCGTCTACGGTTACGGAGGTCCGGGATGAGCGGACTTGAGGCCTCGCTGGTGCTTATCGCCGGCTTTCTCGTGTTCGGGGCCGTTCTCACGGCCCTTGCCTTCGCCGGGCTCTACCTCCTCAACCGCAGGGACGAAAGGACCTGACCACGCCGAGCTGGTCTCACGCTCCGATAAGCATCGTGACGAGGTCGGACGGCTGGTAGAAGACGTGCTTGCCGACCCGGTAGGAGTCGACGAGGCCGGTGCGCCGCAGCAGTTGAAGGTGCTGGCTGACTGCCGACGGGGTGACCGCGAGTTCGACGGCCAGGTCGCTCGTGGACCGCGGCCGGCTGCGCAGGAGCGCGAGGATGCGCAGCCGCTCGCGCCCGATCAGCCGCCCGAGGTCACTGGTGTTCGGGCGCTCGCGCATTGCCCATAGGGTGCCCTGACCGCGCGCCGGGTAGCCGAGTTCCGGCTGGTGGCCGACATCGAACGGGATGACGGCGCCCGGACCGAACATCGTGGGATAGAGGATCAGCCCGCGTCGCGCTACGGCCTCTTCGCGACTTGGGTTGCTTACCCGGTCGGCCCTCAGCCTCCCGTTGGCGTAGCCGATGGTGGGAGCCAGGTTGTTGAGCATCGCGGCCGTGCCGTCCTGGGTGATGGCCTGGCCGCGGTAGGCGACATCGGCCTCAAGGATCGTCCGCATTCGCAGCCAGTAGGGCTCGATCATGACTCGCCAGTACCGTTCCATCGCCGTGACGATGCGGTCGAGCGCCCCGGAGCCGGACAGTACCTCGGGTAGGCGGCCGTTGACGGCCACGAGCTGCCGCTCGACCTCCGCCTGCTCGGTCCGGGCGATCACCTCCAGGTCGGCTTCGTACGTCGCAAGCGGCCCGGACAGCGGCGGCGTCAGGAAGTCGGGGCTGCCCATCCGGTCGTTCATCAGGCCACCGAGCACTTCCAGGTCCAGGTCCGCCAGGCGGTGCTGAACCTTGCGCACCCAGGGAAGCTGCAGCGGGAAGCGCGACGGGTCGCGCAGCGCCCGCAGCGAGAGCGTCGCCTCGGTCGCGGGCGAGATGGCGAACCGGATCTCCCCAAGGTCTTCCGGTGACAAGAGGTAAGTGAGCATTTACGCCATTCGATGTAGTCGGAGGCTTCATTATTAGCCATCCGGCTCCTGCTCCCGCATCGTTTACGGCATGCCAACCGAGATCCGCCCGGTCAAGCCGGACGAGCTGATCGATTACCTGGGCGTGCTGCCCTATGCCAACGGCCTGCCTCACTGGGAGCCGTTCCCTGCCGCGTGGCACGGTGGCCCCGAGGCTTGGCCGCCGCCCAACCCGCCGGCCACGGCGGCGCAGCTGGCAACCTGGGCCGATGAGCTGCGGCGGGCGACCTCCTTCCATCCGCAGGCCGCCTTCGTCGACGGCCACCTCGTCGGCGGGTCCGCCATGATCAGCTTCGAGATCACCGTCCCTGGAGGCCGGCCGGTGCCGCTCGGCGGGGTCACGTCGACGGCGGTGGTCGCCACCCACCGACGCCGCGGACTGCTCCGGCGGACGATGCAAGCCATGTTCGACGAGGCGCGCGGGCGCGGTGAACCGCTGGCCGGACTCAGCGCGAGCGAGGGCTCAATATACGGCCGCTTCGGCTTCGGGCCCGCCACCCGGCGCACCCGGTGGGAGATCGAGCGCGGCCAGGCGCGGTTCCGCGATCCAAACCCCGACGGTGGGACCCTCGAGATCACCGACGCCGCCACCGCGCGGCAGGCATGGCGTACCGTTCACGACGCCGTCCGCGCCACCCGGGTCGGCGAGCTCTCAGCGACGCCGGACAAGTGGTCGGACCTGAGCGACGCGTCGACCGGCACGGCCGGCCCGCGCCGCTATCTCGTCCACCGGGCGGCCGACGGTTCCGTGGACGGCGTGGCGACGTACCGGCTCCCCTGGTCACCACGCGTCGAGGAGACGGGCACGCTCGTCGTCGAGGGACTGCAGGCCGCCAGCGACGACGCCTACCGGGCGATGTGGGGGCTGCTTCTCGACTTCGACCTGACTCGCAAGGTCGTCGCCGCGCCCCGCCCGAGCGACGAACCGCTGCGCTGGATGCTCGACGACCACCGCGCCCTGCGGGTGACCCGCCAGTCCGACAGCCTGTGGATACGGCTGCTCGACGTCCGCGCCGCCCTCTCGGCCCGCGCCTACGACACCGGGGGAACGGTCGTCCTCGGCATCGAGGCCGACCCCATGGGCCCAGGCAACGAGGGCTGCTGGCGGCTCGACGGCGGCCCGGACGGCGCCGTCTGCACCCGGGTCAACGCGACACCGGACCTGGTCATGGACCTCCAGGCGCTCGGTTCGCTCTACCTCGGCGGAATGTCCGCCGCGCTCCTGGCGGCCGCGGGCCGCATCCGCGGCAACCGTGAGTCCGTGGCCCTGCTATCCCGCATGTTCCGCACCGACCCGGAACCGTTCAACACGTTCGTCTTCTGACTTAAAACTAGTCGTGCGACGGACCGCGCATTCCGCATTCCGCGTACTGGTTACCCGGGCAGCTCAGTACTCGATCGCCGTCGCGGCCGAGGCGTGAGTGGCGGTAGAGATCGCCGAGGCTGCCGCGAACAGCGACAGGCCGATAAGAATTGCGAATATGATCTTCCTGGTCAATGTCATTGCGGGCCTCCGTTGTGAGTGAGTGCCGTTAATAACGGTAGTACGCGGCATTCGCCCCGGCTAGCCCCTGTCGACCTCGCTACCGTTTCCCCGCCTTGACCCGCGATCACGCTGTCGGGTCGGCGTGAGGCAGGATAAAAGACTCAGTCACTGACCTGGCGTTTCGCTTTCCTGCGCTTGGCCGAAAATGACCTCGGCGAAATTCAGGTCGAGTTCGCGGTAGTGGGCGCCCATCAGGTCCGCGGCGGTCTCCGGGTCGCGGGCCTCGAGCGCCGCGAGCAGCTTCTCGTGCATGAGCCGGAAGGTCTCCTGCGGAACCATGTGGATCCGGCGCGCCACGATCACGTAACGCTCCGTCCTGGTCGAGATGGCGTCCCGGTACTGAATCAGGACCTGGTTGTGCGACCCGCAGTAGACCATCCGGTGAAATGCGCGGTTGACGCTCGACAGGCCGCCCACGGCCACGGGTAGGCCGGCGTCCCGCAGGTACCTGAGCGCCTCCGCCTCGTCTTGGCCGGCGACCAGCTTCCGCGCGGCGGCGAGTTCGTCCCGCGTCATCTCCGTAGCCGCGAGCCGCGCCGCGAGAAGGTCGAGTTCCAGCCTGACCGCGACGAGGTCGGTCGCCTCCTCCCTCGTGAGCGGCGCGATGACCACGTCGCGGTGTGCGCTGCGGATGACCAGGTGATCCGCCTCAAGCCGGCGCAGTGCCTCGCGTAGCGGCGTGATGGAGACGCGGAGGGACGCGGAGAGCTGCGCGTAGTCAACGCGGCTGCCCGGCTCGAGCGTGCCAAGCAGGATCTGATTGCGCAGCTCGAGAAAGGCGCCATCCGCCTTGGTCGGCGCGCCGTCGGCCCGGTCGCCGTACGTCACGGTCCCACCCCCTTGCCGTCAATCCAGAACTTTATATTATAAAACTTCACCCGCTACGAAGGGACTCGCCGGTGCAGACGAGCACAGATCGGATCCTGACCACGCACACGGGAAGCATCGCCAGGCCCGATGGCCTGATCGAGTTGATGCGGGCCAAGGAGAACGGGCGGCCCTACGACCGCGACGCCTTCGAGGCCCGCGCGACGTCGGCCGTCGAGGAGTGCGTCCGCCGCCAGGTCGAGGCCGGGCTCGACGTCATCAACGACGGCGAGCAGCGCAAGAGCGGGTTCACCACCTACCTCACCGAGCGGCTCGCCGGGTTCGAGGCGGTCCCCTACGCGCCCGGCGAATCGCCAAGCCACTGGCGCGAGGTGAAAGAGTTCCCCGAGTACTACGAGCGCTACTTCAAGACCGCCATGTACGGCGCCATGCTGAGCCCGCCGGCCCGGCTGGTATGCCGCGGACCGGTCAAGTACGTCGGCCAGGAAGCGCTCGCCGCCGACATCGCCAACCTGCGGGCGGCGCTCGCGGGGAAGGACTACACCGAGGCGTTCATGTCTGCGGCGCTGCCAACCGGGCTCGCCGAGCACGACAACGAGTACTACTCATCGCGCGAGGATTTCGTGACCGCCCTGGCCGACGCGACCCGCGAAGAGTACCGGGCCATCATCGACGCCGGCTTCCTGATTCAGCTCGACGACCCGGCCGCGACGAGCCTGTGGGGGCATGCGGATGCCGCGCCCGCCGAGCGAGACCGGCGCGTCGCGGAGACCGTCGAGCTGATCAACTACACGCTCAGGGACATACCGCAGGAAAAGATCCGCTATCACACGTGCTACGGCATCAATCAGGGTCCGCACGTCTACGACCTGCGGCTGCGTGACTTTATCGAGCCGATGCTCACGGTGAATGCCCAGGCGTTCTCGTTCGAGGTGATGAACACCAGGCACATGCACGACTACCACGCCTTCGAGGACGTCCGGCTGCCGGCGGGCAAGGTGATCATCCCAGGCATGCTAAGCAACGGTGCGAACTGGGTGGAGCACCCCGACCTGATCGCCGAGCTCACCGTCAGGTACGCGGAGCTTGTCGGCCGGGAAAACGTGATGATCGGCAACGACTGCGGCTTCGCCTCGCAGGCCGCCACCAGGGAGATCGACCCGAAGGTGGGCTGGGCCAAGTTCGCCGCGCTCGCCGAGGGCGCCAGGATCGCCTCGGACCGCCTGTGGCGCCGCTGACGTGCGTGTGATCATCGCCGGAGGCGGCACCGGCGGGCTTGCCACGGCCATCGCCCTGCGGAAGGCCGGCATCGAGCCGCTGGTGCTTGAACAGGCGCCCGCGTTCACCGCCATCGGTGCGGGCCTCGGCCTCTACGCGAACGCCATGAAGGCCCTCACCTACCTCGGGGCGGACGCGTACTGGCGGCAGACCGCCGCGCGCATCGACGTCTCCGAGCAGCACGGCCTCGGCGACGACGAGCTCATCACCTCGTCGTCCCTCGCGCCGCGGGCCGCGAAGTACGGCGAACCCTACTTCTGCGGACACCGGGCGGACCTGCTGACCAGCCTGCTGATGGCGCTGCCAGCCGAGTGCGTGCGCACCGGCAGCCGCGTCGTCGCGATCGAGGAGACGCCGCCGGACGTGCGCGTCGCGCTCGCGGACGGCACGGAGGTCCGCGGTGACCTGCTCGTCGGGGCGGACGGGCTGCGATCCCAGACCAGGAAGCTGCTCATGGGCGAGCGGGAGGCCCGGTTCACGGACGTCGTCGTCTGGCGTGGGCTCATCCCGCGCGAACAGGTGCCAGAGCGTTACGACGCCAAGATCATGGCCTGGTTCGGGCCCCGCCGCCACGTGCTGCTTTACCCGCTGCGGCACGACGGCCACCGGGAAAGCGTCTACAGTCTGAGCGCGTTCGTACCCGCCACCGAGGTGCACCGCGAATCCTGGACGGCCTCAGGCGACCTGGCCGACCTGCACGCCTCCCTGGCAGACTCCTGCCCGGCCCTGCACGAGCTCCTTGACCAGATGGACGAGGCGCTGATCACCGGGATCTACTTCCGCGACCCCCTGGAGACCTGGGGTTCCGACCGCGTCGTGCTGCTCGGCGACGCCGCGCACCCCGCGCCGCCGAGCGCGGGGCAAGGCGCGGGCATGGCGCTCGAGGACGCCGTCATGCTCGCCGCCTGCCTGCGACGCGCCGGCGCGGGGAACGAGTCGGCGGCGCTGCGAGAATACGTCTTCCGGCGCAAGGCGCGCACCACGCGGATGCTCGAGTCCTCTCGTGTCAACCTGCGCAACAGCCAGACCAGCGATCCGGTCCAGGTGCTGGCGCGCAACGGCTACTACCGCGGTCTTGAGCGGCTTAGCCCGGCAGGACCGCCCATGCAGGAATGGCTGCTTGGGCACGACCCGGTCGCCGCCGCGCAGCAGCCGGCCGCGGAGTTCGCGCGGCGCCTCGCCGTCCCGGGGAATCCGCTGCGCCGGCCGGAGTCGCGGCGGGCCTTCGACCTGTGGCGGGCGGCGCTGACCGGCGAGCATCGGGCGGGCGGCTGGCTCGGCGAGCGCCGTGGCTACGCCGAGTTCGTCCGCGGCAAGCTGCATACAGCGGGCGCTGCCGCGCCGGCCGCCGAGGTCAGCTGCGACGGGACGCCCGCGTTGCTGGTCGGGCGGGTGCCGGATGGCCCGCTTCCTTCGAACTCGCGTAAGCCGGTGGTCCTGCATCTGCACGGCGGCGGCTACGTGATGGGCTCGGCGGAGCTGTCCGCCCCGCTGGCCGCGCGGCTGGCGGAGGCGGCCGGCGGCTGGTCGCTCGTCCCCGACTACCGGCTCGCACCCGAGCACCCGTTCCCCGCGGCACTGCACGACGTCCTTGCCGCCTACCGCTGGCTGGCCAGGCAGTACCCGCACGCCCCGATCCTCGTCAGCGGGGAGTGCGCGGGCGGCGGTCTCGCGCTCAGCCTGGCTCTCGCGCTACGCGACGCGGACGGGAGCGCCACCCGCCCGCCCGCGGCGGTCCACGTCGTCTCGCCCCTCTGCGACCTGGCACTGTCCGCTGAGCAACCCGAGCCCGCCGCCGACACCGATCCGTGGTTCAACCGGATCGCGCTCATCCAGCTCGCCGCCTGTTATATCCACGACACCGACCCGGGCCAGCCGCTGGTGTCACCCGTGCGCGCGAACCTGTCCGGCCTGCCTCCGCTGCTCATTCAGGCGGCGGAACCCGAGGCGCTGTTCGCGTCGGC
>Ga0207416_1004635_pt1 | contig 11718 bp, 9 predicted proteins | sample PaiPotPPM11metaG_FD_184107 | JGI IMG/M metagenome (GOLD analysis project Ga0207416, IMG submission 184107) | Iron sulfur acid spring bacterial and archeal communities from Banff, Canada, to study Microbial Dark Matter (Phase II) - Paint Pots PPM... ...
CGTTTCCACCTTCTCCATGTCGAGATCGGGCTGTGCTGCCATGCGGCTTCTCCCTTCATCATATTCACTTCTGATGGTAGACGAAACCAATTGTAGTCGCCCCGGTCGGGATGTCAAGGAGCCGTATTCACTCATCCAGAACCCCAGAATGTTACCGAACGCTCCACGGTTCGCTCATTTGAGAATGTTACTCAAGGAGGGAACCGATGGCGGTCGAAGATGCCATGACGATCAACGAACGACGCACTTATCTCAAACGGATGCTCCCCCGCTATCGTGCCGCCAACCACGCCGAACGGGGACGCTTACTCGTCGAGATGGAGGCGATGATCGGGATGCATCGCAAGAGCCTGATCCGCTTGCTCGCTTCCTCCTCGCTCGCGCGCCAGCCACGGCACACCGCACGCAAGCGCGCCTACGGCCCCGCGATCGCGGCGATCATCGGGATCGTCTGGGAGAGTTTGGGCTACGTCTGTGCGGAGCGGTTCACCCCGTCCTCGTAGAGGCGGCGCGCCATCTCGCCACCTTCGGCGAACTGACGCTCGCGCCCGCGCTGTGCGACCACCTAGTGTTCAATCAGGAGATCTCTTCGGAATCGGCAATAGGAGCCTGCACGTCCTATCGAATATCGGCGTTCGCCGCCTGCATCAGTTGGAGTGAGGTAATCGCCAAGGGGGATACGCTCCCCACAGAACAATTCCGATGACCTCCTCTGAGCAAGCACTAGCGACGATCAGCCGCGCGACGGTCGGACGCCTGCTCCGGGGGATGCGCCGCTCAGTGACGAATGTACGTAGACATGCGCGTGCGCGCTCCCATCGCCGCGCAGCGCGGGCGGCAGCCAGTGCGGCTGGAAGAGCACCAGATTCCCCCACAGCAGCAGCAGCAGGCCCACCCACGGTACCAGCCGCTTGCCCCAGCGCGCTGTTTTCTCGATCAGCATCACGCCGGTCAAGAGCGCCATCCATACCACACTGCCCACCCCAACCGCGAACATTAGTAGCATCAGCGTCCAGCAGCATCCCAGGCAGAAGAGCCCGTGGCGCACGCCCAGGTTCCATGCCGGCCCGAGCCCGCGCCGATACCAGCGCAGCAGGAAGCTCGCCGGGTGGCGGCACTGCTCGAGGCACCGCTCCTTGAGCGTGCTGAACTGGAAGCAGCCGGCAAGCAGCAGCACGCTGCCGGTGATCACGGCCGGGTGGTCGCCCAGCCACCCAGCATGGTCCAAGAGCGCGTGCAGGGCGGCGTCTCCCACGAAGGCGAGCACCGCGAAGCCCGCCCAGACCACGAGATAGGCGGCCACAAAGACACCGCGCGCGAGCCCTGCCCGTGCCTGCCCGCCGCTGGCCCGCGCGAAGAGCCGGATCATCGGCAGGCTGGTCGGCAGCATCATCGCCGCAATCATCACTTGCCAGGCGAGCAAGAAGGAGAGGAGCGCGAGCGCCCAGGGCAGCGTGCGGTGCCCGATCAGCGCGTGATGGTCCACGAACCGGCCGTTGCCCCTCACAATGGCCACGATCGCGAGCGCCCAACTCATGAGCGCCACGCCGGTGATGATGACCTCCTCAGGGGTTGGCTGACGCAGGGCACGCGGCTGATACCCGCACGCCCCCGTCGCTGCGTCCGCCGGGTGCGCAGCGGCCATGCGGCACCTCCCTACGCTTCCAGGTGGAAGACGCCCTGGATCGCATTGCGGCCCGTGTAATCCCAGACCATCCCGTGTTCGGGGATGTTCACCCGATTCGCGGACGCCTTGGCCACATAGGCGGGCGAGCCGGGGATCGTGCTGAAGGCGCTATCCACCAATGTCGTGGGCTGACCGTCCGGGCCGCGGAAGGGCTCCATCGCGCCATACAACACATCGCCGACCCGTACCGAGCCCTTGCCTTCCCGCAAGTCGTACTCGATCGGCGCGACGCGCACCTCCAGCACCTCGCCGATCAGCTTCGCGAGGTCGGCGATGCCGCCACCGAGTTTGCCGCTGAAGACTTCCAGGAGCGCGTCACGCTGCTCCTGCGTCCCCTTCCCGTCGAGATAGATCACCGAGCGCCAGTTACCGTTGAACACGTTGCCGGGGATGTTGACGATGTTGATGAGGGTCAGCCCCGAGACGTCGAGTCCTCTAATCTGGCCGCGCTCGACGTGATAAACCAGGAACGACTGGCAGGTGCCGTTGTCCGGGTCCTCGCCCACCCAGCAAGGGCAGAGAGTGCCGCAGTCGCAGACCTCCAGCAATTGTCCGTCGAGTGTGTAGGTCGTCGCGGTCGTGGTTGCCATGGCATTCCTCCCATTCATACGAACTCCTTGATCCGAATCGTCGGCCCGCGCCTTCGGCGTGGCGCTCATGTCACCTCCCCTCTGCGTCAATGCTGCTTCAGCGTTCTGGGGATATCCGCATCATTGTCCTCGCGTCGCTATGGTCGTGCTTTCGAGGAGGGAAGCGATCTGATCCGCCGCGCGTGCCGCGCCGTCGGGCTCGACGGGGCGGTAGCACACCCGCGATGAGAGGGCACAGGTGAGACGCTCGGCGATCACTGCTGCGCTCGCCTCCGCGAAGGGCACGCGCGCCCACTGCGGCACACCGTAGCGCCCCAGGCGATGGGCCACATGCCGGTTCTGCTCAAAGTGGCCGGTGAGCGGGAAGTACAGGAAAGGACGCTGCGCCGCGACCAGTTCCATCGTCGTCGACAGACCGCCCTGTACGAGCGCGGCATCGCACGCCGCGAGCATCTCATGGAGGTTATCCACATAGCCGCAATACTCGATCCCCGTATGACGCGGCCATTGGACCGGATCGATCCGCGGGCCACAGACGACGATGAGGCGCAGATCAGGGAGTTGCGCGCGCATGCAGGGGAATGCGTCAACGATGCGGTGCAGCAGGTCGGTGCCCGCGCTCGTGCCGCCGACCGCCGCGACGGCTACCCGCTCATCGGGCCGGAAGCCGAACCGCCCGCGCAGCGCCGCCCGGTCGCCGAGCGCTGCGGGGTCGAAGCAGCGCACGTAGCCGGTGAACGTGTAATTCGCCTCTACCCAGTCGCGGATGCGCGGCAGCCCGTCGCCGAAGGTGTCCGGCACGATATCGTCCGGGGTGCCGATGAAAAGCGCCCGGTCACGGACCCAGGGGTAGCGCGCGACCTGGGCGATCATCTCCGCGTTGTAGTCGGCGGTCAGGGACGCCTCCTGGTCGTCCTGGGCAGGCACCATCGGCAGGTAGCCGACGAAGTCGGTGAGCCAAGCGAACGGCGCCGTTTTCAATTCGGGGTTCTCGTGCAGGTAGTAGTCGACGTCCCACGCCTCGTCACCGATCCAGAGATCGTAATTTCCCTCGCGTGCTGCGTCGAGGAAGACGTGGAAATTCGCCAGGAGGATCTCGTCCATGTTCCGCAGCGCGCGGAAGACGTGGAGCGTATGCTCGCCGCCCATTTCCGACTCGATGTGCGGCGATTCTCCCGCGAGATGGGCGCTGAGGGGATGGATGCGCTCGCCGCGGGCCTCGAGCACCGTCGTGACGGGATGCTGGGCGAGCCAGTCGATCTGCAGCCCCGGGACCCGCGCCCGCAATGCGTCGGCGATCGCCACGTCCCGTTGGGCGTGGCCCAAGCCGATCGGGCTGCTGACGGAGAGCGCCCGCTTCGGTCGGATCATTGCCCGCCGCCAGGTCTGTCTCGGTGGCACGTCGCGCCCGATGAACTCATGGATCAGCATATTGATCTTGACCGGGTCGCGCAGGTGCGGCGCGTGCCCGCACCCTTCGAACACGACCAGGACGGAACTGGGGATTGCGTCGTGGATCGCCTCGCCGTTGGCGAGCGGGATGATGCGATCCTCCGCGCCGTGGAGGATGAGCGTCGGGCAGCGGAGCGCGGCGGCGAACATCGCCATGTGCGGCGTCGCGCTCTCGACGATCGTCGAGATCAGCACGTCGGGTGTCGTCTCCAATCCCCAAGCAACGGCGTCCTCAATCCCCTTGGTCGAATGGGGTTCGCTAAAGACGTTGCGGAAGAACCAATCGAGGAAGTCGGGGTAGTCGAGCCGCCAGTAGACCGCGTTGTACTTATTCCTGCCCTCGAAGTCGGGCGGCGCGGCGAGGAACGCGTCGAGGTTCCGGCGCGGGCCACCATTGAGGTTCGCCGCCGGGCCGATCAGTGCGAGATGCGTGACGCGCTCCGGGTGCTCGGCCGCGACCTGCATGCCCCAGCGGGAGCCAGCGGAGAAGCCGGCGATGGCGGCACGGTCAATGCTGAGCGCATCCATGACGGCGAGCGTGTCGCGCGCGAAGTCATCGGTCGTGTAGCCAGATCGCGGGCGATCCGACTTGCCGTTGCCGCGCCCGTCGAAGGTGACGACGCGGAATCCCTGCCGGGCGAAATAGGGGACCTGCATCTTCCAGCAGCGGCTGTGGATGATCGACCAGGTGGGCAGGAACAGGAGGGTGCGCGCGGCGTCTGCCGGGCCGAAGATCTCATACGCGATCCGGACACCGTCCACCGGGTTCGTGGCGTATCCCGTCGTCACGGGATCAATGGCGCGCATCCGACACCTCCCTCTCGCGCCGACCGCGTCAGCCCATACGTGCCCGCTCGGTTCCGTCGTCTCCGTCGGACATCCTGATGCCCGCGTTCGCCTCGCGCGCTTCCAGCCAATCGCCGATCGCATCGAGAGTGGCGAAGAAGCGTCCCTGCTTCTCGCTCGCACCGGCAAGGTGCTGAATCTCCATCCCCAACCAGAAGCTGGTCACCGCGCTCGCCACCAACTCCGGGGGCAGGGAGATCCCGAGATCCGGCAAGTAACGACGCGCGACCTCCTCAAGGAGTGCCCGCCAGTTGTTGAGCCGACCTTGGATCCGTGCGGCGATCTCGGGGTTGGCATATCCCAACGCGTAAAGTTCGTGCAGGGTGCGCACGTACCCGTCGGCCAGGTCCTGACGGTAGAAGGCGATCGCCTGGCGCCACTTGGCGCTGAGCGGCGCCGCGGGATCGTCGTACAGATCGCGCTGGCGGGCGAGCTTGCCGCTGTCGATCGCGTCGAAGAGTTCGGGTAGGAACTTGCGCTTGGAGCCGAAGTAGTAGTTGAGTAGGGCGACGTTCGTGCCCGCCTCGGCGGCGACGGCGCGCGCCGTGAGTCTGGCGTAGCCGTCCCGCGCGAGGATCCGCAGGGCGGCGGCGAGGATCGCGTCGCGCGTTGATCCATTTTCGGATGCGGGCACCGCATTGTAATCATCTGTTTCAAACATATGTTTAGTATGCACCTTGGGGTGTCGAATGTCAAGCCCCGCGAAGAGAATACCGACGCATGGGTGCCGTTGGTGAGAGGGGCGATCGCGAAGGACGGCAGTCGCGGCGCGGCATCCGTCTTCACCGACACGATACCTACCGATTCGTCGCGTGGTGACTCGCGGTACAGGTCGATTTTCTTCCGAAATGCGCTCCAAGCGCCGAGATCATGCCGATAAAAAAATGGCCAGTCGGCGATGTGGGTAGTACCCCAGTGAACCGTGGTCAGGCAGCATTGGGTAGCTCCCGTAGCCAGCGCGGCGGTCGTCCCCGCCGTTTGACGACGGGTAAGGGGACGGGAAAGGCCAGCAGTTCATGCACCGTCCAGCGGTGATCGGTCAGCACCGCCGCCTGTGCCGGGGTTCGTCCGGCGAGGCTGCGGTGCGGCGTGCAGAAGTTGTAGGCGCTCCCCACCAACCACATCCCTGCCTCCAGCGTCGCGACTTGCCGCACCGTCGCCCGACTGCGGCGCACCAGCGGCGCAAGCCGGGCGCGGAAGGTCGCATTCAGTCGTTCGATGTACGCCGTGTTGACCATCGCCGTCTCCTTGCACTGCGTCGCGGCCAGCACCGCTGCGACCGCCGTCGCACTGCCGCGCACGATCCGCCGCTCCACCGCACAGACGCGCCGTCGTGGTTGTCCTCCCGGGACATCGCGCTTTGGAGACCAAGCAGGGCTATTCTGTGGCCCACACCCCGCTCGCTCTCCCAGCGAACCTGTCACGTTCATCGCTCAACGGGCTCATGGGCCCTCTTGATCATCGGCATGGAGCGCGACTGGCGTGCTGAGACGAGGGGCATTCGCCACCTCTGGCCTGCGTAAAACCCAAGCCGCCTCTCGTGCGGTGCGTCGCGCGATTTACCCTGATCACGTCTACCGAACATCCCTACAAGCCCGTCATCAAAAGCACCCATGAACCACTTAAACGGCGAGCGCCTTCAGCGCTATCTGTCGGTATCCCCATACCCTATCACCGCTCGGTGCCGAGTCGGCGCACCCCCTGGACAAAGGAGGAGTGCAGAAACGTCGTCCGTAGGCGCTCGTCGTGGAGACCGGCGGCCACGCGCTCGATCTCCGCGAGGGCATCTCGGTATGCCGATCGGGCCTCCTCCGGTCTCCCCTGGCGGTGTCGCAGTGCGCCCACAACGGCGTGAGTCTGCCACAGTTGCGGCGGGTTCCTGATCGCGCGTGCCACCCGCAATGCATGCGCGATTTCCTCATCGGCAGTCGGCAGTGCGCCGTCGGCGAGCGCGACCTGCGCCCGCAGCCGCCGCGCCTTGACGATATTCTTCTTGCTGTCGCTCGCTTCGGCGCGTTCCAGGCATTCGTCCGCGTAGGCGCGGGCCGTGCCGTGGTCACCGCGCTGCAGCCACCATTCGCCGTAGCTGTGGCAGCAGTGCTGTGCGTAGCGCCAGAGGAGCAAGTGGTCCTGCGGACGCGGGTGGCGGATCGTTTCTTCGACCACCCGGAAGTGCGCCTCCGCTTCCGCGTGCCGACCGACCGCCATCAGCATGTCGCCCAGGTTCAGGCGGGCGTTGTTCACAACTTCCGGGTCGGTAGCGGTCGGCACGGACGCGCACTCATAACTCTCGAAGTTGAACTGCAGCGCACGCTCGTGGTCCTGCAACTCGCCGTAGATCCAGCCTTTCGTATTCAGGGCACGCGCCCGCACGAATACTTCGCCTAGCCGATCGCACCGCGTGATGACCTCGTCGAGGAGCGCGAGGGCGCGGTCGTAGTTGCCCATGCTGCCATGCACTAGTGCCTCCTCCCAGCCGAGCCAGATGCGCTCATTGACATGACGGACGGCTTCCGCGGCCACGCGCCAGCGCGCGAACGATGCCAATGCCGCGTCATACTCGCCCCGCCAATGGTGCAGGAAACCCTCGAGGTCGGCAAAGCGCGCACGACTGAGCGGATGGTCGACGCGTGCCATGAGCGCTGCCGCGATCGGGAAGAGCGGCGCGGCCTCGGCATGCCGATTGAGCAGGGTCAGCATCTCGATCAGCAGGACGGTGCCGAACAGGCGGATGTCATCGAACGTCTCACCGGCAAGGTCCAGCGCGGCCCGCACGCTCTGCTCCGCCGCGGCGAAGGCATGGCCGTAGTTGAGCGCCCGCCCGCGGTGGATCATCGCCAACGCCGCGCGATGCGTATCCCCCGCCTGCAGCGCGGCTTCGTGCATCGTCCCATACTCGCGCGCCGCACCGGGGAAGTCCCCGCAATCGAAGGAGATGAACCCGCGCTTCTCGGCGACCGTCGCCGCGCTTGCATGTCCGGCCGACCCGAGCCGTTCACAGAGGGCGAGCGCTTCGGCGTAGTGGGCGAGCGCATCCCGCACCGCGTTGGCGGCTGCCGCCTTGTCGCCGGACTTGACGCGGTACTCCAGCGCTTTTTCCCATGCCTCGCCCTGCTGGAAGTGGTAGGCGAGCGCCTCATACTGCGCGTGCGGCCGGTGCCCCATCGTCGCCTCGATCGCCGCCGCGACCCGGCGATGCAGCGTGCGCCGCCGTGCGGCCCCCAGATCACCCTCGACGACCTCGCGGATGACATCATGCGCGATGCGATAGTGATCGCCCTGATCGATCACGAGGCGTGCTTGGCAGATCGCCTCCAGGAGGGCCAGCGTCTCCTCCTCGCTCCGACCCGTCGCGGCGACGAGTGCCTCCACCGTGGTGTCGCGACCGTTCACCGCCGCCGTGCCCAGCACCGTGCGCGCCGCCTCCGGTAGGGCGGCGACGCGCTGGCGCACACTGTGCGCGATACTCCAGGGCACTGTGCGGGCGCCGTCGTCCGCACCCGCCGCCTGGAGCCCCTGGGCGTACGAGACGACGAAGAAAGGTACACCCCCCGCCCGTTCGACCACGATCCGGTCGGACACCGCTCCCGCGTGGACATCCCCCTGGTTGTGGAGGCGGTCGAGAAGTTCCTGCGACTCCTCCGGTGTAAGCGGTGCGAGCGTGTGGTGCAGCGCGAGCGCGGCGTGCGCCAGATCGGCCAGCAGCACGGCGAGCGAGTCGTCCATGCGCACATCGGTATCCCGGTACGCCCCGAGGATGCGCACGGGAACCGCCGACGCGGCCCGCACGAGCACGGCGAACAGATCGAGCGCGTCGCTCCCCGCCCACTGCAAGTCGTCCAGCACGAGGAGCGTTCCCGCCGGACCCGCGACGTTCGCGAGGAAGCGGACCACCGCGTCGCCCATCAGGCGGCGCTCCTGCTCCGGAGCGAGCGCCCACTCGGGGAGCGGTTCGATCGGCCCGTCCGCCAACTCGGGCAGCAGACGCACCAGCCACGCACATCCGTGTAAGTCGACGCGCAGGCGGCTCGGGGACTGGCCGCCCATGTACGTCTTCAGCGCACCCAGGAGTGGCGCGTACGGTTCCTGCCCTTCGCGTCGCTGGCACCCGGCCGCGAGCACGGTCCAGCCGTTCGCCGCCGCGTCGGGAGCCGCTTCGGCCAGCAGGCGGGATTTGCCGATCCCCGGTTCGCCGGCGAGGACCAGCACCGGTGGCCCCTCCCCCGCGCGGTGGCGCGCGATCAGCGCCATCTCGGGCGCGCGCCCGACGAATGGCGGCATCCCCGCACCACCCGCGACCGGCGATGCAGGTCTTCCGCCGGTACGAGCATCCCTCCGTCGCTGCGCGGCGTCTGCGAAGGTGGAGCGCGCGCCGACCGCGAGTCCGAGGGCCGCCGCGAGGAGCGCGACCGTATCCTGATGCGGGGCGCGGCTCGCGCCGCGTTCGATGTCGCTGATGGTGCGCACGCCGACGCCGGCACGCGCGGCCAGCTCTTCCTGCGTTAGTCCCGCCGCCCGTCGATAGCGGCGGAGCTGCGATCCCAGTGGCGACACGGATGTCGGTTCCATTCCTTCCCGTCCCTCGTCGGGTAATCTCCGTCAGTGCACCCATCATAGCACCGGGACACCCATGGAGATGCGGATCCTGCCGGTCATCCTGCCGGTCATCCCGCCGATTCCGCGTGGTCATCGCCCACCGTGTTCGGCACACTGGTGACGGTGGATGGTCGGCGTAACGTTTCGACGGTGCGCGGAGCGCGACGGAGAGGCGAGGAAGAAGGGAGAACGGCCATGGTGAAGGATACGGCGGTATATGACCGATGGCGAGCGGACGTGCGCAGCGAGTGGACAAGCGACGTGACGATCGCCGGTTGGCGGACCTGGTTTGCCAAAGCGGATCAGGCGGGGCGGGGCGTGACTGACGCGCTCCTCACGGCGGCGGCGATCGTGCCGGGCATGCACATCCTGGATATCGCCAGCGGCAGTGGCACCCCCGCCTTCGCCCTCGCTGCGGCGGTCGGGCCGCACGGGCACGTCACGGCGACCGATCTGTCCGCCGGCATGCTCGCCGCTGCGGAGCGGCACGCCCGGCAGATGGGCGTCACGAACATCGCCTTCCAGGAGGCGGATGCGGAGCGACTGCCCTTTGCCGACGCCTCGTTCGATTGCGTTACCTGCCGCTGGGGGATCATGTACGTGGCGGACGTCGAACAGGGGCTCGCGGAAATCCGCCGCGTCCTCAAGCCGGGGGGACGCGCCGCGTTCGCCGTCTGGGGGCCGCTCGACCAGAATCCGCTCTTCCAGTTGTTCGCGCCGCTCATGCGCCGCATGACGCTCCCCGAACCGGAGCCCGGTGCGCCCTCGCCGCTGCGCTACGCCGAGGCCGGGACACTTGCCGCGGCGCTGCGGGACGGGGGCTTCCAGGGAGTCACGGAGGCGGCGGTCGCGACGACGTATGCGTGGTCCGGGACACCGGAAGAGTTGCAGGTCTCCGAACTCGAATTGGCGGGGCCGATTCTGGGTGTCCTGGAGGGTCTCCCGTCGGACGAACGCGCCGCCGCGCTTGCGGAGATGCTCGTGGGCTACCGCCGCTACGCCGACGAACGAGGGGTGAATGTGCCGATGATGACGATCATCGCGGTGGGAGTGCGCTGATCCGGGGAGTGGCTCAGTGGCGCAAGCGCGCGGGCGACGAGCACATGTGGGCGTGTCGGAGAGGCGGGTAACACTGAGAACGTGTTTGGGAATCCCCATCGGTAGAGGAATGACCACCAATGAGGGACCTGATAGGGAGAGCACTAAAAAGTCGGGGGTCTCGCACCAGGACGGGGGTTACGTCGCTCGGGATGTCGTCGCGCGTTGCTTCGGTGGAGACGGCTGATCGGCTGCACGCGTGTACTTGTAATAGGTGTTGCGCGAGATGCCGACGATCTCGCAGATCTCGCGGATGCTGTACCCTACTTCCTTCTTCAGCGCCAGCGCCGCTTTCTGCTTCTTCGGGTCCACGCCCTTCGGTCGGCCACCGTTGCGGCCTCGGGCTCGTGCCGCCGACAATCCCGCGTTGGTTCGCTCCCGGATGAGATCGCGTTCGAACTCGGCGAGGGAGGCGAAGATGTGGAAGATCAGCTTGCCGCCACTCGTCGTCGTATCGATGCTTTCCTGCAGACTCTGGAAGCCGACACCGCGGGCGACCAGATCGCGCACCGTCTCGACGAGGTGTGGCAGCGAGCGTCCGAGGCGGTCGAGTTTCCAGACCACCAAGGTGTCGCCGGGCCGACAGGTGGCGAGGGCGGCGGTCAGTCCCGGCCGGTCCACCTTGGCGCCGCTGACCGTGTCGGTATACAGATGCTCGCACCCGGCGGCGTGGAGCGCATCGGTCTGCAGATCGAGGTGCTGGTCGGTGGTCGACACGCGGGCGTAGCCGATACGCATTGCCATGATCCCTCCGCTCGATTCGTACCATGAAACGCAACGCCTGCGGGGTATTCTACCACGTAGATTTCGCAGACCGGTTTTGTGGTACGCTTGCGGGCGTCGAGGGGGTCGGAATCGCGGTGGTGTGCGGTAAGGTGCGACCGTCCCAAGCAAACGTCCGTTTTGTTGCACACCACCGACCACCTCCCACACGCCGGAGCGCGGGAATCCATGAGCGCCGCCAAGCAGCAGGCGACCGTCACGGTCTATCAACTCAAGGTCTCACTCCGTCACATCACCCCGATGGTCTGGCGGCGTCTGCTCGTGGCCAGCGACACGACGATCGCCCGGTTGCATGACATCGTGCAGATCGCGATGGGCTGGGAGGATCTGCATCTGCATCAGTTCCGTATTCATGGCAAGACGTATGGCATCTACCGTGACGGCGGGATATCGTTTGCCGACGATCCGCATCAGGTCATCCTCGCCGACTTCAAACTGCGCAAGGGCGAGCGGTTCACCTACGAATACGACATGGGGGACTTCTGGCAGCATGATCTCCGGCTCGAAGCGGTCCTGCCCCTCGATCCGCGCAAGCACTATCCGGTCTGCACCGCCGGCGCGGGCGACTGTCCACCGGAGGACTGCGGCGGTCCGTGGGGCTACCGGGAGTTGATGGTCGAGCGCGACTCCGGGCTGGCGTTGCTGCAAGCGCTCGACGATCAGGCG
>Ga0207416_1004638_pt1 | contig 11706 bp, 13 predicted proteins | sample PaiPotPPM11metaG_FD_184107 | JGI IMG/M metagenome (GOLD analysis project Ga0207416, IMG submission 184107) | Iron sulfur acid spring bacterial and archeal communities from Banff, Canada, to study Microbial Dark Matter (Phase II) - Paint Pots PPM... ...
GTCTACATCCTGGCCTGGAGCATGACGCCCTCGAATATCAAGCAAGTCATCGAGCAACTGGGCAGCGGCTACGAGGTCGTAACGCCGGGTACCCTGCTGGCAATGCTCGCGAAGGCGCTGGCATGAGCGAACCCCATCATACCATGCTTACACCGGAACAGGAACATCGTGATGAAAAAGACATGCCGCTGCGCCGCCTGCGCGCCCTCGGCGGCCCGCTCGCCCTCGGCGAAACGCAACAACAAGCCGCCGCCGCGCAAGATCGCGAACGCGCCACGCTCACCTATGCTGTGTTATTGACGATCAACGGCATCGCGGCGGGACTGCGGAATACAGGATAAGAAACAGTTATGTATTCTGCGTTATCTCATAATCTTCAATCCAGCGCACCCATCCTAACTTATCTTTCACAGCATTCCACAAGCGTTTATCCGCCGTCCAGAACTCACAATTCTTGCTCATTGATAAAGCCAAATAGTGTGCATCATATGCAGCAGGCTAGCTAAAACGATGAGCCTGCATCATCGCCTGCGTGCTAATGTACTCGTGCGATGAGAAATCCACCGACATACCCATTGAAAACATTTCTGTCAATATTTGCAAAGCCTCGTCAAGAAACAGTTCCTTTGTCACCGTTTTCCGGTAAATGATATTCGTGACTTCGTAAATAAATAATGCAGGAACAGTTATTTTGGTTCCTGCATTTCCCCAACGGTTCAATAGATGTTTAGCCTTGTCTGTATCTTGCTCTACAGTGACCCATTTTAGCGCAAGGCTTGCATCCACCACTACTATATTGTTATTCATCTCTGTTCTAATTCCCTCATACGCTCTTCTCGAATCTGGTGCAATTGTTCGGCTGAGTCTTCAAACACCTGCCCAGGATGGTTCCGCTTGATTTGCTCCTGCAAGCGAAACAAACGGTCTATCGCCTCTCGATTCAACCCTTGCTCCTGCTCTTGAGGATAAGCAGGTTTAGGAGGCACATTTTGTTCAAGAATGCGCTCGACATACTCTTGCACGGAGAGATTAGCTTTCGCGGCTTCCAGAATAATTTGCCTGCGCAGTTGTGGATGAATCCTGATGAGCAGATCGCTCGTCTGTTCATCGCTAGAATGTTGCATTGCCATATAGTCACCTTCTTTATAGCTCACTATGAAGCTGCCATACTATGGCGATATCATACCATAAACGTTAGCGCAATATCACTCATTTAAGGAATGAACTCTGTTTTCGACTTTGCCGCTGTCCCGTTCTTGTGACATAATGCTCCTGACAAGCCGGAACTACTTTTGAAAGATGCGCCACATGCGGGATACAAAGTTGATCTTGATCGAAGGGATACCCGGTTCAGGCAAGTCCTCTCTGGCACAATTCATTGCACATACGCTTGTTCATCAGGGTATTGCCTGTCGATGGTGGTATGAGGAAGAAAAAGACCATCCACTCTACGTCTTCCACGATCAAGCATCCTTGCAGCACACCATCGACGCCCTATCCGACGGACGCTATCGCGAGGTCATGGCTTCCGCACTGGAGAAGTGGAAAGCGTTCGCTCAAAAACTCCAGTCCTCGGAGACGGTAGTAATTCTCGATGGCTGCCTGTTTGGCTACCTCACCTGGAGCCTGTTCCCACTGGATATTCCAACTGCGGAGATCCAATCCTATCTCTCCCAGGTTGAGCAGATCATCCGGCCTATCCATCCCTGCCTCGTCTATCTGTATCAGCAGGATACGGCACAGGCGCTTGAGAAAATTTGCAAGCGCAGGGGCGATGAAACACGATCGCGGCTCATTGCCCAGGCAACCCTTTCGACCTATGGACAGCGACAAGGACTCCAGGGATTTGATGGGATGGTAGCGTACTGGAAGGACTTTCGTACCCTCATCGAGGCCGCGTTCTCCCGTCTCGACGTCCCCAAACTGCCCCTGGAGAATTCGGCTGGAGATTGGCCTGCATACGAGCAAACCGTCTTAGACTTCCTTGACCTTCCGGCGCAGGAAGAAGCGAATGTTCCTCTCTCGTCCCTGGAACGCTTTGCCGGGACATACCGCTTCGAGAATAGAGAAGGCCAGCAAGATTGTCTCGTGCAGATCGAAAATGACCATCTCATCGTAGATGGTATGCCGCAGGTCTGGCAGAGAACCAGGCTCATCCCGCGATCGCGGAATGAGTTCGCCGTCGCATCATTACCATTCCAGGTAATCTTTGAAGAAGATACAGATGGAACCATCGCCAGCATGCGAGCAAGCGGGCCGGAACTGTTGTTTGGAGCCGTTGATCGCCTCTTTGTGCGAGAAATGGCTTGAACTTGTCTTGTTCTGCCTTCTTCCGTATGTTACACTTTTTGCACAGGGTATCCCAAATAACCACTGGAGGAGCAATTGCTATGAATATTTCGCTTGTCTGCGTGCCTTACCAGGGAGATGTTGCGCGGTGGGGAAATGCGATGGGGCCGCGGGCGTTTCTGGATCATGGGTTAGTGCAGCAGATACAGGAACAAGGCTTCAGCGTTTCGGAACCAGCCTGGATCGAGTTGCCCAGGTCAGAACGCACGCGGGATACTGTAACCAACCTGGGGAATATCGCGAGGAGAACCGCCACGGCGGTCTTTACGGCACTGAGCAAGGGAGATTTTGTGCTGGTGCTGGCGGGAGATTGCACGCATGCAGTGGGTCCCATTGGGGGACTGGCACAGGCGAAGGGAGCAGCAGGGGTAGTATGGTTCGATGCTCATGGCGACATGAATACAATGGAGACATCAACCACCGGACTTTGGGGCGGTATGCCTTACGCCGTGGCCTTAGGCTGGGATCTCGCTGATTGGCGATTGGCAGCGGGGTTAGTGCATCCGGTACGTCCAGAAGCAGCGGCGCTGATTGGCACCAGCGATCTCGATCAGGCGGAGATCGAGGCGCTGCATAGCCATCCTATTTTCTGGTTAGGAGCGCAGGATATGATGCAGCAAAACGGGGAGAAGCGAGTGCAAACAGGACTGCGTCAACGGGCGAACGAAGCCCCTGGCTGGTATCTCCATATCGATCTGGACGTGGCAGGGCCGGAAGAACTTCCCGGTGGCCTTACGCCCGCGCCATACTGGCCGCCACGAGACAATTTGCTGATGTCGGTGAAAGCCGCGGTACAGGCAGTGCCGGTAGGCGTGGCAACAATTGCAGTCTACAATCCCTCAAGCGATATCAACGGACGAGGCTTGCGCCTGGGCCTCGATATGGCTGCCGCAATTTTGGCCGGACTCAAGGGTTGAAGTCAACTTGACATTTCCCCCTCATACCTGCTATCTTACAGACAGAACAAAACCATACAAAGTCTGACCCGCGTTGAGCGAACAAAGTACGAGATCGGCAGCCAACAGCGATCCGCAGCATGGTGCGAGTGCGGAACGGACATGCTCCTCGGAACGCCTTCGCGAGCGGCTGGCCGAAGAAAGCCTACAAAATGTAGCGACACCCCTTGTGGGTGTCGGGATCATAACGACTCGGATTCATACCGATCCAGCGGGCAAGTAGGATCAGGCGGGCGGTTCCCGCGCAGCAGCTTAACCATAACAAGCGGCCTTTCTCGCGTGAGAAAGACAAATAGGGTGGCACCACGGGTGTGTACCAGGGATGCGAGCGAACATGACAGCGACATCCTCTGCGAGCAAATTATGATAAGCTCCTGCACTCTCGTCCCTTCTTCGATAGCCGGAAGGGGCGGGATTTTTTATTACCTGCTCCTTCTATTATCAATTTACCCGGAGGAGTAATGATCTGGGGACACCCCAGACCCCGGCAGTAGGCTACGCCCTCTGCACTCCCTCTTCTGTCGAAGGAGATTGTATCATGACTAAGTTGTGGCAAAAAGGCTACGAGGTGAATGAACAGGTGGGACGCTTCGAGGCGGCGCAGAACAGCGCCCTCGACGCGCGCCTCATTCGCCATGACGTGTGGGGATCGCTGGCGCACGCCGCCATGCTGCGCAAGATCGGCATCCTCAGCGAAAGCGAACACCAGGCGCTGCACAAGGCGCTGCGCGAGATTCTGGAACTCGAGCAGAAACATGAATTCACGATCGCGCCGTCCGACGAGGACGTGCATACCAGCGTCGAGAATTATCTCTCAGCCACGGCGGGCGTGGCAGGCAAGAAAATCCACATGGCGCGCTCGCGCAACGACCAGGTTCTCGTCGATCTGCGCCTCTACGCCAAAGAGCAGCTGCATGACGTGGCAAACAAACTCGGCCAGTTGTGCGTGGCGCTGCTGACCTTCGCCGGGGCGCACGCCGGCATTCCTATGCCGGGCTACACGCACATGCAGCGCGGGATGCTCTCGTCCGTCAGCCTGTGGGCGGCCAGCTTCGCCGAGTCGCTGCTGGACGACGAGCAGTTGCTCGCGACAGCATACCAATTGAACGACCAGTGTCCGCTGGGATCGGCGGCTGGCTACGGCGTTCCCGTTCCCATCGACCGGCAATATACCGCCGACCTGCTTGGCTTCGCGCGCGTGCAGCACAACGTCATCACCGTGCAGAACAGCCGCGGCAAGATCGAAGCGGCCATCGTGCAGGCGCTGGCGCAGATCATGCTCGACCTGAGCAAGCTGGCCCAAGATATCCTGCTTTTCACCACCACCGAATATGGCTTCTTCCAGGTTCCGCAGGAACTGGCGAGCGGCAGCAGCATCATGCCGCAGAAGCGCAACCTGGGCGTCATGGAACTGGTGCGCGCGCGCGCTCAGACCATGCTGGCGCTGCAACAGCAGATCCTCGGCATCGTGACGGGTCTGCCCTCCGGCTACAATATGGACTATCAAGAGACCAAACGCCCATTCATGGAAGCGCTCGATATTGCGCAGGACAGCCTGGGGATCTGCGTGCTCGTCGTCGGCGCGCTCAACGTGGACAGTGAGCGACTCGTCGCCGCCTGCACGTTTGAGCTGTTCGCCGCCGACCGCGCCTACGAACTCTCCACTGCCGCCAATCTGCCGTTCCGTGACGCCTACCGCATCGTCGGCGCTGAAGTCCTGGCCCAACTCGATCGCCGCCAGGCGCCGCCAGCCGAAGATCAGGAGCAACTTGTACAGCGCCTCGCCGCGCGCGGCCATCTCGGCGGGCCGGGCAACCTGGGCCTGCCGTCCATCCATGATCAGCTCGAGCAGGTCGCGGCAGCATGGGAAACGCGCCGGGGAACATTTATCCATGCCATTCAGAAATTAACAGAGGAGCAATAACATATGTCAACCGTTGTACTGGCGTATTCGGGCGGGCTGGACACGTCCGTCGCCATTCGCTGGATCAAAGAAAAATATGACCTGGATGTCATCACCGTCACCATCGATGTCGGCAACGACCGCGACTTGCCGGCCATCGCCGCGCGCGCGGAGCAGATCGGCGCGGTGAAGGCGCTGATCGTTGATGGCCGCGACAATTTCGTGCGCTACTTTGTGTGGCCGGCCCTGCAAGCCGGTGCGATCTATCAGGGACAATATCCCCTGGCAACGGCCATCGCGCGCCCGTTGATCGCGCGCCTGCTCGTCGAGGTGGCGCGCGCCGAGGGTGCGGTCGCCGTCGCGCATGGCTGCACGGGCAAGGGCAATGACCAGGTGCGCTTCGACGTCTCCATCAACACGCTGGCCCCCGACCTCAAGATCATCGCGCCGGTGCGCGAGTGGAGCATGACCAGGGATAACGAGATTGCCTACGCGCAGGAACACCACATTCCCGTTCAGGCCACCAGCGCCAGCCCCTATTCGGTCGATCAAAATCTGTGGGGGCGCAGCATCGAGTGCGGTATCCTGGAAGATCCGTGGGTGGAGCCGCCCGCCGACGTCTACGACTGGACGGCCAGTCCTGACGCCGCGCCAGCCGAAGCGGCCTACCTGGAAATCACCTTCCGGCATGGCGTTCCCATCGCGCTGAACGGAGAAGAAATGGAAGGCGTGGCTCTGATCGAGACGCTCAACAAAATCGCGGGCGAGCATGGCATCGGGCGCGTCGATCACATCGAAGACCGGTTGGTGGGCATCAAGTCGCGCGAGATCTACGAAGCTCCGGCTGCCGTCACGCTGCACATCGCCCACGATGCGCTGGAAAGCCTGACGCTGAGCCGCGACCAACTGCGCTTCAAAGAAATTGTCGCCGCCGAGTACGCCCGCCTGATCTATAACGGGCAATGGTACAGCGCGCTGCACCAGGACCTGGCCGCCTACGTGCAGAGCACGCAGCGCTTCGTGAGCGGCGTCGTGCGCGTGAAGCTCTCGCACGGACACTGCATGGCTGTTGGGCGCAAGTCTGAGCATTCGCTGTACAGCATCGGGCTGGCAACGTATGATAGCGGCGATCAATTCGACCACAACGCCGCGCTCGGCTTCATCAAGCTGTGGGGCTTGCCGGTAACGACGCAAGCGCAGGCGCAACTGCTGCCATCGTTGGGCATCGAGGGCAATCTCTTGTCGCTGGGCGAACAGCCGACCATACCGGAGAAAACAGCGTGAGCGTCTTCGAGGCCATCAAGAAGCGGCGCAGCATCGGCAAAATGACCGATGCGCGCCCAACCCGCGAGCAGATCGAGCGCCTCCTGGAAGCGGCGACGCACGCGCCCAACCACCACAACGTGCAGCCGTGGCGCTTTATCGTGCTGGCCGGTGAGGCCCGCGCGGAGGTGGGCGGCCTCATGGCCGCGTCCCTCGCGGAACGTTTGGCCGCAACAGCTACGCCGTTCGACCCGGAAAAAGCGCAGGTTCTCATCAACAAAGAGCGCCATAAGCTGCTTCGCTCGCCCGTCGTCATCGTGGTTGTGTCAGAGCAGCCCAGACAACCAAAAGTACTGGAAATCGAGAATATCGAGGCGACTGCCGCCGCCGTGCAGAATATCCTGCTCACTGCCGAAGAGATGGGACTGGCTGCCATGTGGCGCACAGGCGATGCCGCCTCCGATCCGCGTGTCAAAGGCTGGCTCGGCGTTGACGCGTCAGATCACATTGTCGCGTTCGTCTATCTCGGCTTCCCCGCCATTCCGAAACTGGAACGCCATCCTGTTTCATTCAAGGAGAAAACGACGTGGATCGGGTGGAATGAAGAGTAATCAAGTATTAAAAGCTGCGGGCGCGGCGACAGACCTGCCGCCGCGCCCGCAGCTTTTAATACTTGATTACTGCAAAAACGTCGTGTCCTTTGAGCTTATCGCGTCCCTTGAGGAACGTCAATTCGACGAGGAAGGCGATGCCCGCGATATGGCCGCCCAGGCGCTCCACCAGTTCCATTGCCGCGAAGACCGTGCCGCCGGTCGCCAGCAGATCGTCCACGATGAGAACGCGCTGGCCCTGGCGTACCGCGTCGGTGTGGATTTCTACAATGTTGGTGCCGTACTCAAGGGCGTACTCGACGGTCTCGGTTTGCGCGGGCAGCTTGCCGAACTTGCGCACCGGCACAAAGCCGCAATTGAGCAGGTAGGCCAGCGGCGCGCCAAAAATAAAGCCGCGCGATTCGACGCCGACGACCGCTTCGATACCGGCTCCGGCATAGTGAGCGGCGAGGCGATCGAGGGCAGCGCGAAACGCGCCGGGATTTTGCAATAACGGCGTGATATCCTTGAACAGGACGCCGGGCTGCGGAAAATCTGGAATATCACGAATCCAGTCCTCCAGCCGGATCGACTCGGAAGTTGACGACATCGTAATTTTCTCCTCTACCTTCCAGGAAAAACAGCGAACAACATGAAGGGCTGCCAGGTAGCATTCTGGCACGCCCCAGTTATTCAGGTTCAAGTTTTTATCGGAGGCTTTGCCGCTCATATTCACATGGGCAGGCATTGCCACAACAGCGAGACGAGGTTCTTCCGCCATGCAGTATACCGCAGACAGCGCGCTCATGCAAGGCGAGCGAAAATATTACTTATCTGTTTGCAGCGGTTGAACTGGCAGGCCCAGCAGGTGGCGGCGGCAACGGCGAGGTGCAGTAAGCGCAGCGAGTCGCCATCAGCGGTATGGAGCTTAAGCAGTAGGGGCAGTCGCGCGTTGCCGGGGATTCCGCGGGCGGATCTTTCTTGTAGCGGGCCATCAGCGCGTTCACCGGCAGCACGACAAAATAGTAGATGACAGCAGCGATGAGCAAAAAGGCAATGACCGCGTTGATGAGTGCGCCAATCAGCAGCGGTTTGCCAGTCCAGGGGATGTGGATTGCCCAGGTGGAAAGATTACCGCCAGGAGCTGGAATGAGAGGGGTGATAACGTCGCTCACAAAAGCGGTCACGATCGAGGTAAAAGCCGCGCCGATCACAATACCGACCGCCAGGTCTACGACGCTGCCGCGTAGGATGAAGGCTTTGAAGCCGCTCACAGTCCCTACAGCGGCCCGGCCCACTTGCGGGATTCGTTCGAAAGCCATATGATGTAACCTCCATTCGAACATTGCTAGATATACATGAGCCATGCACTCATGTATTCACCCGGATTTTACCATATTCCGCACTCAGGTGCGTGTCCTTTACCGCGTCTTGCCTTATAATAGACGTCTAGCGGCGCTGATTTGGGCCGCCCGTTCGTAGGGGCCAGATTTATCGCGCCCCACGGGTGGAAGGGCAACGCGCGTTGCATGAGCATCCGTGGCCCTCCCACCCAACCCCGTGGGGCGCGATAAATCTGGCCCCTACGAAAAACGTGAGAGCTTGTGAGTTTACCAATGTAGCGTTACAATGGTCGATAGAGAAGCCAACAATTTTTGATAAAAATGGGTAAAAGGAAGCAAATTGTTTCGCAAACTGACCACTATTGAGATCGCCGAAGGCGCGTTGATGGCCGATATTGCCGTCGTGTTCCATTTGCTGTTCAAATATGTGCCGTTCGTGGGCACCCCTTTCGCGCTGCTCGTTCCCGTCGTTTTCACGATCCTGGTCATGCGGCGCGGTTTCTATGCCGGCTGCGTCAGCCTCTGCGTTGCCGCCTTCCTTGTTGGCATCATCTCCGGCTTCACCGGCATCTTGCTGATGATCCTTGAGTGCGGAGCCGGTATCTTCCTGGGCATTACCATGAGGCATCGCCTGCATTATATCCCCCTGATCTTGCTGGGTACAACGGGCAGCAGCCTGGGCATCCTTGCCAGTACGCTGTTTTCGATCGTACTTATCGGGCCAACGTTTCTCGACTCGCTGATCTACACCACCCGCCAATCCTTCGTCGGCGCTTTTGCCACCCTCAACTTTATCACCCCGCAACTTGGTATTGGCGGTTGGTGGCACAGCATCTATCCGGCAGCCAAACATTTTACCGACTGGCTCCTGATCTACTGGCCCATTGCCCTCTATCTTAGCGACTGGCTCGTCTGCCTTGTACTCGTCATTATCGTCTACTACATCACCACTTTTCTGGTACGCTTCCTCGGCTACGATGTGCGTCCGTTCCCTGACGGGATTCTCAACAAGATCATCCTGTGGATCGTGCGCCTCGTGCTGAGGGTCGCGCTGGCGCTGGGTTTTGGCAAGCGGTGGGCCACGCGCGCGCTGGTCGCGGAGATTCGCCGTCAGAATATGGGCCTGGGGAGGCAAAAGATCATACCGTGAACGAAACTCCATTGCTCGATATCCAGCATATTTCCTATACCTATCCGGGGCATTCCCTGGGCAATAGCCAGACGGAGCCAGTACCCGCGCTGCGCGATGTGAGCCTGCGTGTAGAGCAAGGCGAATATCTCGCCATCCTCGGCCACAACGGCAGCGGCAAATCGACGCTCGCCCGCCATTGCAACGCGCTGCTCCTACCAGATCGCGGGCGCGTGCTGGTGGCGGGCCTGGATACCGGCGAGAAGCCCAATCGACGCCGCATCCGTAACAACGTGGGCATGATCTTCCAGAATCCCGACAACCAGATCATCGCCACCGTCGTCGAGGACGATATCGCCTGGGCCTTGACCGTGCGCGGCTTCCCGGCTGCGCTCATCCGCGAGCGCGTGGCCGAGGCAATGAGCGCCGTTGGCATCGGCGACCTGCGGCAGCGCCCGCCCAACACGCTTTCCGGCGGCCAGCGACAGCGCCTGGCAATTGCCGGGGCGCTGGCCCTACGCCCGCGCTGCATCATCGCCGACGAGGCCACCGCGCAGCTCGATCCGCTCTCGCGGCAGGAGATCGTTGCCCTGCTCCAACAACTCAAGCGCGAACACGGCCTGACGATCATGCATGTCACGCACCTGCTGGAAGAGACCGTGGAGGCCGATAGGATCGTCATTATGCAGCAGGGGCGCATCGTCCTGGAAGACACGCCGCGGGCAATTTTCGCCGACCTGGAGCGCCTGCGCGAGTTCAAACTGATCATTCCTGAACCTATCGCGCTGGCTGCCCGCTTGCGCGACGCCGGCTTTGCTATCGCGCCGGACGCGCTCACTATCGAGGCTATTGCACAGGAGATTCTGCATTGACTGAACCGCTGATCGTTGTCAACAAACTATGCTATACCTATCAATCCGGCGCTGTTCCCAGGCAGGCGCTCATGGATATCAACCTGGAGATCGAGCGCGGCAGTTGCGCGGCCATCATCGGCGTGACCGGTTCCGGCAAATCCACGCTGGTGCAGCATTTCAACGGCCTGCTCCATCCCACGTCCGGCACGGTGATCGTCGATGGCCTGGATGTCAACGCGAAGGGCGCGGATCTGCGCGCCCTGCGACAGCGCGTGGGAATGCTTTTCCAGTTCCCCGAAGCGCAGCTTTTTGCCCACACCGTCTATGCCGACGTCGCCTTCGGCCCGCAGCGCCTGAAATTGAGCAGGCGTGAAGTGCGCCTGCGCGTTCTAAAAGCGCTGGAAACCGTGGGCTTGTCGCCGCGTATCTACGCCGCACGCTCGCCTTTTGACCTGAGCGGCGGGCAAATGCGGCGCGTCGCCCTGGCCGGCGTGCTGGCAATGACGCCGACCATCCTGATTCTCGATGAGCCGACGACCGGCCTGGATGCCGAGGGACGCGCCGAGTTCTACTACTACCTGCGCCGCGTGCAGCAAGACCAGGATGTGACCATCGTACTGGTCTCGCACGACATGGCCGAGGTCGCCGCGCTCGCGGATCAACTCTTCGTTCTGCGCGACGGGCAACTGGTGATGCAAGGAACACCGCGCGCCGTCTTTAACCAGGGCGAGGCGCTGCGCGCGTGGGGATTGGCCGTGCCGCCGCTCAGCGAACTGCTCTCCCTGCTGCGCCGGCAGGGCCTGCTCATTCCCGCAGACACGCTAACGCTCGACGAGGCTTTTGACGTCATACAAGAAAGCTGCCGTATATCTCCGTGACGAATGGCAAAATGTAGTGACACCCCTTGTGGGTGTCAGGTTCTCGCATCCCTTGTGGGTGTCAGGTTCCCGCACCCCTGGTGGGTGTCATGAACAAAATAGGTATGATATATGTTAAGAAACATCCCATTAGGCATCTACTATCCAGGAAAAAGTCTCTTACATCGCCTGCAAGCCAGGACGAAACTCCTGCTCATCGTCTGGCTCTCCGCCTGCCTGTTCATCGCCAACCGCCACTTCTGGCACTTCTTGCCGTTTATCGCGCTTTCCTCGCTGATCGTCCTCGGCATCTTTACATCCGGCGTCTCGCTGCGGCAGTTCTGGCTCAAGATGCGCCTGCTGCTCATTTTCATCCTGATCGGCGCGCTGCCGGTGCTGTTCACCGTCAGCGACAGCGGCTCCATCACGCTTTATCCCATCGGCCCCATTACCGTCTCTTAC
>Ga0207416_1004639_pt1 | contig 11702 bp, 9 predicted proteins | sample PaiPotPPM11metaG_FD_184107 | JGI IMG/M metagenome (GOLD analysis project Ga0207416, IMG submission 184107) | Iron sulfur acid spring bacterial and archeal communities from Banff, Canada, to study Microbial Dark Matter (Phase II) - Paint Pots PPM... ...
GCCGCGGTCCTCGAGGTGAGCGGCATCGACGGTTGGGAAGATTGGAAGCAGGTCCAGGACTTCGTCGACAGCAAGCCAGATGACACGCACTTCATGCTCGATGCGGTGGCGGGCGAGGTCCTGCTTGGCCCCGGTGTGCGCGAGCCGGACGGGGCCCTGCGAAACTACGGCGCCGTTGCGCCCAAGGGATCACGCCTGCGGCTGCGGTCTTACCTGATCGGCGGCGGCCGCCGCGGCAACGTCGCACGCAACTCCATCACGGTCCTCAAATCTTCGATCCCCTACGTCTCCAGGGTTCAGAACCGGCGAGCCGCCGAGGGCGGCGTGGATGGCGAGGAGATGGAGAACGCGAAGGTACGGGGACCGATCGTGTTGCGTACGCGCGATCGCGCGGTGACCATGGAGGACTACGAGCACCTGGCCAAGGAAGCCGCCCCGGAAGTGGCGCGCGTTCGGTGCGTGACCGCCGGCGACGGAGCTGATGCCGGCGGAGTTCGCATTCTCGTCGTCCCCGCAGCTGGAAGCAGCGGCGGCCGGCTTCGCTTCGAACAGCTCCTACCGGCGGAAGAGACCCTGCAGCGGATCGGACGGCGCCTCGACGAGGCCCGCGTGATCGGGACCAGGGTCCTTGTCGAGCCGCCCGTCTATCGCGGTGTGACCGTTGTGGCGAAGTTGAAGCCTCGCCCGAGCGCGAACCCGACCCGGCTCCAGGCCGACGCCCTGGAAGCCCTTTACGAGTATTTTCATCCGATCAGCGGCGGGCCGGATCGCAGCGGCTGGCCCTTCGGAAGGCCGGTCCACGTCGGCGAGGTCTACTCCGTGTTGCAGGCGCTGCGTGGAACGGAGCTGGTCGAAGACGCCCGCCTTTTCGGGGCCGACCCGACTACGGGCCAGCGAGGCCAGCCGGTGCAGCGGCTGCAGATCGAACCGCATGCGCTGGTCTTTTCTTACGAGCACCAGGTGATGGTCGAGGGCGCATGATCGCAGCTCCACCGGTGGAGAGCAAGCGCGGCCTGGTCACCTCGCTGGCTTCGCCGCACCCGCTCGGCCACTACCTGCCCTCGCTTTACCAGGAGGATGACTTCGCCCAGCGTTTCCTGTCGGCCTTTGACGCGGCGCTGGCGCCGATCTTTTCCACGCTAGACAACCTGAATGCCTACCTGGATCCATGGCTCGCACCGGAGGATTTTCTCGACTGGCTCGGCTCCTGGTTCGGGCTGGTGCTCGACGAAGCATGGTCAGTCGAGCGCCGGCGGGCGCTGGTTGCGAATGCCTTCGAGTTCTACCGGATGCGGGGGACGTCCCGAGGACTCAAGGCGCACGTAGAGGTCTTTACCGGAGGCACGGTGGAGATCGTCGATACCGGCGGTCTCGCCACCTCGACGAGGGCCGGTGCCCCCTTTCCCGGATCGCCGAACTTCGCGGTGCTGGTGCGGGTGCAGGTGGACGATCCTGCCGCGGTCAACATGGTTCGACTCGAGGCGCTGGTAGCGGCGGCGAAGCCCGCCCACCTCACGCACCGGATCCAGGTCGTCAAACGGGCAGCAGTCAAGGATGCAGTGGAGGTGACTTCGAGTTGATCGTCTGTAAGCAATGCGGCCACCACAACGAGGACAACGACACGTTCTGCGGCTCGTGCGGCAAGTTCCTGGAGTGGACCGGCGAGCGAGTCGCCGTCGCCGAACCCGAACCGGAGCCCATCCCGGTCGCGGCGTCTGAACCGGAGCCGGTCCGCCATGGACTGATCGACCGTATGAAGCAGGCAGTCGGCATGGAGGAGAGCACGCCACAGCCCACGGCTGAGCCCGCTCCGCCACCGGCCCCGGCACCAGCAGCGGCTGCTCCGGTCGCCGCCGCCTTCCGATCGGGTCCCGCGGCTTCGTCGACTTTCGCTCCGCCCTCGGCGCCGGCAGCACCGCTGCGACCGGTCCCGGTTAGCTCTGCCTTCGCGCGGGGGAAAGAACCGGAGGCGGTGCTTGCCGGAGTCGACAGCCGCCCACCGACGCCTGTGGTCGCTGCCCCGCCAACCCTGGACAATGAGCCGCTATCGCGTCGCCCGACGAGCGTTGCCCCGGCGATCGCGCGCCCGCGAACCGCGCCTAAAACGACCGAGCAGCCGACCCGGCGCCATCCGGGCGACCTGATCTGCGGGCAGTGCGGCGAGGGCAACGAACCGACCCGGCATTTCTGCCGCCGCTGCGGCAGCGAGCTGGCGGAGGCGATCGCGGTGCAGCTGCCCTGGTACAGGCGACTCCTGAATCGCCTCCTGGGAAGCCGCCAGCGCGAGGCCGGCTGGCGTCCAAACCGTGTCGGCGGCCCCAATGTCGCCGGCATCTTCGGTCGCGTCATTCGGCTCGCGATCGTCGCCCTGCTCGTGGTTGGCGCACTGGCCTTCCTGCTCGTGCCGCCGTTTCACAGGCTGGTGGTGGAGCGCGTCACTGCAGCGGTCACAACCGTTCGCAAGGCGGTCCATCCTTACTATGACCCGGTCCATCCCGTCGGTGCGAGCGCGACGACCTCCATTCCGGGTCACCTTCCGAGCCTTGCGATCGATACGTTCACCAATACCTACTGGGCCGCCAGCGCCACCGACAGGGCGCCAGTCCTCATACTGCGATTCAGTGGGCCGGTCGACCTTGCGGAGATCGGCTTCACCTCCGGCGCCAGCGGCACCGCACCGCAGGACCAATTTCCGACCCAGCCCCGGCCCCACGTGGTGCACCTTGTCTTCTCCAATGGCTATACGACTGATCTCAACCTGATCGATAGCGGCACGGCACAGTTCAAGGGGATCGACGCGCACCAGGTGACTTCAGTCGAAATACACATCATGTCCTTCTATGCAGCTGCGGGGGCGGCGCCATCATCGGTGGCAATTACCGAGGTCGAGTTCCGAACGAAAGACTAGCGCGCCGTGGCGCTGAGGCCCAGCTCCTCGAGCACGCGGGCGTAATCGCGGCGGGCGCGGCTGGCGGCAACCGAGTCGCCGGCCCGCTCTCGCGCTTCGATCAGCAACCGCCAGAGGGGATCGTGCAGCCGGTCGATCCATAGCCCGGTCGAGCATGCCTGGGCGGCACCCGCCGGGTCGTTGCGCTTCATCAGGATCTCGGCCAGGCTCTGCGCCGCCTCGAGCGCGTTGGCACGATACCGCTCGCGGACCTCGATCACCCACTCGGCCGGTCCATCTTCGGCGAGTAAATCGCCCCCATAGAGATCCAGCGTCTGGCGGAAGTAGCCGAGGGCGGCATCGATCTCGCCGCGAAGCCGCGCGACGCGCGCAGCCGCCAGCGCGCGAGAAAACTGGAGCACATCGACGTCAGAGTCAACCGGCAGGACAAGGCGGTAAGCGTCTCCCTCGCGCAGGATGAAGGACGATCCTCCCCGCGTGACGCCCGGCTCCAGCCACTGGCGCAACGATGAAACCGCGACATGCAGGTTGCGCGCACCGGTCTCCCCGTCTGCGTCTGGCCAGAAGGCAAGCTGCAGGACCTCCCGATGGACGGCGTTTCCAGCGTGCACCGCGAGCAGCCGGAGGATGGCTCGGGCTCGCGGCTTGACGGCGGAGAGATCGACCGGGCGTCCCTTGATCGCGATCGCGAAGCCGCCAAAGCAGCGGATGCGCAGCGAAGCCGCCGCCCGGTTGGGGTTGATTGATATGACGTTATCGGCCGGGGGCAGAGAGATTCCGAAGGACGCGATCCGGCACTCTTCCTGAACCGCCAGGGCCAGCGCTCGGTACTCCGCCGAGCGCTCGCGTTCGGTCTCGGCGAGAGCAAGGTACGGAAAGTATCGGGCGCCCGGAGTGCCGCTGTAGCGCGCCAGGTTTTCCGCCTGCAACGCGACCTCGCGTGCCTCCGGCGCTCCCAACCGCGCCAGCGCAAGCGATAGAAGGGCGCGAGCCCAGGCTTCCAGTACGCCGGCCCCGAGCTGGCGGAACATGTCGGTTGCCGGCTCCAGGATCGCGATCGCGTTCTCGCCGGCGTAAACCGCCGCCCAACCCTGCATCAGGGCAACCAGGGCGCTTCCCCAGCGGTCTCCCTCCCGATCGCAGAGATCGCGGATCGCCTCCGCTTCGGCCATGCTTCCCTGCCTGAGCGTAAGAACCATTGCGGCACGCGCTAACCGGGCCAGCCAGCCCAGTCCGATCGCCTCCGCCCCGTCGGCAGCCTGTTCGACGTCGAAGACGCCCTGGAGATCTCCCGACATCAGCGCTGCCACACCGGACCAGAGCCGAGCAGCGGTCGCCAGCGCCGCGGTCGCATCCGGGCTTTCCGCAGCCGAGTTGAGGTAGCGCCTCGCCTGGTCCATCTGACCGGCGAGCAGGCAAACGATGCCGCAGGTCAGCTTGCCGGTAGCCTCGGGCAAGAGTCCAGCCATCTGCTTGGCACCGAGGGGGTCATGAGCAACCGCCCGACGGAGCACCCCAGCCCAGTCCGTTCCGGGCATCGGGCTCGGTTCCATCCATCCGGCGAGTGCCTTGCGCTCGGTCTGGCAGATCAGCCCGGCCTCGGTGGAGCCAAAGGACTTTTCAGCCCGGTTATAGGCATCGATCGCCTCCCGCCAGCGCCCTTCGGCGCGATGCCGCCGGGCGCTTCCCAGCATCAGCCAGGGATCCTGGCGGAGCAAGGCGGGCGGAAGTGCATCGATCCAGGTGTCCGGACCCTCGAGAAGCTCGCCGCCCTGATGGCGCAGCAGGCGATCCACCGCTTCCCAGTCCTCGCCTCGAGAGTAGGCCTGTACCGCCTCCGGGAATGCACCGGTCCGCTCGAGCAGCAAACCGGCACGCCGGTAGGTCGTTCGGGCCTGGAGCTCGCCGAGCTCTTCCACGAGGACCTGCTCTAAGTGAGAGCGCAGCACCTCGTGATACCGGTAGCCGCCGTGGTCGTCGGTGATCGAAGTGAAGATCTGCCGCCGCTCCAGCTCCTGCAGGCATTGCTCGCTGCCGGTACGTTCGAGAAAAGCGTCACACAGGGTACCGGATAGGCGGCCGAGCACGCAGGTGCTGACCAGGAAGCGACGGATCTCAGGGGGCAACTGGTCGAGTACGTTTCGCGTCAGGTACTCACGGGTGAGCCGCGAGCGTACCCCCAGCGCCTTCAGAATGCGCCGACGCTCGTTGGCCGGCTTGCCGTGCGTGGCCAGGTGAAAAAGCTGAAGTCCGGCGGCCCAGCCCTCGGTTCGACGGGCAAGCTCAGCGAGCTCTTCAGGTGGAAGCGGCTCGCGGTAGAAATCGCGGAAGAGGCGTTCGACCTCCCAGGAACGAAAACGTAAATCTTCTGTGCCTATTTCGAGCAGAGCGCCTGAGACGCGTAGCCGGGATAAATTGAATGTCGGAAGTGATCGCGAGCCGATAAGAAACGTGATGCTGGGTGGTGCGTAGTCGATCAGTCGCTCCAGCGTCTGCTCGGCCGGACTGTCCTCGAGACTGTGGAGGTCGTCGATGACGAGGAGGGCGCGTTGCCCTGGCCAGGTTTCGAGCGCGCGAGCCGCGCTTTCAACCGAACGCCAGCCCCGCGGAAGATCTCCAAGCGCTCCAACGAGGGCGGTTTCGATGTGATTTAGAAAGGTGCTCGTCTTCGCGTCCCAGCTTTCGGCGCGGTACCAACCGACCGGGACGTTTGCAGATGCCGCAAAGCGGCTGAGCAGGGTGCTCTTCCCCGATCCGGCCGGCGCCACCACGAGCCCGACTCGGTACTGCCAGATCCGCTCCAGGAGGGCGTCGACGCGCTCGCGCGCGAGCGAATGTACCGGTGGCACGACCACCTTCGCCGACACCACGGCGATGGACCCCTCGTGTGCCACCTGGCCTCCCCTCGTCCAGTTGGTCCCGCTCGGATCGGAGCGCAGGCTTCGCCATTCGGGCGTCGCCTGTGTCTAGCCCTTACAAGTCCTGCTTTTTACCCACCCGCCCGGTCGATACCTCGCCAGAGTACTCGGGGTTTTCTATTTGTCAATATTGTTGTCGCACACTGTTGCCGAGTGCACCCTACGTCCGAAGACGCTCACGTAGCGTAACTGAAACGACATCGCTAGGGATGGACGGGCAGATCGCAAAGGTTCGAACGTTTGTACCCCTGAGGCTGGGACCGTGGCCGGCCCTGGCGCACCATCGACATGCGGCCTCGGTCCGACCGCCGGCTCGCGATTTCCGGTTGAGCGAATTCGCCGGCATCGGCTAACGCGGCCCGCGACTGCTAACCGCCCCCTGCAGTGTGCGAGTTCAACACATGGTGGACAGATGTCTCAAGACATTCTGGACACCTACAGAGAGGAGGTGCCGGGATGGGATTGGAGCGGTATGTGGTCGACGCGGTGCTCGTCGAGAAACGCAGCCCGACCGAAATCGCCAGGGCCCACGGCATCTCGCGCAGCTGGCTCTATGACCTGATTGCCAGGTTCAAAGGCGGCGGCTACGAGGCCCTCGAGCCTCGCTCTCGGAAACCCCGATCATCTCCTCGAGCCGCCGGCCAGGATTGCCCGCCTCCCTCTTGACCGACAACGCCGCCGTCTTCAGTGGCAAATCGCGCCGGGGACGCGTCGTGCTCGAGTCGGAACTGGATCGACTGGGCATCGTTCCCTCAAGCGCTTCCTCACCCGCCAGCCTGGCGCGACCTCGCTGGCCAGCCTCCAGGCTCAGCTCGCTGCCTTCCGTCTCTACTACAACGACTCACGCCCCCACCGCGCCCTCGATGGGCGCACCCCGGCCCAGGCCTTCGCCGCCAGAGTCAAGGCGGGACCTGCTGCTGAGCCCGCTTTCGTCCAGTATCGCGTCCGTCACGATCGCGTCGACAAGACGGGCAGTGTCACGCTGCGCTATCGCAGCAGGCTCCGCCACATCCGCGTCGGAGCTACTCACCGCAACAAGCCCGTGCGCGTCTTTGCGGGCGCTCAGGTCCGGATCGTGACCGAAGACGGCGAGCTGCTCCGTGCTCTCATCCTCGACCCGAAGCGCGACTACCAGCCACTCAACGGACGCTGGCCTGTCCATAATGTCTTGGGACAGGCGTCCGGGATGTCTTGAGACAAGACTAAGCGCCCCTGAGCACCTTCGGTTGATCTGTCGCAAACGTACTTCGGTTGAAGTGTCTCACTCTCTTGCCCTCGTCGGCGCCGTTCCGTCGGCGTGCTTCTTGCGGATCTCTCCTTTGGTTTGCCGGGCCACGGTCTTGACCAGCTCGTTGCCCACCCAGTACTGCAGCGTTCCGTCGGTGACCAGGACATTGCAAGCGCTGCCGGCATAGCTCTGGCCGATGCAAACCTGCTGGTAGCCCACGCAGACGACACCGACGGTACTCACCTTGCGAGTGACCCAGTGCTCGCCAGTGCGGTCGGGCTGAGGAGCCGGCTCATCGACGGTGCGTGCGGCGGCGTGGAAGCGGCTCAGGGGGGCCGCGTCACCCAGCGCTTGGTGCGGCCGCTGGGTGTTGTAGTAGGTCACCCACTCGTCCAGCGCCTGCTGGGCCACCGCCAGGCTGGCGAAAGCCCGGCGGGTGTCGAACTCGATCCGCAGAGTGCGATGAAAGCGCTCGATCTTGCCCGTTGTCGTGGGCGAGCGGGGCTGCGTCAGCAGGTGGTCGATCCCGTTCTCACGGCAGAGGCGGTCGAAGAGCACGTCCACCGGAGGCTGGGAGTACTTTCCGGTGAACACCTTGCCGTTGTCGGTGAGGACCTGCTGGGCACGCCGTGCGCTCGCATCGCAGCCACGAAGCCATCGCAGACACAAACTGGGTTCGCTCCCGGGCCATCAGCCGCGCCGAAACGCAGAAGCGGGAGTGGTCATCGATGCCGGTCAGTGCCTTGGCCGAGCTGCCATCGGCGAGCAGGAAGCCGCCCACCAGATCCATCTGCCACAGCTCCATCGGCCCGCCGCGCTCCCAACGCTTCCACATCTCCTTGCGGCGGTGGCGCTTGACCGGGTCGATCACGCCGGCGCGCACCAGGCATCGGTCCACCGCCGACTCCGAGGGTGCCGGCGTGAGCTTCTTGCGCGCGAATTCCAGAACCAGTCGCCCGCGCCCCCCAGTACCGGTGCGCCCGCCGCATCTCCAGCACCCGAACTTCGACCTCGGCCGGCATCTGGTGAGGACACCGCTCCGGCCGATGGGAGCGATCGGTCAGCCCCTCCAGCCCCTGCGCCTCATATCGGGCCAACCAGCGGTGAACCGTCCGCCGGCTCACGCCACGCTGACTCGCCACCTCCATCACTGCCAGCCCCTCCGAGATCACCGCCAACACTGCCTGGTACCGCTGTTCAGTCACGCTCAATTCCCTCACGAGGGAAAGTGAGACACATCAGCCGAAGTAGCTGTGACAGATCACCCGAAGGCGCGGGAAGCATCACCCGAAGGCCCAATGGGACACCTCAGCCGAACTACTACAGGATGCTAAGCGCCCCCTGCAGGATTCGAACCTGCGGCCTAGTGCTTAGAAGGCACCCGCTCTGGTCCACTGAGCTAAGGGGGCAGCGTCGCGGATTATAGGTAAGTACTACTCGCGAGTCGCCTGCGCCAACACGCGCGACGCCCGCCAGCCGGGCCCCTCGAGCACCAGGACCGACGCCAGGATGAGCGCTCCACCGACGTACTGAACCGGGCTGCCAGTTTCGCCCAGGACCACCACCGCGAGCAGCACCGTACTTGCCGGTTCAAAAGTGCTCAAAATCGCTGCCCGGGAGGCACCCACCAGCCTGAGCCCGAGAATGAAAGTGAGTATCGGCACGGCGGTGCCGACAAGGGCGAAGGCGGCGATGAGGCCGGCGCGCGGCGGCGTCCAGTCGACCGCGAGCTGGCCGGTAACCAGCGCGTAGCCACTCCAGACGATGGCAGCCGAGGTCATGATCACGGCGGTGCTGGGCACCGGCGGCAGGCCGGGAAGGAGGCGGCTACCAAACAAAATGTACCCCGAGTAGAAGGCTGCCGAGCCCAGCCCGAGCACGATGCCGATCAGCGGCGCGGCGTGCAGCTGGACATCGATGACGAGCAGAGTCCCGACAAACGCCAGGCCGACGGCAGCTAGCTTCATCCGGCCGAGTGCCTCACCGAAGAGCCGCGCCGCAAGCAGCGTGACGACGACCGGGTACGCGTAGAGCAGCAACGCGTTGATCGACGCCGGGATGAAATGCAGCGCGCTGAAGTAGCTGCCGGACTGGCCAACATAGCCTGCTCCCCCCATCACGACCAGCCCGATGATATTGTGCCGTGGGATCCGCCCCTGCCTGGTGACAAGCGCTGCGAGCCAGAGCAAAACCGCCGCCACCGCGAATCGATAGCTGAGCAGTTGCGGCGTGCTCAGTCCCAGGCGATAGGCCAGCTTCCCGAAGATCCCAAGGCTGCCGAAACAAACCGCCGAGCCGACGACGAGCGCCACGCCCATGGCGTTGCCATTTCGATTAGGCGCTGACACGCAGCGATTTTACTGACGCCGGCTACTGAATCAGCCCGCGGAAGTACGGCAGGTACGTTGGATCGTAGCTTTCGTTGACGTTACCGTTGCCACCTACGATGAGCGTCCAGCAAATGAGTTGACCGACTCCGGACCCGGCCCCGTTCCCGGCCAAAAAGACGTTGTCAGCGGGCGCATAGATGGCGCCCTTGACAAGATAGAGTCCCTTGCCGGCGAACCACAGGACATGGGTCCCGGCCGGAACCGTCGTGCCACTGTAAGGGCAGGTCGTCTTCCACGTGGCGCCGCCGTCGAGCTCGACGTAGAGGCTGATCTTGTGGTACTTCGGAGAAGGAATGATGTTGACGGATGCCCCGTTCCCCGCGATATAGAACTGGGCCCCCGTCGTTGCAGCAGGCTGATTGCAGGTGCTGGGTGCGATCTCGATGATCACGCCATAGTCACCGTCAGCGGGCGCATTCTGGGTACCCGAGCAGTTGAAGAATGTCCCTGCGGCCGGCCACGGCGTGTAGGTCTGGGCGGTCTCCACAACCCCGCCTGCCCCGTTCAGGTTGATGGTACCGGTGAAGCGGTAGACGCCGGGCATCATGTAGACGGTCGCGCCGGTGTTCGTGAACGATGAGTAGGTCCCCGGGCACATGAAATAAGTTCCGGACGAGACGCTGATCGCGCCACCCGAGTATGTCGGCCCGGTCACGGCAGGCTCCGGGTAGCTGGGAAATGGCAGTTGGGCTGTCGTTAACGGATACGGCGCGGTGGGGTTGCCGGCCGGGCACAGGAGATCACCCTGCTGGCCCGTGACATTGGTGAGGATGGTTCCACTCCCGAGCTTCTCGTTGCTGGCCCAGAGATCGCCGGCGTTACCGCAAGGGCTGAAGGTGAGCTTCCCCTGGACGGTGTCCATGCTTTCATTGCTGAAGCCACCGCCCTGGCCCGTCACGCCGGCGGCCCGCATCAGGGTGAGCTGGGAGCTTATTCCCTGCATGGTCAAGTTGTCGTACTGGGCGATGTCGGTCTGGAGCAGGATGAGCGCGAACGGATAGGTCCCGCTCTGGGCCTGGGCCATGGCGATCACCGGCATGGTGGGAGCGAACCCGATGGCTGGCGCAAAGGCCAGCGAATGCTTGTGCTCGACGCGCACCTTGTACCAGTCCCACCCGTTGCCAGCGACCTGTGCCGAGATCGTGACCCTGTACCCGTTGCCGATGTTATAAGTCGTCGCGGCACCGGTGTTCGTTATCGATCCCGAGGTCGGAGCTGTGGTTCCCGGAAAGTTGTCGGCAACCACGTCGAGCGCCGCCTGATGGCCGGGGATGTACGTCGGGATCGGAGCCTTGGACAGCGCATAGGCGCCGGCAAGGGCCCCCGCGTCCGCCGCGTTCTGCACCTGCCGGCGATCGAGATAGAGCATTGCACCATCAATGGTGAACACGAGAAGGCCGAATAGAGCCGTAAAGGCAAGTACAAAGATGATTAGCGCCTGGCCTGCCTGGTTGCGCCTCAGCTTTTCCATCAGAACTCCGTGTACATGACGGCGTCCGCCTGCATGACGATGCCGCCACTCATGAAGTCCGACGCGAATGGGGTAAAGGGCACGAACTTATAGATGATGCGCACCTTGATCGGGTACGTGTTGGTTGTGGCGGGGACAGGTAGGGCGCACCCCGCCGCATAGGCTGGCGAGGGTGGAACCGGCTGCGCGGCCGGGGCGTTAACCGTGGACGGCGACACGCCGAGAATGTACGCATAGCCGGTGTTGTCTGAAGTTGGCGCCGCTGTGACCCCAGCCGTCGTCCCATGTGGGCAAGCGCCCCTGGTAACGGTAAGGCCAATCGTCTGGCTTGTCACCGAGTAAAAGACGTCGCTGTCCTTGGACGCGGTTGCTGCGAAGTTGGCGATGACGGCCTCCCTCGCGCCTTCGCGAGCTGCGTATGAGATGTCAGCCCAGGTGTAGGCAGCACGGGCAAAGTCGAATACCGCAGTCAATAGGATAAAGAACATCGGCGCCAGCAGCGCGAATTCGAGCACCGTCTGCGCGCGCTTCTTCTGCCGTCTCATCACAGCCCCTCGACGATGAATTCGGCACTACCCGCGACCAGGATCCGTCCGTTGTTACCAAGGAAGTTCCAGATGACGGGTGTCATCGGCGCGAACGAATACAGCGTCACCACTCGGATGGGTTGCCCTGGGTTGGAAGTGGTGTTGGCGGAAGCGTTGTTGAAGCAGACGTAGACGTAGCCGGTGTTGTCCGTGCCCGGACCCGAAGGGTAGTAGCTTGCCGCATAAGGTCCACCATATGG
>Ga0207416_1004640_pt1 | contig 11697 bp, 8 predicted proteins | sample PaiPotPPM11metaG_FD_184107 | JGI IMG/M metagenome (GOLD analysis project Ga0207416, IMG submission 184107) | Iron sulfur acid spring bacterial and archeal communities from Banff, Canada, to study Microbial Dark Matter (Phase II) - Paint Pots PPM... ...
TATCTCAAAGGGCCATCGTGGCGGACGCGGGGGCGTGCGGAGCAGGAGCATTCATTGGAGGAAGCAGCGAGTTGAGGTGGCGCACAAACGAGCGGCGCGGTGGTGCACTTGCAATCCGGCGTCTACAACTGCGGGAAAAGCTGCACGCTGCACTGCCGATCTCGACCGATGGACGCGTCCCGCTTCGGGTCCGCGCGTGGGCTGTGCGAGGCGTGCGCGCACCCAGATGAACGGGTCGCGTCGCTTTCCAGCGTTGTCCAGCCGCTCGTCATCGTCCCTGTCGGTGCGTGCTCGCTCCTCGCGCGCGTCTGAGGTGAGATCCACGAGCTACTGCTTGGGCATGCCATTTTGACGATACGCGGTATGAGGCGTATCGTTGCTGTACTCGAGAGGTGCGGATCGCTCAGCTCTGTCCAGGGACGGGCAGGAGGCGCCGCGAACGAGGGCCAAGCCGCCCATCCCGCCAGTGCGGTGAGCGCTCGTGGAGGAGGAGAAGCAGTGCGCGTTGCCGCAGCCCAGGCATCTTCCGTCTGGCTTGACCCGGTAGCCACGACCAAGAAGGTCATCGGATTGCTCGAGCAAGCAGCCGCGCAGGACGTGGAGCTGGTCGCTTTCCCCGAGACGTTCTTAAGCGGGTACCCGTTCTGGGTGATGCTTGGCGGCGGCGGTCGGTTCGGCGACCCGGACTATGCCCGTGCCTACGCCGCCTACCTGGACGCGGCAGTCGAGCTGGATGGACCCGAATTGCGCCAGGTCGCCGAGGCGGTCCATGATCTCGGCGTGTTCAGCTTCCTGGGCATCAGCGAACGCGGCTGCGGGTCGGGGCGCGGGACCGTCTACTGCACCCTGGTCGCCCTCGACCCGGAGCGAGGGATCGTCGGGGCCCATCGCAAGCTCAATCCGACGCACACCGAGCGGCTGGTCTGGGGGCGCGGCGATGGATACGGGCTGCGCACGCATCGGGTCGGCTCCCTGCGGGTCGGCGGGCTCAACTGCTGGGAGAACTGGATGCCGATGGCCCGGCATGCCCTCTATGCCGATGGGGAGGAACTGCACGTTGCGGCGTGGCCCGGATCGGCCGCCCAAACCCGGGACATCCCCCGGTTTATCGCCCTTGAGGGCCGGGTCTTCGTCGTCCTGGCGAGCGGATTGATCGCGGCGGACAACGTGCCTGAGGATTTCCCCTTCTACCCGCTCATTCGGGACAAGCCGGAAGGCTTTTACAATGGCGGCTCCTGCATTGCCGCGCCGGACGGTAGCTGGGTGATCGAGCCAATCGCCAATGAGGAGCGACTGATCGTTGCCGATGTCGATCCAGCCCGGGTGCGCTCGGCTCGGCATACCTTCGATCCGGCCGGTCACTACGGCCGCCCCGATGTGTTCGGCGTGACCGTCGATCGGCGGCGACACCAAGCTGCGACCTTCACCGATTCGGCGGGGGAATCGCCCTGAGCGTCATCCGGCTCCTGAGCCCGGGCATCCCGCTACAGCAAACGAAGCCAGGAGTAGAGCGGCACACCACTATTATGTCGAATAATGGTGATGGATCATTCTGCGAGTGTCACTGCACGCCGGTGTCTCAGATCATACGGCGAGATGTCTTCCCCGGATGAGAGGGCAGATTATCGCGGGGACCGCGTTTGCTCGAACTCAACCGATGGCAGGTAGCCGAGCGCCGAGTGCAGGCGCTTTTGGTTATAGACATCCCTGAGGAAATGATCCATCGAGGCTTTCGCTTCTGCCAGCGTCTCATAGTCGCTGAGGTAGACCTCCTCGTACTTGAGCGTCTTGATGAAGCTCTCCGCCTTGGCGTTGTCGTAGGGGTTGCCCCGCCGACTCATGCTGATCGAGATGCCCCGGTCTTCGAGCAGTCCGGTGTAAGCGTTGCTGGCATACTGGACGCCCCGGTCGGAGTGATGTACCAAGCCGAAACCGACCGCACGCGCGGCGAGCGCGTGCTGCAAGGCGGCGACCGTCAGAGGGGCGTCGAGGTGACGGCCGAGTGCCCAACCGATGCAGCGACGACTGAAGGCATCGAGGATGACGGCCAAATAAATGAACTCGCGGGGCAATCGCACGTAGGTGATATCCGCTACCCACAGTTGATTGATCCCGGTCACTGCTAAGGCGGGGACGAGATTCGGGTAGACCGGTAAGCCGTGGTCGGCATCGGTCGTCGCGAGGAAACGCCGGCGGCGCAGACAGAGCAGATTGTCCTCGCGCATCAGGCGCAGCACCCGCTTGCGATTGACGACCATGCCATCGCGCCGCAACTGCGCGGTGATCCGTCGATAGCCGTACGCCGGAAACTCCAGCGCGATCCGCTGCATCTGATCCCGCACCTCGATGTCGGTAGCAATGGGTTCGCCGGTATCGCGGTAGCGGTAGAAGGTGGCGCGCGACAGACCGATGGCCGCGCACAGGCGGCTGATGTGACCCGAGGGCGCATCCCGGGCGATCATCTGACTCATTTCCCGGCGGTGTGCTTGGCCTCCAGGTGCGCCAAGAGTCGTTTTAAAAAGGCATTCTCAATCATCAGTTGGCCGATCAGTCGCTCGAGTTACGCGATCTTGGCCTCATCGCTGTACGCCTTCCCGTTGCCCGCAAAGGCGTTCTGACCATACTCGGCGTGCTGAGTTTGCCACTTGCGAATCAGATTGGGATGGAGTGCGTGCTCACGGGCGGCCTGGGCGAGGGTCTTGCCGGCCTCGACCTCGCGGATGACTTGGAGCTTGAACTCCTTGGTGAACTGACGTCGGTGCTTGGTCATCGGTGGCCTCCCGTGCTGAGAGTTCCACCTTAACCCGTTGTCTCAATTCAGGGGAGCACTCCAACTTCGAGGCGGGAGGATGGTTCTCCCATCCGTCGCCGATTCGTCGGCTGCCCCATTGAAGGCAACGGGCATGATCGGTAGCGGTCGCTCGCGAAATGCCCGCATCATGCACTGATGCCGCGCGGATATGCGGGATGCCGAGTGAATCCCGGACCACCTCGACCGATCCGTGCAGGCCGTCGAGTCGCACCGTGCTCGTCTGGTCCGGTATCGCTGCTTGGAGGTCCCGCTGCTCAATGCGCATCACCACGACGTTCCCCTTCCCATACTCCCTGTCCGATGCTGCGTTGCGGGCACGATAGCACAGCGCGCCGGGCGGCGGTAGTTCCGGCGTACCGCGCGAAGATCACATTCAGCAGTCGCTTGTGGCCCGATTCCAAGCGCCCCGCCGACCTATTTGATCATCTTTACGTCCTCGAAGCGATAATATGAGAGGCCGTCAATGAAGAAGCCGTCCACGTATTTCTGCCACGCCGCAGTCGCGGCAGGGTAGACGAGAAAGATCATTGGCGCGGCGTCGAGATACCGTTTCTGGATATTGACGTAGAGCGCCTCACGCTTCTTCGAGTCCTGCTCCAGGTTCGCTCTCGTAATCATTGTATTCAGGTCTGCATCATTATAGCGCGTCCAGAAGGCAAAAGGGCTTGCGCCGCCCCGCATCTCATAGTTGGCGATCTCGGTCGGGTCGTTCATGTCGTTCGTCCAGCAGAGCGGAAAGACCATGCCCTTGCCATCCCGGTAACTCTGCCGGAAAACGTTGGCCTCCATGGACTGAATAGTGACCGCGATGCCGATCTTTGCCCACTGATCTTTAGCGATCATCGCGATCTGCCGTGCTGTCGTATTCCCCGATGGGATGGGATAGTCGAGTGAGAAGCCATTCGGCGATGATGACGCAGCCATCAGTTGCTTCGCTTTATCGAGGTTGAAGGGATAGCCGGGGAGTGTCTTGCTCCAATACGCGCCGGGCGGGATCGGCGAGTTCATGGATGTCGCGTTGCCGAAGTAGACGGTCTTGATCAGGATGTCCTTATCCAGCGCGTAGTTCATCGCCTGGCGAATGTTCACATCGTCAAGCGGCTTCTTCTCGACATCTATCCCGATCACCGCGCACTGCTGGATCGGAAATGCCCGCGCTTTGACGTTCGGCTGCGCGTTCAGGCTCTGTAGTTGGCTGAAGGGCACGAAATCAATGATGTCTGTCTCGCCGCTCTGGAGTTTGAGGACGCGCATCGTGTCGTCCGCGACGTACTCGATCGTGATCTGATCGAGGTTCGGTGTCCCCTTCGTGTAGTAGGGGTTGCGCCTCAGGACGAGCGGCTCACCCTTCTTCCAGCCATTCAGCATATACGCGCCAGTGCCCCTACTCCTGGTGGCGTCGAAGGTCTCGGCGTCGCTCGCTCTCGCCATGTCCGCTGGCAGGATGGCGGTACAGAACATCGCCAGTTTCAAGAGGATCGGCGCGTGTGGCTGATAGAGGATCACCTTGATCGTTCTGTCATCCGTCGTCTGAATCTCCTTGATCGCCCGGTAGTTGTCCCTCCAAATGCTTTTCGCGCCGCTGACGCACTGGTCGAGTGAGGTTTTGACGTCCTCCCCCGTCACTGGGGTGCCATCCGAGAATTTCAGGCCGCTGTGGAGGGTGAAGGTCCAGATTAGGCTATCTGGGCTTGGTTCCCACTTCGTTGCGAGGCCAGGCTCGACGCTGAGGCCGTCTTGCGTCGTGCGGAGCAGTGTGTCGTACATATTGACGGAAATGAAGAGAGCCGCATTATCATCAATCTGCCACGGGATAAGTGGTGAAAGAGGTTCGGCATTGCGGGCCATTCTCAATTCCTTACCCCTGCTCCCGGTGATTCGTGTGGTCGTTGCATCACTCGCCGCCGGAGTGGCGTCAGCGCCGGACGGCGCGTTCGTCGTGCCGGCTGCGCCGCGAGTCCCGCCGCAGGCGTCAAGGATGGTCGCGGCGGCGGCAGTCGCCGCGCCTGCGAGAAATCGGCGCCGGCTCAGCGCGTGCCGTTCGGCATTTGGGTGTGCGGCACCCTTCATCTCGTCATTCATGCCTCTCCTGCTCCTTCACGGTGTGAGCAGTATCGTCTCGCTTCGCGAACGTCGGGATCGCGTCTGACAAGAGGAGCGTCGTGCGCCTTGCCCCGCCCGTTCTCGCAGCCGTGCATACCCATAAAGATTGTGCCAAATAATGTAACGGAACGCCTGGGTCATTGAGGGAAGTGTATCATCACTGTAGACACAACTGGCGATTGCTCAGAGGGCGGCTTGCCCGTGTCCCGTCCCGAAAGGCTAAGGCTGCGGCGTGTGGCGCAAGTGACGAATATCCGCATCGCCCAGTGCCCACGCCACGCCGCGACTCCAATGCCGAGATTGGAATCGTTCATCTCCCCGCGCGATCGTCAGACGGTTGGCAGCCCCGATGTCTGGGCGATGAAGGCTTCGAGCAGTGAGACGAGATTTCCGGCGGCGCGGGTAAGGATTTCGTTGCCGACTTCCGGCGTTGCGTGACGCGTGTCGCCCGTCGCGCCATTCGCGGTGATCTCGTCGTAGTACGCGCCGTGTGTGCCGCCGTACGCGCGCAGGCGGGCCGAGAATGCCGCCGCGTCCGCGTGCGGTTCGGGCGCGCAGAAGGCGGCGGGCTTGGCGTAATCGGGCGCTTCGGCGTAGACAACCGCCGCCTCATCGCCACCACCGTGACCCATCGAGCCTTCCGGCATCAGGACGCGCGCCTGCTCGCCGATAAAAGCGTACCCGAAGATGCCGATCACGCGCGTTCCGCTGACGGTCTGCCGCAGTGTCTCGACGGCGGTCGCGATTGCCGCGCTGTTGCCGCCGTGGCCGTTGACGATCGCGACGCGTGGGAAGCCGTGATGCGCGAGCGACGAGCAGATTTCCACGAGCAGCGTTGAGAGCGTTTCCGGCGTCAAGGTGATCGTGCCGGGGAAGTGCATGTGGTGCCACGAGACGCCGAATGGGACAGCGGGCGCGACGGCTGCCCGGTCGCCGAGGAGCGCTGCCGCGCGCCGGCACAGGCCGTCTGCCGAGATCGTGTCCGTCGCCATCGCGATGCCAGGCCCGTGCTGCTCGTGTGCGCCGACGGGCAGCAGGACGATTTCATTCGTCATCAGCAATGCGCGCGTCTCCGGCCAGGAGCGTTGCGCGAGCAGGATTGGTGCAGCCATTCCTTCACTCTCCATTCATCGTCCTCAGTTGCTGCCGCCGCATAAGTGCGTCGTCGCGGGTCGCGAGCACACTACCGCACAAGGGTAATGATCGCGTTCCTCATTGTCTACCGCCGTCGTGTGTCGCGCTATACTGCCGAGGTTCGCAAAGGAGGAAACGAAACATGGCAGAACTCGATCTCATCATCCGCGGCGGGCGGATCGTCAATGCAGGCGGAGTTGGGGTGGCCGATGTTGGCATCGCGGGGGGCGTGATCGCGCAAATCGGCGGCGAGATGCGCGCCGCGCGCGAAATTAACGCGACGGGCCAGTTGGTCCTGCCGGGCGGCATTGACGCGCACGTCCATCTCTCATCACCGCCTGAGCGCCAGAAGCAAGCGCATCGCTGGGTGGACGATTTCGCCAGCGGTTCCCGCGCCGCGCTCGCCGGTGGCATCACGACGCTCGGCAATATGACCTTCCTCATCCCTGGCGAGACCCCACTCAGCGGGCTGGCGCGCGAGGCCGCCATCGCACGCGAGCAGACGATTGCCGACCTCTTTTTGCATCCCGTTCTCGGTGAGACAACCGCGGCAGTGCTGGACGAAATCCCCCACCTGCTTGAGTCGGGGTGCAACACGATCAAATTCTTCATGTCCACGCCGACGTTCGATAGTCAAATACGCGGCTACGTCGAGGCGACCCGACGCGCGGGGGCGTGCGATCTGCTCACGCTCATCCACTGCGAAGACGACGCGCTGATGGCGGACGCGGCGGCGCAACTGACCGCTGCCGGGCGAACCTCGCTCCGCTACTATGCCGAGAGCCGCCCGGTGATCTCGGAAGTCGTCGCGACGCAGCGCGCCGTCGCGATTGCCGAGGCAACGGGCGCCCCCGTCTACATCGTCCATCTCTCGTCTGAGCGCGCGCTGGCGGTCTGCGCGGATGCTCAGGTGCGCGGTGTGCCCGTCTATGTCGAGACGCGACCGTTCTACCTGCATCTGACGCGCGAGCGGCTCGAAGAAGCGGATGGCGCGAAGTATGTCGGGCAGCCGCCACTGCGCGAGCAGCGCGATGTGGACGCCCTCTGGGCGGGTATGCAGGCGGGTGTCGTCAACACTGTCTGCACCGATCACGCGCCGTGGTCGCTCGCAGCGAAACTCGATCCCGCTCTCTCGATCACGCGCCTGCGTCCGGGCGCGGAGAATCTGCAAACGATGCTGCCGATGCTCTACTCGGAGGGTGTCCGCACTGGCCGCATCTCGCTACGCCGCTTCGTTGAAGTGACCGCGACGAACGCGGCGCGCCTCTTCGGGCTGTACCCGCGCAAGGGCGTGATCGCGGTCGGCAGCGACGCCGACATCGTCGTCTTCGATCCGGAGCAGACCCGTACCGTGACGCGCGACATGCTGCAATCGAATGCCGATTACTCTGTCTATGAGGGGTGGTCGGTCACGGGATGGCCGGTCGTCACACTGCGGCGCGGCGAAATCGTCTTCGCGGATGAAAAGGTGATCGGCGCACCGGGGAGCGGCGCACTCGTCCGCCGTGACGCGACCGCGCTGTTGTAGCGGTATTTGTATCGGTAGCGCAGGCTGGGAAAGCCTGCGCTACTAACATCCACCTCAAGCCCGTCATCAGGATTTCAAGGAGAGAGTAATGGCAAATGTTCAGCAACAATCGGGACTGACGCCGGAGGATGTCGCGACCTACCCATTGCCGGGGATGGCGATTCCCGGCGACTTCGCGTTCAGCCCGGACGACCGGCTCATCACCTACCTGCACAGCCCGGACGAGAGTTTGACGCGCCAGTTATACCTGTTCGATCCGGCGACCGGGGAGCAGCGGCTGCTCGTCGCGCCGCCCGGTGGTGGTACGACGGAGGAAAGCGTCTCGCTCGAAGAGGCGCTCCGGCGGGAGCGACAGCGGCAGCGCGCCCTCGGCGTCACCCAGTATACGTGGGCGCGGCACGCGAATCGCCTGCTCGTCCCGCTGCAAGGCGCGTTGTATGTTCAGGATGGCGACGGCGCGCCGTTGCGGGAAATCCTGCCGCGCGGCGCGCACCCCGCGCTCGATCCGCAGTTCTCGCCGGATGGCGCGTGGATCGCGTATGTGCAGGATGCGGAACTCTTCGTCATCCCCGCCGATGGCGGCGCACCGCGCCAACTGACCGACGGGGCGCGCGGCACGGGCAAGACGCACGGCCTCGCCGAGTACATCGCCCAGGAGGAGATGGGGCGGTCGCACGGCTTCTGGTGGTCGCCGAACAACGAGCAGATCGCTTTTGCCGAGGTGGATGAGACGCATATCCCCGTCTACCGGATCACGCATCAGGGCAAGGACGCGACCGGAGAGGGCGCGCAGGAGGATCACCGCTACCCCTTTGCCGGGATGCCGAACGCAAAAGTGCGGCTCGGTGTCGTATCGGTAGCGGGCGGCGCGCCGGTCTGGATGGATCTCGGTGTGGAAGAGGATCAGTACCTCGCCCGCGTTGATTGGTTCCCGGACGGCACACTGACAGCGCAGATCGAAAACCGGGAACAGACCACCCTCGATCTCGTCCGCTTCGATGCGCGGACGGGCGAGCAGACGCGGTTGCTGCGCGAGACAAGTGGTGTCTGGATTAACCTCCACGACTTGCTGCGGCCGCTGGAAGACGGCGGCTTCATCTGGGCGTCGGAGCGCACCGGCTTTCAGCATCTCTCTCGCTACGACCGGGGCGGCAATCTGCTGAACGTGATCACGCAAGGTGATTGGATGGTGGACGGCATCGCCGGTGTGGATGAGGCGAGCGGACTCGTCTATTTCACCGGCACACTCAATGGCCCGACTGAGCGGCACCTTTATGTCGTCTCGCTCGACGGTGGCGAACCACATCAGATTACCGACACGCCGGGTATGCATATGGTCGTCACCGATCACGCGCTCAAGCGGTTCATTGATCTGCACCACAACACGGAGTCACCGCCGACGGTGACGCTCCGTTCGCTGGCGGACGGCATGATCATCCGCACGCTCTACGACATCGTTGACCCGCGCATCAAGCGGCTTGATCTGACGCCGCCGGAACTCGTCACACTTGAGAGCCGAGACGGCGAGACGCTGCATGGGGCGATCTATCGCCCGCCCGCCCGTTTCGGCGCGGGGCCATTCCCGACGATCGCCAGCGTCTACGGTGGCCCGCACGCCCAGCGCGTGCAGAACAGTTGGGGCATGACGGTGGACATGCGCGCGCAGTATCTCTGCCAAGTCGGGTTCCTCGTCTTCGTCCTCGATAACCGGGGCAGTGCGCGGCGCGGGCTGGCCTTCGAGGCGCGCATCAAGCACGACATGGGCAATGTGGAAGTGCAGGATCAGGTAGACGGCGTGCGCTGGCTCGTCGCGCGGGGATGGGCTGATCCGCAGCGCGTCGGCATCTATGGCTGGAGTTACGGCGGCTACATGTCCGCGATCTCCCTCGCGCGGGCGCCGGAGACGTTCAAGGTCGCGGTGGCGGGCGCGCCCGTGACGCATTATGACGGCTATGATACGCACTATACCGAGCGATACATGGGCACGCCGCAATCGAACCCGCGGGGATACGAAGTAGCCAGCGTCATGCACCATGTCCCGAAGATGACCGGCAAATTACTGATCGTCCATGGCTTAATTGATGAGAATGTCCACTTCCGTCATACGGCGCGGCTGATCAACGCGCTCATCCGCGCCCGCAAGCCGTACGATCTCTTGCTCTTCCCCGATGAGCGGCACATGCCGCGCAAGATCGAGGATCGTATCTTCATGGAGGAGCAGATTCGCGATTACTTCGTGCGGAATCTGTAGGGTTTGGCAGCGCGGGCTTGCCAGCCTGCTTTGCTCTCGCAGGTCGAAGCCGACGCTACCGATCCGATTCGACCCGTCGCCAGAATGGGGCGCGCTGCCGCTGCTTCTCCAGCATGGCGGGGTCGAACATCGGCAGTTCGTGACCGAGCGGTTGCGGCGTGCGGTGCATGTAACCGATTGCCTGATAGACGTGGGGATGCGTGTAATAACCCCGATACGCATGATCAACGAGCGCGGCGAAGAAGGCGGGGAATGCCTGTTCGACCGCCCGGAGCACGGCGTCCTGCTGGTCGTCAGCGAGGCCGATGAAGCCGGATTGGCACTGTCGTGCGCTCTCGACTTCGATCTCCACCAGTCCGTCGCAAAAGAGGCGGCGCAGGAGCGGGTACACCGCAAGCGCGCGGTCAATCGTCGCGATGATGCCGAGATCGCCCGCGCCCGGCATGCTACCGGATTCCGGGATGATGCGGTTTAGGACTGCGCCGAGCAGCGCTTCCTGCTCGCTATTGAGGACGCTCGGCGCGACGATCGGCGGTTCGCGTGGCGTGACGGCGGACGCAGCCTGCGGCCCGGCGACCGTCGTGTCCCCCGCGAGTGGTTGATTCGATTGGTCTTCCTGCATCGGTTTCTCCTCGGATCGGTGGCGCGGCTTCAGCCTGCAATCTCTCGCGCAGGCTGAAGCCCACGCCACCGAATTAGCCCAGATTGCCTCGCTCGCGCCGGATGTACTCGGCGGTGCGGAGCGCGAGCGCCTGGATGGTCGTCGTCGGGTTGCCGACCGCGCTCGTGACGAAGATGCTGCCGTCCACGATGAAGAGGTTTTCGACATCGTGCGCCCGACCCCAACGATCCACGACCGATGCCGCCGGGTCGTCGCCCATCCGGCAGGTGCCGAGCAGGTGCCAGCCGGATGGGCGGAAGGGGTTCGAGGCGAGCACGTCAGTCGCGCCCGCCGCGTCGAGAACTTCGCGGGCGCGGGTGATGCCATGGTCGAGCATCTTCCGGCTGTTGTCGCTCAGGCGGTAGCGGACGAGCGGCGCGGGGATGCCATGCGCGTCCACGAGGTCAGGATCGAGCGTCACCTCATTGACCGTCTCCGGCAAATCCTCGCCCATCACGCCCATGAAGGCCATGTGCCCGAACCGCTCGGCGAATTTCCGGTGATGATCCGTGCCCCACGGCACGCGCTGCCCGGCGAGACCACCCATCACCGTGCTCAAGGGGCCGGACTGGCGGACGACCTGCAACTGGTAGCCGCGCACGAAGTCGTTGTGCGGGTCGGTCTCGTAGAACTCGTGGCTAAGGATGCACGAGCCAATCGTCCCCTTCATCCCCTCGAGCGGTTCAGGGAAGACGCCGCCGACCGAGGCGAAACAGTGATACATCAAGTTCTTGCCGACGATCCCGCTCCGGTTCGCCAGCCCCTCCGGGAAGTGCCGCGAGCGTGAGTTCAGGAGCAGCCGCGGCGTGCCGATGCCATTGCACGCGACGATCACGACGGGCGCGGTCTGCTCCCGCAACTGGCCGCCCGCGTCGTAATAGAGCGCGCCGCGCGCCCGGCCGTTCGCGTCTACAGTCACTTCGCGCACGCGGCAGCGCGTCCGTAGTTCCACTCCCAATTTGATTGCCTGCGGCCAGTAGGTGACATCTGCGCTGGAGCGCGCGCCGGTCGGGCAACCAAGGTCGCAGGGGCCACAGAGGTTGCACGGCTGCCTGCCTTCGTCGCCGTATGGCGCGGTGATGATCGCGGCGTCGGAGGGCCACCAATGCCAGCCGAGTTTGTCGAAGCCGCGCGCCATCGTTTCGCCGAGCGGGCCAATAGGGAGGGGCGGCGTCGGGCGCGGTGAGCGGGGTGGCTGGGCCGGGTCA
>Ga0207416_1004644_pt1 | contig 11689 bp, 7 predicted proteins | sample PaiPotPPM11metaG_FD_184107 | JGI IMG/M metagenome (GOLD analysis project Ga0207416, IMG submission 184107) | Iron sulfur acid spring bacterial and archeal communities from Banff, Canada, to study Microbial Dark Matter (Phase II) - Paint Pots PPM... ...
GCGGATTTTCGTCGCGCAAACGCTTGACGGACTTATTCGGTATTTTCTGTTTCTTGAGCTCGCGCAGAAACTTGTCATACCACGCGCCATCGGCTTGGCGGATCATCGGGTCGATCGCAATCACGCGTTGCGAATCGAAGCGCCGGCCACCTAAGATCGCGACCGCGGCGCCCCACGAGTGGCCGATTAACGTGTCGACCCCGCCGGGGATAGCCGTCATCACGTTGTAAAGATCCAACAGCGAGCGGTGCAGCGTCATCGGACCGCTCGCGTCGGAATTTCCGTGCCCGCGCTGGTCGTACGCATACACGCGCGCACGGTCGCCGTAGTAAAGGGCCAGCTGCTCCCACGCTTTTCGCGAGCCGCTCATGCCGTGGATTGCGAGAATTGCGGGTCCGCGCTCACCCCACCGTTCGAGTATCGTATGCGCGCCGTCATCGAGCGAAATCCGCTCTTCGGTGTGAACCACGAGCCTGGAATTTGCGCTCAGTTGGCGACCGCCTGCCCGTTTGTAAGCGTGAAAAGGGGAACAATGCCTATAGAGGGTCCGTTCCTTCGAAGGAGGATCGAGAACAACTATGATGTGGAAAAAAGCAATCGCCGGGACGACCATGGCCGCCATGTTGGCGCTGGCAGCTCCCTCCGCGGCATTCGCGGACGGTGCGGCGAGCACGCGCAACATTTTGTTAGGGGCCGGCTTGGCGACCTACCTGATTATTCAACACAACCGCAAGGTGCACGAACGTTATGCTGAAGACGCGCGCCGCCAGGCAGAACTGCAGTCGCAAAACAGCAACATGGCCGCCGCGTACAGCAGCGAGCGCAGCGCATACAGCAACGCGCTCTCGGAGATCGTCGATCTCAAGCGTGAGGTGGCCTATCAACATTCCGTGATCGTCGGTCAGCGCCATCAACTGGCGATGCGAGGCGGGTTTGGAAGCACCAGCGCAGGCACAAGCTCAGGCCCGCGGACGCGCGTCGCCGCGGCCAGTATGAGCCCTCAACAAGTGTCGATGGTGTCCTACGGATGGGGCCAGATCTAAATGCGGACAGCACGTGCAGCTGCGTGCTTGGGTTTGAGCGTGGTGCTGGCGAGCTGCGGGGGCTCGCCGGCCGGCCAGGCCCAAAACCAAGCCGACACCGTGACGAAGGCCGTGTACAATAACGATGCGGCCGCGGCTCAGCAGAATTTCGACGATTCGCTCAAAAAGCAAGTCACGCGAGCGCAGGTCGGCCTGATCTCCGACAAGCTCCATAAGCTTGGCGACTACAAGGGCCTGACGTATGTGAGCAACGACGGCCTCAAGAACGAGTACACATACCGGGCGAACTTTGCAAACGGCTCCGCCCCGGTCATCTTGCGGCTGGACACCGACGGAAAGATCGCGGCCTATCGCATCTCGCTTCCGCAGTAGGCGGACCGCCGGGCGCCTAACTAGCCGGGCATGAACGAAGCCGTCGTCTACTTCATTGCCGCTATGGGAATCGTCGTAACCATCTTGATGTACTTAGGCGGAATTGCCGAATCCAACCGCCGCGCCTAGCTATGTTTTATTTGTACATATAGTGGGCAAAAAAGCTGGAATGGACGCTTCGGGTACTCCCGACCGAGTCTGGCGTAGCATTAAGGAGCTGGCGTCGGATTACGCGCGCCTGCCCACGCCGCCTCCGGTCGATCAGATGGAACGCGATTTGCAGCGAATCATCCACGATAACTTGGGCCGCGACGTCGACCGCCGGCTCATTGCGTTTTACATCCGGGAGCTCGAGCAGCTGACCGCCGACGCCCGGGAACGGCGCAGCGTTCGCGGAGAGATCGGATCCGAAGGTAACGGCGCGGAGCGCTCTCAGGCCCGCTGACGGCGCGTCAGCGCAGATGGTGCTCTGAACGAAAAACTGCAAAGCAAAGGGCCCGGATTTCTCCGGGCCTTTTGCCTGTTTGCGAAGACTCGAGCTTCGCTTAGTAGGTTATCGTAGTGGACGGCGCGGTCGTGATATCTGCTTGATTGCTCGTCGCCGCTCCACCGTTGATGGTCGGAGCTTGCTGCGTATTCCCCGGAGGCGAAGCTTCGAACATCGGATAATCATACGTCGCCGCGTAGAGCCGGACGGTGTTTCCGGTTGCAAACGTGGGATTACGTGTGGCTGCGTTATTCTGGCATCCCGTCCCGGCGGCGCCGCCGCAGGGGCCGAGGAAATCAGGTAACGTGTATGCTTGCGGGCCGGTGCCGCGAATCGGGCCGACCGCAAAGAACGTTCCCTGCGATACGTTTAGGAAGTACACCATCGTTTCGACGACGCGCGCGTCGACTGGAACGGTGACGACTCCGGCTCCGCCGCCTAAACCGTCTTTCACGAACGTTGGTGTAGCTAAAGCCGGCAGAGGCGCCAAGTTCGACAACACGCTAGTGGCTGTAAACATAAACGTTCCGGCGTTACCCGTTGCCACCGTGTCCGTCAGCGTGTATGTACCTGCTACCGGCGTAGCATTGAACATATCGAATCCCTGCGAATAGCCGCTGAATCCGCCCGGGTACGTTCCGTCTTTAAAGAACGGATACGCCGGCGGTCCGCCGCCATAGTTGAGATTCACTGACGTTGAAGCCGATCCCGAATAGAACGGCTGAGTGTATCGCGTGTATATGGCTCCCCCGGTAACACCTTCGTTTTCAGGCGCGATGCCGTACGAGAATACTCCGCCGGCTTGGGCGAAGGTCACCACCGGATTGGGCACTCCGGGGTTGATGTTTTGCGGCGCCGAGCTGATGTGGTTGGTACCGGCGTCGCCCGATGGTGCACTAGCGGGAACGACGAATGTCGCCGGTCCGGTGATCGTCGGCGAGTTCACGAGCGTCGCAGACAATCCGTTTACTTGACGGAACGTCGAAACCGTATTTAAGCCGACTGTGCCCGTCTGTCCAATATTGGCAGTGCCGACAGCGAACTGCAGCACCGACGTATTGTTCAGGTTCGTTACCACCGAGGTGGGCGGACTTGCCGTGCCATTGGCGCTGCACCCCGCAAGGAGCGTCCCGACGATGACCGCGGCGATGAGTTTGTAGTTAGTCAAAGTCGCTCCTTACAATTTTACGGTGAGGTAGAGGTAGTAGCTGCGAATGCCGTTCGGGGTGTCGATAAACGCATTCCGGCCGTGACGCAGCGTGCCGTAATCTCCGATGAAGCCGAATTGCGGGAACGCGAGGCTCGTGGAATTCTGGCCCGTCAACGGGCCCGAGATACCGGTTGCCAGCGGCTGCCAGCGGCTATTCAAGGACGGACCACCGTACAGCGCTCCAAACAGATTGAAGACGTCGATACCCGCGCTCCAAGTCTTGGGCGCATTGTATTCGATCGTGAGGTTCGTGATCGAAGACGGATGCGAAAGCTTGGCTCCCGGAGATGAACTGACCGGAATGCCCCGCGTCGCGGCGATGTTAGGCTTGAAGAATGACCCCGGATTCATCGGATCGACGTACTGATCCGTAGTTGTTGAGCTCAAGCCCTGCACGGCAGCCCCCGACGCGTTAGTGTATGGCACATTGTAGGCGACGCCGTTGATGAAGCCCGCCGCGATTAAGCCCGGGCCGACCGGATAGCCGACGTTCCACTGCGTCTGCGGATTGATCCGCCAGCCGCTGTGCGTTTGGTATGAGAGGTCGAACGAGGCTACGAACGGCGAGAGAAACCCGACCCGGTAGACGTTCCCCAACGCCAGCGACGCCGCCGGAATGTTCGGAAAGAAGTCTTCGCTGCCGGAAAGCGGGATGACGCTCGTGCGTTCGTTTTGGTAGGTGAAACTTGCCTGGCCGGACAGACCGTAGGTCTGCTCCTTGGTGAACTGCATTTCGATGCCGTCGGCTTCGTTTAGGCCGAGGTTGTTGCCAACGGGTGGATTGAAGACCGGCGAGCCGGTGATCGGATCCAAAACCGGTACGCCGCCCGAGGTCTTGACCGTCGACACCAACGCAATTTGATCGTGAGCCTTGCGGTACCACGGCGTAACCTTGAACGCTACGCCGTTTAGGAACCCGCGCGTGAACTGGTGCTCCCACGAGAAGTCGGCGTTGGTGTATACCACCGGTCGGAGCGGCTGTAGGGGTACCGGGCTAACCGTTACCTGAGCGTTCTCCCAATAGAGCTGCTCGGCATAATTCACGCACGCCTGATCGCCGTTGGCGCCGCAGTTGGTGCCGTAACCGGGGATCTTGAAGAATGCGCCGTTCGGCCCTCCGAAATAGCCCGGACTCGCCGTGTAGTCGACGCTCGCCAGGTTTGCAAACTCGACCGAACGCCCCCAAGAGGCGCGCAGCGAATCGTTGCTTCCCAGCCGGTAGGTCGCCGACAGGATCGGTTCGGGAACCATCGGTTTCTTGGTCCTGTTGTTGAATTGCGGGAAGGTTGCCACCGGGCAGGTACCCGCCGCGGTAACAGCCGGCGTATTGGTAACGGTATTTGTATAAAACGTCTGCGTGTTCGGGTTGGTGCTCGGCGTCGTTCGCAACGTGCCGTCCGGATTGGTCGCATATTGCGGCAGATAGAGTGACGTGCACATCGCCGGATCGATGGAGGGCGTCGGCATTTGGTAGTTCACCGCATCGATGCGTAGGCCGCCCTCAACTTTGAGTTTGTCGTTCGGCGACCAGGTGTTATCGAGATAGAGTGCCCAGTCGTTACGATTGGTCGACGTATTCTCGTACGAGTTGGGAATCGTCTGCGGCGACGTCACATTGCCGAACTGGTAGATGTAGCCGCATGTCGGGCTCCCCGGCCCGCCGTAATCAGCCGGACAACTCGCTCTGGGGATAAAGTCGGGGAATTCGAAATTCGTTCCGAAGAAACTGACGTTATATATCCCGTAGTTCGGAGCAACCTGATCGTAGACGGGGGTGAGGTATTGGTACATTGCCCCGACTTTGAGCAAGTTCTTGTCGCTCAATTGCTTGACGAGATCGAGCTTTCCGCCCGAACGGCGGCCGCCTTGCAGCAGGTCAAACGCATTAAATCCGGTGGTGCTGTAGCCGCCGGCTTCCGGCCAATCGAAATACACGACCGAGTCGGTGTGAAACACCATCGCCTGCAGGTTGGTCGAGCTGTCTATCTGCCAGAGGTAACCCAGCTTCATCGCGTTGTTAGGCTGGTGATAGCTCTGGGGCGGACGGTTGCCTCCCTGCGCCAACGTTTCATTGATACTCGTTTGTCCGCGCTGAAGGTTCATCATGCTTTGCAGCAGCAGAACGTTATTGTACTGATTCGTCAGCTTTGCGCACGACGCTGGAGGAGCCGGGCAGTTTGGCGGCGTCGTGAAACCCGGGCATTGCAATGCCGATACGCAGCCGCCGGCTGCGTTGAGTGCCGGGAACGACAATCCGAGAACGCTCAACGCCGTCTGCAAGAAGAACGGATCACACGTCTTGAAACAGATATTGAAGCCGGGTGCGCCGTTGGCTCCAAATAACAGATCGTGTTGGGCCAAATCGACGAAACCTTGCAACTGCATGTTATTGTTGCGGCCGAACTTGTAAACGAGGTTGGCGACGCCTTCACGATCGGCCTGATAGTAACGCGAGAAACACGTCCCGAGCAGCAAACAGGGATACGAAGGTGTATTGTAGGCGCGGGATGAGTAGGAGTTCACAAAGGTTACATAGGCCGAGAAGCGCCCGTTGGGCGAGGCGAAACCCCATTCCCCGTTGATCGCGTGCCGGAATGCCGGGCCGCCCACGGCCCCTTGCAGTGTTGCGAATCCCGGATAGGTGCCGCGTTTGGCGATCAAGTTGAACGTGCCGGTGCCGTAGTTGTCTTGCGAGGCATCGCCCAGACCCGGCGTCAACTGCGCGCTTTGCAGGCCGAGGCCCGGTGCGGCGAGCGTATTGGTAAACTGCGTGGTGAACGCGTCGGTATACGGAATGCCTTCGAATTCGAAGTTCTCTTCGTTTTCGCGGCCGCCGCGGATAACCGGATAGCCGCTGGAGTCCAGCGAGCCGCCCGGTAACGAGACGATCAGGTTGGACTCGTTGAGATTTAGGGCGTTGCCTTGAATCGTCTGAATCTGATGCTGGTTAATGTTGTACGTGTCGGTGGGCTGCGTCGGTTGAAACGCGCCGGCCGAACTGCGCGAAGTGACGTGCGCAATTGTTCTCAGCGATTTTACGAGCGTCGTGCTGACGGTCGTGACCTGATCGGCGAAAACATTCTGGCCGGGCACCGAGACCGGCTCGTAACCGCCGACCTGAAACGAGACGGCGTAAGCGTCGGGCGCCACGCCTACGATTGAGTAAAAACCCGTGTTATTCGTGGTGGCGCCGTAACTCCCGGTCGGAGCCACCGCCGTGATGCGCACACCTGCTAGAGGTGCCTGCGTTGCGGAATCCTTGACGGTTCCGCTTAGGATCCCCGTCGTTCCCGCAAGTGCGATTCCGGGTGTTTGCGCGAGCAAGAGACTCGCGATAAAAAGTGCCGCGAACAAACGGAAAATCGTCCGCGCACCATGCTTGCCATGAAAAGAGCTCATGAGCTTCCCTTTCAAGAGATGCAAAAATAGCGCCGCTAAAAATAGGTAGGCCGAGGGCCTGCCCATGTGGCGGATTCCCTCAGCCTACTCTAATCCCTTTTTAAGGAACGGGCGTTTAGACCCATTCCATCGCCCTAGAACTCTTCTTCGGGCTGCTGCTCCCGGAACGCTTCGGGCTCTTCGCCCTCCGGCACGGGGAAGGCCGGGGGCTCCGCAGTGGGCTCCTCTTCCTCCTCGAGGACGTACCCTTGCTCTTCCTCCTCGTCCTCGGCGGCCGCCGGGGCCTCTTCGGCCTCGAGTTCTTCGACGGCATCGATCGCGCGCGCGCCGGGCACTTGAGTATCAGCCTCGGCCGTCGCCATGGCGCCGCCGACCGGCCCGCTGACGATCGGTTTGGAGTCGTCGACCTCTTCCTCTTCCTCTTCCTCTTCGATGGCCTCGACCTCGCCGGTGACGGCGACGGCTCGCTGAGCTTCGGCTTCCCGTTGCGCGGCCGCGGTCTGCGTCATGCGCGGGTCTTCGTCGCCCATGAGCAGCCCGATCTCTTGCGCGCGTTCGCCGACGTCGTCATCCGCGATTTTGATCTCGACTTCTTCGCGATTTTCGGTCAGTACTTTGACGTCGAGCGCCAGCGATTGCAGTTCTTTAATAAGGACCTTGAACGACTCGGGGACGCCCGGTTCCATGACGTTCTCGCCCTTGACGATCGCCTCGTACGTCTTCACGCGGCCGACGACGTCGTCAGATTTAACGGTGAGCAGCTCTTGCAGGGTGTATGCGGCGCCATAAGCTTCGAGCGCCCAGACTTCCATCTCGCCGAAGCGCTGGCCGCCGAATTGCGCTTTGCCGCCCAGCGGCTGCTGCGTGATCATGGAGTACGGACCGGTCGAACGCGCGTGGATCTTGTCGTCCACCAAGTGCGCGAGCTTCAACATATAAATGTAGCCCACGGTGATGGGACGGCTGAAACGGTCGCCCGTGCGGCCGTCGCGCAGCCAGGTCTTGCCGTCTTCGGGCAAGCCCGCATCTTGCAGCCATTCCGTGATATCCTCGGCGTGCGCACCGTCGAAGACCGGAGTCGACACGTACATGCCGAGCATGCGCGCGGCCCAGCCCAAGTGCGTCTCCATGATCTGTCCGAGATTCATGCGCGAAGGAACACCCAGCGGATTGAGCACGATGTCGACGGGCGTGCCGTCCTCCAGATAAGGCATGTCTTCTTCGGGCAGCACTTTGGCGATAACGCCTTTGTTGCCGTGACGGCCCGCCATCTTGTCGCCCTGCAGAATCTTGCGTTTCTGCGCAACGTAGACGCGCACCAAATGATTGACGCCCGGCGAGAGCTCGTCGCCGTTCTCGCGCGAGAAGACCTTGACGTCGATGATCTTGCCCTTCTCACCGTGCGGAACTTTCAGCGACGTGTCGCGCACTTCGCGCGATTTTTCGCCGAAGATCGCGCGCAGCAGCCGCTCTTCCGCGGTCAGTTCGGTCTCGCCCTTGGGCGTGACTTTGCCGACCAGGATATCTTCGGGGCGAACTTCGGCGCCGATGCGCACGATGCCGCGCTCGTCGAGATCTTTGAGCGAATCTTCGCCGACGTTGGGAATGTCGCGTGTGATCTCTTCGGGGCCGAGTTTCGTATCGCGAGCTTCGCATTCGTACTCTTCGATATGAATCGAGGTGAAGCGATCGTCTTTGACCATGCGCTCGCTGATCAGGATGGCGTCCTCGTAGTTATAGCCTTCCCACGGCATGAAGCCGACCAGCACGTTTTGTCCGAGCGCGAGCTCGCCTTCGTCCGACGACGGACCGTCGGCCAAAATCTGACCGGTGGTTACGCGTTCGCCGGGCAGCACGATCGGACGCTGGTTGATGCACGTGCCCGCGTTGCTGCGCGTGAACTTCAGCAAGTCGTAGATTTTTTCAATTCCGTCATCGTTCTTTACGACGACCGATTTCGAATCGACCGCCAGCACTTCGCCCGGCTCTTCTGCCACGATCAGCGAGCCCGAATCTTTGGCGGCGCGGTACTCCATTCCGGTGCCGACGATCGGAGCTTGCGGCTGCAGCAGCGGCACCGCTTGGCGCTGCATGTTGGCGCCCATGAGCGCGCGGTTGGCGTCGTCGTGCTCGAGGAACGGAATCAGCGCTGTCGCGACCGACACGATCTGCTTGGGCGAAACGTCCATGAGCTGCACGCGCGAAGCAGGCTCTTCGATGTACTCTTCCGCGTACCGGCAGACGACCGATTCGGATGTGATGCGGCCGGCTTCGTCGAGCGGCGTGTTGGCCTGCGCGATGATGTATTCGTCCTCGCGATCGGCCGTCAAATACACGATCTCGTCGGTCACGTTGCCTTCGCGCGCGACGCGGTAGGGCGTCTCGATGAATCCGAACCGGTTCACGCGGCCATAGGTCGCGAGCGACCCGATCAAACCGATGTTCGGGCCTTCCGGCGTTTCGATCGGGCAGATTCGGCCGTAGTGCGAGTGGTGAACGTCGCGCACTTCGAAACCGGCGCGCTCGCGCGAGAGGCCGCCCGGGCCGAGCGCCGACAGGCGGCGCTTGTGCGTCAGTTCGGCCAGCGAGTTCGTCTGGTCCATGAATTGTGAGAGCTGCGACGAGCCGAAGAATTCTTTGATCGCCGCCACCACCGGACGGATGTTGATCAACGCCTGCGGCGTGACGGTCTCGATGTCTTGAACGGTCATGCGTTCGCGCACGACGCGTTCCAAACGCAACAAGCCCACGCGGAACTGATTCTGCAGCAACTCGCCGACCGAACGGATGCGGCGGTTACCGAGATGATCGATGTCGTCTTTGCCGACCTGGCGCGTCGCGACTCTGATCAGCCGCCGGATGACGGCGATCATATCTTCGCGCGTCAGGCTGCGCTTTTCGATCGGTGGCATGTTCAGCCCGGCATCTTTGTACTCGTCCACGAACACGCTCGACTGTTCGCCGCGCGTTTCCGGGTTTGGATTGTCGATGCGGTATTGAAACTTGCCGTTGAGCTTGTAGCGCCCCACGCCCGCCAGATCGTAACGCTTGTCGTCAAAGAACAGCGACTCCAAGAGCTTTTCGGCGTTGTCGGCGTTCTCGGGCTCGCCGGGGCGCAGCTTCTTGTAGATTTCCTTGAGCGCGTCTTCACGCGTTTTTACGTCTTTGTCTTTTTCGATCGAGTTGCGCACCAGCGGCGAGCCGTCGAACAGCTTGAGGATCGCTTCGTCGCTCTCCCAATTGAAGCCGAGGTCCGGGCGCGAAAGCGCGCGTACGAACGTCGACACGTAGATCTTGCGGTTCTTGTCGATGCGGACGCCAATTGTGCCTTCGGTCTCGTCGTTCTTAGTGCCGTTGTCGGTCTCGAATTCGATCCAAGCGCCGCGGTTGGGAATGATCGTGGCGTTGTACGTTGGACGCGCGTTGGTGTCGGTGTCCTGGTTGTAGTACACGCCGGGCGAACGCACCAACTGGCTCACGATCACGCGCTCCGCGCCGTTGATCATGAACGTCCCCTTGGATGTCATGAGCGGAAAATCGCCCATGAAAATCTCTTGGTCGGGGATACCTTTGATTTCGCCGGATTCCGCGGTGATCAAGCGCACGCGCACACGCAAAGGCGCGCTGTACGTCATGTCGCGTTCGCGGCACTCTTCAACGGAATATTTCGGCTCGCCCAAACTGTGTTCGCCGAATTCGAGCACCAGATTGCCGGTGAAGTCTTTGATCGGCGAGATGGAAGCAAAAGCTTCGGCCAAGCCTTCGGTCTTGAACCATTCGAAGCTCGCCATCTGCAGCTCGATGAGGTTGGGCACTTCGAGGACGTGCGGGATCTTCGCAAAACTGATGCGCTCGCGCTTGGGACCCGAATCCGCGGGCTGCTCGACGGTGAAGGCGCCGGTCGGCATGGGGAACGTGCTGGGCTGCACCGTGCCCGGCGCGCCGTCGACCTCGCCGGCCCTGCGCTTCGCCCTTCCCTCAGACTCTAGGCTTCGGCTGCGCCTCGGCTTAGAGGGGGATTTAGGGGCCGTCGCTTTCGCCATTCGTTTCTCTCTCTTCGGTGTTATATAAGGAAGGAAGCGGCTTATGCCGAGCCGGGCACACTAAAAAGAACGATGCCGACCACCCCGCTCGTGGTGACTCGCTCTTTCTTCTATTATATGCCTAGCGGCCAGGGCACAGACGAATAGTATATCATCCGCCCAAAATCACTACAAGGGTAATTGTACATAGCCCAGCCAGGGCTGCCGGCGGATTATTCGGCGGGGCGGATCAGAAGCAGGCGGGCCGGCCTGTGCGCGCGGCGGAGCCGGTCGAACAACTTGTGTCCGAACATAAGGGTGAACAGCCAAGCGATTGGTAGCAAAGCTGCAAAAAAGGAAATTTCCTCAACCACAAAGGGCTGGTGATGACGCGACATGTTACGAGGCAGTTTATCACACGCTTGCCCGGCGTGACAAGCCGGGAAGTGTGGTATGTACGTTAAGGTGCAATGGTCGATCGAAGGGCGGCCCAGGAATCTCAATGCAATGGTCGATCGACTCCGCGGATGCTTATTCTGTCGCCAGTGTCCGACGACGCGTCATTGAGGAAGTGCGCCGCCTGGAAGACGGCGCAGCAGATCTGTTTGCATTGGAGATCGTGCTCGGTGAACTGCTGGCCGCCGAAATGGAGCGCGGGCATTGGTCGTTGGCCGTTTCGGTGGAACGCGATATTGCGGGACCGACTATACATTTGTACGCCCAGGGTCCGCCCGCGATCGGTGTCGACAAGAACGAATTCCGGCGCGCTATTCTGCTCGGCACCCGCGTGCCGCTGACGATCGAGGCCAGTTCGCAAGGGACGCACATGGTGCTGCGAATGCCGCCGGAAGCGTCGGGCGAAGCGATGTTCCGCTCGCGCGCCTCAGAAACATACAAGCGCGCGCAGGAGATTAGCCGCCGCTACACTTACTAGGCCCACGCGATGAATCGCGTCGCCGCCTTCTTTACGCGCGTCTTCGAGTACGCCGTTCCCGATCCATATATCTATGCGATCGGATTGACGCTATTAACTGCGCTCCTGGCTTTAGTGTTTGCGCCGCACCACGCCCCGGGCGAAGTGCTCGGCTCGTGGTACAAAGGCATCTTCGACATTCTCGCGTTTGCGCTGCAGATGATCCTGATCCTCGTAACCGGG
>Ga0207416_1004645_pt1 | contig 11683 bp, 13 predicted proteins | sample PaiPotPPM11metaG_FD_184107 | JGI IMG/M metagenome (GOLD analysis project Ga0207416, IMG submission 184107) | Iron sulfur acid spring bacterial and archeal communities from Banff, Canada, to study Microbial Dark Matter (Phase II) - Paint Pots PPM... ...
CCCTAGGAATGAGCTTTCACTAGCGCTCATTATTCCAGATCATGGTAATACTTGTCAATACTGAGTTATTGGGAATTGTGAAGCGAGAATCTGTTTTTTTTGCAGCATTATTCTTAGGCCCACACAAGATGTTATATCTTCATATTATGTTCAACTGCTAAAAAACATCATGGGCGATGAATACATTACTCCTGACAGAAACCATTCTGCACTGCTTATCATTGATATCCAATGTGATTTTACTCTAATCGGTGCTGTAGCCGAAATACCAGGCACGTTAACGTCTGTGGCATTCATCAAGCGTTTAGTTCAGGGCTATAGAGAGGTAGGTCTTCCTATAGTTCATGTTATAAGACTTTACAGTAAAGACGGCTCTAATGTTGATTTGTGTCGGAGGAAAGCAATCGAAAATGGAAAGCAATTGGTTATTCCTGGAAGTGATGGTGCTGAATTGATGGACGAACTTAAACCCTTCCATCATATTAGACTGGATTCAAAATTACTGCTTTCTGGAAATCTTCAGCAAATTGGATCTATGGAATGGATAATGTATAAACCTAGGTGGGGAGCTTTTTATAAGACAAAATTGGAAAGGCATTTGCAGAATCTAGATGTTAATACGGTAGTTGTATGTGGATGTAACTTTCCTAACTGTCCTAGAACAACCATATATGAAGCAAGTGAGCGGGATTACAGAATTGTTCTGGCTACAGATGCTACATCTGTTCTCTACGATAGAGCATTACAAGAATTAAAAAACATAGATGTATTAGTCATGAATACCGATGAATGTATCGCCTGGCTCGGAGCGCCTTCTTATTCGAGAATTCAAGATATTCAATGATAACAAATATTGAAGATTAATTGACACGTATGTAACAGCTCAGTCATATTCAAGAAAAGGAAATCTCGGACGTGGATTATAACAATATAATGTCTTAACTTTTCATAAGGTTTTCTAAACCTCCGGAATTCCTGGCTTGCCGTATGTCCGCCTATTGGGCGTTGTTGCATATTGTAATTGGAAAGAAACATCTACAAACATACATACTTGTTTATTTCAAAATTTGGACTTATCTAACGAATAATTCTCAGTTTATTCAAATTCGGTGGCTGATGTTTTAATTCGGATTGAATCAACTCCGTAGATTAATTGTATCTCTCAGCAGGATTGGAAGTAATAAGATCAATTGAATATCTACTGAATCTATATTGTTCGCATAGTAGTCTATAGGCTATGTGATTTATTAGCGTAAATAATTAAAGCATCCATTTGAGAATGACAGCTATGCGATTCAGAAATAAATCATTAGTAGGATTAATTGTGGTTACGATGTTATCTACAATGATAATATGCGTTACTGCATCTACAAAATCCTATGCACAAGGCCAAGTAACTATAAATGGAGCAGGTGCAACCTTTCCATTTCCATTGATTGATACATGGCGTGTTGACTACCAAAAAATCAAACCTAATGTAAACATCAATTATCAATCAATAGGTAGTGGTGGAGGAGTAAAACAATTTACAGCAAAGACAGTAGATTTTGGTGCTTCCGATGCTCCCCTCTCTGCCACGGAACGACAAGCAGCTCCAGGGGCTGTCCAAATCCCAGAAACAATAGGTTCTGTAGCAATAGCATATAACATACCTGGCATTCCGACTAAGACTTTGAAATTTACAGGTTCAGTCCTTGCTGACATATTCATGGGTAAAATAACAAAATGGAATGATCCACAGATACAAGCGCTAGATCCGGGAACAAGTCTACCTGCAGCTAACATTGTAGTGGTTCACAGATCAGATGGATCGGGAACAACCTTTGTTTGGACGAGCTATCTCTCTAAGGCAAGTCCATCGTGGAATCAAACCATTGGGGCTTCAAAGTCAGTTCCATGGCCAATTGGAATAGGGGCACCAGGTAATGAAGGTGTCGCAAGTGCTATCAAGGGTTCACCCAATACCATAGGATACGTAGAACTCAACTATGCTCTTACTACAGGTATTCCATATGCTCTCATAAAGAACGCGGCAGGCAACTTTATAGCACCTTCATTGAACTCAACTCAAGCAGCAGTAACCAATTCGCCAATATCTAACTCTCTTCCAGCAGGTGATCAATCCTGGACTAAAGTTTCGTTGTTAAATTCACCAGGATCAAACACATATCCCATAGCAACATTCACATATCTGCTTCTAAACAAGGACTTGAGCACCAATCCCCGTTTAGATCAAACAAAAGCAAAAGCGTTAGTCGACTTTATATCATGGGCAATTACTGATGGACAGAAGGTAGCACCAAATCTAGGCTACGTCCCACTGCCTGCAACGATAGTGAAGCATGATCAAGACACACTAAAGTCATTAACTTTCAAAGGAACTCCACTATACACAGGACCATAACATGGGAAGTAACACTTCCTGGAACAAGACCATTCCAACGACCCGTTTTTACGGGGTCTTTTAATTTTTCTATATAGAAGGTTTAGTTCTATATTTTTCTTATAGGTAACTGTAAAATAATCATAGCTCTTCTCTACCATTGTAGAGAGGCGTACAATTATTCGCACAGAATCTCGCGAACAACGTAACAAGAAGTTGTCTTCTTTTTTCCTTCAGGGGAAACGAAGAGGTGACAAGATTTTTTATATTGTGACCATAGGCGCTGCTGCATATACCCTTTTGATGCTTGCTCTAATAGTGTATACGGTGGGAGACGGCTCTCAGAAAATATTTTCCTTTGAAGGTATTAAGTTTTTTACAGGCACAAACTGGAACTCAGTAGAAGGCCGTGAATCATTCGGAGCTTTGCCATATATCATCGGAACTCTGATCAGTTCTGGAATAGCCGTAGCTATCGGAGTTCCAATCAGCTTAGGAATCGCGGTATTTCTGTCTGAAATGGCTTCTTCAAAGATAAGCACTCCATTGTCTTTTGTTATAGAATTGTTGGCTGCAGTACCGAGTATCATTTATGGTTTATGGGCGTTGTTTGTTTTCAGATTCTGGATCCTCAATTTAGTTGAAATGCCTCTTTACAACGCCTTCGGAAAGTCGATTCCATTTTTTGGGGTTACTCCATTTGGTCTAGATTGGTTTACAGCTGGCATAGTTCTGGGGATTATGATCATTCCAATTGTATCTTCAATATGCCGAGAGGTTATGAGGGCTGTCCCAAACACTCAGAGAGAAGCTGCATATAGTTTGGGAGCAACAAGATGGGAAACAGTTAGGATTGCGATCTTTCCTTATGCAAAGTCAGGAATACTAGGGGCGGCAATGTTGGGATTGGGAAGGGCAATAGGAGAAACAATGCTCGTGACTTTGATCATTGGAAATGCTATTGGGGCATCCGCTATTCCTACTTCCCTTTTCTCTCCGAGTCAAACATTATCAAGTTTGATCGCTAATGAATTTAACGAGGCATCTTCCGATCTTCATTTATCTGCACTAATTGGTTTGGGAGCTGTTCTTCTTATCATAACTATGGTTATCAATATTGGAGCGAGGCTGCTAGTTTCAAGAATGGTCAAGGTCAGCGCAGGTGTTAAGGAGTAGAGGGTAGAATTTGCAAGAAGACCCCAAAACCAACTACAAGGAAAGGCTTCAGGACATAATGTTAAGGCGGTCTTCGCGGCGCAGACTTGTAGACAAAGTGGTTAGCATATCAGCAATATCTTCTGTTATTCTTGCAGTAGTATTGTTGGGAAGTATTTTGATAGAGGTTGTAATAAATGGTGTCAGGGCTTTGAGTATCAATTTCTTGACGCAGCCACCAGGAGCCATAGGATCTGGGCTAGGAGGAATAGGTCCTGCCATTGAGGGAACATTGATTGTTGTTGGCTTGGCGTCAGCTATTGGAGCACCTGTGGGTGTGCTTGCTGGGATTTATCTATCAGAATTCGCAGGGAATGGAATATTTCCTTCGAGCGTTAGGTTCTTTAGCGATGTTCTCGTAGGTCTACCTTCAATAGTTATTGGTATAGTCGCATACATATCACTAGTTCTAACACTTGGTTCATTCTCTGTATGGGCAGGAGCATTAGCTCTGTCAATAATTATGATCCCAATTGTTGTAAGAGTCACTGAAGAAACACTGAAAGTTGTTCCAAACTCTATGAAAGAGGCAGGACATTCATTAGGAATTCCAAAGAGAAAGATAATATTGCACATAGTTCTGAAGAGCGCAAAGAGTGGCGTGATCACTGGAATAATACTAGCTATATCAAGGATAGCTGGGGAAACCGCGCCTCTAATCATGACAATATTAGGAACGGATCTGTTCTTTACGAGCCTAACAGGACCGGTAGACGCACTACCTCTGAGGATCTGGAGGTTAGTATCTCAACCATATCAATATGCCCATGACTTTGGTTGGGGGGCTGCGCTTATTCTTATACTTATGGTACTTGGGTTGAGCCTTGGTCTAAGGCTCTTAGCGCACAGACGAGGATTTAAAATAGGAACGATTGCTGCGTGATGATAAAAACAGACAGAACTTAATGTCCTATGATATTTGTATTCGCATAATAATTAAGGTAATCTATAAGGGAGAACCAAGTTGGGATTAGATGAAGAATAGTTGACGACGAATAGAGAAAAGACGAGGGAAGAAGAAATCAAAGATGACAGACATAGATAGACATACACAACCAGAACAAGAGCAGGAAAAACAACAACAACAAGTTCCTAAAGTATCTATCAAAAACCTGGAAGCTTGGTTTGGATCTAAACAAGCTTTAAAGAACATCAATTTGGATGTCAAAGAGAAAACAGCTACAGCATTTATTGGGCCTTCAGGTTGTGGTAAGACAACTCTCATCAAATGTCTCAATCGTATGCATGAGATGACTCCTGGTGCAAAGGCAAAGGGGCAAGTTATTATTGACGGTATTGATATTTATGACCGAAGTATAGATCCTGTAATTATCAAAAGACGTATTGGAATGGTTTTTCAAAAGCCAAACCCGTTTCCTACCATGAGTATTTATGATAATGTTGTGGCGGGACTAAAGCTTAACGGAATAAGAGATAAACGGTTGATGGACGAAATCGTTAAAGATAGTCTTGAAGGTGCTGCACTTTGGGATGAAGTAAAAAATGAGTTAGGTAAACCAGGAATGGGCCTGTCAGGCGGTCAACAGCAGCGCCTTTGTATAGCTAGGGCATTAGCTATGCAGCCGGAAGTTTTATTGATGGATGAACCAACATCTGCCCTTGACCCCATTGCATCCTCGAAAATCGAAGATTTAGTACATGATTTGAAAAAAAGATTTACAGTAATTATTGTAACGCACAATATGCAGCAAGCAGCCAGAGTGTCTGATTATACTGCATTCATGTACCTTGGAGAGGTAATAGAGTATAGTCCTACAAAGAAGATGTTTGAAAATCCTGAAAAAGAGCTAACAGAACGCTATATATCTGGGAAATTTGGTTAACACATGTATTATTTTGGTCAGGTCTTAGCCTTTTGACTAAACTTAGACCTATGTTTAGATCGTCTTCAAACCTTAATACTTGATATGGCAAATGAAAGGTATTTCATGGTCGAACATTTGATTATGTCTTATTCTCCTGTATCGTAGTCATTTACATTAGTAGACAGTATCAGGGTTCTCAATTTCTTTGTCTCTTTATTATTTGTGTCTTGTCCTTCATTCCTTTCTTCTTTATTCATTCTAATATTAAGGGATATAATGAAGTTAATATTATTCAACATATACTAACAGCATGTCCATACCATTATGAGATCTATAATTTTACCTTAGGTTAGATCACATTAGATTGTCACTGAAAATGAGATTAGACTGATGTGAGTTATCTATTGCGGAAATTTCCTCTTTGTATACGACTCGCTCGTAAGCATGTGCATGCGTAGCAGGTTCCATTTCAGTGCGTCTACTACATCGCCATGGAATTTCCTCCTCGCAGACACCACAGACTGCAGTTGTAGTCATGTTTGTTCCACATGCTCTACAAGATTTTTTTTGTAACTAAACCTATCCTCATAACTTCTTTATTTATCAAAAATATATAGCGACGAATGTTAATCTAACAAATATTTTTCTTCATCATATTTTATAAGCCTTGAATTAAATATCACACCATCGTTTGTAATAGAAATTAGCGATACATTTCCACATGAATAAATGGGACAAGCCTGAAAACTACCGTTATTCTTTATTCTTTGCCTTTCTACGGATCTAAAAACGGTTACATTCCACAAACAAGTTTCGCAAACTACAAATTGACAGCTGATATTGTCGTATACCGAACTTTGAATTAGAGTACCGGCATGAGACATAATAGAATGCATATCTCATTACTCAAATCGGCGTATAACAGTTGTCGAATACGACTATATAGATTATCTTAGTCTACGATAAGATCGCTTTAGTGTTGGTTCATATTTACCAAAAACGGATAGTTTAGTCTACAATCTTATCCTTTAAAATAAGGATTGCTAGTTCTTTGGCAATCTCCTTTGGTATATCATGTCCAGCCAATATTTGTTGTAAATTCTCTATCGATATGGTAGTTTGCTGGTCTTGTTGTTCCTTGTATTGTTTTACTATCTTCCTGATACATCTCTTTACTATTTCGCTATTTCCATCATCATATTCAAAATATGCTACTTCTTTTTCGCCTACCCTCGAAGTTTGAGTGTATATGATACTATCGATTATCTCTTTCCTTATTTCTCTTCTTTGCTCTTCTAATTCATTATAATCGGTTATTCTACCTGATAAATTATTATTGAGTTTAGCAAGTTCCATCTGTGACTCTATATATTTATCAAAGTCATCCGATGACGTTGGTATCTCCAATATTCTAATAGTATCATAATTCTCTTTACTTCTGGGATTCTCGTTTGTAGAGATTGAATTGTCCTGACTAGAGAAGGCCTGATATCTATGAATTCCTCTGGTATAAGCTACACAAACTGAGGAGTTAACTGAAGTATAATAATTGCCATTGTATAACTTTTCTTTCACTGTGCCTTGAGCACTTGAATAATTGTTACAGATAATTTTGTTATCCTTTGTCTGACATGGTGATATCATCAATGCACCCCACAACCTACCAGGAGGTTACTTCCATTTGGTACAAACGAATACCGTTATATCTCATTTATTGTCTAGTGCATAGTTCTTGCATATGAAATTCCGGCAAATAGAACATGTAGACTCATATAGACTCGTATAGCACTATGACATTATCATATTTGAAAACTATTCTATATTCTATATTCACACACAGTTCTCCTCTGTCGGAAATTGATCTAACCATCAATCTTTCTATTGTATCTTTTTATTCCGTCAGAAATCTTTATTTTTGCAGCGTCTTTTCCTTCCCAACCCTCTAGCTTCACGTATTTTCCTTCTACCAAGTCTTTATGATGCTCAATAAAATGCTTGAGCCGCGTTCGTACATTCTTTGGAATGTCGTTGATATCCAGAATAGTTGAAAAGGTGGGATCTATCTTTGTCACTGGAACTGCAATAATCTTTGGATCTATACCACCTTGATCCTCGGTTGACAATATTCCAACGGGACGGCAGCTAATCACTGACTTGGGCGATAAAGAATAGTTTCCAAGTATGAATACATCGATTGGATCTGCTCCACCACCCTCTTCTTTTGTTTGAGGAATAAAGCCATAATTACAAGGATAAAACATTGCAGGAACCAATATCCTGTCAACAGATATCTCTCCACTTTGTTGATTTATCTCATATTTGATGCTACTACCTTTTGGAATCTCTACTACCACATTAATTTCGTCGGGCGGGTTTATTCCGGGTTTTAACGTATCTATAGCAGACAACAATTCTCGTTAAATTAACTTTAGTCTTATATTCATGTCAGACTCGCAATCTGGTTAAGGAAATTATGTCTAGAATCTGATAAACTTCTTTTGCAAAATTGGATGAAATCCTCATATTTTTTATTTCTTTCCGAGATTCCGTCGTGAAGAATATGCGTAACTTCGTTCGGGTGTTTGACTCTTTTTAGATATGTAATAGTGATGTCAATATCATGTATTGATCCTAACATATCTTGAATATCTTCTAACTCTGTAATCGTTTTGTGTATTTCCTTATTATCAATACTATTATTATTCTGATGTGGACCTAGTTCTAATAAATAACGCAACTTTTTACAATCTTTTCTCATCTCATGTAATTCTTTTACCTTATTGGCATTTGTGAGTACTATTGGAAGATCCAGTTCTATTCTTTCTCGTAATCTGCAAACTACCCTATTATATCTCATCCCTAACTTTTTTGACTGTAAGTCATTGTCGCTAATATGCGGGAGAGGAAGGTCTCTTAATGACAATGCTATTTTTCTTGCATTGGCAAGTTTTGTTTTTCTTCTTCTGTTCAATGAGTCTGTAAGCTTGGTATAAATTGGCTCTGAGGAATATTTTTCTAATTTTTCGCAAATAATATCATAATCTCTAATTTGGCTGTTTATTTTGAAGAGTCGTTTACTTGTTGTTATGTATTTGCAGATCATTTTTTTCTCTCGCAGCTTGTTTGGTAATGATCTAAATGTGGCATCTAATCTTCTGATAGCTGTTCTTATGTCATGTATGTTATTTTGGTTCGAATCTTTAATGTAGTCATTAGCTCTATTATCTACTCTCCTGACGTTTTCTTCCATTTTCGTTACAAATTGCTTAGAGGTCAAGGATAACGTCATATTAATCAGTACATGTATCATATGATGTGTATATGTGTTTGAATTAGGGGTGCATGCGTATGTGCTTTGGAATCCCTTTCGGATGATGTCTTGTCATTTTATGTGGATGTGTATTTGCAGCAAGCGCGAATGCTAAGGATACTGGGGACATAATCAAAATATTTTTTTTCCTTCAGTCCATACCTTGAGGCAATCGACATAGTTGAGAGCTTTCATCGAAGGTGAGCGTAGTTGTAAGTATTCCAAAGCTTTGCTCACTTTCTCCAAATTCCAGTGTTCAATAATTATTCTGATGACTTTCCATCCTCAATCGGTCTTACTGGTATCTCTATTTTTAACGCCTTAGTTATGCTTCTAAACATAGCAGCTGTAATAGGAAAACCGGACGCTTCTGTAGTCCACTGCTCTATTCCTGCATTCGTCTTGTTGTGAAAATGTTTCACCTTCAAGTCTTCCTCTCTAATCTTGATATTTATATCACATCCAACTCTACAAATTAATGGTCTTGCATCTAAACCGTCTTTTTATCGGAAGTCTCAGTGTATTACGACGAATATTCGAATCGACTCCATTCCGCGTCTGCGTCATTCCGATAGAGTTTCTTTAAACTTCGGTTTGTCTCGAGACTTCTATCATTGAGAACCTGATATGAAGTTCTTTTCCATCAGCTAGCCATTTATTGAATACTTCTATGCCGCTCTGGACACGTTCCCATGCTATTGCCAAAGATTTTTTGTACCCATACTTTGGTTTGGTTATTTTCTCAAATATAGTTAAGACCTTGAAGCAAATTTCCTTTAGATACATTGTTGTGTGGTTTTATTCTTAGAATGCGGTCGCAACAGGGACCTTTCATGCCTCAACATATCGGCATTTCTATTTATTTATAAAACCTGGATTGTTACTTTCATAGGAATTAATTAACTTAACAGACGGTATCAGAATCAGTCCTTTTCATATAAAATAATTAACATTTATCAATCTTGCAATTGATTTATTATCTGAATGTAATATTATTTCAACATGAGCTTTATATTTATCTTCCTATCAGAAGGGTAATATTGTATCAAAATATAAGGTTGGGTATTTATTCTTCGGAATTCATTATTAGCTCTATCGCATTCGAGTTGACATGGCGCCTTGCAGTATTCATAAAGATATGACAATAAAACCTTGCATGTGTAGAGTAATGAGAACATTGTTGGCCAAGAGTAGCAATAGCAGTAACACGATAAACAGAACAGAGAGAGGTGGTAGTTGAAAGGTGAATTATAAGCCTTCAGTTCATAATAAGAACAAAAAAAGAAACGACTTATTAGTAACTTTAAAGGGAGCAAAGTATGGTGCATTTGCTGGTTTTATAGCAACTTTACTCATATCTTTAGCTATTGCAGCAGCTGAACTTGCATTTGGATTACAGATAGGCACATTTTATTCTGTTATTGGTATTATCTTAGGTTTTAACAATATTGTAAATGCAAGTTTTATAGGATTTGGACTTCATCTACTAATCGGCACGCTGTTAGGAATAGTGCTTGGAGCAATCGGAATTAGATGGAAGAAAATACGCATGCTTATTCCATTTAAAAGTACATTATCTGGCATGGGAGCAGGCATTGTTATATGGTTAATATTATTTCTTCCAATAACATCTCTTTTTATACAACCTTCCATTCAGCACATCGTTGTAATTTTAGCAATCGCATGGCAGAAGACCATACTAGCTGACCAGCTAAGCCATTCGATAGCAAACATTGCACTTATTGCAATAGTATTCCACCTTGTTTGGGGAGCAATATTTGGTTTTGTGATGAGCTCGTTGCTAAGAATTAGAGTCTATAAAATAAAGCAACACTATAAAGACATTATGAATATTGATCCGAAGATACGGTTAGTCACTATATGTGATACAAATGGCAATATAATATTCTATAGGCATCGTCAGGGTGTACAGAATTTACTTAGCAAGGATGAAAGCAAAAAATCTCTGGAAATGGCTATGGCTTCATGGAAAGAACGTAGTGAACTTTCAGACAAGATCGGGAAAGGAATGTATGTTTTAGCTGAATATGAAAAGATCAAACGCATTACTATGCCATTTGGAGATGATCTTTTACTCTATCTAACTACAGAAGTAGAAACTGATCATTCAAGTATATACGATAGAATCCGCGGTTTAGAGGCAGGATTAAAATATTCCAATTAGATATACTGATATTGCTATTTTACTCCCCCTCTCATGTCTACAACAAGTGCTGCCTTTGAGTTGAAGGGTTGAAAATCAGCAAGCGTAGGATTTTTGAATTTATTTCGATAAACGAGAAAAAAATAATACTTGCTTCCTAGTGTTAGTGTTTCTCTTAATAATAGTAATTTTTTTTCTCTGTTCTTGGCGATATATATTAAAAATGCAAATAAATAACGTCGACGATTAGCTTGGGAAAATATAGTATGCCTATTCATACTCCAAGTTGGTAGAAGAATATCACTTATTGACAAATGAATTTTGCAGAGTTACAAACATAGCAACTTCAAAAATGTCAGCAGGACTTTGCATCATTAGTAACTAAGGGTATTCTTACAAAGGACAAAAAGAATGTCTGCACTCTCGATTACAAACTTATTCCTTATTTGAAGAGAGTAATTTTGGGATTAGGTTATGCGATTAGGAAACGTTAAAGTGATAAAACATAACCGAATTAAACATCATGCACAAAATTCGTACTACAAAAACAGAAAACCACACAAAGACATTACTGACTAGCCAGCAGAATAGTTGGGTGTTGGTGTGGATAACGCTAGTTAATAAAAAATACAATGTCAATACTAAAAAGTTCAAACTTCAAACTTCAAATTAATACGTTCGAATGTGTGAATCCGATCTTTGTAATGGCGATATTAAGATATGAACTATGATTGAGACAGAAATTCGATTTATACCTCTGGTGTTTAATGCGCTGTAAATAGTCG
>Ga0207416_1004646_pt1 | contig 11675 bp, 12 predicted proteins | sample PaiPotPPM11metaG_FD_184107 | JGI IMG/M metagenome (GOLD analysis project Ga0207416, IMG submission 184107) | Iron sulfur acid spring bacterial and archeal communities from Banff, Canada, to study Microbial Dark Matter (Phase II) - Paint Pots PPM... ...
CCCGCCTGGAGGCGCAGCGCGCTCCCGCCGCAAGGGGACGCTCCGGCTCCGCTTCGCTCCGCCTCCGCGCCCCTTGCGGAACTTTCTACTTTGCTCAAATGAGGAACTTTCTACTTTGCGTTGACAGACGTAAACTAATCGCGCATGACGCTTCCCGCCGTTCTGATCGCCGGCACCCATAGTGGCGTCGGCAAGACTACGGTTTCCCTTGCCATCACCGCGGCCCTGGTGGAACGCGGCCTGCGAGTGCAGACGTTCAAAGCCGGGCCTGACTTCATTGATGCCGGGCACCTGGCGGCCATGTCGGGCCGGCCCTGCCGCACCCTCGACGGCTGGATGCTCACCCGCCAACAGAACCAGGACGTCTGGGACCGGGCGGTGCAGGATGCCGACGTGGCCGTGGTCGAGGGAATGATGGGTCTTTTCGATGGCGCCAGCGGCCGCGACGACGCCGGCAGCACGGCCCAGCTCGCAAAATGGCTCGACCTCCCGGTGCTGCTCGTCATTGACGCCAGCGCCCTCGTGCGCAGCGCCGCGGCGGTGGCGCTCGGGTTCCAGTGTTTCGACTCGGCCCTGCGGCTGACCGGGGTGATCTGCAATCGGGTCGGCGGCGCCGGCCATGCCACCATGTTGCGGGACGCCTTCGCCAGTGTTCCCGAACTGCCGTTGGTCGGCGCCTTCAGCCAGGCCAAGGATCTGCATCTGACGGAACGTCACCTGGGCTTGACCACCGTCGCGGAGCAGGACACATCCCTTCGCCGCCGCGACTTCGCCGCCTCCGCCGAAACGAACCTTGACCTTGACAGCCTGCTGCAACGCGCCCAAATTCCGGTGAAGCCGCCGCGGTCGGCCGTGCCCTCTCGCAACAAGCGCGTCCGCATCGGCGTCGCCCAAGATGCCGCCTTCTGCTTCTACTACCCCGACAACTTCGAATGGCTGCAACACTACGGGGCTGAGGTGGTTTCCTTCTCCCCGCTGCATGACACCTCGCTGCCGGGCAATCTCGACGGGTTATACCTGGGCGGAGGCTACCCCGAAGTTCACGCGCCAGCTCTTGCCGACAACGTTGCCATGCGGACGGCCATCCGTGACTTTGCCGAGCGTGACGGCATGATTTACGCCGAGTGCGGCGGCATGATGTTTCTTGGCCGCGAACTGCGCGACGGCTCTGGAAAGGCCTTCCCCATGGCCGGCTGCTTCGACTTCAGCACGCAGCTCATGCCTCAACTGCAGGCGATCGGCTACCGCGAGGTCAGCCCCCAAGGCCTGGGGGATGACTCCTTGCGGGTCAAGGGGCACGAGTTTCATTATTCGCGCCTGGATACCACTCCGACTCCGGCCGCCGCGGCTCACCTGGTCGTCACCGGCAGCGTCCCGCGGCCCGAGGGATTTCGCCACCGTCGCGTCTTCGCCAGCTACATTCACCTGCACTTCGGATCCAACCCCGCCATCGCCGCCGCCTTGGTCGCGGCCTGCGCTTCCATGCGCGAGGGCGCAGCGACGCCTACGGCTTGAGCGACGACCACCCCCTGAATCGGCGGACCGCCCCGTGGAACCTGCGCTTCGATGTTCTGAGCTTTGCGGGAGATGAGGGCGCGTGCACATCCGCCACCGGGTTAGACAACGTCACCTCGACGGGACCGCCTGCCCGATAGGAGCGCGGCTGTCGGGAGAACGATTGCAATCAGCAGCCATGATGCTGGGGGAACAACAACGAATACGAAAGCGGTCTGCGCCCTCGGAGGCCCCAAGGCAACATCTCCGTAGATGGCCAAAGAGCCCAGCGTGAGAACCAGCATCACGCTATAAAGCGTCGCTCGGGTAAGAACCGACCAACGCTTCGAAACCATGTTGGCCAATACCAGGACCACGAACGGTGAGAGCACCCAGAGCGCGAAAAGTACCAGCAGGATTCGGGAACTATTATGACGACCTGCACGGAGCATCAAACCGACCGAGCCCCCGGCCCCAGCCAGCACCGCGACCAGGGCCGCTCCGCGCAGGCGGCAAAGGAACCCACTCTCGGACCTTCCCCAGCTTGCTTTAGAGGTGATCTCACCGCGCTCATGGATGCTCATTGATCTCTCGTGGTGCCGAACCAGTATGGTTGGCCGACCTTCATTGTGTGCACCCAGCGGGCAACCTAAACTGCCGCAGCCGGCCGCTAGCCTAAGTTGAAAAAAAAGACGGCGGCCATTGATGCGAGCGCAGCTCCGAATTGCTGTGCAAGTACATATAGCGTCTGTCTTGGAGCCCGTGGCAGCCACTTGATCGCGAAGAACGCCACTATCGGCATCTGTCCAGCCATGAGTAGCTGCCAGAGATGGGCAACGGCCCCCTCATCGGTCTCGTGGACAGCGCCGTATTTTGCAATGTAACCGAGCACCATCGCCAAGGCGGTGAGCGACATTGCCACCGGAAGATAGGCGCTCGGCTGCTTCATGATGGTGCCAAAAGAACAGGGAAGTTGATCCATTTTGCGTCCCGGCGTTGGGACGATGTGTTCGCGGAGTGCCGCCCCAACCACGTTGATCGATGTGCGAAGGTCGCCACGGCCGGTTTCAAGCAGTGCCTCAAACTCCGCGCCGTAGCGCTCTCTCCACCGGCGCGGATACAGGGACATGAGCAGGCGGGCGAGTCTGCGATTCATAAGGCTTCCAACCTCTCCAGTCCGGCTCTGCTGAACTGTTGCAGGGTGGTCAGCTTTGCGCGCAATACGCGCAAGCCCGCAACCGTGATGCGATAGGGCTGGCGGCGCTCCTCGGGTGGGAGCGGCTCGATCCAACCCTGTTGCTCCAGGCGGGCAATCGCCCCATACAGCGTTCCGGGTCCCAGCCGGGTTCCGCAAAGGAGCGCGATGTCTTCGATCATCGCGTGTCCGTGCTTCGGTCCATCGGCGAGGCTGGCAAGCACAAGCAGCGGCGGGTCAGAATAGTGCCCCATTCCCGCGCCCGCTCCGGCGCCTACTACGTTACGCGTACTACGCATTGCGTAGTTATCCCACAGTTGATCTCCTGCTGCAAGGAAATATTGGCACGTACGACTGAACATCTGGACGTGGTGCGATCGCGGAGGCCTTGGTTGCCGCCTGCGCTACAGCAACGCCTGAGGTGTGAACTGTGACCGCTCCCTGAATCACCCCACCGTCCTCGATCACCCACGCTACAATCATAGGCGACTCATTAAGTCGCCATTCTGATTGTCGGGGAGAAAACGTGCGCTGGGTGTATCGCTCCGTTCTGTGCCTCGTGGGCCTGTCACCGCTGTTCTACCCTGTGGAAAGAGCCGCTGCGCAGGAGTCGCCGTTTTTCGTCACCTACGACCACCACTTGGAGGAGCCGGGCAACTTGGAGGTGGCGTTATCGCAAACCTTCGGGCCGGCTTACGCCGGACAGCCGCGCTTCGTCGCCCCATATCTCGAGTTGGAGTACGGCCTGCGCTCCTGGTGGACGACCGAGCTGTACCTGGAAGGGCAGTCCACACGGCATGACAGCACCGTGTTCACCGGTTGGCGCTGGGAGAACCGCTGGCGTCCGCTGGCGCAGGAGCACGTCATCAACCCGGTGTTGTATCTCGAGTTTGAGGACATCAATGAAGCCAGCCGCATTAAAAAAGAGTTCATCGGGCACCTCGGCGACGGCGGGCAGAGTAACGCGTCGCTGCGCCGGCAGCGCGACCGGGAGCTGGAGGGAAAACTCATTCTCTCCAGCGTGCGCGGCAACTGGGAGTTCGCCGAAAACTTGATTTTAGAAAAGAACCTGAGCGCCGCGGAGGGCGTCGAGTTCGGCTACAGTCTGGGCATCATGCGGCCACTGGGTGGGCTGGCTGGGGCCGACGCTTGCCATGTCTGTCGCGAAAACTTCGTGGCGGGCGTGGAGTTGTCGGGCGGGTTGGGAAGCACGCGGGGATTCGGGCTGCGAGAGACACCGCAGTATGTGTCGCCGCTGCTCTCTTGGCGCACCAGCCAGGACGGCACGCTGCGTCTGGCGCCATCCTTCGGTCTGAGCCACGGCAGCGCGCCCTTTCTGCTCCGCATGAGCTATAGCCACGAGTTGCGGGGCTTCGGAGCCGCCGTGCGGAGGTGGTGGCATGGCCGCTAACAGACTCCTGGCAACCACCCTGTTCGTGGCTGCCGGAATAGTGCTGGGACAAAACCTGACCTACCGTCCCGACCCGAAGTGGCAGGCACCCCCGCGTGCTGCCGCGCGCCGCAACCCGCTGGCTGGCCGCAATGACGTCGTGGCGGGTGGGCGGCGGCTGTATGTACGCGAGTGTCTGGCCTGCCACGGGGGTGATGGGAGAGGCCTTGGCCACGCCGCCAACCTGCGCGCGACTCTGGTGCAACGGCAGAGTGACGGCGTCCTCTTCTGGAAGCTGACCACCGGCAACTTGCGCCGCGGCATGCCCTCGTTCAGCCAGCTGCCGGAGATCCAGCGTTGGCAGTTGGTCAATTACTTGCGCACCCTGCGTGAGTAGTGGGGAGTCGGGGGTCGGGCGTGAGCGCCCATGGCGGAGGCGCACCGCTCGCCGCAGGGGCATCGAGCGGTGCGGCGTGGCGTATGATGCTGCCTCAGACGCCATGTCCAACCACTTCGTTGCGCCGACCCGCCGCGAGTTCATCCGCACCTCGACCGCCACGCTGGGCGTGCTTGCCAGCCGCACGGCCTGGGCGCAAACGTCGGCCGTGCCACCCCTCACGGCCCGGGTCCGACTCGACCCGGAACATCGCCTGGGGAAGATTGATTCACGTCTTTACGGCAACTTCATCGAGCACCTCGGTCGCTGCATCTACGGCGGCCTCTACGACGAAGGGTCGCCGTTGGCGGACGCCGACGGCATCCGCACCGACGTGCTGGCCGCGACCCGCGCCTTGGGGGTGACGCTGCTGCGCTGGCCGGGCGGCAACTTCGTCTCCGGCTATCACTGGCAGGACGGCATCGGCCCCAAGGATGCGCGCCCGGCGCGCTACGACCGCGCCTGGTTCCAACGGGAGTCCAACCGCTTTGGCACGGACGAGTTTTTCAGCGCCGTAGGGAAGATGGGGGCGCGACCGTATTTGTGCGTCAACCTCGGCACCGGCACCCCCGAAGAGGCGGCGAACTGGCTGGAATACTGCAATTACCCCGGTGGCACGTACTTCTCCGACCTGCGCAAGAAAAACGGCCATGCCGCACCCTACGGCGTCAAACTCTGGGGCCTGGGCAATGAGATGTTTGGCAGTTGGCAGATCGGCCACCGGGACGCCGGCGGCTACGGTCAACTCGCTCTTGAGACCGCCAAGCTGATGAAGTGGCAGGATCCGACGATTGAGCTGGTGGCCTCCGGTGCCTCCAACCCCGACTGGGACCGGCCCATGCTCGAGCTGCTCGGTCCGCAGGTTGACTACCTCTCGTCGCATTACTACACCGTGACCGACGACCTCAAGGACGACTACGAAATCCTGGGCTCCGTCGCCGCCATGGAACACAGCCTGCGCAGCGCCGAGGAGAGCGCCGCGCTGGCCTCGGCGCGCGCCCGGCGCAAGACGCCCATCTACATTGCCTGCGACGAATGGAACCTGCTCAACAACTGGTCCGACGGCGGCAAGCGGGACGATCCGCACAAGTTCGAGGTGCCGTACAACTTGCGCGACGCCCTCTGGGTGGCCAGTGCGTTGAATCTGCTCCAGCGCCACTGTGCCACGGTGCGGGTGGCCAATTTCGCGCAACTGGTCAACGACCTTGCGCCCATGTTCACCACGCCCACCGGGCTGCTGCTGCGCACCACGTATCACCCGCTGGCGCTTTTCGCCCGCCGATCCGGACCCATTGCGCTTGCCGTCGCACAGGATTCGCCGGGATTCGCCACAAAGCGCTTTGAGCAGCAGCCCTACCTTGACGCCAGCGCGACTTACGATGAGGACAAACGCAAGGTGACGGTGGCGCTGGTGAACCGCCGCCTGGACGGCCCGGTGAACGCCCAAATCCACCTCAACGGCTACCGGGCCATCGCCGGCGGCAAACATGTCCTGCTGACCGGGGCCACGCCCGCAACGCAGAACACGTTCGAGAATCCGAATGCAGTCGCTCCCCGGGAGACCACACTCAGTGCGGCGGGAACCGCGTGGGAGCAGACGTTACCGCCCCACTCCCTCACCTGGCTGGAATTCGAGGTCGCTAAAGTCTGAATGGTTTTCGGTTTTCTGTTGTCGTCGTCGGTTTGCTGAAAACGCATCCGCGCGCATCTTTGCGCTCAGCCGCCCGGTACGCGGGCGGTTGTCTCCATGGCCGGCCCGAGCGCTTATCCGACTGCGCGCAGCATCTGCGCGACCCCGTGCTGGAAGCGCTCCGGCTGCGGCAGCAGGCTGAGTACCAGGTGCCCTTCGTCCGGGAAGTCGTAGAAGTGGCCGGGATGCACCAGCACGCCGGCCGCGGCAACCAGGTGCTCTGCCCAGGCGTCGTCGCTGCGCCACCGCGGCACTCGCAACACCACGCTCCAGCCGCCTTCAACCACCAGGCGCGTCACGCCGCCGGAGTGAGACGCGATCTGTTCATCGAGCGCCTGAAGGTTCGCTTTCAATCGCGAGAGAAGTTGCGGCTGCATGGTGCGGCGCGTCGCGAGCAACGTCGGCGCGGCCCACTGGATCGCGGTGCACACCGAGAGGTAGGTATCGGCGATGATCTCCAGCCGCTGCCCGGCCTCCTCCACCAAAGGCGGCGGGCCGGCGATGGCCATCCAGCCCAGCTTCATCTGCGGTAGCGCGGCCAGCTTGGAGAGCCCGTTCAAAACGAACGTCAGCGCCGGCGGCTGGTTGCAGGGGTTGACCATGCGCTCAGGGTCGGCCGCGAGAGCGTAGTCGAAGAACACCTCGTCGACGATCACCGCCAGCTCATGCGCCGCGGCCAGCGCCTGCACCTGCTCCCATTCCTCCTGCTTCAGGTACGACCCGCTGGGGTTGTTGGGGTGCACGCAAACGATGGCTCGCGTGTGCGGCTGTATGGCGGCTTCCAAGGCGACTGCGTCGAGGTGCCAGCCGTGGTCGTAGAACAGCGGATACGGGCGTAGTCGCACATCATTCAGGCCGGCCAGCAATTCAAAAAGGGGATAACTCGGAGTGGGAACGAGCACCGTATCCCCGGGCGCGCAGAGCAGCCGGAAAAGATACGCGTAGGCCTCGCTGCTGCTGGCGGTCAGCAGCAGGTCGGCAATGTTCACCTCCACGCCCCGCTCCGCGTAGTACGCCGCCACCGCGGCGCGGGCCACGGGAAGGCCGCGCGCCTCGGGACCATAGGTCAGGGCTTCGGGCCGTGCCAGCGCCCGCAAAATTGCCTCGCGGTCGTACGCCAAGCCCCACTGCGTCGGGTTCGACACCGTGAGGTCGATGAGGTCGGCGGTGCGGCGGCCGGCGGCCGCGGCGAGGCGGTTCGGGGTGCGGTCCCATCCCGTGCGGGCGGCAAACATGCCCCACATGGTACCGGAGGCCGTTGCGCCGTCCCCGCGCAGGCGTCCCACTGCGCCATCCCGGGTGGACGCGGCAAGCGCTTTCTCCACTATAATCATCGCGTTTTTAACTTCCTGGCTGGAGGGGGCGGCAGTGCTTTCAGGACGATTAGTGGCAATGCGTGTTGTTCTCGGATGGAGCGTGGTTGCGGTGGCCGGCGGCCTGGCCGCGCAACGCGACAATCCCGTGCGCGGGGCGGACGCGCCGGCCCCCTTCACCCTGCACCGCATCGGGACCGATCACGCCGAAGGCGTCACCGTCTTTGATGTCAACGGCGACGGCCGCCCGGACATCACCAGCGGCGCTTACTGGTACGAGAACCCCGGCCTCGGCGGCGGAGCGTGGACGCGCCACAAGTTCCGCGAGGTCGAGGTCACCGGCGAGTTCGTCTCCGATTGCGGCGAGTTCGCCGTGGACGTGAACCACGACGGCGCCCTCGACATCGTCACCGCCGGCTGGCAGAGCGACGGCTTGTGGTGGTTCGAGAACCCCAACAAGCCGGGACAGCCCTTCAGCAACGCCCTCTGGAAGAAGCACCTCATCACCCACACCATCACCACCGAAGGCATGGTCATGGCCGACATCAACGGCGACGGCAAGCCCGACCTGGTGGCCGCGCACTATGGCCGCCAGGGAATCTTCTGGGTGGACTTCGCCGGACCCGAACCCGTGGTGCATCACGTCGGCGGTCATGAAGCCGATGGTCACGGCGTCGGCATCGTGGATGTGGACGGCGACGGGAAGGCCGACATCGTCACCATTCACGGCTGGTTCAAAAACATCGACGCCGATCACGACAAGTGGCAGTGGATGCCGGAGTGGGAGCTGGGCGATTCCGGGTTCCCCATCCTCGGCTACGACGTCAACAACGACGGCAAGATGGACCTCATCTACGGCCACGGGCACGACTACGGCGTCTTCTGGCTGGAACAGACCACGGAGAACGGCAAGCGCGCCTGGAAGCGCCATGTCATCGATGACTCCTTCTCGCAGGCGCACGCGCTGAAACTGGCCGACATTGACGGCGACGGGCAGCCGGAGCTGATCACCGGCAAGCGCTACCGCGGACACAACGGCACCGACCCCGGTGGCCATGAGCCGCTGGTCATCTACTACTACAAGATCAATCGCAAGACCGGGACCTTCACGCGCTACCCCTTGAGCTACAACGGCACGGCCGGCGTCGGTACCCAGATCATCGTCGCCGACATGGATGGCGACGGCGATCAGGACATCGTGGTGGCCGGCAAGACCGGGGTGCATTGGCTCGAAAACTTGAAGATTGATAACGTCCCGTTCGCTGTGCGCGAGCAGCAGTTGCTGTTGAACCATCAGTGGCCGTTCCCGGACGAGAAATGACGGCTGCGACCGCCAGCTCCATCTTGGACAACAGGCACAGCGGCCGCTATGCTGCAAGCATGGCTTCCGCCCCCCATGGTCTCGCGCAATTGCGTTGGCTGGTGGCCGAGGTGCCGGCGCGCTTGGCACGCATTGACGACCTGCAGGCCGCCAACAAGCCCGAACCCACCCGCTGGTCAAGAAAAGAAGAGCTTGGGCACCTGGTGGATTCCGCGGCGAACAATCACGTCCGACTGGTACGCGTCCAACAAGAGACCAAACCCCATTTGCCGGGCTACGCCCAGGACCACTGGGTGGCGGCACATGCCTACCAGGACATGTCGTGGGCGGCGATTTGTGATGCCTGGCTGGTCCTGAACCGGCTGCTCTTGCGGGTGGCGGAACTGGCCCCGGCCGCGGCGTGGGAACGGACCTGTCGCATCGTCGGCGTGCCGCACACACTCGCCGACGACCAAGCACCCCCCGTCACCTTGGGATATGTGCTCGACGACTACGTCGACCACCTGCGCCACCACCTCTACCACCTCGGCGTGGCCACCGACGAGCTGTAACGGAGCTGGCGACCGTCCTGCTGTCCGTCTCCCCGCTCATCGGCCCCTTCCAGATCTCCTGCTCTGGTAGGGCATAGAGTTGCCCGCCGCGAACCTGAGTTGCTCGCCCGGTACTCGCCTGTACCGGCTTTCTCTTTAGTCGCGCCTTTTCAATAGGGAACTGCCCAGTGCCGCTCCGGCACCGCGCAGTACCCAACCAGGGGTGTCGTGTCACCCCAAAATAAATCTGCCGGAGTTCCTTGGATTTCAGTACTCGCCAACCGTGATCGGACGGCAGCCCTTGATACTGAATTCCTCCTTGGCGAAGGCACGCTGATCCTCCGGCGACATCGACCTAACTGCCTTTATAAAATCCGCCGTGGCAAAGCGACAGACATATTCCATCTCCCGGGCATACTGACTATGCGGATCCCAACTAATTCGAAGCGACGCTTGAACGTACTCCCGCATGAATGCTCGATCTATGACGACGGCCTTCGCCCACTGTTGTGGCAATGCGTCCTGAACGCCTTCGAGAATACCCCTCTCCTTCCCCCGTCTCCTCCCAAACAATTGGGGAACCGCGGCCCTCGATATCCAAACCCTGGCGGCTTACGGCTGAGAGTGGTCTAAACCGGGCCGCCAGAACCTTCTGCTGACTTACGAAAGAGTCAATGGGCACGGACTCTTTAACTTCTTCCGCAAAATAGGAGTATGCGGTTTGGTACTCCCCCTTGGATACCGCCGTCGCATAGCGCTGAAATGCCACAATTGCGAGGGCGCGCTCGTGCCACATTTTGAGCCCGATCGGGCTTGTCTAGACCAAGGCCACGGCCACCAGAATTAAATAACCGATCCCAATTTGTTTCCAAGGAATTCTCATTGCAGTCAGTCCTTTGGCCGTAGAAAGGACGGCAGGTGAAGGTCCGACGTCGGACCTGGGCCGAGTGAAGTGGTGGCGTTCACCAAGGCGTTAATGCCGTCGTTCGCACTCTGCAGTGTGCTGCTGAACGCGCTGCCGGCTTGGCTGAGATCTATGTTGACTCCAACACCGACTCCAGCATTCAGTTCTACTCCAATTTTCACATCCGACTTGTGTCTATCCTCCACCCCCATGCCGAAGGCATGGCTCTCACGGCGCTCCAGAGCGCTCTCCATATTGACAGCTACCGGTGGAGAAAATGCGCTATAAGAACGAGCGCTGCAAACAGCGCGACAACGCCTCCGTCCCACTTCAGGAAGGCGAGCCACCCTACCGAAATCGCTGGCATCTCGCGAGGCCGCCAAGAGGCCCAGCTCCCCAGTCGGAAGAGGAGGCGAAGCATGCCCTTCGTGTCGAGGAAGACCCAAGCACCCACCAACAAGGCCACAACGAACATCACCAAATCAGCGCGTCCAGATATTACGTCCAGCGTCATGGGCAGCCTCCGGTTAGCACCCGCCCGGCGTCGAGCAAGTTTCAGTTGTGATAGAGGACACCGATCCACCTATCGAGGCACCGCCGCACGGCGGACTGACTGAGAGTTCCCAGATGCCTTTGCCGGTTGATAGCTGAATGGTGGCTTTCACCGGGCCGAAGCCAATGTTAAGGGTCCTGGTTTGAAAATGCCCCGACAACTGGCTCGCAGACGTGGCGTTCGTCACGAACACGAACGCGCCTGCTCCTGCGGAAGCACCGAGATTTCGTGCGGGCCGGTCCTGCTTATTGAGGTTCGCATAATGTTCGTAATGCTAAAAGAGTTCGGCTTGACGCCAGAAGGCGGAGACGAGCGCGAGGCGACGGCGCATGCGACGCAGGGAACGGAGGCCATCGTGCCCAAGTCGGAGAGATTGCGAGCGCAGAAGTTGGGCAGTTCATGGTGCTTGAGATGGCCCCAGATGTATTCCACCGGGTTGAGCTCGGGCGCGTAGGCGGGCAGAAACTCCAGCTCCAAGCGGCCCTCCTGGGCGGCGACGAACTCGCGCACCAGCCGACTATGATGCTGACGCAGGCCGTCCAACAGTCCGCCCAACTTCACCGCACACGCTGCGGTGATTCGCCACCGATTCCGAGTAGGCGACGAGCCAGCAGCACCCCGCAAATTACAACCAAGGAAGACAACAATCGTCGACGCCGAGAACAGCCACTTCTTTATGCTCATATCCGTTTTCGGTGCGAGGTTTTGATGTGCCATCCGGGCTAGAACCCATCTCATAAACAGGCCGGGGGCCGATTGTGCTGGAACGGAGGGCGGAAAGGCGCGAAGGTAAGGGTGCTCTGGGACTCCGCAAGAAGCGCATGGTGAGAGGCTGGGACGTAAACGACC
>Ga0207416_1004647_pt1 | contig 11674 bp, 10 predicted proteins | sample PaiPotPPM11metaG_FD_184107 | JGI IMG/M metagenome (GOLD analysis project Ga0207416, IMG submission 184107) | Iron sulfur acid spring bacterial and archeal communities from Banff, Canada, to study Microbial Dark Matter (Phase II) - Paint Pots PPM... ...
CGTCATATCACACCACTTTCTTCTCTTCAACAGGATATCTTAGCGTTGTTAGGGTTTACGCCTGCCATCTATCTGCGAATGACTGATGATTCCTAATTTCTGTCTGGAAATTGAGCGAACCGTGAGTTAGTAAGGATGAAAAAATCTAAGCAGGTATAGTCTCTATACTTCCTGCACATCAACAGAGAGACGAGAAATGTCGAGCTAGTCGGAAGACCTCCGCAGCGACTTGGCAATTTCCAGTGCCTTGTCACAACACCTCCACCTGTACGGTCTTATCCTTGGAGGCAGAGGCAATGCGCTTGCCATCAGGAGACCACGCCACCGAGAATGGTGCATCAGAATGACCCTTGTAGGTATAGACGTTGTTGCCATCAATGGCATCCCAGACCTGTACGGTCTTGTCATAAGAACCGGATGCAATGCGCTTGCCATCGGGAGACCACGCCACTGATACTACTGAATTAGAATGGCCCTGGTAGGTGAAGACATTGCTGCCATCGGTAGCATTCCAAACCTGTACTGTGCTATCAGAAGAGCCAGAGGCAATGCGCTTGCTGTCGAGAGACCATGCCACCGATGCTACTTGATCAGAATGACCATGATAGGTATAGAGGGTGGTTCCCAAAGCAGGGCTACGCGGGATTGCAAACCAAGTGATACCACTACCCACGAGAGTCAGTCCTACCAGACCTGCTATCACCGTTCTTCGGGAAGGATGCCTTATTAGTTGAGGCACTTGCCATTGGGTACGAGCGAGAGCAGATCTCTGAGACGAAAGGTTTGGAGGCGGAGCCTCAGTCGTAGGTTCGAGTGTCCGATAGGGTGGTGTAGCGAGAACGGTTAGTGGCAATGGTTCGCTTGGCGGAGTAACTTGCCTCGGAGATACAGGTGGCTGGCTTGGACCAAGCCGACTTGCTTGCTCCAGGGCAGTGGCAAATGCACGAATGCTGGCAAAGCGCTGCTTGGGATCTTTGGCAAGGGCCGTCATTACAATGTGTTCTACGTCGGGCGATATGCTTGGGACCTTCTCACGCAGTGGTAGTGGGGGAGCAAACATATGCTGAGTACACAACTCGGTGAAGGAGCCATGAAAGGGGCGGTCTCCGCAGAGCCATTCGTAGACCACAATGCCCAAAGAGTACTGGTCGCTGGCTGGACGAGGCTTGCCCTGGATTTGTTCAGGAGACATGTAGGTGACAGTGCCGATGACCTCCTGAGTACTCTGATGGTGTGAACTCTGTGCGACCAAGGCAATGCCGAAGTCACTAAGCAAGACTTCATGGCGTTCACCCACCAACATGTTCTCAGGCTTGATATCGCGATGGATCAACTTCTCGTCGTGAGCATATTGCAAGGCGTCAGCCACCTGCTTGATATAAGTCACGATAGTAGCTACTGGAAGAGAGGTGCCTTTAGGATGAAGGTGGCGCAGGGTCCCATAGGGAGCATAGTCCATCACCAGAAAAGGGGTTTTGTCTTCGACTCCAAAATCAAGGACACGCACGATATGGGGATGGACGAGACGTGCAATAGTGCGGGCCTCGGTGCGAAAGGCATCGACATCCTCATTGGTCAATTGGGTGTGCAGTACCTTGATGGCGGCCTTAGTTCCCAGGTGAATATGCTCACCCAGATAGACTTCAGCAAACCCGCCTTCTCCCAGTAAACTAGTGAGGTGGTAGTTGCCGAGCTGTTGTCCGATACGGTTGGGGCGATCGACCATCTTTGCTTCCTTTACGTATGTAGTTCTGTATGGGGCATTTGTAGATATTTCATAGAACAAATGACTAAATTATAAAAAAAATAGATGTAGCTACGCCAAACAATCTGTCTCATCCGATCCTCTTTGTTCTATAAGCATGTCACTGAACTCTCCAGAGCAAATAGTTCCGGTGGTATCAGATCATGTCATTCACAGTGTCCACACCTTTGCGTTGCTGAATACTACTTCGGTGGGATTCCCACTATCCCAGGCAAACAAACCGATTTCCCCAGAGCTAGTGGTACTATCAGTTGCGCTATTCACGTACTGCCCATTAATATACAAGTAAAAATGGCTCCTGCGTGCTATGACTGTTAATAAGTTTGGTTGGTTGAGACCGGTCTTGATGGCAGAACTGGATTCATAACCAGTTAGCCTGCCGATATTATTACTAGCATTTGTGGAGATAAGATCATAATTTCCATCTTGACTTGTCATAAAACGGTACATCTTGGAACCACCTGTATCCGCACAAAAGATAAGTCCACCAGCATTCCCTTTGATGATAATCATCTGTACCTGAAAAGCGAAATTGCTGAAATTGGTAGCATGAGCAAGGCACATTGTGATGTAATTTGTTTGTTGCATAATGGCGTGATATGCATTCCCAATGAATGTGCAGCTGTAGCCTGCTTGAGTGTATTCGTCCCAGTTGCTTGCACTTTGACTATTCAATTGATCGTCAAGAGTAGGATTTTCTGCGGTTGCCTGATTGTAGAGGACTTGCAGTGAACTGGCGTCATCAGTGGTCCTAGATGCCCTGCCATTAGCTTTAGCCTGACTAGTGGCAATGGCATTGTCAGCAGTAGTTTGATTGCTCCTTACTATAGCTACCAAACCAACACTTGCCACGATCAGGAGGAGTGTCAGCCCGATCAGTAAGATAATCCTACTTCTGGAGATGCCAGGTTTTGGTGTTGATGGCATCAATGAAATCATCATCTTAGATAGGATAGTTGATGAACTCGATGACAGAGGCTGCTGGGTACGAGCAGCATCAACTCGCTGAGCCGAAAGGTTTGGAGGTGGAGCCTCAGTTGTCGATTCGGGTACCCGGTGGGGTGGTGTAGCCAGAATGGTTAATGGCAACGGTTCGCTTGGAGGAGTGACTCCTCTGGCAGATCGAGGTGGCTGGCTTGGTGTTAGCCGATTCGCCTGCTCTAATGCTGTAGCAAATGCGCGGATACTGTCAAAGCGCTGCTTGGGATCTTTGGCAAGAGCTGTCATCACAACGTGCTCCACATCAGGCGAGAGAGTTGGTATCTTCTCATGCAGTGGTGGGGGAGGAGCAAACATGTGCTGAGTGCACAACTCAGTGAAAGAGCCATGAAAGGGACGGTCACCGCAGAGCCATTCGTAGACCACAATGCCCAAGGAGTACTGGTCGCTGGCAGGACGAGGCTTGCCTTGGATTTGTTCAGGAGACATATAGGTGACGGTGCCGATGACCTCCTGAGTGCTCTGATGGCGTGAACTCTGTGCGACCAAGGCAATGCCAAAGTCACTAAGGAAGACTTCGTTGCGTTCACCCACCAACATGTTCTCAGGCTTGATATCGCGATGGATTAGCTTCTCATCGTGAGCATATTGCAGGGCATCAGCCACCTGCTTGATATAAGTCACGATGGTGGCTAGTGGAAGAGAGGTGTCTTTAGGATGAAGGTGGCGCAGGGTCCCATAGGGAGCATAGTCCATCACCAGAAAAGGGGTTTGGCCCTCGACCCCAAAATCAAGGACACGCACGATATGGGGATGGATCAGATGAGCAATAGTGCGGGCCTCGGTGCGAAAGGCGTCGACATCCTCGTGAGTTAATTGGGTGTGCAGCACCTTGATGGCGGCCTTAGTTCCCAGATGAATATGCTCACCGAGGTACACTTCGGCAAAACCACCTTGTCCCAATAAGCGGATGAGGCGATAGTTGCCGAGCTGTTGTCCGATACGATTAGGGCGATCTGCCATCTTCACTTCCTTTGCTTGTGTGGCTCTGGATACAACGTGTGTGCATAGTACATGTATTAATTAAGCACATTATAGAGAGTAGATGCACTTCCGTCAAGCGGCTTTTCCTATGTTTCTGCCTTTTCCACATGCATGTTGCTAAGCTCTCACAGAGCTACCACCTCATCCGCAATCATGATGCCACCCAGACCTGTACTGTCTTATCCCAAGAACCGGAGGCGATGCGCTTGCCATCGGGCGACCACGCCACCGTATACACTAAAGCTGTATCTTGGTAGGTATTGTAGACATTGCTTCCATCCACTGCATCCCACACCTTCACCGCCTTATCACCAGCACTACTCGAGGCAATATGCTTGCCATCAGGCGACCACGCTACTGCAAACACCCAATATGAATGTCCTCGGTAGGTATAGACATTGCCTCCGCCAACTGCATCCCAGACCTGCACCGTCTCATCCCAAGAACCGGAGGCGATGCGCTTGCCATCGGGCGACCACGTTACTGCACTCACTACATCTGAATGCCCTCGATAGGTATAGACATTGCCTCCGTCCGCAGCATCCCACACTTGTACTGTACCATCACCAGAGGCAATACGCTTGCCATCGGGCGACCATGCTACTGCAAACACTGCATCTGAGTGCCCTCGGTAGGTATAGACATTGCCTCCATCCGCAGCATCCCACACTTGTACTGTACCATCACCGCTACCAGAGGCAATACGCTTGCCATCGGGCGACCATGCTACTGCAAACACTGCATCTGAGTGCCCTCGGTAGGTATAGACATTGCCTCCATCCGCAGCATCCCACACTTGTGCCGTCTTATCTTTTGAGCCAGAAGCAATACGCTTGCCATCAGGTGATCCTGCTACTGCAAACACTGCATCTGAGTGCCCTCGGTAGGTATAGACATCGCCTCCATCAGTTGCATCCCACACTTGCACTGTCTTATCGGCACTGCCAGAGGCGATACGCTTGCCATCGGGTAACCATGCTACTGCTCTCACCTCAGCTGAATGTCCTCTATAGTAAAGTGGATGTGGAGCAAGTACCCACCAGATAGCCCCTCCACCTGCTGCTACTACTCCTGTTGCTGCTAAACCAATGAGAACTCTGCGGCGAGAGAGATGCCTTACTTGAGGCAGTTGCACCTGGACACCAGCAGAAGTACCTGCCGATGATGAATGGCTTGGTGGTGGTGGAGCGGGGATGGTTGGTGCCAGTGGCTGCCCCGGTGGAGCTACTCCTGCAAGCGGAGGCTTACCACTAGGTACTGTAGGCGGTGTTGGTGCAGTAGGTGGTGTAAGAGATGTTGCAATGCTTTGAAGTTCCTGCTTCACCTCAAGCATGCTTGTTGGTCTCTTATTCTCATCCAGTTCGAGCATTTGTGTGATGAGTGTCGCAAGCTCGGTAGGGGTTGTTGCAACTTGTGATTGCAGAGGTGGGAAACAGAACGGGGTAAGGGATGGGTCATGTCCTGAGAGCAGTTGATAAAGGACTACTCCTAGACTATAGATGTCAGATCGAGGTGTCGTCTGGGCCTTACCATATTGCTCTGGGGAAGCGTATCCCATTGAGCCATAGGAGGCAGTATCTTTTGCCTGTCCAGGTTTGAAGTGGCGGGCAATGCCAAAGTCGATGAGATAGAGATGTCCATCCGTTGTTCGCATGATGTTGGACGGTTTCAGATCGCGGAAGATAATGGGCGGTTGCTGGGTATGCAGATACTCTAATACTGTGCACAACTGGATGCCGATTTGGAGCACCTCCTCACAAGGAAGTCTTCCTCCCTTGGCATGGTTAAGATACTCTTCTACTGTTTCTCCTTGAATGAAACTCATCACAAGGTACCAGCGCCCGGCTTCAGAAAAGTGATCATAGATGTGAGGGAGATTGGGATGGTGCAGTCCGGCGAGGATATGGGCTTCCTGCTTGAAAGCATTAGCAGCCTCAATAGTCTCTTGAGGATTGAGACCACTTTGGCTCATCTCTTTGACGGCGACCTTGCGGTTACCCAGTTGGGTATCTTCTGCCCTATAGACCGCTCCCATTCCCCCTTTTCCAGCGGCATCAAGGATACAATAGCGTTGCTTGAGCAAGTGATTGGGGAGTAAACGTCCTGTTGCAGTATTACGAGACGGTGTTCCTGCACTCTGTAGAGCATGACCACAAGTACGGCAGAATGAAGCTTGTGGCTGATTAGCCGCGCCGCAAGTATCACAGAAAAGTGTAGGAAGAACCATACAGTATGCTCCTCGTGACATTTACTGACCCTATTTTAGCACAAAAACCGCAACACTATCTGCTTTTGGAGAAGCAAAATCGCCTGAAAGTGAAAAATCGCTCAATCCATATGCTAGGTGATGTCATTGTTCCTCTCAACATGCTTGCATCACTGATGTGGCTCTGCATGGAGCATTGGGAGATGGTTCGTAGACTAACTAAGTGTATTGTAGAGAATAGATGCACTTCCGTCAAGCCGTCAAGCAATTTAGCAATTTTTCCTTGTACAAGAGGAGGCAGTTTTGCTTGACAGTCTTGACCTTGTACAAACACGAAACCATTTGATGCATGTCTAAAATATGGTATACTAGGACATGAGAGATTGTACCTGAGCGAAAGGCAGGATGATCGTGACAACAATTGAGAAACTTCCTGTAATTATGCCTGCTAGCTGGGTTGCAGGTCCAAAGCAAGGACTATGGACCTATAAGGATTATGCATCCCTTCCCGAGGATGGGCACTGCTATGAAGTTGTCAATGGAGTACTCTACATGTCACCTGCTCCAAGTATGCGACATCAAAGGATTGTTGGCCGGATTTTCTATTACCTTGCAATGCATGTTGACTTCCCTGGCCTCGGGCAGGTGTATCAGGCTCCCACTGATGTGGAATTAAGTCCTGGGGATGTCGTACAACCAGATGTTTTTGTGGTATTGAATCCTCATCTTGGTCGCATAAGCTCATCGCGTTTGATTGGTGCTCCTGATCTTGTTGTTGAAGTAGCTTCACCTAGTACAGCTCGTCATGATCTGAGCGAGAAGTTATATGCTTATGCTCGTGCAGCGGTACCAGAGTATTGGGTTATCAATCCTGATGCCCAAACGGTTGAAGTCTTGGTCTGGCAAAATGGGGGCTATTCCTCGCTTGGCCTTTTTGCTGGTCACGCAACGCTTCCTTCCCAAGTGGTGCCTGATTTTCCTGTTAGCGTTGAGCAATTCTTTCTGTAAATGATCAATCGTGGGATTGGGCGATTGCACCTTCATTCATCCTCACGACGCTACCCACACCTGCACCGTCTGGTCTTCAGAACCATACTTTCACCTTGAAATACACCTTGTAACAGAATTATCGTCCCAAGAATAATCAAAATAATTCCTATGATGAAAGATAAAGAACGCATACCATTTAACCCTTATGAATATTCAAGTCTCAGCCCTTCTATTGCCAACTCACGGTCTTCACTAGAAGGTAATTATGAGTAATAAATGCACTTCCGTCAACAACCTTTTCTCTGCTTCTCCCTGTTTCATATGCATATCACCAAGCTACCACAGAGCAAAATCTTTCCGGCAGCATCCTACCATCTTATCTACAATCACGATGCCTCCCAGACCTGCGCCGTCTTATCCCAGGAACTGGAGGCGATGCGCTTACCATCGGGAGACCATGCCACCGAGTCTACTACATCAGAATGGCCCTTGTAGATGTAGACGTTGCTGCCATCAGTGGCATTCCAGACCTGGACCGTCTTATCATCAGAACCAGAGGCGATGCGCTTACCATCGGGAGACCATACCACTGACTCTACTGAACGAGAATGACCATGATAGATGTAGACATTGCTGCCATTGTCAGCATCCCAAACCTGCACTGTATTATCCCAGGAGCCAGAAGCGATGTGGCTACTATCGGGGGACCATGCCACCGACTGTACTTCGTTAGAATGCCCATGGTAGGTGTAGATGTTGCTGCCATTGGTTGCATCCTAGACCTGCACCGTCTTATCATTGGAGCCGGAGGCGATGCGCTTGCCATCGGGAGACCATGCCACCGAGTCTACTACATCAGAATGGTCTTTATAGATGTAGACGTTGCCTCCAGCAGCAGCATCCCAGACTTGGACCGTCTTATCATCAGAACCAGAGGCGATGCGCTTGCCATCGGGAGACCATGCCACCGATTTTACAAAACCAGAGTGGCCTTTATAGGTGTAGACGTTGCCTCTACTAGGAGTAGAAGAAGCTGTCTCCAGCAGCAGCATTCCAGACCTGGACCGTCTTATCATCAGAACCAGAGGCGATGCGCTTGCCATCGGGAGACCATGCTACTGCATGCACCCAAGCGGAATGGCCTTTATAGGTGAAGACATTGCCTCCATCAGCAGCATCCCAGACCTGCACCGTCTCATCCAGGGAGGCAGAGGCGATGCGCTTGCTATCGGGAGACCATGCCACTGAGGATACATCACTAGAATGCCCACGATAGGTGTATAGTATGGCTCCCAAGGAAGGAGGAGGACTCGAGCTAAGGGGTAGTTTTGAAGTAGAGATACGCGAGATTGCAAACCAAGAGATACCACCACCTAGAACCAGTCCAGCCAAGCCTGCTAATACCGTTCTGCGGGAAGGACGACTCGCCAATTGAACTATTGACATTTGAGCGTTTGGAGTTTCGGACACATGAGATAGATGGCTTGGAGGCGAAGCCTCAGTCGTCAGCTCGGATATTTGATGTGGTGGTGCAATGGTAATGGCTGGTGGCAAGGACTGGCTTGGTGGCGCGGCTACAGGGGGAGACGCAGATGGCTGGTTCTGTTCTGGCTGGCTTGGTGGAGTGGCTTCTATAGAGGAGATAGATGACTGGTTTTGCTCTAACTGGCTTGCCTGCTCTAGGGCCGTGGCGAAGGCGAGGACGGAGCCGAAACGGTCTTCTGGCTTTTTGGCAAGGGCCGTAAACACGACCTGCTCTATCTCTGGTGAAAGGCTAGGGAGTTGCTGGCAGAGTGAAGGAGGAGGGGTGACGCTGTGCTTGACCGCGATCTCTGTGAAGGAGCCACGAAAGGGGCGCTCTCCACAGAGCCATTCGTAGACCACAATGCCGAGGGAATACTGGTCGCTGGCGGGGCGAGGGTGGGCTTCAATCTGCTCTGGAGCCATGTAGGCGATGGTTCCGGCCATGTCCTTGGTACTCTGGTAGCGCGAACTCTGTACAATCAGAGCAATGCCGAAATCGCTGAGCAGCAAATCTCCGTTGCGAGTGATGAGCATGTTTTCCGGCTTGACATCGCGATGGATGAGTTTCTGATCATGTGCATATTGTAGGGCTTGAGCAAATTGCTTGATATAGGCTACCACGGTGGGCACGGAAAGACGTGTGCCTTTGGGATGACGGGTCCGCAGGGTGCCACCAGCAGCGTAGTCCATCACGAGGTAAGGAGTCTGGGTATCAACGCCGAACTCAAGGACGCGCACAATATGAGGGTGAACGAGGTTCGCAAGCATGCGAGCCTCTTGCTGGAACTGTGTGATGTCATCCTGTGCGACCCGTGTATGGAGGATCTTGATGGCGGCATGCGTGCCTAAATAGGTGTGTTCTCCCAGGTAGACCTCTGCGAAGCCGCCTTGTCCGAGGAGGCGAACAAGGCGATAATTACCAAGCTGTTGTCCCAGACGGTTGTAGCGATCGGCCATCTTTGCTTCCTTTACTTGAGTAGCTCTGTATGCGACGTTTGTGCAGAGTTCTTGTAGTAGCTAAGTACATTATAGAGAATAAATGCACTTCCATCAAGCAACCGTGCCTACGCAGGTGTGCGTAGCGTTTTTGCAAACAGGCCCCCCAGCCCCACGGACGAGCTAAAGCTGGTCCGTACACACACTCGGGCTAAAGCCCTGCGGGTTTGGATATTGGAAAATCGGTCTTGCAAGCAGGACAGCGATAGCGTCCTGTGCCCGCTTGAGCGGGCCGTATAGTCCTGTACGGACCCGCTTTAGCGCGTCCGGCAACAATCCTCCGCACACCCTGGTAATAGCGGGTACAGTTCATTTTTTTGCGTCGATGTGATGCAGTCAATATGATGGTATTGGGGTACAACGGGCGCAATAGAATTGCCGCCCCTACCGATGGCCATGAATGGCTTGCAGGTCCACCGAAGAGGAACAGGTTCAATCTCATCTCATGAGCACATGACACGCGATTTATCGCCATACCCTAAAGGGCACACGGTGGGTAGGGACCGCAATTCTATTGCGTCCGCCTCCTGAGCATTCCACCTCGCATGCTCCACTGAATGCTCGACGCAAAAAAGTGACGCACACCCTGCCTATGCTTCTCTCTGTTCCACATATACAGCTTCCCCCAACCAATCCTCAACTATCACTGCCCGTACCAACTCATTGACCAGCCTCACCGTCTCGATGCTCACCGTTATCACCTGTGCGACCAGGTGTACAATATATCCCTGATCATCTATGCGGTTCGGATCGCTCTCAATCCCGCTTCGTTTGTCCTTGCAGGCCTTGCATTGCTTGGCCTGCCTTGACTTCATCATGCTTCACGAAAGAAGCATTCTCCATCGCTAAGACGTGTGGGCAGAAAGGGAGTAACAAGCTGGTGATAAGAGGGTGAAGATGCTGCTAGAGCGGCAGATAATCCTCTTTGAGGATGGAACGCCATGAGCCTCGTGCTACTTTCTGTGAAACGCATACAGCTTGTCATCATTGGAGCCGATATAGACCATCCCGTTGGCCACCGTCGGCGAGGAGAACCCGATCAAGTCACCAGTGGAGGCAGTCCACAGGGGCGAGCACGTCGGCTGGTCGCACCCATCTGCCTTGAAGGCATATAGCTTGTGATCCTCGGAGCCGACATAGACCACTCCGTTGGCCACCGCTGGCGAGGAGGAGATCGAACTGTCGGTGCTGGCGGTCCACAGGGGCGAGCACGTCGGCTGACCACACCCATCCGCCTTGAAGGCATATAGCTTGTCATCGTAGGAGCCGACATAGACCACGCCGTTAGCCACCGCTGGCGAGGAGAAGATCCAGTAACCGGTAGTGGCGGTCCACAGAGGCGAGCACGTCGGCTGGCCACATCCATCCGCTTTGAAGGCATACAGCTTGTGATCATCGGAGCCGACATAGACCACGCCGTTAGCCACCGCTGGCGAGGAGCGGATCACGCTGCCAGCAGTAGCGGTCCACAGGGGCGAGCATGTTGGCTGGCCGCACCCATCCGCTTTGAAGGCATACAGCTTGTGATCATCGGAGCCGACATAGACCACGTCGTTAGCCACCGCTGGCGAGGAGGCGTAGATCCAATTCCCGGTAGTGGCGGTCCACAGGGGCGAGCACATCGGCTGACCACACCCATCTGCCTTGAAGGCATACAGCTTGTGATCGAGGGAGCCGACATAGACCACGCCGTTGGCTACCGCTGGCGAGGAGCCGATCGCGCCGCTGGTAGTGGCGGTCCACGCCTGTACCAATGTCGCAACCGTCGTCGGAGAAAGCTGAGACTCGTAGGGGTTGAAGCGACTATGCTGGGCATCGAAGCCAAACTGTATGCCGTTCTTCATGACGAACTGGTCATAGGATGAAAGAGTGGGCGTGACCTGCGTGGTAGCCGTTGGAGTTGCGGGAGAACGGTGCGTTGTCACATACAGCCTCGCCCAGGTTCCACCACCGCCCACCACGAGCAGCACGAGTAATATCAGGACGATGGCCCGTCCTGCTGGGAGACGCAGGCGTGCGGGATGCCAGCTTGGCGTGATGGGCATCGAAGGCAGAGGCTTCTTTCCCTGGGCCACTGGCAGAGGAGGTGGCAGAACAATCCCACCTCTAGGAGACTTTGTTGGCTAATGAGATTGCAAGTTGAAAAAGGCATGCTCTGGGCCGAAAACCTTCTTGTTTCAAGCTCAGTACGCAAGAGCTTCTTCATTGCG
>Ga0207416_1004649_pt1 | contig 11668 bp, 8 predicted proteins | sample PaiPotPPM11metaG_FD_184107 | JGI IMG/M metagenome (GOLD analysis project Ga0207416, IMG submission 184107) | Iron sulfur acid spring bacterial and archeal communities from Banff, Canada, to study Microbial Dark Matter (Phase II) - Paint Pots PPM... ...
CTATGAGCATGGTAGTTGGGGCAGTTCTGAGCAGTATGGCAGTCAACAAGTTCAAACGCTATCGCGTCATTGCCACAGGTTCGGCGTTGTTCATGAGCGCGGGAGCCTTGCTGATTGCGCTCATGACACCGGCAACCAGCCTGCTGCTAGCCATCCTGTTCATGGTTCTGGCGGGTATCGGCACCGGCACCTTCTTCACTCTCCCAATGGTCGCGGTACAGAATGCCGTACCGGAAAGCCGCCTGGGTGTCAGCACCGCAGGGCTGCGCTACCTGGGGCAACTGGGGGCAACCCTGGGCATCGCTATAGTAGGAACAGCCGTCACGAGTGCCATCTCCGGCAACTTGATGAGCCATCTGCCGACCAGTACGGCTTCCAAACTTGCGCTCTCAGGCGCGCTCACGCATGGCTTTATCGCCGTGCTGGTCTTCGCCTTGATCGCGCTTATAGCCACCTTCTTCCTGAAGGACAGGCTCATCGCGGCGGGCCAGCCTGCGCTTTCGCCTGAAGAAGCATCTCAGGTAGATGAGGAGTCCGACAAAGAACTGATCTACGCCTAGCCTTTACGAAGCAAGCAAGAGATGTGCCAGCCCGGTTTCATCTGGGCTGGCACATCTCTCGCGCTAAAACAAGGGCCGATTCTGCCCTCCTTCGATGGTATACTAAGGGCATAGACACTTCTAGTAAGATGTAAAAAGAATACAAAGGAGCAACCATGACAAACCTGGACATTGCGCACCGGCGACTGCACAACCAGTTCATCAGTCGGCAAATGTTTGAGAAGCCCGAAGACGTAGTACAGTGGCTGGGCGCTGTCCAGTCCCAGGATTACGCGGCTGCAAAATGGGCGCTTGGTCTGCGGCTGCCAGGCGCTACCGACGACGTGATTGAACAGGCATTCACCAGTGGAGCTATCCTGCGCACCCATATCATGCGACCCACCTGGCATTTTGTCACCCCTGCCGGTATTCGCTGGATGCTTGCCCTCACTGCTCCGCGTGTTCACGCGGCAAGTTCCTATTATTACCGGGCCTCCGAACTGGATGCTGCTCTCTTCATGAAGAGTAACGCCGTGCTGGTAGAAGCATTACAGGGCGGTAAGCAACTTACTCGTACAGAACTTGCGTCCGCGCTCCAGCAGGCTGGCATCGCCTGTGATAATTTACTACGCTTAGGCTATATCATCATACATGCCGAATTGGACGGCATCATCTGTAGCGGCGCCAGACGGGGCAAGCAGTTCACCTACGCTCTGCTTGACGAGCGCGTGCCGCAAACCAGGGCTTTAGACCGCGACGAGGCGCTGGCCGAGTTCGCCATGCGCTACTTTACGGGTCACGGCCCCGCAACCCTACAAGATTTCGTCTGGTGGTCAGGACTGACGGCAGCAGACGCTAAAGCCGGTCTCGAAATGGTTTCAACCCAACTTATACGCGAGGTCATAGCCGGGCAGACCTACTGGTCTTCGGGTTCTGTAATGCCGGTAAATGATCTATCTCAAACGATGTACTTGCTGCCGAATTTTGACGAGTATACCGTTGGCTATGCCGATCGCAGCGCCATCATTGACGAGTCAGATCTGGCAAAATTTGACGTTCGAGGCAATGTCCTCAACAATACCATTGTGCTGAATGGTCGGGTCATTGGCACCTGGAAGCGCGTATTGAAAAAGGACTCTGTTATCATCACCCCGACTCTTTTTACTCCGCTAAACGAAGCCGAAACCCGCGCCCTCGCTATGGCGGCAAACCGCTATGGTACGTTTTTGGGTTTGCCTGTAAAAGTCACCTGTCCGGAGCAATAGCCGGGCAGGAGAGCGCCTTTCATAGCTTTTGTGAGCAACTTCATGAAGAAAATGTGAAAAAGTTCACTGTCTGCGCGCTCAAAAATCCCCAAAATAAATCTACAGTTGCGTTCACATGATTGGATTGTAGCATCAATGGCTATAGCATTGTGAATCTATGCATTTTGAGACACTATTGGTCATGCTACAAAAGGTTCTTGAAAACATTGGACACTGTTATGTAGTGATACCTGCGCAGGTATCCATTTATCCCCTCGTGTGAGGAGCATGTGTACGAAAGGAGAAACCTGTGTACACTTCACGCTTTTCCCGCATTCTGATCCCCATTCTCGCTGTCTGCCTCGTATGTTTGTCCCTGTTAGCTACTCCGCTCTTCCATGCTAGCGCCAGTACTACCCATAATAACGGCGCAGCATCTCGCACCACGCTTTCGGCCATTTCGACGAGTTGCCCGCCTGTGGGAACGGCTCGCGCCGCATCTCTGCCTGCTTTAAAATTGGGAACTCACCAGAACATTGTCTATATCGTGAATGAAGGATCGCCCACTCCAACCTTCGGCACGCTGAAACGCTACGATGTCGTGACTGGCGCCAGGGTGGAGATTATCAAGATGCCCAAAACATCCATCTCCGAGGCGCAAATTTCAGACGATGGTCAGTGGGTACTCTTTGTGGCGAATGTCTCAGGTCAGAGCAAGATGCAGTTGATTCGTATGGATGGTAAATTTCTCCAGACGCTGTACTGCGGCAGTCCCAACCAGCTTCAGTGGTCTACCAATCAAAAGTTGATCGTGTTCGCGGATGGCGCTAATACTGACCTACTCAACACGACCAACGGCGTATTACAGGTTGAACTGACCTCTAAGCTGAACCCCATTGTGCATCCACGCACCTGGCTGGACAGTACGCGTGTCCTGGTGACGCTGCAATTCGTGGATGGCCCACCTGAGAGCGTAGCAATTCTTGATACGAGCAAAGGCCCTGGTCAGAATGTGCATAACCTGCAAATAGCCTTTGATGCCACACTTTCCACCCCTTTCTGCTGGGATTTCGACAGCAGCTTTGATGGCAGAACCCTGTATACCAGCCAGTGTACCGCCAGCAGTTCCAGGCCTGGCCCTGGCGCGGACACCTTTACCGGTCCCAGCGTGATCTCGGCCTATGCAGCGGGAAGCCCCGTCTCCTATAGCTATGTCTATGTCAATCAGGGACAGGCCTTCACCGCCGTGCGCGTTGCCACCAAAAACACCCTGCTGTTCACCGTTGGCAACACAAAGGGCGATCTCAAACAAAATGGACTGTGGAAAGTTGGCACAGATGGCACGAACCCGCTCCATCTCGCCCCATCCGGCGCATTTAACCAGTTTTCGCAGTTTCCCTGGTCAAATGTCTCAAGCGATGGCAGCAAATACGCGCTGCAAGTTGTGAACATCACTCCAACCAGTTCCACCTACACGTTGGAATATGGCTCGCTCAGTGGCGGCGCACCCATCGTCTTTGCCTCCATCAGCGGTACCCAACTCGCGCTGGTCGGCTGGACGATGATGTAGTGGAGCGTTTCGAGACTGCTCGCCATCTCCCATGGCGAGCAGTTTTTTTTACTAAATGGGTAATCTTGCACATACGGTGCGAGCATTGCCCCGACTATACTGCTACTACAAGAACGTGCCAGCCAGAATATCAGAGGGAATTCCTCAGAAAATCATTCGTGGCAGCAGCGGCCAATTTATGCCGTGAGTCACAGGAGAATAACATATGTTGAAACAGAATAGATTCGACAATCATCATGCTATCGTGATTGGTGGAAGTATGGCTGCGTTGCTGGCGGCTCGTGTACTCTCGGAGCATTTCGAACGAGTCACGATTATTGAACGCGATCGCTTGCACGATGATGTGCAGCCACGCAAAGGTGTCCCGCAGGGACGGCATGTGCATGCCTTACTGGCAGGTGGAGCGGCTCTCCTGGGAGAATACTTCCCCGACCTCTTTACCGCACTCATCCGGGATGGGGCTGTCCCGGTAGGCACATCTGACATTCGCCGGTATCAGCTTGGCATGAGGGTGGCAGCAGTCCCAGGCCCTATCAAGGGGCTGTGGCAAAGCCGACCCTTTCTTGAACAGCACGTGCGGGCAGCTCTCTTAGTCAGGAATAATGTGCAGATCATGGATGCGTGTGTTGTTACGCGCTTGAAGAGGCAAAATGAGCGGATCACCGGCGTCGTCTTGCAGCATTGTCGTGGGCAGCAGCGCGAGGAGGAACTGGCTGCCGATCTGGTAGTCGATGCCAGTGGACGCGGGTCACGTGCGCCCCAGTGGCTGGCCTCTCTAGGATATGGCCAGGTGCAAGAAAGCAGTGTCAAAATTGATGTAGGATATGCCTCGCGCATCTATCGCTGTCCCGCTCAGCTTCCCAGCGAGTGGAAAGTCTTGATTGTCCTGGGACCACCCCCCGACAACAAACGCGCGGGAGTCATCTTCCCGATTGAGGGGGGCTATTGGATGGTGACACTGGCAGGCTGGCTGCGCGATTATCCTCCTGATGATGATGCGGGCTTTCTGGAATTTACCCGTAGCCTGTCCCAGCCCGACCTGTACGAAGCCATCAGGGAAGCCGAACCAGTCACTCCCATCACCATGTATAAGTACAGCGCCAACCGGTGGCGGCACTATGAACGGCTGTCGCGTCTGCCAGAAGGCTTTATCGTCATGGGCGATGCTGTGTGCGCCTTTAGTCCCGTGTATGGGCAAGGCATGTCCGTGGCGGCACTTGAAGCAAAGGCGCTGGATAGCTGCCTGTGCGAACAACAGTACTCTACTGGCAACACCCATCCGGCCGGTTTTCCGCAGCGCTTCCAGAAAGCAATTGCCAGGGAGATCAAGACTCCCTGGATGTTGGCAACAGGAGAAGACTTGCGCTATCCAGAAACCGAAGGTCGCAGATCGTTGCGTACACGTCTTTTCAGTTGGTACATCCGCCGTGTGATTGGCCTGACCGCCTCTACCCCGCTCGTAGCGGCGACTTTCTTCCAGGTCTGGCACCTGCTCAAACCCCTCAGATCGCTGTTCGAGCCGCGCATTGTCTGGGCTGTGCTAACCGCCAGGGAAAGTAGCTCACTAAGAGAGCGTCGCAACCATCACAGCCTTGATGGTATGCAGCCGGTTCTCGGCCTGGTCGAAGACCACGGACGCGCTTGACTCGAACACCTCGTCGGTGACTTCCATCGCATCCAGCCCGAATTGCTCATAGAGCCATCCACCAAGCTTCGTTTCTTTGGTATGGTAGGAGGGCAGGCAGTGCATAAACTTCGTGTCGGGGTTGTGCGACAGCGCCATCAGCCTGCTGTTGACCTGGTAGGGCATCATTTGTGAAATGCGTTCGCCCCATAGCTCCGGCGTCTCGCCCATCGACAGCCAGACATCGGTATAGATGAAGTCGCATCCTCGCACCGCCGCTTCCGCGTCCTCGGTTAGCGTGATACGCGCGCCTGTGGAATCTGCAACGGCGCGCACTTGCTCCATGCGCGCCTCGCGGGGCCAGAACGAGCGCGGCCCCGCCAGTCGCATATCCATACCCATCCTGGCGGCTCCTATCATCAGAGAATCGCCCACGTTGAAGCCGGGATCGCCCAGAAAACAGAACGTGATATTCTCGAGCGGTTTGGTGCAATGTTCCTGCATGGTCAGGAAATCGCCCAGCACCTGGGTAGGATGCGCCTCGTTGGTCAGGCCGTTCCACACGGGTACCCCCGCGTAACGTGCCAGTTCCTCTACCACCGCCTGCTCGTAGCCGCGATACTGGATGCCGTCGTACACGCGCCCCAGCACCCGCGCGGTATCGCGGATGGTCTCGGATGAGCCGATGTGCGAGCCGCTGGGGCCTAAATAGGTGGTGTGCGCTCCCTGGTCGGCTGCTGCTACTTCAAAGGCGATACGGGTGCGCGTCGAGTCCTTTTGAAAGATAAGCACAATATTTTTGCCGGAGAGTCGCGCCTGCTCCGTCCCCGCATATTTAGCCGCCTTCAGTTCGGCGGAGGTTTGCAGCAAATAGCCGATCTCCTGCGAGGTAAAATCATCCAATCTCAGAAAATGCCGGTTTTTCAAATTGAAAGTCATTGTTCTTGTTTTAAAGTCCTTTCGAAATGCTGGCCGCCAGTTCATGCACGGCTGCTACAAAGCACGCCATAGGAGGGCGCACCAGGCCCGCGCCGACCTGGCCTATGCCCGGCAGGCGATGGGCAATACCTGTATTGATGATGGGCAGGTGATTCTGGCGCACCACCTGGCGGATATCGATGCCCGTGGGAGACCCGCGAAAACCGAGCGGGGGCAGCTGGAAATTACTCGACTCGGCGACCGTGATGTCGTACATTTCCAGTGTGTAGCGCATCGCATCGGCTGGTGTGCCTCCGATGAATTGCGCAATGGCGGGAGCCGTTGCCATCGCGAATCCGCCGATGCCGGCCGTTTCCGTAATCGCGCTATCGCCAATATCGGGGTTGGCGTCCTGCTCCGAGAAGCCGCTGAAATACAGCCCTTGTATCTTCTGCGCCGGAGCGACGAACCAGCGATCTCCCAGCCCGCTCACACGAATGCCGAAGTCCGTGCCATTGCGCGCCATAGTCGTGACGACGCTGCTGAACGCAATGCCGTGCGCGGCAAGCAGCGCCGCCTTGCACATTGCCATCGCGAGGTTGAGATACACGAAATCATTGCCCTGCATGTAGCGCAGCACGCTCACCGTCTCTGCGCTGGAATTACCGGTCTCCACCAGGTAGGGCGCGATTTCGCGCGCGAAGAGCGCCGTTGCCGCTTTGTTGCGGTTATGGCATTCGTCGCCCATTTGCAGCGCCTGCGCCGTGAGCGATACCAGCTCGATGCCCCCGGCGGCCCGCACTGCGCGAGCCAGCGCCGGTCCCAGCACCTGCTCCATCCAGCGCAGCTTCGCAATTACATCGGGGCCGTTGGCTCCGTAACGCAGCACCTTGCCCAACCCTTCATTCAGCGTGCTGAACGTCTGGTGTCCGTAAACCGGCTCTTCTATGATCTGCACCGGCATCGATGCGGAGACGACGCCTGCCATCGGCCCCACCGCGTTATAATGGTGACAGGGCGCGAAAGCGATTTCGCCGCTGGTCGCCAGCTTTTCCGCTGCGGCAATGTCCGGGGCCATGCCCTCGTAGAGCAGCGCGCCAAGTATCGCGCCGCGCAGTGGGCCAGACATGCGCTCCCAGGGAATCGGCGGTCCGGCGTGCAGCAGCAGGTTCTGCTGGAAGCCTGGAATGGCCTCGCGCGCCGGGCGCACATCTACCAGGCGCGGCCGCGCCGCCATCATGCGTTTCACCGCTTCCGCGTTGGCTTGATCGACGCGCTCATCGCCCAACAAAATGCTCAGCGGTATATCGCTCTCGCCCGGCGCGGGTTGCCATGAGACGCGCGTGGCGGGCGCGCCCTGCTCCACCAGCGCGTCGGCGAAAAGATCAGCGCCCACGTTGACAACGCGCAGCGGGGAGCTAAATAGCTCAGGAGTCTCAGTCATACAACCCCCTACTTTGTGAAATACCATTCGTACCACGTACCAGTGACGCGGCAGCAAATGCGGCAGCCTCATTACTTTCTAATACCAGCGCGCCCGCCGCCTCGAGCGCGGCGCGTTGTGCTGAAAGGCGCTGCGGGTCTCCTTCCGTGCCACAGAGGGAGACAATCACCGGCAGTGATCGTCCTGCGGCCTGTGCTTCGTCGCGCAGCCGCTGAATGAGGGGCGCGTAGACCGACGCCGGATTCAGGTGCGAACAAAATCCCAGCACGATATCCAGCAAAATAACCGCCGTCTCGCTGTCCTGCGCCGCTTGCTCCAGGTAGTGCAGACGTATGGTCGGGTCGATCATCGGGTGCGGTTTTCCTCGCGTAAACTCGTCCGTCCCCAGGTCCAACGCGGTATGGCCGCGATACTGTTCATGCGCCGCCAGTTCCCATTCTGGACGCAGGGGGATATTAGAAGCGACTTCACCTACTTGCTCGCTGAGCAGCAGCATGGCCTCGTAACACAGCGTGCCTCCCGAATACAAGGCGCGCACGTAACGCTGCGATGGAGCCAGGCTCGCGTGTTGTTCAGCCAGTTTTGACTCAAGCGCCAGTAAAGCGCCGTTGCCCGGCACACGCTTATGGTCGCCGCCAGCGAACGAGACCGCCAGTTCAGCGCCATCAGTATGGGTCGAGGCGAGTTTGATGATACTGTCTACCGGCTCAAATTCCTCCGGCGCTTTGCCCAGGAAGACTGCAACCACCGGTTTCTCGCACCGAGCGGCTTCTGCCAGCAGTGCCTGCGCCACGTGCTTCGCTGGCAGCTTGGAGACCAGCACGATCACCTCCGTCGAAGGATCACGCTCCAGCAGTGCCAGCCCCTCGCGCATCATGATCCCGTCGATCGCCTCTGACAGGTCGCGCCCTCCCGTGCCGATGGCTTGAGAGATGCCCAGACCCGCCGCCGCAATGAGGCAGGTAAGCTGCTGCATACCGGTGCCTGATGCGCCAACGATGCCGATGTTCCCGCGCGGCGCAACGTTACTAAAACCCAGCCCCACGCCATTGATGATGGCAGTGCCGCAATCCGGTCCCATCAGCAGCAATCCCTTGCTTGCTGCCAGCGTTTTCAGACGCCGTTCCTGCTCAACAGACACATTGTTGCTGAAGAGAAAGACGTGCAGCCCCTTGCGCAGGGCTTGCTCTGCTTCGAGCCAGGCATGTTCGCCCGCCACCGAAATCAGCGCCATGTTAGCGGATGCATCGTGTCGCAGCGCCATCTCCAACGAACGCGCCGCCGGCGTCGATGCGCTGCCCGAACTCTCCTTTTTGCCCGGCGCGGCCAGTTTTTGTTCCGCGACGAGCAGCGCCGCCCGCGCCGCTGCCTCGTCACTGGCGCGTATGGCGATCAGCAGGTCTTCCGGCCCCGGCTGTTTCTCCAGTTCCGCCAGGAAAGCGGCGGGCAGCAACTCTGCCTGTTCCATCAAGGCCAGGTTCGCCCCGGTCGCCATCACCGCCCCGGCATCATCGACCGCCGCCTGCTCCTTCACGAACTGGATCACAGACATGAGCGTGATCGAATCATAGTACGTATTCCGCTTGAGCAGCGCTTGTATAACCATAGTTTTCTCCAGTGTCATCGGTGGGATAATCTATGCCTGCCGCTTGCAACCCCAGGAGCAAGCCCAGTAACGTATCGCCTCCCGAACACGCGCCATACGCCAGCACGCGCTCCGCCGCTCGCAAGACCGTTGCGCTTTCTTCTCCCGGCAGAGCCATAAGCAGTTCGCCCACGTGTTCAGCCACCGCGCCGCGAGCGGCATGTGCCAGCAATGTCGCGCTCAATAAAGTAGTACACGGCCGGGCGGCATCGGCAATGATCCTGGCTAGCGGCCTGTCACTCTTCGTGGAGGGCGGTCGGGTAATCCCACATGTAGGGACGCCCCTTGTGGGCGTCCGGCCCCACCCATCCGTTGCTCCTTGACGGCCCACTAAATCCTTACTCTTTATATCATCCGGGCCTGCTTGAAAACTCAATAACGCCATCACCCCGATGAAGCCTCCCAGCGTATCATCGCCCGAAGGCGTGAGGCCCGGCCCCAGTCCTGCCAGCCCGCGCGCAGCCTGCTCAACACCGACTACATCCTGTTCCCGGCTGGCTCGCAGCAGCGAGCGCAGCAGGGGCAGCGCGATTTTAGCCAGCGGTGTCTCCCACGTCGCTTGCTGGAGCAGCAGCGGCTTGACCAGGTGAGCCAGTCCATCCTCCCGCGCTCGCTGCGCAAGATGCCGGGCAATCACATCCGCGTGTCTAACCACTGTTGCACCGTGCCAACTATGCGCTGCAATTACCGGCACAGGTTCCCATGCAGCCTTGTCTGGAAGATGTACGGAGAGGTCAAGCATTGGTATAGAGAGTTTGCCATTGCCAACGCAGACCTCTACACCAGGACGCAGCTTCGCGTAGAGCTGTTCCATTATACACGCTGGCAGGCGCGCGCTGTTTGGCATCCGCGACACCCCGGCACTCAACAGTACGAACAGCGTTTCATCCACAACGATATTCAGCGCTTTGGGAAAAATACTGTGAACGAAACCCGTGCGCGCCGCCTGCGCGAAGAGTGGCCGAATGGGTCTGCTGTAATCGAGCGCCTCCAGTGTAAGGGTCATGCATAACCTCTCATGTTATCCACTTGCTTTTGTCCGTACATGCCAGCTTACAAAATGTTATATCATATGCAGCGTATTCGCCTTCTCACCCTGTACTCCTGGCCCGAAACTGCGATTTTCCCCGCATCCATACCCGTCGTTTGCGCCGCGCTTCTCAGGCTATTGTCCATCGCCTCCTCAAGAATCGCGGCGTCGTCTGCCTGGAAGTCGTTCAGCGTGGCGGGGCGCAGGTACATGCCCGCGTCACCGTGTATGAGCCAGGCCAGCAGGGATGCAACTATCAACACCAGGAAAAAGACCAGCAGGGGCAGGCTGAAATTGATGAGGATGGTAGAGATGGCCGCGCCTAACGAGAAGCTGCCGGTAAGTGCGGGGGGCGAGCCGCTTTGCGCCAGGCCAATGATCATCAGAATCAACAATATTGCCAGTATGGCGACGCGCACAAGGCTGAGCGGCGTCTGTGCGGTCGTTGTGCGCGCAATGTAGAGGTCGCGCCCGGCGGGGGTGATGTAGACGAAAACGGTGGAACTGCCACGATGCGCGCTAAGATACTCTCTCTTTTCCACTATGAAACTGTGTTCGGCCAGGCGAGCCGAGTTGATGCTCAGACCCGGCAAACCCCGCTGTGTCAAATCATCGCGCGTCGCTGTAAGCAGGGCATTTGCCTGCGCTTGCTGGTCAGCTATCAGCCAGGACGCCCGCGAGACAGGCATACCATACCCGGCAAACGCACGTTTACCCAGCTGCGTCAGAAGTGGAATAGATGGCGGCGGGGGCGGGGGCGCTGTATTGAGCGGGGCGTAAGGACTTTGAGGCTGCATCTGTTCGTATGGTGAGCGCGCCGGGGGTACTGGCGCAGGAGATGCTGGAAAACCCTGTTGTACAACCGGTTCTGCTGGTGGAACATAGAATTGGCCTGCGCCGATGGTTGCAGGTTCGGCTGTCTGCGTCAGGGGAGTCCCGCACCTCCGGCAAAATGCGGACTGTTCGGAATTTTCAAGAGAGCATTGGGGACAAATAATCGCCATAGCACGCACTGCCTTTCAAAACACAGTAAAACGTGTTGCTTACTGCAAAGAGGTGGTATGTCTTGTTTGCATGTACACACATGAGACATGTCCTGCTGGTGTCGCGTGCGCTTATTATAGAGGGTTCTTTCCCAAAACGCAAACACTTGTAGCCAGGCATCCGCCGTTGGCAAAGACCACCAATAACCACAGCTCTTTCCGCCAGCGTGCCAGCGATGAGATGGGAGCTTTTTACAGGCAGTCTTGCTGCTTGCTACGCTTTCGCTATGAGCTGGTACGGTTAGTCATCAGCAAGCGGTTTTGGTGCTGCGACGCGCGCTTCGAGCCAGGTTGCTGCGGTTTCTGGCGCATTAGCAGCGGCAATGGCAGCAGCCAGGCGACGCGCGGCGGTCGCGAAGGAGCGATCGGCCAGCACTTGCATGACGGCCTCACCAATGACCTCTGGTGATGCAGTGTCACCATCGAGCGCGATACCCGCTCCCAGCGTAGCTACCTGGGCGGCGAGCGCTGGCTGATCGGAAGTGGTGTTTGGCAGGCAGACGACTGGCACCCCATGGGCAAGGGCCGCAGTGATAGTCCCATGACCGCCGTGCGTCACCGTCACCGCTGTCAGGGGGAACACCTCCGCGTGGGGAATGAAAGGCACTACA
>Ga0207416_1004651_pt1 | contig 11663 bp, 10 predicted proteins | sample PaiPotPPM11metaG_FD_184107 | JGI IMG/M metagenome (GOLD analysis project Ga0207416, IMG submission 184107) | Iron sulfur acid spring bacterial and archeal communities from Banff, Canada, to study Microbial Dark Matter (Phase II) - Paint Pots PPM... ...
CGACCGACGAAGTCTACGGCGACGTGAGCGAAGGCGAATCGCGCGAGGACGACCCGCTCCGCCCGCGCAGCCCGTACTCCGCCAGCAAGGCCGGCGGCGACATGCAGGTGCTCGCGTACCGGACGACTTTTGGAACGCCGGTGCTCGTCACGCGCGGCAGCAACACGTACGGGCCGTATCAATATCCCGAGAAGTTGATCCCGCTGTTTGTGAGCAATCTCATCGACGATCAGCCGGTGCCGGTGTACGGCGACGGGCTGCAGATTCGCGACTGGCTCCACGTGGACGATCACGCCCGCGGTATCCTACACGTCCTCGAACACGGCGCGTTAGGCGAAATTTACAACGTCGGAGGCGGCAATCCACGCACGAACATGGAGATTACGCGGTTGCTGGTAGAGGGCTGCGGACGCTCGATGGAGGCGCACGTTCGTCACGTTGAAGACCGCGCCGGACACGACCGGCGCTACGCCATCGATACCGCGAAGGCTCGAGCGATCGGATGGGCACCCGTGGTGCCGTTCGAAGACGGCCTACGCGCGACAATCGCCTGGTATCAGGCCAACGAAGCCTGGTGGCGGCCGCTCAAATCCGGTGAGTTTCTCGATTACTACAAGCGCCAGTACGCGCACCGCTAATCCAAAGTAGGAACCGCATGAAGGGCATCATTCTCGCCGGCGGCCTAGGCTCGCGCCTGCGCCCGCTTACGAAAGTTACGAACAAGCATCTGCTGCCGATCTACGACAAGCCGATGATCTACTATCCGATCGAGACCCTGTGCAAAGCCGGCATTCAGGACATCATGATCGTTACCGGTGGCAACTCCGCCGGCGATTTTCTGCGTTTGCTCGGTAACGGCCGCGACTTCGGATTGAAAGACATTTACTACACCTATCAAGAAGGCGAAGGCGGCATCGCCGACGCCCTCAAGCTCTGCGAACATTTTGCCGAAGGCCAGCGCATCGCGGTCATTTTAGGCGACAACATCGTCCAAGACGACATTTCGCCGTACGTCCGTAAATTCGAGCAACAGGACTCGGGGGCGCGCATCCTGCTCAAGCACGTCGACGACCCGGAGCGCTTCGGCGTTCCCGAATTAGACGGCGACCGGATCGTGCGGATCGAAGAAAAGCCCGAGCACCCGAAGAGCAACTACGCCGTGACCGGCATTTACATGTACGATCGCCGCGTCTTCGATTTCTGTCGCAAGCTCAAGCCCTCGGATCGCGGTGAACTGGAAATCACCGACGTCAACAACGCCTACATCCGGGAAGGCGACATGCACTACGACGTGCTCGACGGCTGGTGGACCGACGCCGGGCAATTCGAATCGCTCTATCACGCCACGCAGCTCGTAGCGACGCAGCGGGGGCTGTAAGCACGCCCGCCCGACATGAAGGGCTGCCGGGCTAGCCTACCGGGTAATCTTAAAATAGCGTCCGACGAAATCTTTGCGCCTGGGCGTTTTAACGATCGCCGGATATATCCCCGAGACGATGGTATCCGCTTCGACATTCATACGCATCAACGTCGCCTTAGCGGAAAATACCGCTCCATCCCCTACATTGCAGTCGCCGGTAACCGACGACTGCGGATACATAATGACGTTTTTGCCGATAACAGGCTGGATCGCGCGGTCCGTGCCAACCGTCACGCCGTGATATGCTACAAAGTAATCGCCGTAGGCCGCTTTCCCGAGCATCGTGCCAATTGTATGATTCAGCAAAAATATATCCGGCAAAATCGTATCGTACATGCAGACGAATCCGTTTCGCATCTTATTAAGTAGGAAGAACTGCCCCGCAAGCAGCATATCGCCGATCTTCCACGCCTCATTCGAACAGAGGTAAAAAAATGTCGCCGTTTGATCTCCATGTAAATGGTTGAATATCGCTCCTCTTTCGTCCGAATAAGACGACAGAGCGATGTTTTTGAAGCAATGTTCCAAGCGGTCTAGCGCGAGGATTGTAACGCGGTCTACGTTGCGCGGATCGGCGTCGTGGAACGCGCCGCTCAGTAAATGCACGACCCAGCGAGGAACTTCTTCCGTCGATAGCGACAGCTTCAATGCATACCGCCTCGCGTCGAAAGCAGCTCCGCCAAGCCCGTTTTTAACGTTCGAACCGGTAGCCACCCCAACGCGCCGAGTCGATCTATCCGGCCGATAATGTTCGGTCCCTCCTGCGGATTCGGCATGGCTCGAACTCGCGAGGCATCTACATCCATAGCCTCCGCAACCTCTCGCGCGAGGCCCAAGAGGCTCTCTGCGCGGCCCGACGCAATGTTAAACGTGCCGGCCGCGGCGGGCGACTCCACTAATGCCGCAAAGGCAGCTGCGACGTCGTCGGCGTGCACATAATCGATACGGCGGGTGGGTTCCCTAACCTCGAACACCGCTCCGCGCTCCAGCGCCCTTACCACCAAACTCAGAAATTTCTCGCTCGACTCGCCCGATCCATACGGATAAAATATGCGGCCCCAGGCGAAACGCGACCCCGTGCTTTCGGCGTAGCTCGTTCCGACCATTCGCAGAGCATTCTTCGTCGCAGCATAGAGCGTCCTATTAGCGGTCGGCGTCTCGTCTTCCACGCTTACCCGCCCGTCTAGCACGTACTCCGCACAAGTGCCCGCCGCAACGATCGCGCTGCAACCCAACTCGACCGCGTCTTTCATTAAGCAAGAACTCGCAGCCAGCCAGCGCAAATTCTCAGGGCTGTTCCAAAAAACTCCCGGCGTGGTTATCCAAGCCAGGTGTACGAGAACTTCGGGGCGGACCTTCGCGACGATGTCTCGCATAGCGTTAGCGTCCATTACGTCGGCCACGTGCAACTCGGCCGAAAGTTCGGCACGCGCCGCGCGCGTTACCACGTGAACTTCGTGACCATGCCGGTGTAGGAGAAACGCCAACCTACTGCCGATAAATCCAGAGCCACCCGTTAGGAGGATCTTCATGGTATGAAGGCCGGGTGACTCCGATCGCGATCCGATAAAATCGGATCGGCAATCGGCCACGGAATTGCCAGCGCTTCGCTGTTCCATTTAATGCCACAAGACGTCGCAGGATTGTAGATTTCAGAGATAAGGTATTCAATTTGCGAGATGTCGGAAAGCGTTTGATAACCGTGAGCGATTCCCGCGGGAACGTACAACATTTCGTTTTTCGCTGCATCGAGATCGAACGATATCCAGCGACCGAAGGTCTTTGACGATGGCCGCATATCCACAAGCACGTCGAACACGTGTCCGACCGCGCACCGAATGACTTTCACCTCGCCGTACGGTTCGGCTTGATAATGTAGCCCGCGAAGAACTCCGATCCGCGTATTCCGAGCGACACTATGCTCGGGAAATGAAATTCCGAGCCCATGTTTTCGGAAGATATCTTGCGAAAACACCCGGGTGAAAGAACCGCGCTCATCGATATGAGGCCGGAGTTGGATAAGAAACGTTTCGTCAAAGTCCGTTGGTGTGATATGCAAATGCGAGGGGTCTCCGGTTCCTTAATATTGTAGGCCGATATTTGACGACCGCCGAGCCAGCCCTTCGGGCTTCTATGTTAGGCCGATGGTGTCAAAATCGTAAGTTCGGGGATCGCCACGACAAATCGACCGCCCGAGGTCTCGATTTCCTTCATCTGCGTTACGACTTCATCGCGAATGTTCCAAGGTAAGATTAAGAGGTAGTGGGGCTTCGCTTCGATCGCGCGGTCGGCTGCCAGGATCGGAATCCGGCTGCCCGGCAACCAACGTCCGACTTTATGCGGGTTTCGATCTACCACAAACGGGAGCATATCGCTCCTTATCCCGCAGTAGTTCAGGAGAGTGTTGCCCTTCGCTGCAGCCCCGTATCCAACGACGTCTTTCCCCGCATTGGCAGCGTCAATAAGAAACGATAATAGGCTGCGTTTTACGGCGGCAACTCGGGGCGCGAAAGCCGCATAGGTGCTTATGTCACGCAGTCCAAACGCAATTTCTTCTTCTCGCACGGATTGCACCGCGTCGGCATTTTCAAACAAAGCCTCCGCATGACAAATCCACAATCGGAGCGATCCGCCGTGCGTGGATAGCCGTTGGACATCAAACATGCGTAGCCCGTGGCTTGCAAGCACGGGCTCAAGCGCCAACAACGAAAAATACGAAAAATGCTCGTGATAAATAGTATCGAACTGCACGTCAACCAGGAGCGAAAGCAAGTGCGGAACTTCGACCGTTGCAACCCCTTGGGGCGCAAGCAAAACCGAGAGGCCCTCAACAAAGTCGTGCAGTTCCGGCACGTGCGCGAGAACGTTATTCGCTACAACCAAGTCAGCCTGTCGATGCCGCGAGATGAACTCCCCCGCACTAGTTTTGCCGAAAAAAAATGTCTCCGTAGTGACGCCCTTCTCCCGGGCCGCCTCCGCCGCTCTCGCCGCCGGCTCGATCCCACAGACTGGAACCGCGCGATCCAAGAAGTACTGCAATAGATACCCATCGTTGCTTGCGATTTCAACTACGAATGAGTCGCTCGTGAGTGTCAGGCGGTCGCACGCCTCTGTTACATACGCGCGGGCATGCGAGAGCCAACTCTCCGAATACGAAGAAAAATAGGCGTAGTCGGGCCCGAAGATCGTATCGGGCGAATTGAATTGTGGCAACTGCACCAAAAAACAGTTGCTACAGACGCGAGGATGGAGCGGATACGTCAATTCGGCAGCATCTAAGTCGTCTTGCCGTAAGTACGCATTGGATAGCGGCGCAGCACCTAGATCGACGAAGGTTTGGGTAAGGATGGCCGCACAACCGCGACACCGATATTCAGCTTGCATAGGACTCCAACTGCTCGGCGGATACATCTCTTGGTGACTCGCCGCTCGCGACACGCCGATACCATTGGGCCGTTAGCCGGACCGCCTCTATCATTGAGAGTCTAGGCCGCCAGTCCAGCTGGCTTCGAGCTTTGCCGGCGTCGAGCCTTAACGTCTGGGCTTCATGTAACAATTGCAGCTCGCGGTTAGGGACCCAGGGCAGCGGGGCGCCCAGTTCCTCTTGCATCATTTCAACCAGTCGCGACACCGGAATATCGCCGTCATCGCTCGGCCCGAAATTCCAAGCTCCATCGATGCTCGTGTCGCCAGCCGCCGCGCGTTGCGCCAGCAGCATGTACCCGGCTAATGGCTCGAGTACGTGCTGCCACGGCTTTGTGGCTCCGGGATGGCGAAGCTCCACCGCACGCCCGTCCTGCGCCGCCCGAATGATGTCGGGAACGATCCGGTCCCGCGACCAATCCCCTCCTCCAATGACGTTGCCTGCGCGAGCGGTCGCAACCACTACTCCGGCGTTCGCTAGGAACGAAGATCTATATGCAGCGGTGACGATTTCAGCCGCCGCCTTGCTGGCGCTGTAGGGATCGAAACCTCCCAAGGGATCGGATTCGCGAAACGGCCTAGCGACCAATTCAATATTCGCGTAACATTTGTCCGTCGTTACGACGACAACGCCGCGCACCGAGGAGACGTTACGTACGGCGTCGAGCAGATTCGCCGTTCCCATAACGTTCGTCGCAAAGGTTTCGACGGCCGCGTCGTACCCACGCCGAACTAAAGCCTGGGCCGCGAGGTGAAAAACGACCGACGGTCCAGCGTTCTTCAGCACGCGCTCGATCGAAGCCCGATCTCGGACATCTGCAATTTCGGAAATACAATCGTTTTTAGCATCGAGGAGCGTATAAAGATTTGGGGCGCTTTCGGGAGGTAAGGCGTAGCCCGTAACGCGAGCACCCAGTCGAGTTAACCAGAAGGAAAGCCACGCTCCCTTGAAGCCGGTGTGACCCGTTATCAATACCGAACGGCCGCGCCAAAAGTCTGCATCTATTCCCAGCGCTTCCATGGTGCCTTCCCTGAAGCCCACAGTGCCTCGAGCTGGTTCTTGTCGCGCAAAGTATCGAGCGGTTGCCAAAAGCCGCCATGTTTGAAAGCGTGGAGGTCGCGGGAAGCGGATAGCGATTCCAGAGGCGCGCGCTCCCACAGCGTATCGTCGCCCTCGATAAGGTCGAGGACACCCGGCTCCAGAACGAAGTATCCCCCGTTGATCCAACCACCGTCTCCTTGAGGCTTCTCCTGGAATTCTACAACCACGTCTGTGGAGTCGATGGCCAAGGCTCCGTACCGCCCAGGCGGTTGAACCGCGGTAACGGAGGCTGCGCGACCGCTCGCGCGATGCGAGGCGAGGAGCCCCGAAATATCGACGTCGGACAATCCGTCACCATAGGTACAGCAAAACGTATCGTCCCGCACGTACGAAGCGATTCGCTTGAGGCGTCCCCCCGTCATCGTGGTTTCGCCGGTATCGACCAGTGTGACGCGCCAATCGTCGGTATCGCTCCGATGAACGGTCATCGTATTGTCGTGGAGCGCAAACGTTACGTCGGACGTGTGCAGATAATAATTCGCGAAATATTCCTTTATGACATATCCTTTGTAGCCTAGACAAATCACAAAATCGCGAACTCCAAAGCTGGCATAGTACTTCATGATGTGCCAGAGGACCGGCTTGCCGCCGATCTCGATCATAGGTTTCGGACGCAGGAGCGATTCTTCGCTGATTCTGGTGCCGAGGCCACCCGCAAGGATCACTGCTTTCATAAGCACCATCCTACGTCTTAATCGCACCGCTACCCTGGCGACCGAGCTAAAAAATGGGTGCAAACGGGGGCCGCAGATAGAGTAATCGACTAACTTCAGCGTCGGAACGTGGGAGATCACAGATGTCGACAACGCTTACATCAAAAGGCGACATGCCACAACGTGCTCAACGGCTGCTGGATCGACGCCAGGCAATTTTAGTCCCTCTATCGCGCGACGCAGCTCATCGCTACGCAACGCGCATAATGCCGTCCGGACAGCGACGCTTGCCGGCCTCATTGCAGTCCAACGCCTGCATCGTTTTGATATTGTAATACCGCGGGTCGTTCATGGGATCGAGAATCGGCCCGAGATCGAAGGCCGATACGAGATCCTCGTACCCGTCGGCCAGCAATGCTTGCGTCGCGAAATGAAATAGGTATTCGGGCTCCGTGGTGCGGATGACCCGACGGAAAGCCTCGGGGTCTCGAACATCCCCAACGTGAGAATCCATCTCGCGTTCGAGCCGCAGTATCGTAAAAAGATGCGGCTCCTCCAGAGCCCAGCCGGTAACGTGATCACGTCGACCCTTCCCACGCAGGGGCGGATAAGCCCTTTCCAAGACCGAATCGATCATTATGGACGAGGCGCAGGTATCCGTCAGCATCATCGTTACGTCGTTCAACTATGCGACGTACCTCCCGCGCGCCCTAGAGAGCGCGATGCGTCAAGCGGTACCGGGTATGGAAATCGTCGTCGTCGATAATGCATCGGAGGACGACTCGTGGCCGATCATCGAGCACGCCGCGGCTCGCGACGTCCGTATCCGCGCGTTTCGAAACGAGCGCAATCTCGGGATGATCGGAAACCACGTTCGCGCATTAGAACACGCTCGCGGCAAACGCGTACTCTTTCTCTCCGCCGACGATTATCTATTGCCCGGCCACGTCGCGCGCCTGGTTTCCGCCCACCGGGAGCACCCCGAGATCGACTACATCTTCACGTCCTACGTGAAGGTCGACGAGCGCGATCGCTTCGTGCAATTTTTTGGCCATCCCGGCCACTTACGAAGCTCGTATTTTGGCGGCCGCAACGAATTTGCCGACTTGCTCACCTACGACTGTTATATGTGTTTTCCGACGACGCTGTTTCGACGCGAAGAATTGCTCGAGCATGGCGGATTTTCCACGGACCTCGCGGCCTTCGACCTCGACACATACCTGAGGCTCGCGTCTCACGGCTCCCGTTTTGCATTCCTCGATACCGCCGGCGTGGCCGTTCGGCTCCATGCCCTAGAAATCTCGGGGGAGGAGCGCTACGTCGCCACGGGACGGCAACTTCTCGAACACGTCTTCTTGCTCGAACAACACCTGAACGACGCTAACGAACCGCTCGTCACGGGGCGAGAGCGAGGGATCGCGCGTTTACTGGAGGCCAAAATCAACAACCTCCGGGCGTACCCCAAGGTCGCAGCGGAGATCCTCCCCGATGCTCAGCCGCGCATCGAAGACGTCGTGGCGCGGCTCAATCGCTCGCGTAGCCAGCCGCCCTCGCGCCCGAAGGCACTCAAGGCCGCAATAAGCGTCGTACTCGTGTGCGGCAACCAGACGGAACGAGCGCTGGAAGCCATCGACATGCTCGCAGCCCAACGATACGAAAATCTCGAAGTCGTTCTCGTCTCGGGCTCGCCGGAAGATATGCTTCCGCTGTTACTCGATCGGGCGCGCTCGTTAAACGTAAAGGCACTTCATAGCGCGCGTCCGTTGAGCGAAGCGGCCCGCTACAACGACGGCCTCCGCTTGACGACAGGCGAAATCGTCACATATCTCGCGCCTCACGTACGGTGGCCTGACGGCCACTTGGATCGAATCTCGAAATTCATCACCGAGCAACCGGTGGACGTACTGATCGTTCCCGGCGATCTCGTCGTCGAACGCCGCACTGCCAACGCGTCGGAATTGACGGAAATAGCCCATTTTAAGGGGTTCGCGGGTACGCCGGTAGCGCCGACCACCATTCATGTCGGAGAGGGCATCCCGTTACATGCACTCGCCCATCGCCGCATTCTGCTCGATACGATCGGCGTATTCGAAGAGCGCCTGCCGGTGCTCGCCGATATCGACTTCGTGCAACGGCTCCTCGCCACGGGACGAATCGCCGTGGACGATCGGCTCCCGATCCACATTCACCGTCAGACCGATGAATCGCACCCGGCATTCGACGATCCGAACGGCTACATCGCAACGCTGCAAGCTCTCTATCGCGCGCGGCCCGCAGATGCGCCCCTCGCGGCGCTCAGGGAGGCGCATATTGCTCGCGTGCATGCGGATCTCGTGCGAGCGGCCAAATTGCGAACCCCCGGTTCGGCGCTGGCTTTCGCTTTTACCGCGCGCGGGCCGTTACCGGAAAAAAGCCGCGAACCACGGAAGCGCCAAAGAGTGCTCGTAATCGACGATCGGGTGCCGTACAACGCACTCGGCCGCGGTTACCCGCGCGCGCGAAAAATCATCGAAGATCTGCGCGACGCGGGGCATGACGTAACGTTCTACCCGATGCTTTCGTTGTACGACGAACCACCGCTTACGGGCGGAATCGACGGCGTCGAAATACTCTACGGGCGCGGTAGAGAGCTCTTGGCGGCGACGCTCTCCGAAATGTTGCCCGAGATCGACACGCTTTGGGTGAGCCGGCCGCACAATATGGCCGACGTGAAGGCCGCCCTCGAACCGCTCTCACCGGTGCGCCCCTGGGCTTGCATCTACGATGCGGAGGCCGTCTACGCCGTTCGGGAGGCTGCAGAAGCGGCCTTAAGCGCCGCTCCGCTGGAACCCAACGAGTACGCGAGAAAACTCGAACACGAACTTGCGCTCACCGACGGTTGCGATGCCGTAGTGGCTGTTTCCGCGGGCGAGCGCGACCTGATCGCACAACGGTTTTTAGGCCCTATCGAAGTGCTGTCGTTTTCGATCGCGCCGGCTCCGACCCCGAAGCCGTTTTCCGAGCGCAGCGGTTTGCTGTTCGTGGGCGCTATTGAAGCCGGGAGCCCAAACGAGGACGCGCTGCTCTGGTTTACCGATAACGTCGCAACGGAGGTGGAACGGGAGCTTGGAGCGCGCACGCGTCACGCGGGCGTGGTCGTTTCACCGCAGCTTGCCGAGCGTCGAGCCCGCATCGACTTCCTCGGGATCGTGCCCGATCTGCAAGACGCGTACGGAAACGCGCGGATATTTATTGCGCCGACCCGCTTCGCCGCCGGCCTGCCGCAGAAAATCTATGAAGCGGCGGCCTATGGGCTTCCCGTCATCGGGACGCCGCTTCTTGCGAGGCAGCTGGGCTGGGAAAACGAGCGCGACATGCTGGTTGCCGACTCCGCCCAGGAGTGGCTCTCGGCCGTGCGGCGTCTGTACGGTGACGCTGCGCTGTGGCAGTCGCTACGCGAAGGGGCGCTCGATCGGGTACGCCGGGAGGTCGATCCGATTGGCTTCAAGGAGCGCACGCTCGATCTATTACGCCGAACGTCTCTCGCGCACCGCACTTCCGGCGGGGCATCAATCGCTTAAACGAGAATGCTCGGCAATTGATGGCGCATTACTACCGGTTCTTTGGGCTTGAACGCGACCCGTTCTTAGACACCGCGGATCCCTATTTTTATTGCGAATTGGGCGCTTTGCGTAAGGCCAAGGAGCGCCTCACGGAGTCGGTCGATGCTTCGCGCGGACTCACCGTGGTCATCGGCGAACCCGGGACCGGCAAAACCAGCTTAAGCGGGGCGCTCGAGCAGGACATGCTCGCCGACGACCGCGTCGTCCTCGGGAAGATCCTCGACCCAACCTTCGCCACCGAAACCGAATTCCTCATCGCCGTTGGGCGCGTGTTCGGGCTAGCGCTTCCGCCGCGCTCCAGCGCCGCCCTCAAAAACGCGCTAAAGAACTTCTTCTTCGAAACGGCCATCCTTGAAAAGCGGACGCTGGTCCTGGCGATCGACGAAGCGCAAAATTTAAGCGACGAGAACCTCGAAGCTCTGCGATTGCTCCTGAATTACCACGTGCCGCAACGCAAACTGTTGAACATCTTGCTCTTTGGGCAGAGCGAGCTCGAGGCGCGCATTCACGCCAAGGGAAATTTTGCCGATCGCGTGGACAGTTGGATTCGCCTGGCTCGGCTCGATGAGGCGATGGCCGGCGCGGTCCTGGATTTCCGGCTCTCGAGAGCCGGGTTATCGCCCGGGCAAGCGGTCTTCAGCGCGGATGCCCGCGCGTTGCTCCTCGAGGGCGCGCAGGGCCTTCCCCGCCGGCTTACGATGCTGGGCCACCTCTCGATGCAAGAAGCGGCCGACCGCGCCAGCTCGCTGGTCGCGGAGGATCACGTTCGTACCGCCCTCATTTCGCGCGGCATCGAAATCCTACCGCAACCGATCCCTCCGGCTGCGTTTGAAATCGCGGCGCCGGCCATGAATGCGCCGCGCTCGAGCCTTCTGAGCCGCCTCTTTCCCCGGCGCGCGGAGAAATGAATCGAGAACCCGATTTCGACGCCAGCGCCGATATGCGGCTGATCGAACTCCAGCGTTCGGCGCTCGGGCTCGCGATACCGGACCGCGCGAGTTGGCAAAGCCGGCTCTCCTCAGAGCCCGCGCTCGGCCTGGATGAGCCCGATCAGCCGGCCCCTCAAGGCGCGGTAATCGTGGTCGAAATCTCCGCTTCACCCGCGCGCGGCGTGATTCCGGGAGCGGTCGTTTCGGTCGGCGTGAGCCTCGCGAATGAAGGTGCGCATGCCGCGCGTGCGACCGAAATCAGCGTTCCCATCCCGGGAGCATCATCGTACCGGAACGGAAGCTTTGAGCGCGACGGGCGTCCTGGCGACGATCGCTTTGCCGAGTCGCTCTTCGGCCCGGGTCTGACCATCGAGGGCATTCCACCGGGCGGCCGAGTGACGCTACTCTGGAAGCTCGGCGTGAAGCTCGGCTCGCAGCCGTTGATTCTGGCGCCGCAAGTGCGTGCCCAAGGAGCGGCGATCGTCGGCGCCAAGCCCATCTCCATCTCGCGCAAAGGCCAGAGCGTCAGCGCTT
>Ga0207416_1004652_pt1 | contig 11661 bp, 14 predicted proteins | sample PaiPotPPM11metaG_FD_184107 | JGI IMG/M metagenome (GOLD analysis project Ga0207416, IMG submission 184107) | Iron sulfur acid spring bacterial and archeal communities from Banff, Canada, to study Microbial Dark Matter (Phase II) - Paint Pots PPM... ...
GTCATCCGCTGGCCTGGCTGTCGCTGGGGCCGGCGGCCCGCCAGTGGCCGCGTATGGTCTGGATCACGCGCCCGGTTCCGGCCCACTGGCGTAGCCGGCCGTAGACCCAGGTGCGGCCCATGCCCGTGGCGCGGATCAGCTCGCCCGCAGGCACCCCCTCAGGGCCGGCGGCCCGCAGAGCGGCCCACAGCGCCGTTTCTGGGTCGGACCGGTCATTACCACGGGGCGAGGGGCGTTCGGCCGTCTGGGGCCGTTCCGGGGCCGTCTGCGGCCCACTGGCCGGCCACGGGCCGCGACGGGCGTAGCGGGCCGCGTGCTGGTCCCTCCTTTCATCGGTGACCAGGTAGGCGCGGTTGCGTTCCGGGGTGCCGTGCTCGGGGTCGGATATCAGGAATTCGCCGGGCTGTGTGAGCTTGTGGGCGTGCCAGCCGGAATTCAGCGAGCCTTGGCCCAGTATCAGGTCCGCATCGCGGGGTTCCCGTACCCGCAGGCATATGCGGACGTCCATTTGCGAGCGGACGGCGGTATTGCGGCCCATCGCTGCCAGGGTCGGCCTTTGAGTCGCGGCCATCAGGTTGACCGCGACCGCGCGGCCCCTGCGGGCTATCGAGTCGGCGCAGTCGTGGGATTCCTCGGGTAGTTCCGCGTGCTCATCGGTGATGATGACCAGCGCTGGGTTATCCGGGGTTGGTTCCCATGTGCGCTTTCCGGTGGCCGCCATTGATGCGGCGCGGTTGTTGAGTTCGGTTACCGCGTCGCGGAATAGCTCGTTGGCGTCTTCCGGGGTCGTGGCGATCCGCTCGAAGACCGATTCCCACGGTCCTAGCTCCATGCCTCCTTTCAGGTCCACGCCCCATAGCCTTACGTCGCGGCACGCGGCGAGTATGGCGATGATGACATTGAGGACACCGGATTTGCCTGATCCCGCTATCCCGCCGATCAGGACATTCCGGCGGAGCAAGAAAACGCGGACGGGCCGGCCGTCTTCGGATATCCCGATTTCCGCTAGCTGGGTGACTGACTGGATGGACGGGCCAGGCCACGGAACCGGCGCGGAAAGCGGTTCGGTTTCGACTACCCGCATGACGAGCCGGTTGGCGTGCTTCCCGTCGGGGAATACCCGGACGCTGCCGGGCCGCAGTTCCAGCCCTGATTCTATGTCCGGTATTTGTGCGATCGCGTGGGCGACGGTGGTTCCCTTCCGGAGGATTACGCGTGCGGTCCATCCCCACGCGTCCACCACCACGGAGGCGATATGCGATCCGGGTAGCCCGATATTGTCGGCGATATCGGGCCAGCCGGATATCTTGCGCTCGACTCGGACTTTCGCGCGGCGCCGGCGGTGGAACCACCACGGGACCGCGAGAATTACCGTTGCGATAAGCGCTGTCATCGGCAGTGGTTTAGCGAGCGGGCCGTTGGCGATTGCCGCCGCGAGCCATCCGCCGATTGTGGCGATGACCGTTGCCGTGTAGCCGCGTTCCATGCCCCGGTCTATCCCGCATTTTTCCCATGCCCAGGAAATGACGTGGGCGATCCTGCGGCCGGCTGGATGCCGACGCATTACCGATAGCGGGAACGCGAGGATGACAGTTGCCAGGGCGGTTATGACCGTGACTTGTATCCACCATTTCGCGTGGTGGCCGTGGGCCGCGCCGGCCGCGATGAACGCGGCCAGCGCGACCCAGAACGGGTAGAACGCGGAGCGGTGCCGGAATGCCCAGCGGCCCAGGGCCGCGAGGATAATGAGTCCGAACGGCTCGTCAGGGCCGACGATCAGTATCCCGTACGGGTTGTCGCCGTTTTTGCGCATCGTGCGCCGGATTTGTCGTATGTGCCGCCGGTAGGGGTCACGCGCCATGAGCGCCCCCCGGATAATCGATTTCGTCGCGCAGGTAGGAAAGGGGATCAGGTTCCCCGTCACAGTGTGCGCTGAGTGCCGCTCTCATGGCGGCTTCCAGATTCGCGGCCTTTAGCCGCGCGGCGGCTAGCTGCGAGTGCAGCGAGGATATCTCAGAAAGGAGCCGGGCGATATCGGCTAGGTCGTGGCGGGTAAGTTCCTGTCGCGGCGCATGACGGCGCTGGTCGTGCTGTGGCTGGCGCATAAGACACCACCTCCTCAAAGCGGTTGGTCATAGGCGGCCCTTTCCGTGTCCCGCGCGTGTCGCGGGACACCTCGAAGTTGCGGACATAAGATTTGCCCTTCCTTTCTTTTTCCTCCGGATTAAAGGTTCCGGATCAGGCTTTCGGTGAACTGGGAAATGTACGGGGCGAAGCTGGTCGAGGCGAGGTAGAAACCGAGAATAACGCACACCGCGGCGTGCCATATTTTCAGTCCCGCGTACCTGCAAAGCAGGAATACGGTCACGCCGAGCAGCAGCGCCAGGGGTATGGTTACCGTCAATTAATCACCCCCTTTCAGTGGCGATCGTCTGCGGTTGTTTTCCGTGCCTCCTATTCAACTCGGGAACCGTCGCGGTTCCAATGCGGTACCAGTGCGGTTCCGGTACGGTTGCACTGCGGTTGCAGTGCGGTTAGTCGCTGGGAAACGCGCGGTGCGACTTCCTGCGCGTCCAACGGGCACGCGAGACGCATTTCACGCATCGCGGTCCGCCGTCCCTTGCCAGCGCGCCGCAGGCGCACCGCACGCCGGCCCTGCATCCTGCCATTGGGTTTCGCATGACCTACCACCTCCCCGTTGTTACTGGTGTTGTTCAGGTGATCCCTTTCCTTCCTACGGTTACCCAGCATGCGCGAGCCGGGTTGCGTTACCTGTGACAGGCAACTGCGCACGCGCAGCACGACGGCCCCGGTACCATCGGTACCGGGGAACTCTGATTCCCTGCGGGCCGCCCCAGCTCTTTGCACGGGTGAGGGGCGGCCCGCCCCTCGGCTTTTACACCTGGCCTTTGGCCTCCTTTTGCTGCCGTCTCCTTGCCGAAAGTCTTTACTCGGTGATTTCAGCCGCTGCCGCTGCTTTTCGGCTGTCGGTCTTTGTCTCAATAGCGTTCGCGAGGTCTGCGTGATACGTGTCGAGCTTTGCGCGCAGTTCCGGTGGCAGTATGGGTTCGTGAATGAGTAGTTCTTCCACAAGGGTGCTTACCAGTACGAGAGATTCCATGGCTTGCTCTTGCAGCCAGCCGTATCCTTGCCAGGCCATATCCCATCCCCTATTGTTGTCTGGTCTCGCTGGAAGGCTGGCTTATTTGCCTTCCGAGCAGGCGGAATTCTGCCGGATATGCCCGTGCGGCGGCCTGCGATTCCACTGCCCGCTGTATCACGTGGATTGCGGCGCGTATTTCAGCCAGGTCGTCATTCCTGGTCAGTCCGCGCCCGACGATGCGTTCTGCTATGAGCACATACAACTGACCTGCCTGCCGTATTGCCTCGCGTTCATCCGCTGTGAGCAGGTCCACGGCCGAAGTTTCCGGTGTGCCCTGTCCGCCCGCCTCAGGCTCCGCCCCGGCCAGGACAGGAACATCAGGTGCGCATGGGGGATTGCCCGGCCCGGACGCTACTTGCGCGGCGAGGTAAGCGCAGTGCAGCCGTATCAATTCACCGTCTGCATTAAGGGCTTTGTCTACTAGTTCCCACCAGTCGGCCGAGTGCCATAGCCGCCCGGTCTCGGCATGACCGACAGAAGTCAGGGAATGGCCGATAAGCTCGGCTAGGTTAGCCTGGCGCAAGCCGGCGGCGCGGCGACGGGTAACTAGTTCATCGCAAAGCGCTTGGGTCGCATCATCAAGTGCTTGCCCTGCTAGAGGACCAGCCACGCGAAGCCGGGCATTACGGGTAACACCAGCGATCAGCACGCCTTCGGCCTGAAGGGCTTTAAGCGCGTTCCGGCATGTGACCACGCCGTAGCCCGTGATGCGGGTAAGTTCCTGCCCAGAGGGAGCCGGCCCGCCGGGGACCAATGTCCCGTCTGAAACCCGAGCGCGAACCAGTGCCATGACCTGATCGCGCTTTATCTGGAGGGGCACCATTTAGTCACCGCCACAGGTGCTCATGCCAGCCGACAGTGAAACGGCACGCGCAACCGTTGCCGTGATCGAAGCCGCAAGCTCGCGGTAATTCGCGAGGGCTTCAAAGTATTTCAGCGAGCCGGTAATTGACATTAGCTCGCAAGGGTACTCTCGCTCCCAGGCGATAGCGCCGTCATCACTGACGAAAGCAAACGCCTGATCGTGAATTGCAGGGTTTACGACCTGGAGTTCTGCCCAGACATCAAATATCTTGTTGTCCTCGTAGACTTCAAGGCGGACATCGAGTCCCCTTGCCCTTAGCTCGTTCCCGACAGCCGCCCTGAAGGACATTCCGGGCAATCTGCTGACGTTACGCGCAGGCGGGTGATTTCCGGCTTCTCCGGTGAGCAGGAAAGTGACGATATCCGCGATTAGCTCAGGGTCAGGTTCACGGCTGGCCCACGGGGTGCATTCCCATTCGACAAGTCCGAGGTCGCTGACGCTGAGGTCACAGCGACCGCCCCAGCGTTCGACACGGAGCCGGCGCTCATCCGCGAATTCTGGCAGGCGAACGTCGAACTCTCGTGCTTGCAGTCCTTCCGCGACAAGGCGCATTAGCCCGCCCGCTGACACCCGTTCCGGGGTGGTTGCTGCCATAACTGTTCGCGGTGCTGTCATCGCGCATCACCTCCTGTCATTCATTTCGGGCGGCTTATGATGACCCCAGGGTGCAGGGGCGGGGTATTCGCCGCCACACGATCCGTCCGTTTCGGTTTCGTCGCGCGGTCCATCCGTGGCCTGTGCGTTCATAACAGGTCTCAGCCCCGCCGCCCCCGAGCGCGAGGGAGGTCAGCTCGATTGTTGCAGTGGTCGCGATACCGCCAGCGAGGCATGCTGAAACGGCTTCGCGTGCCCTTTTCTCTTCACCGCAGACGCCACTCATATTGCCGGGATTTTCCGCGTCCCATACCCAGAAAGACATGGCGTTCAGTGCTTCCTGGCGACGCCGGCATAGATAAGGGTGCGCTGTGGCCCGATCGGTGTTTCCTCGGCCTGCCACGTGTTAACATCGACTATGCCGGGATCGATGATGTCTAGCCCGTCGAAAAACCTCTCTATCGCGGAGAATCGCCGGGGTGTTATGGGCGAGGTGGCCCGGTCGTACACGGCTTGCGCGTCGCGCCTGATCTCGTCCGGGATCTCATCGGGCGTGATATGGGAGACGACCAGGTAACTACCGGGCGGGAGTGCGGCCTTCAGCTTTCCTATTGCCGCGTATGCCTCATCGTCAGCGAGGAAATGAAGGACGGCTGCGAGCAGCAGCGCCACGGGCTCACCGAAGTCGATAAGCGCCTGCAACGCGGGATGCCCGAGAATCTGATCGGGGAACCGCAGGTCACGCTGGACCGCGATAACCGTCGGATTGGTCGCGAGGATTGCCTGCGCGTGCGCTATTACCACCGGGTCGTAATCGACGTACGCGACGCGCGCATTAGGGTTAATGCCCTGTGCGATTTCATGCACGTTTCCCTGTGTCGGGAGGCCGGCCCCGATGTCGATAAACTGGCGGATTCCGGTCTCAGACGCAAGAAAACGCACCGCGCGCTGTAGGAACTGGCGGTTATGATGGCAGGCGCTGAGCACGTCCGGGACCATCTGGATTAGTTTTGTAGCGGCCTGCCTGTCGGACTCGTAGTTATCCTTCCCGCCAAGCATGTAGTCGTAAATCCGTGCGACGTTCGGAATCGTCGGATTCACGAAGGGGGGCGCCCCGTTATTGTCAAGTCCCGCAGGCTGGCTGGAATCCTGCAAGCCGGCCACTACCCGGTCACTCATACGGCACCGCCTCCTTCCACTTCTAGCGCTCTAGCGCCCAGTTCCCCCTGAGGAGCGGGGAGTAGGGGGAACTGGGCTCATAGCCCCCCTGGTGGGGCTTCCTGCGCGGCCCGCATGCAGCTCGGGCCCTGGTAGCCAGAGTGCGGCCGGCGTGAGAAGTCCGAAAGGGTCAGCGCGGGTACCTACAGCGGTATTATGAGTACTCACGGTGTGTAAACTCCCGAGTAACAAGCTCCTGACCAGCGCTGTTGTGTGTCGAGGGGAATCACTGATCATGGCGCGGTACGAACGGCCACCGGACTACCTCCCCCCTGAAGTGCTCCAACGCCCGGACTTCATAGCAGCGTGCAGGGGCCGCGACCTCGGGGCAATCCTCGTAATCTCGATTAAGTGGGGCGGGGCAGGATTTACCGTGAGCCACGTAGCCCGCAGGTGCGCCATGGGGATTACCCAGGTCAAAGATTACATGGAGCACAAACGGCAACCGCTGAGCATGGACATATTCGAGCGAACCGCCGACGGCCTGCACATTCCAGGTGCAATGCTAGGCATGTCTGCTCGTCCCTGGGAAAGCAAGCCGGCCGCCCCGGAAAGCCATGAGAACGATCGGGGCAAAGCCGTTGTCGGCTCAGATTACTTTGCCGCGTCCGGGGATCTCGGAATACAGGCTGCGGATGATTCTGAATCAGGCGAGGATACGGACATAATACTCATGCTCGCGGAAGCTGACAGGACCGATATCGGCCCAGGCACAATTGAAAGCCTCTACACGATTTTTGATAAGCTGTGCCGCGATTACCCGAGTGCGCCGACACCGGAACTTCAGCAGAAACTTAAGCGCCTGTACGCACGGATGATGCGGCTACGGCAAGGACGGATGACCTTTGCCCAGCATAAGGAGCTTATAGCGCTTTCCGGGTGGGTTACCGCATTGCTGGCCTGCGTTGACTGGGATATGAACGAGCGCGACGCTGCCGAGACGGCCCGCGCGGCAACATTCCGGTTTGCCAAGGAAATCGGGCACTCGGAGCTAACCGCGTGGTCCTACGAGATGCAGGCATGGTTTGCGCTCACTGAAGGCCGGTTCAGTGACGTAACGAGCATCGCGAAAGCCGCGCAGACCATAGGCGGGGAGAATTCGGCAATCGTTCAACTTATCATGCAGGAAGCGCGCGGATGGGCGAGGCTCGGCAACCGCAAAGCCGCAGAATCAGCTATCGAACGCGGGCATAACCTGCTTCAGAAGCTCCCCGCGATTAACTATCCCAGGCACTTCCTCTACGACAGGACCAAGTTCCCGTTCTACGTAGCATCGTGCTACCAGTGGCTAGGCGATGACGCGAAAGCGGAACAGTTCTCGAACCAGGTATTCAAGGAATGCGAAGAGAATGGCACGACTCTTCGCAGCCCTATGCGCCTCGCTGATATTCACATCACGCTCGGCCATATCTACGCTCAGCGCGGAGACTTGGACGGGGCCGTGGAATCTGGCTCCCAAGCTCTCGCCTACGAAAGAAAATCCGGCCCGTCGCTGCTGATCAGGGCCACCGACCTTAACCGGGCTATAAACGAGCGGTTCCCCGGCACGACGGAAGCCGACGATTTCGACGAGCGGCTCAGGGCAATCTGCGAAGAATTCGGATTCCAGCCCCCGCAGAATGGCTGAGCCACAGGCAGGTTATCCGCCGGCGAACGGAGGAAGCACCTCTATTACCGCCCCCTCGGGTAGCAGAATGGTATCTGCAGCGCGGCGGCCAACAGGGTTGCTGTCAACCAGGAACGAGGAACGCGCCAGCACATTGGCGAACCGCGAATCCCCCTCACGCTTACCGCGCACTACATCAAGCGCAGTCGCGAGCGTATCCGCGTAAATCTTTTCCTCGCTGGTCCCGGCTGCCTCTTTTGCTGCTGCCCAGTACCGCATAGTCACGATCGTCATAGCTTGCTATCCTTCGGCCCCGACCCACTCGGAATCGCCATCGGTAAACTGCTGACGCTTCCAGATGGGAACGGTTTCCTTGATCTGATCGATGATCTGACGGCAGGCATCGAACGCTTCTCCGCGCTTCGGGCACGCCACGGCCACGATAACGGCAATGTCGCCAATCTTCAGATCGCCGACACGGTGGACTGCCGAGACCGCGTGAATCGGGTACTGATTGACGGCCTTTTCGACAACCTCGCGAAGATAATTCATCACGTCGGGGTGCGCCGAATAGCCAAGATCAGTTACCGCTCGTCCCTCATCCTCGTTACGGACCACGCCTACGAACAAATCGATGCCGCCGGCGGACGGAACATCCGCGACCGATGCGTACACGTCCGCCACTGACAGCGGAGCATCGCCTACGCCTAGCATCCTGATAACGTCCATAAGCCGAGTCTAGCCACTCGTGACCAGTCTGTGACGGGGCCGAAGGTCCCCCCGACCTTCGGTCACTCCCACCGCAGGTCAGACGCGGAAGAGTAGCCTACTTCCACGAATGGCTTGCATCCTGCACATGATCCCCGACGACGAGCGGCCCGCGGAGATCGTCGCGACCCTGCTCGACGCCCTGCCGCCGGGAAGCTACATCGTCGCCTCGCACATCACCGGGGAGCACAACGAGGGCGCGGCCGCCGGGGAGAACCGCTTCCGTGAGGCGAGCATGAAGGCTCAGTGGCGGGACGCGGACGTGTTCGCGCGGCTGGCGTTCGGCGGCCTTGACCTAGTCCCGCCGGGCGTGGTGCTCACCTCGGAGTGGCGGAACGACGATGATCCAGAACCGCGGCCCACGGCGGCCGATGTCAGCTGTTACGGCGGGGTCGCGCGAAAGCCGTGAGCGTTCGGTTCAGCCCGCCCTCGTCAGCAGTTCTCTCGTCGCCTCCCACAGCTCGCGCTCCCGGGCGGGGTCCTTCGCGAAGGGCATGACTTCGCGTTCCCGGTCGACGATCACGAAGTCGCCGTCACGGAGGTGGGCCCAGCGGTCGTCGAGAGTTACCGACGCGAGCGCGGGCCCGGACTCCGCGGGCGAAACGATGCCGGGAATCGGCAGCCGCTGTATCGCCCGTCCCATCCGCTGCATCCCGGGGCCGGCCTGCCGTCCGAGGCCCGTGCCCGGCATGAACCCGGGCTCGAACACGGCCACGGTGATACCCTCCGGCCCGCGTCGCTGCAGTTCGTGAGCGTAGTAGAGCAGCGCGAGCTTGGAGTTCGAGTAGGCCACGCCCGCCGCCTTCCTGGTCGGACGCACGCCGGGTCCGGCGGGCTTGGCGATCTCCAGCGGGTCCGTCCACTCCGCCGCCGGGACCTGCAAGAGGCGGCGGACCCAGTTGGCGTAGTACGTCGCGGATCCCACCAGCACGATTCGAGCCGGTGCGGTGAACGAATCCAGCAGGCTGCCGATGAGCTGGGCATGGGCGAGGTAGTTCACGGCGAAGGTGAGCTCGTAACCGTCGGCCGAGGCGCTGCGCGTATCCGCGGCCATCAGCCCGGCACCGGCCACCAGGCCCCGCAGTGGCCGCACCGCCCCGGACGCGATGATTTCCTTCGCCGCGGCGCCGGCCGCCCGCGTGTCGGCGAGGCTCGCCAGGTCGCAGCCGATCTCATTGACCGTCGCTCCGGCGGCCCGCGCCTCGGCGGTGATTTCGTGGAGCGCCCGTCCGGGCCGGCCGACCAGCAGCAGGTCGGGCCGTTCCGCTTTGGGACGGTTCGCCAGCCCCATCGTCGCCGAACGTCCGAGCCCTCCGGTGGGTCCGGTGATCAGCACGGTTCCCGGTCCGATCTCAGTCATCGCGGCTCACCACGCAACCGGGCCCCGGCTGGAGACGAACGTGCCGGTCGGGCCGTCGGGCCCGATCTGCGCCATCGCGACGATGATCGCGGCCCCTTCCTCGACGGTCTGGATCCCGGCGTGGCCGTTCAGGTCGGTGTCGGTGTAGCCGGGGTCGACGGCGTTGATCCGGATGCCGGGAAAGGCCTTGGCGTACTGAACGGTGATCGCGTTGACCGTCGTCTTGGAAGCCGGGTAAGCGAGGGCCGGGTAGAAGTGCGTGTAGCTCTCGGGGTTGCTCAGGTCCGTCAGCGACCCGAGGCCGCTCGAAACGTTGACGATGACCGGCGCGGCGGACTTCTGCAGCAGGGGCAGGAAGGCGTGGGTCACGCGCACCAGCCCGAAGACGTTGGTCTCGAACGTCGCCCGCACCGAGTCGGCCGTCTCGTCCGCGGGGGCCGGGATGGCGTTGCCGGCCAGCCGCGGCTCGATGCCGGCGTTGTTGACGAGCACGTCGAGCCGGCCGTCGGCCTCGATCTGGGCGTAAGCCGCCGCGACCGAGGCGTCGTCGGTCACGTCCAGCTGGACGAACCGGGCGCCGAGTTCCTCGGCCGCCGTGCGGCCGCGAGCCTCGTCGCGGGCGCCGATGTAGACGGTGTGGCCAGCGGCGATAAGCTGCCGGGCGGTCTCCTTGCCGAGACCCTTGTTCGATCCGGTGATCAGTGTGGTTGTCATGCTTCCAGCCTGCGTCGCCCGCGTGCCCGTAGGAAGCGGTCCCGTTTTCGTAGGACTGCCAGGGCCACCACAACGCGGGCCGGGCAGCGCACAATGAATACGTGGAGTCATGGGAGTTCGGACCGGCCGTACGCCGCTGGCGTGACCGGGTCGCACCGCAGGCAGCGGGCCTGCCGGCCGGCGGCCGGCGGCGCGCCAGCGGGTTGCGGCGCGAGGAACTCGCCGCGCTGGCCGGGATCTCGGTGGACTACCTGACCCGGTTGGAACAGGGACGCGCCATGTCACCGTCGTCGCAGGTCGTGGAAGCTCTCGCCCGGGCGCTGCGGCTGTCGGACGTCGAGCGGGAACTGCTCTTCCGGCTCGCGGGCCTGGCCGCGCCGGGGCATGGCGTCGTCTCCGGGCGCATCACGCCGAGCGTGCAGCGCCTGCTCGACCGGCTGGCGCACACCCCGGTTGTCGTGTACGACGCCGCGTGGAATCTGATCGTGGCCAATCGCCCCTACGACGCGCTGATGGGCGAGACGACGTCCTGGCGCGGTATCGAGCGCAACGGGGTCTGGCGCAACCTCGTGGGCCCGCGAAGCCGTGCGGTTGACACGCCCGCGGGGCACGCTCTTCTGGAGTCCAGGCTCGTCGCCGACCTGCGGATGACCGCGGCCCGTTATCCCGCCGACCGTGAGCTCAAGCGGCTGATCGCCCAACTGACGTCGCTGAGCCCGCGTTTCGTCGAACTGTGGGAGTCCAGTGAGGTCAACTCGTCCCGGGATCAGGCGCGGCACAAGGTCATCGACCATCCCGATGTCGGCCTCATCGCGCTCGACTGCGACACGCTCATCGTCGCAGGCGACGACCTGCGGATCATGATCTACACCGCCGAACCGGGTACCGAGGACGCCGAACGGCTAGCACTGGCCATCGTCCTCGGCACGCAGTCCCTGGTCGACTAAGCGGCCCCGCCCGACCTCGCGGCCGCCCACCGCGGGCTCGACACTGAAAGATTGCGGGTCATCCGGGCAAGTGGCCCTGCACCGCCGTCTGAGTTACGGTGCTTCGTCCCGCTTTGCCCGCCACCCTGATCGGCTGTTTCCGTCATTGCGGGTCATCGGGGGCGTATATCGCCAATTTTGACCCGCGATCACACTAGGGTGGTGTTATGATGGGTATTTTGTTCTATTTTATGAGGCTGGAAAGGATGCCCTCGCTATCTTTTCTCCGCTGTGACCCTCGATCACGATGGCACGCCGGCGGGAAGGCACCATGAAAGGTTCAGCGAACGGGTCTCACGGCCGGATCGCACCTATGTAGAACGTTTGACAGGGCGGAGGATACCTATTTAGAGTTCTTGCATGGCATTGCGGTTGACCGTCCAGGTG
>Ga0207416_1004656_pt1 | contig 11655 bp, 11 predicted proteins | sample PaiPotPPM11metaG_FD_184107 | JGI IMG/M metagenome (GOLD analysis project Ga0207416, IMG submission 184107) | Iron sulfur acid spring bacterial and archeal communities from Banff, Canada, to study Microbial Dark Matter (Phase II) - Paint Pots PPM... ...
CCCGCCCGGCCCGCCCCGCCCCGCTCCCGGACTCGATGACCCGGTTCCTCGCCCGCCGCCTGCTCCAGATGATCCCCGTGCTGTTCTTTGTCAGCGTCATCATCTTTACCCTGATCAATCTCATCCCGGGCGATGCGGCCCGGCTGTTCCTCGGCGAGGAGGCCTCCCCCGACGCGCTCCTGGCGCTCCGGCACGAGCTCGGCCTCGATCGGCCGCTGTACGTCCAGTATCTCCGCTGGATCGTCGGGATGGCGCGCGGCGACTTCGGCCGCTCGTTCAAGGACAACCGGCCGGTCTTCACGACGCTCATGCAGAAGCTGCCGGTGACCGGCGAGCTCACCGCTGCCTCGCTGGTGATCGCGTGGTCGCTCGCGATCCCGGCCGGCATCCTCGCGGCGTGGCGGCAGCGGACCGCCGCGGACTACGGGGTCTCCGCGGCCGCGCTCGTCGGCCTCAGCATCCCGAACTTCTGGCTCGGCATCATGCTCATCTACCTGTTCGCGGTTAACCTCCACTGGCTCCCCGCGTCCGGGTTCACGCCGTTCGCCGAGGCCCCCGGCCGGAACCTCCGCGCCCTCGTGATGCCGGCGGCCGTCCTGGGTCTCTTTTCTGCGGCGGTCGTGATGCGGCAGCTCCGGAGCAGCATGGTCGAGGTGCTCGCCGCCGACTTCGTCCGCACGGCGAAGGCGAAGGGGCTCGGCGACCGGATCGTCGTCGTCCGCCACGCCCTCCGCAACGCGGTGATCCCCGTGGTCACGGTGATGGGCATCCAGGTCGGAATCCTGCTCGGGGGAGCGGTGATCACGGAGACGATCTTCGCCGTGCCCGGCCTGGGCCAGCTGGCCGTCAATTCGATCTACACGCGCGACTTCCCGATGCTCGAGGGCGTGGTGATGATGAGCGCCCTCGCGATCCTCGTCATCAATCTGGCCGTCGACGTCATCTACTCCCTGATCGATCCGCGGATCAAGCTCGCCGGGGGCCGGCCGTGAGCCTCACGGTCGAGGCCTTCCCCGGCCTGCGGCAGCGGACCGCGCCCCGGCGGGGGATCCGGCACCTCGCGGTCCGGTTCGCCAGGAACCGGCTTGCGCTGCTCGGGTTCGCCGTGTTCTGCGCGATCGTGCTGGTGGCGGTGATGGCGCCGTGGGTCGCGCCCTTTCCCCCGGCCAAGACGGATTTCACGGCCTACCTCGAGCCGCCGGGACCGCGCCACCTCCTGGGCACCGACGAGCTGGGCCGCGACGTGTTCAGCCGCGTCATCTTCGGGTCGCGCGCGTCGTTGGAGGCGGGCCTCATCGCGGTGGGTCTCGCGATCGGCGCGGGGGTGCCGCTCGGCCTCGTCGCCGGGTTCTACCGCGGCCCGCTGGACGACGTGCTGATGCGGCTGACCGATGCGATGCTGTCGTTTCCCCAGTTGATCCTGGCGCTCGCGGTGGCGGCCGTGCTCGGGCCAGGGCTCGCCAAGGCGATGATCGCGATCGCGGTCGTGCTCATGCCGATCTTCATGCGCCTGATGCGGGCGCAGGTGCTGACCGAGCGCGAGCGGGAGTACGTGGACGCCGCGCGCGCTCTGGGGGCGGCGGACCGGCGGATCATCTGGCGGCACCTGCTGCCGAACAGCCTGGCCCCGATCGTGGTGCAGGGCTCGCTCAACGTCGCCACGGCTATCATTACCGAGGCCACGCTGAGCTTTCTTGGGTTGGGGACGCAGCCGCCGATCCCGTCGTGGGGCTCGATGCTGAACGCGGCGCAGCAGTATCTGACGCAGGCGCCGTGGCTCTCGTTCTGGCCGGGCGTCGCGATCGCGGTGGCGGTCTTCTCCGTCAACGTCGCGGGTGACGGCATCCGGGAGATCTGGGACCCGCGCACCCGCTGACCGGGCGGTATCATACAGGTAGCAGGATCGTCATTGGAGGCACAGACGTGGACCCTGTCCGGATCAACGCCGATCGCCTGCAGAGCCGGATCACCGACCTGGCCAGGTTTGGCCGCACGCCCGAGGGAGGCGTGACCCGCCTGTCCTATCAGCCGGAGCACGCCGACGCGGTTCGTCTCGCCGCGCGGTGGATGCGGGAGGCGGGCGCCGAGACCGGCCTGGATGCCTGGGGCAACCTGTTCGGCGTGGTGCCCGGGACGCTCAGCAGCCTTCCGCCGGTGGCGGCAGGATCGCATCTCGACACGGTCCCGAACGGCGGGATCTTCGACGGCCCGCTTGGGGTGGTCGCCGCGGTCGAGGTGGCGGCGGCACTGCGCGACGCGCGTGTGACGCTCCGGCATCCGCTCTTGCTGCTCGCGTTTGCCGAGGAAGAAGGCACATCGTTCGGTGTCGGCTGCCTCGGCTCGCTCGGCCTCGTCGGCCGGGCGCCGGCCCCGGAGACCCTTCGGGACCAGGCCGGCGTCCCGCTCGTCGATCTCCTCCGCGCCTTCGATCCGGGGGTCCCCCGCCGGGCCGCGCCGTCGCCGATGGTGGCCTACCTCGAACTGCACATCGAGCAGGGGCCCACGCTGAGCGCGCAGGGGACGCCGCTGGCGGCCGTCGAGGCGATCGTCGGGATCTCGCGGGCGGCGTGCATCTTCACCGGTGAGGCGAACCACGCCGGGACGACCCCGATGGACGTCCGCCGGGATGCGCTGTGGGGCGCGGCGGACCTGATCGGCGAAGTCCGCACCATCGCGCGTGACACGGGAGGCCGGGCGGTCGCGACCGTCGGTCGCTGCCTCGTGTCCCCGGGCGCGACGAACGTGATCCCCGGCCGTGCCGAGGTCATGGTGGAGCTTCGGAGCGCCGACGCCAGGCTGCTGGAGACGCTGCGGGACCAGGTCGAGGCGGCCGGGCGTGCCTGCGCCGGGCGGCACGGCCTCGGTCTGGAGATCCGCGCGTGGCGCACCGAGCCGCCGGTGCCGCTCAACCGGGCCGTGCGGGACGAAGTCGTCGCGGCGGCGCGCGATCTGGGATATGCGGTGACGACGATGCCGAGCTGGGCGGGGCACGACGCGAAGATCCTGGCCGCGGTCGCGGCGGCCGGCATGATCTTCGTGCCGAGCGTGGGCGGGATCAGCCATTCACCGCGAGAGCAGACGTCCTGGGAGGATGTGGCGCGCGGGGCGCAGGTGCTGTGCCACACGATCGAACGCCTCGACGCGTCATCCGGCGTCTAGGCCGGAGGGGAGCGCGAGCATGGATGAGAAACCGGCCGGCGCACCAGAAGAGCCGCGCGAGGCCGCGCCGGAGGGCGACGCCGGCCCGCGGGCCGTGCCGCTCGGCACGCTCGCGACGCACGACCTCCTCGTCGCTTTGCTCGGCCTGCTGGTCGAGAAAGCCTGGGCCGGGATGGGATTGATCGCCGATCCCGCGTCCGGCAAGATCCAGAAGAATCTCGACGACGCGCGGACCGCCATCGACGCCTACGCGGCGATTCTCGACGTCGTCCGGGTGAAGCTCGATGACGCGCCGCGCCGCGAGATGGATACGCTCTTGACGACCCTGCGGCTCAACTTCGTGGAAAAGAGCGGCGCGCCGTGATCCGCCCGCGCCGTCCGAGGTTATCCACATAATCCGGATATTCCTCGAACTGACTTTCCGGATTGTGGCGGCGGCGGGAGTGTGGTACTAATAGTAACGGAGGCGCAAGCTCTCCGGCAAGGGTAGCCGACTCAAACGCTCGCGCACGTGGACGCCGAAAGCTGGTTAAGTGTACTTCGGGGGTAACTCCGGAGAACGGCTGATCCGGCAGTAGGCACCGGCGGCGGGGGCCGAAGACGGTGAAAAGCCGGTGGGTGAGCGCCTCCCGATTTTTTCCGCTCCGGTATAATCGAGCCAGGAGGGTGAGCGATCATGCCCAACCGGCTCGACGACGCCACAAGCGCATACCTTCGGTCCGCCGCTCACCAGCCCGTTGCGTGGTACCCGTGGGGCGACGAGGCGTTTGCCCGCGCCCGCGCGGAGGACCGGCCGATCCTCCTCGATGTCGGCGCGGTGTGGTGCCACTGGTGCCACGTGATCGATCGCGAGTCGTACGATAACCCCGAAACCGCGGCGATCATCAACCAGCACTTTGTCCCCGTCAAGGTCGACCGGGACGAGCGGCCGGACGTGGACGTCCGCTACCAGAACGCCGTGAGCGCGATCAGCGGGCAGGGCGGCTGGCCGCTGACCGCGTTTCTGACCCCAGACGGCAAAGTGTTCTTCGGGGGGACATACTTCCCGCCGGATGCGGCGCACGGCCGCCCGGGGTTCAAGCAGGTCCTCCTCGCCGTCGCCGAGTTCTATCGCACCAAGCGCGACCAGGCGAACGCCTATGCCAACGAGCTGTTCCAGGCCCTCCACCGCCTCGGCGACGCGCGGGCGTCCGACGACGAGCTCGCGCCCGCCCTCGTCCAGTCGGCGGCCGCCGACATCGAGCGCCAGTTCGATCCCGAGCACGGCGGGTTCGGCGCGGCGCCGAAGTTCCCGCACACCGCGGCGGTCGAGCTCCTGCTGCGGAGGTACGACCGCACACGCGATCCCCACACGCTCCTCGTGATCACCCGCACGCTCGAGCAGATGGCCCGGGGCGGCGTGTACGATCAGGTCGGCGGCGGATTTCACCGGTACTCGGTCGACGCCGCCTGGATCGTGCCGCACTTCGAGAAGATGATCTATGACAACGCCGGCCTTCTTGCGAACTTCGTCCACGGGTTCCAGGCCACCGGGACTCCGCTGTTCCGTGAGACGGCGCTGGGGATCCTCGGCTACATGACCGGCACCCTGGCCGACCCTGCCGGCGGCTTCTATGCGAGCCAGGACGCCGACATCTCGCTCGATGACGACGGCGACTACTATACGTGGACCCTCGACGAGGCGGCCGCGGCGCTGCCTCCGGAGGAGCTGGCGGTCGCGCGGCTCACCTACCATCTCGACGGGCAGGGCGAGATGCACCACGACCCACGCCGGCACGTGCTGTTCGTCGACAAGGATTCCGCCACCGCCGCCGCGCAGCTCGGCCGCCCGGTCGAGGATGTGCGCGCCCTCCTGGCCCGCGCCCGTGGGCGGCTCCTGAGCGCGCGGGGCGCCCGGCCGGCGCCGTTCGTGGACCGGACGATCTACGCCGGGTGGAACGGGATGATGAGTTCCGCGTTCTTCGAGGCCGCGCGCGGGTTGGATCTGCCCGAGGCCCGGGAGACGGCGCTCGCGGCGGTCGAGCGGGCGGTCCGGGACGCCTACGCGGCAGGCCGCGGGTTCCGTCACGTCGTCAGCGCGCCGGGGGGCGTGGCCGGCCTGCTCGACGACCAGGTCCACATGGCCCACGCCCTGCTCGACGCGTTCGAGCACACGGGCGCCGGCCGCTACCTCGTCCTCGCGAAAGAGACGGCCGACTACGTGCTCACCGCGTTCCCCAGCTCCGGCGGTGCGTTCTACGACGTCGCCCGGGACGCCAGGCGCGAAGGGAGTCCGATCGCCCTCGGGCTCCCGTACGTTCCGGTGCAGGACGCGCCGACGCCGTCCGGGAACGGCGTGGCCGTCCTCGTCCTGGACCGCCTGGCGGCCCTCACCGGGAGCGCCCGCTATCGTGAGGCGGCGGAGGGGGTGCTCCGGGCGTGCGCGCCGGGCGCCGCCTCCCAGGGGTTGTTTGCCTCCACGCTCTGTCTCGCCCTCGACCTGCACCTCGACCCGCCGTTGCACGTCGTCGTGATCGGCCCCCGCGATGACCCGCGGACGCGGAGGCTGCAGAGCGCGGCGCTTGCCGCCTACCGGCCGGGCACGACCGTCCACGTGCACGATCCGGCCGGGGCGCATGCGGCGCTGCCCGCTCCGGTCGCCGCCGAGGCGGTGACCGGCGGCGCGCCACGCGCGTACGCGTGCAGCGCGACGGCCTGCGCTGCGCCGGCGGCCGATCCGGATGCGCTCCTGGAAACGATCCGGACGTTCGGCCGCGGCTCGGCCTCCTAGCGGGAGGGTCGCGGTGGCAGAGGGCGGGCCCCCCTGGGTGAGCGCCGGGGCCGGGTACGTCCGGTTGAAGCACACGCTTGCCGACATCGCGCTGCGTGCGCTCGCGCATTCGCAGGCCCGCACCGCCGCGGCGCTGGAGGCGTATGCCACGGCGAGCCGGCGCGGTGACGCCGTGCCGCTGGGGTCCGTCGCCGCCCGGGCCGGGACGACCCCGGCCGCGGCGGGCCGGATGCTGCGATCGACCGGTCTCTTCGCCATCGGAGACCGGGGCCGCGCCACCGTCGGGCTCGCCCCCCTGTTTCTGCCGGTTGCGCCGTACTTCTACCGGCAGGTGGGGCGTCTCGGGGTCGCGCTGCGGCTGCGCGCGCGCGCGCGTCCCGCCGGCGTCCCACGCGAGATCTGGCGCGCGGCGGCGCTGTTCAACGCCGGCCTGTTCTTCGAGTGTCACGAGTACCTCGAGGACGTCTGGCGGACGGCCACGGAACCCGGGCGGACGTTCTATCACGGGCTCGTCCAGGCCGCCGCCGGCTGCTACCATTTCGAGAAAGGGAACCTCCACGGGGCGGCGACGCTGGCCGGAAAGGCGAGTGAGAAGTTGCGGCCGTACGCGCCGGGGTACCGGGGCCTGGACGTCTCGGCGCTGCTCGCGGGGCTGGGGGCCATACTCGGGTCATCGGGCGGCGGCGAGCTGCCGGTGATGCGGCTCCTCCGGCGCGCGCGGCCGGTCCCGCGGCGCCCGGGCCCGCAGGAACCCCGGGGCGCTGCTGGAATGGTGATGTGAACCCCGACATCCTCCCACATCGACAAGGAGCATCCATGGATCCCGTATTCCGCTACATCGAGGCGCACGAGGACGAGTCAGTCCGGCGCCTGCAGGCGCTCTGCCGCCAGCCCAGCATCGCCGCGCAGGGGATCGGGCTCGAGGAGACCGCCGCGCAGGTCGCGGCGCTGATGCGCGACGCGGGCATCCAGGCCCGGGTCGTCCCGGTCGTGGGCGGCGCGCCGGTCGTCTACGGCGAGGTGAAGGGGAAGAGTCCCCGGACGCTCATGCTCTACAACCACTATGACGTCCAGCCCCCCGACCCGCTCGACCTGTGGCAGAGCGATCCGTTTGCGGCGGAGATCCGGGACGGGAAGATCTACGCCCGCGGTGTCTCCGACAACAAGGGAAACCTGGTCGCCCGCATCTGCGCGGTCGAGGCGATGCTGCGGGAACACGGCGAGCTTCCCGTGACCGTGCGGTTCATCGTCGAGGGCGAGGAAGAGATCGGCAGCGTGATGCTGCCGCGGTTCGTCCGCGACCACCGCGATCTCGTGGCCGCGGACGCCTGCATCTGGGAGTCCGGCTACCGCGATCTCGATGAGAACGTCGTCCTGTCGCTCGGGGTCAAGGGAATCTGCTACGTCGAGCTCGAGGCGGCGGGGGCGAACCGCGATCTCCACTCCTCGGTGGCGACGATCGTGCCGAACCCCGCGTGGCGGCTCGTCTGGGCGCTCGCGACGCTCAAGGATCGGAACGAGAAGATCCTGATCGACGGATTCTACGACGACGTGGTCGAGCCGACCGCGGAGGAGATGGCCCAGCTCCGCCGGATCGCGGCGCAGCGAGACGACGACGCGCAGCGCCGGGACTATGGGATCGGACGGTTCCTGCTCGGGCTCTCCGGCGTGGAGCTCCTGAAGCGCAATCTCTTCCAGCCGACGTGCACGATCTGCGGCGTGGTGTCGGGCTACGGCGGACCGGGGAGCAAGACCGTGCTGCCTCATCGCGCGATCGCCAAGGTGGATTTCCGGCTCGTTCCCGACCAGCGGGCGGACAACATCTACGAGAAGGTGCAGGCGCACCTGGCGAAGCATGGGTTCGCAGACATCTCGGTGCGCGCCCTGGGCAACGAGGACCCGGCCAAGACGCCGATGGACGCGGAGATCGTCAAGGTCGTCGCCACCGGGGCCCGCCGGATCTACGGCCGCGAGCCGCTCATCTTCCCCTCGATGGCCGGAACGGGCCCGATGCACGTGCTGACGGCGGCGCAAGGGATCCCGACGGTCGGGACCGGCGTCGGCTATGCTCACAGCAACAATCACGCGCCCAACGAGAACATCCGGATCACCGACTTCGTGGACGGGATGAAGCACATCGCGATGATCCTGCACTTGTTTGGCGGCGGCCGCTAGGAGGCGCGCGAGGGTGCCGGGCGGCAACCAGATCTCGCTGCTCCCGGAGGCGACCTCCTCGCCGATCGGGGGCAAGATCTATGTGGGGACCTGCTCGTGGGCGGAGAAGTCGTTCGTCAAGACCGACTTCTACCCGCGCTCGGTGCGGAGCGCATCCGACCGGCTCCGATTTTACGCGACCCGGTTCCCCACGGTAGAGGTCGACGCATCCTACTTCGCGCTGCTCCCTCCGGCCTACAGCCGGAAGTGGGTTGAGGACACGCCGGCGGACTTCGTCATGCATGCGAAGGCGTTCGGCCTGTTCACAGGCCACGCCGTCGCCACGGCCCGCCTCCCCCCGGGGTTCACCGACCTGCTGCCCGCCCGCCTCCGGGCCGCGGCCGACGTGCGCATCGGGGATGTGCCCGAGGAGTTTCTGAACGCCTGCTGGGATCGGTTCCGGGAGTTTCTCGCGCCGCTGGCGGCGGCGGGCCGGCTCGGGTACATCCTGTTTCAGCTGCCGCCGAGCACCCGCTATTCGCCGGAGGTGCTCGAGCGGATGCGCGGATGGACGCGGGAGCTCGCGGGACACCGGCTGGCGGTGGAGTTCCGCCACCGGGACTGGTCGCGTCACCCGGAGGTCTTCGACCACCTCATCCGGGAAGGGCTGACATACGTCATGGTCGACCTTCCCGATCTCCCCTGGCTGATGCCGCTCGTGGAGACCGTGACCTCCGACTGGGCGGTGCTGCGGTTCCATGGGCGGAACCGGGAAGGGTGGGCCCGTGCCGGCGCCAGCACCGACGAGCGATATGACTACGAGTACTCGGTGGACGAGCTGCGGCGGTGGACGCAGATCGTCGGGCGGCTCAGCGAGCGGGTGACCCGTGTGTTTGCGATGTTCAACAATCACGTCCGGGGCAACATGGCCCGCAACGCCCAGGCGCTGCAAGGCCTCCTGGAGACGCCGAGCGGAGGCCCGCTGGCCTAGGCCGGGCGCCGCGCGGCGTAGAAGACCCGGCTGGTCTCAGGCGTCACCTCGGCGAACTCGGGACTGCTCCAGCGCCCCACGACGTCGAACCCGGCGGCCGCGAGCGCCGCGTCGATCACCGGCACCGGGTAGCCGCGTTCCCGGTGGACTTCCCGCACCCGTTCGTAGACGTCCCCCTCCCGGTGGAGAAACGCGTTGACCCGCAGCGTGGCGATGCCGCTGTCGTAGTCGAACTCGCTCTGGTCCGCCTCGAACGCGTCCTCCGCGTCCTGGATGATCCACACGCGGTTTCCCCAGCGTGTCGCCAGCCCCCGGAGGGTGTGCATGTCGAACACAAACAGGCCGCCGGGCCGCAGCGCCGCGCGGATGGCGGTAAGCGTCTTCTGGAGCTCGGCCTCGTCGACGACGTAGTTCAGACTGTCGGACAGGCAGGTGGCCGCGTCCACGGGCCCCGGAAGGCGGAGGTCACGCATGTCCTGCTCGAGGAAGTGGACCGTGACGCCGCTCGCTTCCGCGCTGCGGCGCGCCATCGCGAGCATCTCCGGAGACTGGTCCACGCCGGTGACCTCGAGGCCGCGGCGGGCCATCGCGACCGCGAACTCCCCGGCCCCGCATGCCACGTCCGCGAGCGTTCTCGGCGCCAGCTCGAATCGCCTGAACACGGCGTCCACCCAGGGCACCAGGCCGAGGCTGAAGCGGCCGTGGCCGGCTCTCGCGTAGGCCTCCGCGTACCGGCGATAGATGCTCATCGTTCTGCCTGAGTTCGTTCGCCCGCCTCCCGGCTCCTGTTCCGGTGGTTCGGCCACCGGGTCTGGGGGGAAAATAGACGCGCTCCTGTCCCAGATCACGCTGACTGCGCCCGGGACCCAGGCGACGATGAGCCACCTGGCGTTGATGGCCGCCGTGGCGGGGAGCTTCGTGCTGGTGTGGCTCGCCGGGGTCGTCGACCGCGCCGCGCTCGAGCGGCGGTTGCGCCAGCGTGACGCCGCGCTGCATGCGATGGGCGAGGAGATGCTCCTGATGAAGTCGGCCGCATACGATCAGGAGCGGCCGCCGCTGGCGGATATCCGCGCGCGGCTGGACTCGATGGAGCGGGATCTCCGCGCGATCCGGACCAGCGTTATCGAGGGGGCGGACGTGACCGATGGCATGTCCCGGAAGGACCGCGAGCAGGCGAAGGTGACCGCCGGCATCCCGCCCTTGTAGGCGCCGAGATTCGGTTTCCAGATCCTTCGTAGACGTGATCACCGCACCGGCTGGCCCGCGGCCACCGGCGCGGTTCTGTCTCCTCCGGACTTCTCATAATCGTCAATTGACTACTTTGTAATTACTGTATTACAATGTAGTAAAGATGAAAAAGTCCTTGGAGGGCCCCGGTCATGCGCGCGCGGAAGACTGCGGAAGACACGGCGGAGCGTGAAGCACCCGTATCAGTGCGGTTGGACAAGTCTACGCTCTCAGCCATACGTGCCAAGGCACGAACATCAGGCAAACCTCTCTCTCGGGTGATCCGGGAGATGTTGGAACTGATGGTGCGGATGCAGCGGTTCCCGGGGATTGTCTTTGTAGAGGGCCCGGCCGGCCGGCGGGCGCATCTCGCGGGAACGGGGCTGGACGTATGGGAAGTTATCAGGCTACTGCAAGACTACCGGGCTGTGGAAAAACTTCGTAAGGACTTTCCTCAGCTCTCCCCGATGGCAACCCAGGTTGCCAGAGCATACGCTGACGCGTATCCGGAGGAGCTTGCCACCTTTCTCGAGTTGAATGACCAGACTCCAGAACAGCTGAGGAAAAAGCTGCCGTGGTTGGAAGTGGCACCCTCTTAAGTGCCAAACGGAGTCCTGCTTGACGCTGACATGCCGCCGGCGGTGGCTGTCGGGCTTCGGCAGCGTGGACATGACGCAGTTGCCGCATTCGGCGATGCTGCGCTGGAGGCCCTCGACGATGATCAACTGCTTCGGGTGGCGGCTCAGCAGCGCCGGGTGCTCGTCACCTTCAATATTGCGGATTTCGTCGAGGCAGCGCGCGCGCTGGCCTACGCGCGAGAAGACCACGCCGGAATCATTCTTATTCATTCGCGGTCGTACCGGCGCACCGATATTGGGGCGATTGTCAAAGCATTGGACCACCTGTTGAGGTTACGCGGCGGCTTCACAAATAGCGTGCTGTATCTTGCCCAACGCTAGGAAAATCAGAGGGTGCTTGGCGGAGGGGGTGGGATTCGAACCCACGGGCCCCGGTAAAGGAGCCACGGTTTAGCAAACCGTTGCCTTGGACCGCTCGGCCACCCCTCCGGCCTCCTGGCCACTTCATCCTAATGCCCTGGTCGGTGCTTTGCAAGGCGAGTGGATCATTTGCCACTCCACCCACAGGTGTCTAGTGTACGGCCTCTAAAATAGCTTTACAACGATTGACCTTGGCCAGGATCTGTTCGACACTGGCGGTCCAGACAAGCGGCTTGGGTTGCTTGTTGTGCTCATCGAGGTACTCCCGGATGGCCTGGATCAGGGCCTTGACACTCGCAAAGGATCCCCGTCGGATTCTCTTGGCGGTCAGCTGGCCCAGCCAGCGCTCCACCAGA
>Ga0207416_1004658_pt1 | contig 11653 bp, 7 predicted proteins | sample PaiPotPPM11metaG_FD_184107 | JGI IMG/M metagenome (GOLD analysis project Ga0207416, IMG submission 184107) | Iron sulfur acid spring bacterial and archeal communities from Banff, Canada, to study Microbial Dark Matter (Phase II) - Paint Pots PPM... ...
CATTACTAATGATACTTGGCAACCGAACAGGGGTAATACCGTAGCCCCGTCCTGTAGGGACAAGGGGTGGATGTGGGGCAGGGTGGGGGCCTTGTGCTTATCCTCGTGGCAACACGATCCGCCTGGGTTCCGTGAGGCAGACAGACCGCATCTGAACGAGGACAAGCACAAGGCCCCCGCGTCCACTCTACCCTGCCCCTTGTCCCTACAGGACGGGGACGCTTCTCGCCGAATTTGATTGTTCATTATTAATCAGAAACGAGGCGAACGTTCCGTTTTATGGCTGCATTCGTTCGGCAAAATTCATCAGGATGGGCGATTTATTCAAGTTGTACCCTGCCACACAGGTCGCACACTATCGAGTAACTTCTGGAAGTAGAGAGTAATATGGATATCAAATTTTCTCAACAAGGCATCGAAGATGTTGCCTCCGATGCGCTGGTAGTTGGAGTGGCATACCAGCAAAAAGAACAGAGATCACCGGTGTTCTCAAAAGCCGCGCGGGCGGTAGATGATGCGCTTGGTGGACTGCTGCAAGAACTTTTTGCCAGTGGCGAGTTCAAAGGCGAAGCAGGTGAATTAACCACCGTGCATACCATGGGCAAACTGGCAACCCGGCGGGTAGTCCTGGTGGGTCTGGGCAAGCAGGAGAAACTGCAACCACTGGCTATCCAACGCGCCTGTGGAGCGGCTGCGCGGCATGTGCAGCAGACCGGGGCGCACAGCATTGCCCTGGATTGCCTGCTGGAAAACGCGCCCCTGGACCTGGAGACACAGACCCAGGCGGCCATCGAGGGCGCATTGCTGGGTGTGTACACGTTTAAGAAGTACCAGCAGGCGGATGCGCATGGCAACGGGCGTGGCATCAACAAGATGCGTGTGCTGGCCGGCGCTGCTCATCACGCGCGCCTTGAACCGGCCATGCAGCGCGCTATCGCCTTTGCCGGGGCGACGAACTTCACGCGCGACCTGGTGAACGAGCCGCCCAACGTGCTGACGCCAACCGAACTGGCAAATCGTGCCGGCCTGGTCGCAAAGCGCTTCGACCTGGATTTCGAGGTGCTGGATCGCCCGCAGATGCAGGAACTGGGTATGGGTGGTTTGCTGGGCGTGTCGCAGGGCAGCCAGGAACCGGCGAAATTCATCATCATGCGCTATCATGGCGCATCAACCCGCGGCGAGAAGGACATGACGCTGGTTGGCAAGGGCATCACTTTTGATACCGGTGGCATTTCGATTAAGCCAGCCGAAAATATGTATAAGATGAAGGGCGATATGGCGGGCGCGGCGGCAGTTATCGGCGCCATGTATGCCATTGCCGTTTTGAAGCCTGCCATCAATGTGACGGTGCTGGTTCCCACGACCGAGAATATGCCGAGCGGCACGGCCTACCGGCCGGGCGACATCCTGCGTATAATGAATGGCAAGACTATCGAGATCGTGAATACCGATGCCGAGGGACGCCTGGTCCTGGCGGATGCGCTGTCTTACGCGGTTCTCAAAGAGCAGGCCACAACCATTATCGACGTGGCGACTCTGACGGGCGGCATCGTGGTTGCACTCGGCTCTGTCATGTCGGGCATGTTCTGCAACGACAACGCATTGAGCGCGGAGATCATCGAAGCGGGACAAAAGGTTGGCGAAAAGTTCTGGCGTATGCCGTTAGATGACGAGTACGCAGAAGCTATTACCAGCGATGTCGCCGATATCAAGCAGACCGGCGGGCGGCCAGCGTCCTCTGTGACGGCGGCGAAAATCCTGGAGCATTTCGTGGGAGACGCGCACTGGGCGCACCTGGATATTGCCGGAACCGACTTTAGCGATAGCAAGAAGCCCTACTCGGAGAAAGGCGCAACAGGCTTTGCCGCGCGCACCCTGGCGGAACTGGCGCTCAAACGAGCCGAATCCGTATAAAAACTGTAGGGACGCTTGCGGCCCAGAGTACTGTAGGGACAAGGGGAGGAGTGGAGTGGATGAGGGGGCCTTGTGCTTGTCCTCGTCCAGTTCACGTAATCCGGCAAGACATCACTAAACCCAGACGAATCGTGTGGCGACGAGGACAAGCACAAGGCCCCCACCCTTCCCCGCATCCACCCCTTGTCCCTACAGGACGGGGACGCGCGCATTGCCGAGTTTGATTGGTAAAAACCATCAGGCATGAAATACATTTGTAATAAGTGAAAGGTTAGTTATGCTGACGCAGCAAGAAACAGCGACGCTGGAGTTCAGTCGCAAAGACGAACGCATCGCCGCGCTATTGGAACTGGTAGAAAAGATCGATGATCTGAAGTCGTTGAGTTCTCTTGGCGAATGGGATCAGAATACGCAGCTGCCGGATGGTGCGGGCCAGACACGCGGCAACCAGATGGCAACCATTCAAGGCGTGATGCATGACTACTCCACAAATCCACGCCTGGGGCAATTGCTTGATGGGCTGCAAGAGCGCGTCAAAGGCGGAGAATACACGGATGCGGATCGTGGGCTGGTTCACCAGTGTCGCCGCCTGTATGACCAGGCTACAAAGCTGCCGCGCACGCTGGTCGAAGAGATGGCGCGCACAACGGCGAATAGTTTTGAGGCGTGGAGACGGGCGCGCGAACGCAACGATTTCGCCAGCTTCGCGCCCTGGCTGGCCCGCACGGTGGAGTTGCAGCGCGAGGTTGCCGATCATTTTGGCTATGAGGAGACGCGCTATGACGCGCTGCTCGACCTGTACGAGCCGGGGATGACGGTGAGCAAGCTCGACAAACTCTTCGCGCCGGTGCGCGAGGTGAGCGCGGCTCTGCTCAAGCGCATCCAGCAGAGCGGTAATACAGTTGATGACTCCTGCCTCGCGGGTGATTTCGACACCGGAAAGCAAGTAGCCCTGAGCAAGCAGTTGTTGATCGCCATGGGCTATGATTTCGTGCGCGGCGCCATCGCGGTCTCGCCCCATCCCTTCACTTCGGGCATCAGCAGTCCGTTTGATGTGCGTCTCACGGTTCACCCCGACCAACACTATATCCAGGCATCTATCATGGCGGCCATTCACGAAGGCGGTCACGCGGTCTACGAGCAGGGCAGCGCGGAATCGCTGGCGCGCACTCCGGCGGCGGGCGGTGTCTCGATGGGCGTGCATGAGTCGCAGTCGCGCCTGTGGGAAAACGCTATCGGGCGTTCAGAGGCGTTCTGGCGCGGCCAATACGCGGCAGTGCGCGAAGCCTTCCCGCAGCATTTCGGCAGCGTTGACGCTGCGGCGTTCGCGCGCGCCTTGAACAAAGTGCAGCCCAGCCTGATCCGCATCGAGGCCGACGAAGTGACATATAACCTGCATATCATCATCCGCTACGAACTGGAGCGGGAACTGATTAACGGCAAGGTGGCGATCGAGAACCTGCCGCGCCTGTGGAATGCGAAATATCGCGAGTACCTGGGCGTCGAGCCAGCGCGTGACTCCGAGGGCGTATTGCAGGATATCCACTGGACAAGCGGCTTCGGCTACTTCCCGTCCTACACGCTGGGCAACCTCTACGGCGCGCAAATCTACGCGACCCTGCGCCACGAGTTCCCGGATTTCGACGAGCGGCTGTCCGCCGGTGATACGGCCTTCGTGCTGAACTGGCTGCGCGACAAAATGTACGTGTTCGGTTCCATCTACATGCCGGAAGAGTTGATGAAGCGTGTCACCGGCGCAAAGCCCGACCCACAGTTCTTCGTGCGCTACCTGACCGCCAAGTTCGAGAGGATTTACGGGTTGTAGGTAAAAAAGCCTATGACCGCCAGGGCCGGGCTTGCCCGGCCCTGGCGGTCATAGGCTTTTTTACTAGAAGAGGATAGGTAAATGAAACAGACAAATACAGAACTCGCCGCCCGTCTGACTCTCGATGCCTACCCGCGCTCGGCCTCGTATGACGCGGTGTGGATACTCGAAAATTTGATGGGGCCGAATCCGCTGTGGCTGGCCGAGGCGCTTAGCCAGGTAATGGACTTGCAGCCGGGTATGCGGGTTCTGGACCTGGGCTGCGGGCGAGCTACCAGCTCTATCTTCCTGGCCCAGGAATTTCAACTCCAGGTATGGGCGACGGATTTGTGGATCAGCGCCAGCGACAACTGGCAGCGTATCTGCGCCGCCAACGCGCAGCAACAGGTGTTCCCCATTCACGCGGAGGCTCACGCGCTACCTTTTGCCAGCGATTTCTTCGATGCCATCGTCAGCCTCGACGCCTATCATTACTTCGGCACAGATGATCTCTATCCTGGTTATATCTCGCAGTTTGTGCGCCCCGGCGGCACCATCGGCATCGTCGTTCCCGGCGTGCTTCAAGAATTGGATGGCGAACTGGCAGCCCGCAAGTGGCCCTGGGACTGGTGCAGCTTCCACAGCCCGCACTGGTGGCGACATCACTGGGAGAAAACGGGCCTGCTTGACGTGGAGGTGGCAGATACTCTACCAGATGGATGGCAGCACTGGCTCAAGTGGTTAGAGGTATCAATAGAGGCGGGGTATAGTTCTTCACAGGAGGAGATGGATATTCTGCGCGCGGATGGCGGGCGCACGTTGGGGTTTACGCGTGTGGTGGGACGCAGGAGGTAGGGAGGCTGCTATAGTATCCTCATGAAAAATCCCCAGGTATTGAAACCCACCAACTCGCCTCAATTCTACGCTTAGAGGCACTATAACATTAAAAAGCGTGGTGAGACGTGCCACGAGGAACTAAAAATAGATAGCCTTACAATAAAATAGTCCTGAATAAAATGTCTACTTTATAGACAAGCTGCTATTTTATGTTTAGAATAAGTAACCATAACTGAGTAGCAAGAGGAAAAAGATAATGTTGGACAAATCCGAACTGTGGTTACCTCCATCTTATAAGCCAAATCGGTCTTCTTTAAGAATCAGACGAGCATCAAAAGCAGTTTACAGATGGACAGGTCTTCCTGGCAAGACTCTTTGGGACACATTCCAACTACTAGGAGTGCTTGCCATCCCAGTTGTTGTAGTTATAGCATCAAATATGTTCAGTTTTCAACTAAATCAAGCAAACCTCCGGGCAAACGAGCAACAGCATCAGACTGACATTCAGATTGCTACTGACCAGCAGCGTGAGACAACATTGCAAAACTATCTAGAAACTATGTCAGGACTTCTACTCAATAATCAATTGCTCCAATCCAGGCCAACAGATGCGGTTCGTGAAGTAGCACGAGTCCAAACCCTCACCACTCTGCGACGCCTTGACCCAAATCGTAAAGTATTTTTGCTACGGTTCCTCTATGAAGCAAATCTCATCGGAAACGCCCCTTTTTCAGTTAAGAACAATCCTATAAATATTATTCCAGCAATAGTCTCCCTCGGTGGTGCTGATCTGAGCGGCGCCAATCTGAGCGGCGCCAATCTGAGCGGCGCCAATCTGAGCGGTGTCAACCTGAGCGGTGTTGATCTAAGCAATGCCAACCTGAGCAATGCCAACCTGAACACTGCCGACCTGAGCAATGCCAACCTGAACACTGCCGACCTGAACCGTGCCAGCCTGATCCAGGTCGATCTGAACCGTGCCGACCTGAACACTGCCGACCTGTTCGATGCTGACCTGTTCGAAGCCCACCTGAGCGGCACCCACCTGAGCGGTGCCAACCTGAGGTTTACTATCCTGAGTAAAGCCGACCTGAGCGATGCCGATCTGGTCCTTGCCGACCTGTACGATGCCAATCTGAACACTGCCAATCTGAGCGGTGCCCACCTGAACACTGCCGACCTGAGCAATGCCGACCTGAGCAATGCCGACCTGAGCGGTGTTCACCTGAGCAATGCCGACCTGTTCGAAGCCCGCCTGAGAGGTACCCACCTGTTCGAAGCTGATCTGAGCGGTGCCGATCTGAGCGGTGCCGATCTGAGCGGTGCCGACCTGAGCGGTGCCATAATCTCTCAGCAACAACTCAATCAAACTAAGTCGCTCGAGAATGCAATCATGCCCGATGGGACAAAACATCCATAGAGATTACAGCGGAACCGAAAGTCTCACGAATGCCCGAAAAGATCATCAATCTTTAGATGCGGTCATCTTTCCGCCGATAACATGCTATAATACCCCCATGAACATACGCATTCGCTATTTCGCCTCGCTTCGCGAAACCACCGGGCAGAACGAGGAAACCCTGCCATTGCCAGACAGCACAACCGTCTCCGCGTTGCGCGAAACGCTGCTCGCGCGCTATCCACGCCTGCAAAGGGTGATGGAGCGGGCGCTTTGCGCAGTTAATCACCAGTATGTTTCGTTGGAGACAGTTTTACACGACGGTGATGAGGTCGTGTTTATTCCACCGGTTGGCGGGGGATGTTAAAGTGCTAGATCAGCAGTCACCTGCTCGAACCTTTTTGCCTGCTCATCGAGTGGAAGCACCCTGCTAAAAATGATGCCGTGCTGCGTTCAACAGATAACAGTTTTATCTTTTTAACGGAGTACGGGTATGATCGATCATGTAGCCGAGCAACTCGGTAACTATCGCCTGATACGTCACCTGGGACGCGGCGGCTTCGCAGATGTCTATCTTGGTATCCATATTCACTTGAAGACGCCTGCTGCCATCAAAGTGCTGCATACCAAACTGACAGACGGCGAATTTGAAAAGTTTCGCACCGAGGCGCGCACGATTGCGCGCCTGGAACATCCCTATATCGTGCGCGTGCTGGATTTCGGCATCGAGGGTAACACACCCTTCCTGGTCATGAGCTATGCGCCCAACGGTACCCTGCGCCAACGCCATCCAAAGGGCGTGCGACTGCCGCTCGCGACCGTTGTTTCATATGTCAAGCAGCTCGCCGATGCACTTCACTATGCGCACCAGCAAAAACTGATTCACCGCGACATCAAGCCGGAGAATATGCTGCTCGGACGCAAAGGCGAAGTGCTGCTCAGCGATTTTGGCTTTGTGCTGATCGCGCAAAGTTCGCTCTCCCAGAGTACGAAGGAGATGGCTGGTACTCTTCCCTACATGGCTCCCGAACAACTACAGGGCAGGCCGCGCCCGGCCAGCGATCAGTACGCGCTTGGTATTGTGGTGTACGAGTGGCTGAGTGGAGATCGTCCGTTTTCAGGTTCAGCCCTTGAAATCGCAACGCAACATATGCTACACTCGCCCCCACCATTATGCGCGCAACATCCCCATCTCCCCCCGGAGGTGGAAGAGGTCGTCTTTACCGCGCTCGCCAAAGACCCACAACAACGTTTTGCCACTGTGCAGGCTTTTGCCCATGCCCTGGAACAGGCCAGCGCCTTCGCCGTACAGGATTCGATTGTTTTTACCTCAACTGTCCCACTGGAACTCTCCCAGCTTCCATCCATCGATACACTTCCGCTCTCGGCTATAACACCGGACGAGCTGCGCCGTGACATATCTTCATCCCATTGGACCAGGGCGATTGAACCAACGGTTGCTTCTATCGACGTACCCCACGATCATGCAGAACTGCCCGCGCCTGTTGCAAACACCCCGCCTCGCCGCATTCGACGCCGTGCGCTGTTGACCGGGCTGATAGGAGTGGCTCTAGGCGGCGCGCTGAGCAGCGGTTTCTGGCTGGCAAAATCTGCCGGGCCTCCGGGGCCAAATGCAGCGCCGCCAACTCCTCCCGTTCTTGCTGCTCCCGGTACGGCTTTCTACATATTCACCGGGCATACCGGCACTGTTTTCAAGGCGGCCTGGTCCCCTGATGGATTTCGTATTGCTTCTGCCAGCGCCGATAAAACCGTGAAGGTGTGGGACGCGGTGACTGGCACGAAAATCCTCACCTATAAAGGGCATGCGGATTGGGTGCTGGCGCTGGCGTGGTCGCCCGATGGGAAGTATATCGCCTCGGGGGGAGCCAATGGCGCAAGTACCTCAACGGCCGTTGATAAAACGGTCCAGGTATGGGAAGCAGCCACAGCCACGCCGCTCTATACCTTCCACGAGCATCAAGATTCCATACGCTCCCTGGCCTGGTCTCCCGATGGGAGCCGCATCGCATCCGCAAGCTACGACAACACCGTCAAAGTGTGGGATTCCTTCACCGGGCTTAACTTGCTGACCTATTCCGAACATAGCGCCTGGATACAGGCGGTGGCGTGGTCGCCCGATGGCAAGTATATCGCCTCGGGCGGTCAAGATTACTCGGTGAGAATCTGGGATGCAGTGACTGGAAAGAATCGAGTGCCGCCCATTGTACACGGAGACTGGGTGGAGTCCCTGGCCTGGTCGCCAGATAGCGCATACGTTGCCACGGCAGATGGTGATAACGGCAGTAATGGACATGCTGAACACATAGTGCGCATTATTGATGCCAGGAGCGGGCAGACGAAATTCTCCTATCGCGGTCACAGCGATGAGGTTGCGTCGATAGCCTGGTCGCCTGATGGTAAACACATCGCTTCGGGGACGGCCAAAGGCGAACAAGCCGTGCAGGTGTGGGAGGCTTTTACGGGGAAGCACATCTTGACCTATCACGGCCATCATGATACCATCTGGTCCGTAGCCTGGTCACCCGACGGTTCACTCATTGCCTCTGGATCGAAGGATAAGACCGTGCAGGTGTGGAAGGCGCTCTGACCGGATTCGCCGGGGTTATGCATTACTTAACCTCGCTTCTCACCTCGTTTTAGTTTAGCTTCATTTCGTAGAACAAAAAAAGGCATTCTGGTAAAATGATGTGCATCTCCCCTTGATAACAAGAGCCTTTTGGGTTACGTTATCTGTTAGTAGAAGAAGTTGATGTGTACTCTTCTCTCAGATTGCCCGGAAAACCGGCGCAAAACCGCTAGAAAGGCTATTTATGGAACCGTTGATTTCGATCACACATGAGCGGCTTGACCGGGACGCGCTGGTGGCGGCTGTCTCTCATCCCGGCGTGGGCGGAATTGTAGTATTTGAAGGCGTAGTGCGCGATAACGCCAGGGGCAAGCAGGTGCGCTACTTGGAGTATGATGTGTATCCTGAGATGGCGGTGCAGCAGATAGGCGAGATCGTGGCCGAGGCGCAGAGACGCTGGGGCGTCGAGCGCGTGGCGGTGGCGCACCGCGTGGGGCGGCTGGAAATCGGCGAGGCCAGCGTAATTATCGTGGTCGCTTCGCCGCATCGTGGGGAGGCGTTCGACGCCTGCCGCTACATCATCGATACACTCAAGACGACCGTGCCGATCTGGAAAAAAGAGGTTGCCACCAATGGCGAGGAATGGGTTGAGGGATAGACCCTTACTTTATCGCAAATGAATATGGTATAGTTGGTATTAATAAGGAGTCATTGTTTTCCCGGAGTATACACTATCCGGCTATACTGGATTGTCAATCTTCATTTGAGGGGAGGGGCCATCCCACATGTAGGGACGCCCCTTGCGGGCGTCTGGCTCCACCCATCATTTGAACCTTTGTGGTCCATTAAGGCGTGGGTTATGTAAGCTAGCTCCCGGAGGTTATTGATGAACTTGTTTGAAAAGCAATCCCGGCTGAACCAACTCTTCGCGCAAAGTCCCGTGAATGCTGCCTACCTGGCTGGCTCCCTCTCGAATCGCACCTCGTTTGGACACCTGACCGATGTTGACATTGCCATCCTGCTGATGGAGCAGATTAAATCCGACCAATTCCTTGACTACCAGCTCTACTTCTTCAGCGAGCTGGCGAAACGCCTGGAATCGGATAACATCGATGTGATGATTCTCAACCAGGCTTCCATGCTGCTCAAGTTGCAGGTGATTAAATACGGGCAGATACTGTTCAGCCGCGACGAAAAGCAGCGCGTCTCGTTCGAGACGAAGGCGGTCATGGACTACCTGGACTTTAAGAAGTTCGACGAAATACAGAACCAGGCGCTCGGTCGGCGTCTGTACGGGCAGGTCCTGCCCGTTGATAAAGAACTGCTGCAGCGGCACGTCAAGCAGTTGCGCGAGGCTATCGTCATTTTGCGCGACCTCGGCAAGGCGATACGCGAGGAATTTACCTCCGACTTTCACATATTCGGGCTGGCCGAACGCTACCTGCAAATCGCTATCGAGGCCTGCCTGCGCATCTGCGGTATACTGGTGGCCTCGCTAGGGCTGCGCAGGCCGGAAGGCTACCACGAACTGCTCAGCATCGTTGCCGCGCAGCGCCTCATCCCCCAGCAGTTGTCGTACCGCCTCGAAGTGCTGACCAACCTGCGTGACGCGCTTGTGCATGACCCCGGCTCCTTGAACCGCGACCTGCTGTACGATCATATCCAGCAGCGCCTGGAAGATTTTGAGGCGTTCGCTGCGGCAGTTGAAGAAAAACAATAGGAACAATGCAATGCCCCGCGATGCCGTAGACATCGCGGGGCATTGCATTGTTCCTATGTATTAGCTTTCGGCGACGCGCAGTTGCTCCGCCTGCTCCATAGCGGCGGCGGCATCCTCCGTGTGTCCCATTTCTGTGTAGATCTGGGCCAGCGTTTCGTAAGCGAGGATCATGGACGGGTCCATGGCGATGGCTTGCCGCGCCATTTCAAGCGCGTCATCGTAGCGTTTGACCTCGCGCAGCGTATCGGCATAGTCGTTGTAGTAGTCGGCGTTGAGCGGGTCGCTGTCGATGGCGCTCTCGTAATTTATGATAGCCTCGTCGAAACGGCCCAGCGCATCGTAAGCGGTGGCAAGCTGATAGTAGCCTTCTGGATCGCCCTCGAACTGTTCCAGCAGCGTCTGGCAGGTCGCGATAGCATCGTCGTAGCGTTCCATAGAGTTGTAGGTATCGGCAAGGCCGGCATACGCGGCGGCGAGATCGTCGGAGTCAAGTTCGCTGCGCCGTTCGATGATGTCCTGGTAGGCGCGCATAGCCTGCTCAAATCGCTCGGTTTCCAGGTACGCCTCCGCGAGATTGAAGCGCGCGGTGAAGCGATTGGGATTGAGTTGAGCGGACTGCTCAAAAGCGCGGATGGCTTCCTGGTTGTCGCCCAGCGCGAGACGCCAGTTTCCCAGGTGTTCCCATGCTTCCGCGTCGTCGGGCGCGAGTTCAACGATACGCGCATAGGTATCCGCCGCCTGCTCAGGCTCGCCCAGTGCCTCGTACACGGCGGCCAGGCTGTCGTAACCGGTGCGGTCTTCGGGATCGAGCGCGGTCATTTGATTGGCGACCGAGAGCGCTTCATCGAAACTGCGCGCGTCGATATACAGGCTCACCAGTTCCGCGTAGCGAGAGATATCGGAAGGGTCTTCGTCAACTCGCTTCTCCTGGTCCATCACGCGGCGCAATTGCACATTGACGCGCTCGCGCACATCCAGCAAATTATCGGCGGCCAGTGTATTATCAGGGTTGAAAATGAGGGCCTGCCGGTAGTTCTGGATGGCATCCTGGTAGAGATACTGAGCGCGGTAGGCGTCCCCAACGCTGAGATAGAGCATATCATTATCGGGGGCGTAATCAAGGGCCTCCTGGAAGGTCTCAAGCGATTCCTCGCGCATACCCATTTCGCCGTAAAGATTGCCCAGGTTGATATAGGCATCGATCAATGTCGGGTCGATATCGATGGTGCGCTGGTAGCCAGCCACCGCGCTCTCCGAATCGCCCAGGTACTGCCGGGCCAGCGCCAGGTTATAGCGCGCGCGCGCATCGGTGGGATTGATCTCCACTGCCTGCTCAAAGGCTTCCGCCGCGCTCTCGTAATCACCCTGTTCAGCGGCCTGGTTGCCCTTGTC
>Ga0207416_1004660_pt1 | contig 11652 bp, 11 predicted proteins | sample PaiPotPPM11metaG_FD_184107 | JGI IMG/M metagenome (GOLD analysis project Ga0207416, IMG submission 184107) | Iron sulfur acid spring bacterial and archeal communities from Banff, Canada, to study Microbial Dark Matter (Phase II) - Paint Pots PPM... ...
CGCCGACAACTGTGGACCAGTACGGCCGCGACCTCGCCGCCTTCCTGATGTGGGCGGCCGAGCCGACGCTCGACGCGCGCAAGCGGCTCGGCTTTCAGGTGTTCGCGTTTTTGATCGTGCTGACGGGTCTCCTGTACTTCACCAAGAAGCGGGTCTGGCATGAGGTCCTGCATCACCCGAAGTCGCTCGAGCCGCGCTCGCCGACGGAGTATCGGCGCGGCTGATGGCGCCGGCCGGCGCTCAGAACGACCGCCGCATCATGACGAAGCCGCCGTCACCGGCGAGGCCGGCGAAAAGGGCCGTGACCAGCATCAATAGAAAACCGACGATGATGGCTGCAGGAATGGCGGCGAACGCCGCTTTGACGAAGAACAGCACCAGACGGACGAAGGGAATGCGCAGATCGACGACGACGACGCGCTGGCCAGTCTCGGTCATGACAGGGTTCTCCGGTTGCGCCGGCCGTCATGGTTCGCCAGAGTGACGCCGGCTGCAAGCTTTTCGCGCTGAATGGAATGGGGCCCCGCTCATGACAACCCTGGCACTGGAAAATGACCTCAAGGCCGCGATCCGCAGCATCCCGGATTATCCGAAGCCCGGCATCGTGTTTCGCGACATCACCACCCTTCTCGGCAATGCGCGGGCGTTCCGCCGCGCCGTCGACGAATTGGTGCAGCCCTGGGCCGGCAGCAAGATCGACAAGGTCGCCGGCATCGAGGCGCGCGGCTTCATCCTCGGCGGCGCCGTCGCCCATCAGGTCTCGGCCGGGTTCGTGCCGATCCGCAAGAAGGGCAAGCTGCCGTTCAAGCGCGTGACCATCGGCTATTCGCTCGAATACGGCATCGACGAGATGGAGATGCACGAGGATGCGGTGCTGAGCGGGGAGCGCGTGATCCTAGTCGACGACCTCGTCGCCACCGGCGGCACGGCGGAAGCGGCCGTCAAGCTCCTGAAACAGATCGGCGCCGACGTCCTCGCCGCCTGCTTCATCATCGACCTGCCGGACCTCGGCGGGGCCGAGAAGATCAGGAAGCTCGACGTGCCCGTGCGCACGCTCATCAGCTTCGAAGGGCATTAGCGCGAAGTTTTGCCTCGGTCGAATGCGTTCCTTCATGGCGTGCCGTGCATCGCCGCCACTTCGGAGGCACGGCGCTGAGCAGGCGCCGGCGCGGTGCGCGTACGGGCACCCACTTGCCTAGCTCACCGAGGCGACTTAACTTCGCGCGTACGGGGACGTAGCAGACTCCCCGTCAGACGGTTCCCGTCCAAGCTCTGCGCAACTCTCGCTGTGCCGAGGTGATTGCGCATGGACGGAAAACTCCGCAAAATTTCGCCGCTTGCTCTGGCGATCGCGATGCTTACAGCGACCGCGGCGCTTGCAGGCGATGAAAAGTTCGATACGGTCGCACCCGGAACACTGCCCGCCGATTGGATTTGCGGCGTCACTGGCAAGGGCTCGCCGGTCTGGAAAGTCGAAGCGGACGCGTCGGCGCCGAGTAAGCCGAATGTCCTGAGGCAGTCCGGTACTGGCACCTTTCCCTGGTGCGTGAAGCAATCCGCGCAGATCACCGACGGCTTTGTCGAAGTAAAGTTCAAGCCGCTCGCCGGCCGGGAGGATCAGGCCGGCGGCCTCGTGTGGCGGTTCAAGGACGCCAACAACTATTACATTGCCCGCGCCAACGCGCTCGAAAACAATGTATCGCTCTATCACACGCACAACGGCCGTCGCGTCACCATCAAGTACGTTGACGCTCCGGTGGCTAAGCAGTGGCACACATTGCGCGTCGAGTTCGCGGGCAAGGCGATCAAAGTCATGCTTGACGGCATGCAATATATCACCGCTGAGAATGATCAGATTGCGGGCGCCGGCGCCGTCGGCGTCTGGACCAAGGCGGACAGCGTGACTGCGTTCGATGATTTTTCCTATGGGGGCCAATAACGGGGCAGCGGCCATCAGCATCGGTGAAAGGAAGCTGTCATGCGAAAATGGCTTGTGCCTGCACTCGTGGTCGCGGTCGTCGCGGCGTTTGTGCTCTGGCGTTTCAGCCCCGGAACGCAGACGCCGACCGTCGTCGTCTATGTGAGTCACGACCAGGTCTTCTCGGAGCCGATCCTCAAGGATTTCGAGAAGGAAACCGGCATCAAGGTACGCGCCGTCTACGATACCGAGGAGACCAAGAGCACGGGCACCATGAACCGGCTCATTGCCGAGAAGAAAAATCCGCAGGCGGATGTCTATTGGGCCAATGAGCCGGTCAGGGCTGAGGTACTGCGGCAACAGGCTATCGCCGCACCATATCTGTCGCCGAATGCGGAAGGGATTTCGGCGAGCTTCAAGGACCCCGACGGTTACTGGACCGGCTTCGCGGCGCGCGCCCGCGTTCTGATCGTCAACAAGAACGCAACCGCAAAGCCCGATTCGGTCCTCGCCTACGGCGACCCGGGGTGGCGCGGGCGGGCGGTCATGGCCAATCCGCTGTTCGGCACGACGACGACAGAAATTGCCGCGCTGTTCGTTCTCTGGGGCGATGAGCGCGCGGCGGCGTTCATGAACGCGCTCAGAGCCAATGGCGTCAAGCTCTCGCCAAGCAACGGCGACAGCGCCGATCTGGTCGCCCGCGGCGAATTTGCCTTCAGCCTGGTCGACACGGACGACGTGGTGAGCCGCGTGCGCCAGCAGCAGCCGGTGGAGCTTGTGTATCCCGATCAAGGCGCAGACGGCATCGGCTGCTTCCTCGTGCCCAACGCCGTGGTGCTGATCGCCGGCGCGCCGCACCCCGACATGGCGCGAAAGCTCATCGACTATCTGCTCTCCAAGGATGTGGAAGCCAAGCTAGCCCGCTCCGACGCCGCACAAATCCCGCTCCATCCCGGCGTCGAAGGCCCGCCCGAGCTGCGGCCCATCGACAAGCTGAAGACGACGCAAGTGAATTACGCTGAGATTGCCGCCAAGCTCCAGGCGATCCAGCCCTTCTTGAAGCGCTGGGTCGAGTCGGGATGGTGACCGAACGCCTGGTCCTTGTTGCAGCGACGCTGGTCCTTGCGGCGGTCGGGCTCCTCCCTGTCGCCGCGATGCTCAAGGAGACGCTGATCGCCGACGGCCGTTTCAGCCTCGAAGCCTACCGCGCGCTGCTTGCTTCAGGCGATCATCTTGCTTTGCTGATGAGCCACAGCCTGCAGCTCGCCTTCCTGACGGCGAGCCTTGCAACGCTGATCGGCGTGCCCTTGGGTGTCCTCCTCGGCAAGACGGATCTTCCTTGGCGCAGCGCCTTGACGCTTGTCTTTGCTGCGCCGCTTCTCATTCCCTCCTATGTCCTCGCCGTCGCTTGGCTCTCCATGGTGGGGCGGACAGGGCTCCTCGGCGGCATTTTGCCCGAAGCCTGGTCGCGGGAGATCGGCTCGGCATTCTTCGGGCTGTTCGGCTGTACGTTCGTCCTCGCGGCCGCCTTCATGCCGATTGCAACGCTGCTGACGATCGCCTTCCTACGAAACATCAACCCAGAGCTCGAGAACGCGGGAAGGCTCGTGAGCGGGTGGCTGGGCGTGCTCGCCCGGATAACGCTCCCCGTCGTGGCTCCGGCAATCGTCTTCGCCGCCGTGCTCATATTTCTTTTGTCGCTCGGCGAGATCGGCGTGCCCATGTATCTGCGCTTTCCGGTCTATCCCGTCGAGACATTGACGCAGTTCGCCGCGTTCTACGATCTGCGCGCCGCGACCGTTACTGCAGCTCCGCTGCTGCTCGTCACGCTCGCCGTTTTGGGATTGCAAAACCGGCTGCACAAGAGGGTTCTGCAACTCGGGCGGCAGACGCCGCGCGGAGAGGCAGTGCCGATCACGCTCGGAATTTGGCGGCTGCCGCTGTTCGCCCTGGTGCTGGCATTTGCCGCTGTCGTGGTTGCTGTGCCGCTCGGCGCGCTTGCTGTTCAATCCTTCTCCGTTGACGCCTACGCGCTGGCGTTCGCGCGCGCCGGCGACAGCATCCTGCGCAGCCTCGCCTTTGGCGCGGCCGGGGCGAGTTTGCTTGCGGTACTCGGTTTTTTCTGGGGGTATCTCGCCGAGCGCAGGACGCTTTTTCTTTGGTGGACCAATGAATGGATAGCGCTCCTCCTCCTCGCGCTGCCCGGCTCGGTGATCGGCATCGGTCTCATCAGCCTCTGGAACACCAAGGCGACGAGCTTCATCTATGCAAGCCCAGCCATCCTCATTCTCGGCTATCTCGCCCAGTATGCCATTCTGCCGACGCGCGTCGTGGCGGCTTCTCTTCACGCCGTGCCGCGCTCGTTGGAGCAGGCGGCATGGCTGAGCGGTGCGGGCTGGATTGCGACCCTGCGGTTGATCGTAGCTCCGCTGGCCCGCCGCGGCCTCGTTGCCGCTTGGCTCATCAGCTTTGTATTCGCATTGCGCGATGTCGCGATCAGCATCGTCGTCTACCCACCGGGCGCTGACACGCTGCCGGTTCGCATCCTCACCCTCATGGCCAATGGTGCGCCGAGCGTCATCGCCGCGCTCTGCATCATTCTCATCGCCGTCACGCTGTTGCCGCTGGCCGCGGCCGGGCTATGGCTCAAGTTCGGCGTGGCGCGCCCATGAGCGCCATCGAATTCCGCTCGGTCGCCAAAGTCTACCGCGCCAGGCGCGTTATCGATTCCCTCTCCTTCACGATCGAAGCGGGTGAGCGCGTCGTATTGTTCGGCCCTTCCGGCTGTGGAAAATCGACCACACTGCTGTTGATCGCCGGACTGGTTGCACCCGATAGCGGCGAGATTTGGCTGCATGGAAAGGTCGTTTCGACGGCTGGACGCATTCACGCGGCGCCGCGGTCGCGCGGCGTCGGCATGGTGTTTCAGGACCTTGCGCTTTGGCCGCACATGAGCGTCGCCGAAAACATCGGGTTCGGACTTCGCGCGCGGCGAGTGGCAGCGGCCGAATGCCGAAGGCGCATCGGCGACATCGCCAGCCTTGTCGGTCTCGGCGATTATTTGCAGGTGCGGCCGGGCGAACTCTCCGGAGGCGAGCAACAGCGAGTCGCGCTGGCAAGAGCTCTCGCTTTGCAGCCGCGTTTCCTGCTCATGGACGAGCCGCTCTCGAACCTCGACGCGGTGCTCAGCCGGCGGCTGCGAGGCGAGATCCTGCGCCTGCATGCCGAACTCGGCTTCACGCTCGTCTATGTCACGCACGGCCAGGAGGAGGCGCAGGAAATCGGCTCGCGCACTATCGAGCTGGGTGAAAGCCGAGCGCTGTAGCGGCCCGCTTTCCGTGCACCGAGAAGCGCTGGTCGCTGATGGAGCGGCCTCTTGCCAAAGCCTCAGGTCCGGACTAGTTTTTGCGCAGGGGACGTAGCAGACTCCCCTTCAGACGGTTCCCGTCCAAGCTCTGCGCATCTCTCGCTGTGCCGAGGTGATTGCGCATGGACGGAACGCTAAGCTCCATTCTAGCGGACGATCTTTACGCGCGCCTCGGCACGGCGACTGCGCCGATTGTGCTCGACGTTCGCCGCCGCGACGACTTCAGCGCCGACGATAGCGTGATTGTCAGCGCCGCCCGTTGTGACGTCACCCGCGAACGGCAATGGCTCGACGGTTTGGCGGCGGCCAAGGCGGTTGTCGTTTATTGCGCCGACGGCGGAGAAATGAGCCAGGCCGCGGCCGCCGCGCTGCGCGAGGCCGGCATCTCCGGAGCCCACCTCGAAGGCGGCATCGCCGACTGGCAAACGCGCGGCCTGCCCACCCACCGCAAATTCGACGCCCGCACAAACAAATGGGTGACGCGCGAGCGGCCGAAGATCGATCGCATCGCCTGCCCTTGGCTCATTAAAAGATTCATCGATCCACGCGCAGAGTTCATCTATGTGCCGGCCGGCGAGGTTCTTTCGGTGGCGAAAACGGGCGCCACGCCCTTCGATATCGAGGGCGTCGAATTCGCCCATGAGGGCGATCGATGCTCGTTCGATACGTTTCTGAGAATTTACGGCATCGAGGATGCGCCGCTCAAACAACTCGCCACCATCGTGCGCGGCGCCGACACATCGCGACATGATCTGGCGTCGCAATGCGGCGGGCTGTTCGCGATTTCCCTCGGCCTCTCTGCGAACTTCCCCGACGACCATGAAATGCTGGCCTACGGCATGGTCATATACGACGCGCTCTACACTTGGTGCCGTTCCTTGCAATCGGAAACCCATAACTGGCCGGCTAAGACGGCGGCCGCAACGCTAGCCGCGGGAGCTTGAATGTCCGAAGCGATCGCCCTCGGCCGCGTTCCCGAGGTTTCCAAGCACGAAGTTTCGCTGCAGCAGGCGGCGCGCGTCTGGCTGCGCGTGGCGCTGCTCAGCTTCGGCGGTCCGGCCGGCCAGATCGCGGTGATGCATCGCATCCTGGTGGAAGAGAAAGCCTGGATTTCCGAAGAAAGATTCCTGTACGCGCTCAACTATTGCATGCTCCTCCCCGGCCCCGAGGCGCAGCAGCTTGCGACCTACATCGGCTGGCTGATGCATCGCTCGGTCGGCGGCATCGTCGCCGGCGGGCTTTTCATCGCTCCCGGCATCGTTGCCATCATGGCGCTGAGCTACGTCTACGCCGGCTACGGCAATGTACCGGTCATTGCCGCGCTTTTCTTTGGCCTCAAGGCCGCTGTGCTCGCCGTCGTGCTCGAAGCGGTGCTCCGTATCGGCAAGCGCGCGCTCAAGACCCGGGCCATGGTGGGGCTTGCGGGCGTCGCCTTCATCGCGATCTTCTTTTTCTCCGTTCCCTTCCCCGTCACCATTTTCGGCGCGGCCATCATCGGCGTCCTTGCCTGGCTGCTGGACCGCGGCGCACCCGCGAGCAGCAGCGCGCCCGTTCCCTCGGGCAGGAAAGGCGAGCCGGCAATCATCGATCGCATGCTCGACAACGAATTGCCCGAGCGAATGCGCCCGTCCGTCGCCAGCAGCCTCCGCGTGTCCGCTCTCTGGCTCGCCCTCTGGCTCGTTCCAGTGATTGCGCTCGTCGCTGCGCTCGGCAGAGACGATGTCTTCAGCCAGATCGCCGTGTTCTTCAGCAAAATGGCCGTGGTGACATTCGGCGGCGCCTATGCCGTGCTGGCTTATGCCGCCCAACAGGCCGTGGATACCTATGGCTGGGTAAGGCCTGGCGAAATGCTTGATGGCCTCGGCATGGCTGAGACCACGCCCGGCCCGCTCATCATGGTCCTGCAGTTCGTGGGCTTCATGGCGGCCTACCGCCATTCCGGCGTGCTCTCTCCGATGCTCGCCGGAACGCTCGGCGGCCTGCTGGCGACCTGGGTCACTTTCACGCCCTGCTTCCTGTGGATCTTCCTGGGAGCGCCATTCGTCGAGACACTGCGCGCCAACAAGGCGGTCGGCGCGGCTTTTTCCGCGATCACCGCAGCGGTGGTCGGAGTGGTGCTCAACCTCGCGGTCTGGTTCGCGATCCACAACATGTTTCGCGAGACCATACCCGTTCGCGCATTCCCGTTGTCGTTCGATGCGCCCGATATCGCCAGCGTCGATGGTTGGGCGCTCGTGCTGTCGCTCGCAGCGGCGATCGCGATCTTCCGCTTTCGGGTCGGAATGATCCCGACCCTGGCGGCGTGCTGCGCCGCTGGCGTTGTTCTTTTCCTGCTCGGCGCAGCGGCGTGAGCAGCACGTGGCTTGGGTGCGGGCGCCCACAGGGAAGCGCCCTATTGGAATGAGGAAAACGATGCGTCTTCTCTCCGCGGGGTTGTTTGTTGGTGCTATCCTTGTGTCGGCGACAGCCGCTGGTGCCCAGGATATCGACTGGGAAAAAGTCGACGCGGCCTTGGGCAGAAAGGGGGCCGCGTCCGCCGACGTCCATCGCTACGGCTTTCCGCGCTCAGACCTGACGGTGACGTTGGACGGTGTTACCATCAAGCCGGCGCTCGCGCTCGGCGGTTGGGTTGCGTTCAAGCCCATGCACGGCGAGGTGATGGTGATGGGCGATCTCGTATTGCTGGAAACCGAGGTCAATCCGGTCATGGCCAAGTTGATCGAGAACGGCATGGAAATCACGGCCGTGCACAACCACCTGCTGCGGGCTGATCCGGCGCCGTTCTACATGCACGTCGGCGGACACGGCGACGCGGTCAAGATGGCGACCGCCATCCGCACCGCGCTGGCGGAAAGCAAGACACCACTGGAAGCACCTCCGGCGGCGGCGTCCGCCCCGGCCGTCGATCTCGACGTCAAGCAGCTCGACGAGATTGTCGGCGCCAAGGGTCGGCAGAATGGCGGGGTGTACCAATTCTCGGTGCCACGCCGTGAAGCGATCAGCGAAGACGGAATGGCTATGACTCCGCCAGGCCCGATGGGAGTGGCGACCGGGATCAACTTTCAGCCGACAGGCCGCGGCAAGGCGGCGATCACCGGCGATTTCGTGCTCGCTGGCAATGAGGTCAATCCAGTGATCAAAACGCTGCGCGAAAACGGAATCGAGGTGACCGGCCTGCACAGTCACATGCTGACCGAGGAACCGCGTCTCCTCTTCATGCATTTCTGGGCCAACGACGATGCGGTCAAACTGGCCAGAGGCTTGCGCGCCGCTCTGGAAAAGATGGCGATCGCGAAGGATTAGCTCACGACACCGGCGGTGATCAAATGTCCCACAAGCGCTATTGGATTCCAATCGCCGTTGTCTTCGTCATGATCGTCGTGGCGGGCGCTCTGTACGAATGGCTCGTTCCCGGCCTATCGAGCGCGCGGACGGTGCCGCCGAAGCTCGAGATCGCGATCGCCACCTGGCTTCTGCATCAGAGCGTCCCCGCACAAGCCCAGAAGCAGACCAATCCGCTCGGTTCGGATGCCGCCGATATCGTCGCCGGGCGCGACCTGTTCAGGGAGAATTGCGAAATCTGCCACGCCTATGACGGTAGCGGACGGACGCGGATCGGCGGCAGAGAATACCCGCACGCGCCGCCGCTTCGCGTCGCCGTCCGTTCGATGTCGGACGGCGAGGTGTTCTATCATATCCGCAACGGCATCAGAAACACGGGGATGCCCGCCTGGGATATGCCCGACCGGCAGGTCTGGCAGCTTGTCGCCTACATCCGTCACCTGCCGAACCCGGCGCGAATGGCTGCCGCGGAGCCTCCGGAAAGTGACCGAGATGGACCGGCTCCTGCCGCGACCTACGTCGGTTCGGCTGCCTGCAAGAAATGCCACGAGGAAGTCTACGCGCGCTGGAGCAAATCGAGAATGGCGAACGTGGTGCGCGATCCGCGCGAGCATCCCGACGCGATCATTCCCGATCTCTCCAAGCCCGATCCACTCGTCACTTTCACCAAGGACGATATCGCATTCGTCTACGGCAGCCGCTGGAAGCAGCGCTACTTCACCAAGATCGGCGACGATTATTTCCCAGAGCCGGCGCAATGGGACGTCACGCACAAGATGTGGAAGAAGTATTTCGTCCGCAACGGCACCGACTGGTGGACGTCGTTTTATCCACCCGACAATTTCAAGCGGCCGACCGGCCCGCTGTGCGACGGCTGTCATTCGGTCAACTACGACATTGCTACCAAGAAGGTAAGCGAATGGAATGTCGGTTGCGAGAAATGCCACGGGCCAGGCAGCGCGCATGTCGAGCGCCCGGTGGCGAGCACCATCCTCAACCCGGCCCGCTTCGACTACGTGCACGCCAGCAACACCTGCATCCAATGTCACTCGCAGGGCCGGCCGCCGAAGAATCCGATCGAGGGCAAGTATTATGACTGGCCGGTCGGCTTTCACGTCGGCTTGAATCTGGCTGATTTCTGGGAGCTCGAGGAGCACAAGCTCGGGGAACTTAGTTTCACTCACTTCCCGGACGGGACCGCGCACAAGAACCGCATGCAGGGGAACGATTTCGTCACGAGCCTGATGTATGCGCGCGGCGTCACCTGCTCGAATTGCCACGATCCGCACGGGACCGACAATCCGGGGATTGTGCGCGAGAAGGGTAATGGCCTTTGTCTCGGCTGCCACGGACCGAATGCGCAGAATGGACCGCATGCGGCAACGATTGAGCAGCACACTCATCATGCCGCGGGCAGCGCCGGCAGCGAGTGCATCGCCTGCCACATGCCGAAGATCGCGGAGACCCTCGGCGACGTGATGGTGCGCAGCCACACCTTCCGTTTCGTGTGGCCGACGCAGACCGACACAATGAAAATTCCGAACGCCTGCAATCTGTGTCACACCGACAAGACGACGGCGTGGGCGACAGAGGCGCTGCGAAGCTGGGCGGATCGCTCGCCTTGGCGGGCGCAGTAGTTCGGCGTTTCCGGGGGATGCGTCGAACCGAAATTACGGGGGGTGCCATGACCCGAGACGGCTATACAGGAGCAAGCCTTCTGTTTCGCAAGCGCGCGCGCAGACGCATCGCGGCCGGGGTCGTCGTCGGACTTTGTGCAGCCGGATGGGCGCTACCAGCCGCAGCCTATCGTCCGTTCGATGGCACTGATGCGGCGGTCGCCGACGTTGGCGAAGTCGAAGTCGAATTGCAGCCTCTCGGCGCCGCACGTGCGGGGGGAACGACGCGGGGCCTGAGCGATACCATCGTGAACTACGGCTTCGCAGATAGATGGGAGCTGGTCCTGCAAACTACGCCGCAGGTGCCGCCAGAAGGGTTTGGTCCGATCAGCGTCTCAAATGCCGCACTACTGAAGTATGTCGTTCAGCCCGGCGTCCTCCAGGAGAAGTCCGGACCGAGCATCGCCACCGAGTTCGGCGCGCTGTTACCCGCAATCGGCGGCTCTGGTGTCGGCGCCAGTTGGACCGGAATCGTCTCGCAACGGTGGGATTGGGGGACAGTGCACTTCAACCTCGCAGCCAACCTCACCCCAGACCAGCATGCCGAGGTATTTGTTGACACGATTATCGAGGGGCCGCACAAATGGGAGGTCCGGCCGGTCGCGGAGTTCTATTTCGACAACGTTTTCAACGGGGAGCAGACGTACTCCGCCTTGGTCGGCGCCATCTGGCAAGTGAACGACAAGCTTTCTTTTGACGTTGCCGTACGTTATGCCCTCGTCGATGGCCGGCCGGTTAGCGAGTTTCGCGCGGGGCTCACGTTCGGCTTCCCGCTCAATTTCGGCAAGCCGTCGTCCGCGCAAATGCCGAACCCGGCGCTGATCGGCCGGCGTTGAGGCTGTCCCGCGGCTCAGATACACGCTTGTGCAGAGGCGCCTCCGTTCGCGGATCGTCCTCAGCGCACGCCGCGGAACTGCGGCGCCGCCGCCGCGCCGCCGAACGAGGAGGTGAGCCTCCCCATGAGCAGCCGCAGCTCCAGGTCACGGAACGCCGTGAAGATTTGCGCGATCCATTGGTGGACCTCGGTCGGTCCTCCCGGCTGCGAGGTCATGTAGGTGGCGAACGAGAAGCTCGGGCGATCGATCACGCCGCGCACGATCGGCGACAGGCGCGGAATGTGGATCAAGCTGCATTCGCTGCGGGTCGCCGGGAAATCCTCTTTCTCGAACATGACCGACACCAGTTCGTTGTGCACCGGAACGAACGTCGCTCCCGGCAGCCGGTGCCGCAGCTCCGCATAGATGCTGACGGTTGCCGGCGCCGGGTCGGTCACGAACAGCACGATCGGCTCGATGAAACGCCGCCGCGCCTCCGGCACGAAGCCGATTTCATTAAGGACGCCAAAGAAC
>Ga0207416_1004664_pt1 | contig 11636 bp, 7 predicted proteins | sample PaiPotPPM11metaG_FD_184107 | JGI IMG/M metagenome (GOLD analysis project Ga0207416, IMG submission 184107) | Iron sulfur acid spring bacterial and archeal communities from Banff, Canada, to study Microbial Dark Matter (Phase II) - Paint Pots PPM... ...
GTCCCCCCGGACAACCCGCGGCGCTTGCCCAGCGCGCTGGGGGCGCCACCCCGCGCCAGGACGCGGAGACGCCCCGCACCCGAAGCGGCGTGCCCTGCGGCCGTCTCACCTGTCCTGAACCACTACAGGCCTGGATCGGCGAGCACCATAGCTACGGCCGCGAGCTGATCGCCGATCCGGCCGTGTTCATCGCCGCAGCGGCCGCGCGCACGCGCCGCATCAAGCTCGGCACGGGCATCACCAGCCTGCCCTATCACCATCCGCTGATCGTGGCCGACACGATGGTGCAGCTCGACCACGTGACCGAGGGCCGCGCGATGCTCGGCGTTGGTCCGGGCGCCCTGACCTCGGACGCCTACATGCTCGGCATCAAGCCGGTGACGCAGCGCAGGCGTATGGCCGAGGCGCTGGACGCGATCATGGCGCTGCTTGGCAGCCGCGAGCCGGTGACGATGGAGACCGACTGGTTCACCCTGCGCGACGCGCGCCTGCAACTCGCCAACTTCAGCGAGCCGCACCTGCCCGTCGCCGTCGCCGCGACGTTTACGCCGGCCGGACCGCAAGCAGCAGGCAGGCACGGCGTGGGCCTGCTCACCGTTGCTGGCGCCGACCACGAGGGTTTCCAGCGCACCTGGGGCTGGGTGGAAGAGGCCGCGGCCGAGTCCGGCAAGACGGTGGACCGCGGCGAGTGGCGCGTCGTCGAGCCCATCCATCTGGCCGACAGCCGGCAGGAAGCGCTGGCCGACCTGCGCGAAGGCTTTGCCCGCCGCGCCTACGTGGGCGATCGCAACGCGCCGGCGCCGCAGCCGCTGGCATCGGTGCTCACCAGCGGCATTGACATCGAAGAGGCGGCCGAACGCGGCAGCGTGATCATCGGCACGCCGGACGATGCGGCGACGGCGATCGAGGCGATCCTCGAACGCTCCGGCGGACTGGGCGGCGTGCTCGGCCTGGCGCACGAGTGGGCCAGCACCGAGCAGATGCTGCGCAGCTACGAGCTGTGGGCGCGCTACGTCGCGCCGCGTTTCCAGAACCAGTTGCAGAGCATCGAGGCGCAGCGCGACTGGATCGAAGCGAACCAGGCGCTCGCCTTCCGCGGCTCGACGGCCGCATTCGCGAAAGCCTACGAAGACGCCGGCAAGGAGCTGCCCGCGCCGCTGCGCGAGGGGCTGGAGGCCGCCCGCAAAGCCCGTGAGGCCGCGGACGCCGCCACGACGCGGCCCTGACCCGCGATCGCGTCATCGCGGGCGGCGCGGAACCGACCCAGCGGCCGGGGCAACTGGCTTGCACGGAGCCGCACTGCCGGCCAGTTGGTGTGTTGGTGTCAGGAAACACCTGCTTTGCGCAAACCAGGATGTGGAACGATCCCATAACACGTCTTCAGATTTTTAGCGGCGCAGACGATAATTCCTTCAGCCGATATCACGCACGCTTCTCGGCTGCGCGTTTGCAGCGCACGGCCAGGCACGGCTCGCCCGCCGCGAAGTCGTCCGGCGTTCCGCCGGCGCCGTCATCGCCCGCGAGCCGGCGGAGATCGACCGCAGTCATCGATAATCTCGCCGGGATGGGTGCCTTATGAGGAAGCTGGCTCGTTGGCTCTTCGTTGCCGCTCTGCTGATTCCTGCGGCCATCCTGTTTAAACCGCCATCCGCCCACGCATCAGAAGACTGGTGCTTCGACGATCCGGTCGTCGTGATCGGCCTGCGGGCGCTGCGCATCAACCTCGGCGTGCAGGGCTCCGCGGCGCAGGTCGCCGCTGCCGTAGACAGCGCCGACATCGTCATCTACGTACCGCAGGGTGTGCCTGTCTCCCTCTCGCTCGGAGCAAACGTCGCTTTTCACGAGCACGTGCGCTTCGTGCCCGTGCCGGGCGGATCGCTGCTCGGCGGCATACTGGGCGGCGTGGTCGGTCAGCCCATCCCCGTACAGATCGTGGTGACCTGGCAGGCGACACAGGCGCTTGGTGCCCAGATCAGCGTCACCAATCTCCTGACGCTGCAGCTCTCGACGCTGCTCTCCACGTCGGTGACGCATGGCACGACCGCCAATCAGCTCTCGGCCAACGTCATGCTGTACTAAGATGCGCAGACGGATTTCGAGCCTGCCGGAACGCGAGATCGCATGAGCCGGATGCGCCGCAGCCTGCGAACCTACGTCTGGGCCGTGATCGCGATCGGCGCGGGCGGGCTGGCGGGCTCGTTCGCCGCCGCTCCGCCACGGCTCTCGACGCGGTCGCTCACGGTCACGCTGCTCTTGACGAGCCTGATCGCCCTCGCCTATGCGGCGCCGCTGACGGTCGGCGCGAAACGACGCGTCATTCCGGACACGGCGTTGCACCTGCTGGCGATCGCGCTGCTGCCGCCGCCGCTGAGTGCCGCTGCCGGCGCCGGCGGCGCCATGCTCGGCAACACCTACCTGCGCCGGCCGGCCTTCAATGCGCTCTTCAATGCGGCGCAGGTCGCCGTCAGCCTGCGCATCGCCGCCGCTGTCTATCGCGCGCTGGCACCTTCGGCGAACGGTGACTCCCTCGTCCTGGCCGCGCTGCTGCCGGCGGGGCTGGCGCTGTATCTGGTCAGCACGCTGGCCGTCGACGGCGCGACGGCGATCCAGCGCGGCCGCTTCCAACTGCGCGGCTGGCTATCCGCGCACGCCGCCAGTCTGGAGACGCATGCACTGCTGGTCGCCATCGGCATCGCCCTTGCGCCCGCCGTCGCGCTGGCGCCGTGGCTTGCCTGCGTCGCCGCGGCGCCCGCGCTCGTGCTCGGCTGGATGCAGCAGGCGCGCCTGCGCTTCGAAACCGAGTTGGTCGAGATCGCCGAGGAGCTGGCCGATACCGTCGAGCCGCGCGCTGGCCAGCGGCCAGATCACTCTCGGGATGTGGCCGCACTGGTCGATGCCGTGGCACGCCGCTGCAAGATGAGCGACGCGGACAGCCGTTCGCTGACCCTCGCCGTGCGGGTACACCACCTGCACAACGTCGTACGGCCGGACGATCTGCTGGCCGAAACCGGTCTCCAGCGCGGGGAGCGACGCGCGTTGCGCCGCGACCATCCCGAAGCCGTCGCCGCCTACGCGACCGCGGTCTTCGGTCTGCGCCGGGTGGCCGAGACGTTGCGCTTCCACCACGAACGCTTCGACGGCCGCGGCGAGCCCTTCGGCCTTGCCGGCAAGGATATTCCGCTCGGGTCACGCATCTTCGTCGCCTGCGAGGCCTATGCGGCCCTGCGCGCTCCCGGCGAGCATCGTCCCGCACTGGCGGCGCCGCGGGCGCTGCTGATCGCCCATGCCGGCGCGGGTACGCTCTGGGATCCGGACGTGATCGCCGCCCTCAGTTCCGTGGTTCAAGATGAAGCCGCCGCGGCCGGAACCGGCGCCGATCGCGCCGTGGCCGGCGCGAGGACGGCCGCGCAAGGAGGAGGCGCGTGACGCAGCTTTTCGCTCTCGCAACGCTGGCTTTCGCCGGACGTGAGCAGAGACCGCTGTCGCCGGACGCGATGACCGCGTGGCTGCGGCGGCTCTGCCGGCGCGAACGCCGCATCCGCCGCCTGCTCTGGAGTTGGGCGATGCTGACGCTCATCTGGCTGATGCCCCTGAGCCCGCTGGCCGCAAGCCGCCTGCCGGCGTCTGCCGCGATCGCGGTGGGCGGCTTCAGCCTGGTCTGCGGCGCCCTGCTCATCACTCTGTATCGTGTGAACAGCCATCCGCGTGCTGCCTATGCTGCGCTGCGCGCGGAAGAGAGACCGACGACGCGATGAAGCCCGACTGGTCACGGCGCGTGCCCTCCTCGTTCGCCGCATGCTTCGGCCGGCGCGGCGCGGCGCCGGTGCCGGCGCTCGAACCTGACCTGCTGGCCGCCGACCTCGTGCGCCGCTCGCGGCGATTCGCCGCGAGCGCGCCCGCCATGCCGCTGGCACAGCGGCTTCCGGCGCTGGCCAGCGCCGCCGGCGCCGCGGCCGCGCTGCTGCTGGCCGCCGTGCTGGCGCTGCATCCGCTGGCAGGGGTTGGCGGAACTGCTGCCTGGTTCCTGCAGGCGTTCGTCATCATCGCGCTCGCCGCCTGCTGGCAGGTTCGGGGCGCTGTCGCGGGCTGCTCCTCAGCCTGGGCGCTTGCCTGCTCGTGGAAGGCGTCGGGCACGACTGGCAGAGCTTCGCCGATCCGCTCTCGCGCAGCGTGCTGATCGTGAACGCGCTGGTCGGCGGTGGGCTCGTGCCCGCCGCCGGCGCCCTGACGCAGCGCCGCACTCGCGCCGCATCGCGTTCAGCCGCGGCGAGCGCCGGCGAGACGGGAGAGACGGAGCGACTGCTGCGCGAGAGCGAGGCCCGCTTCCGCGCCCTGGTGCAGCACGCTTCCGACGTGATGTCGATTCTGGATGCGGACGGCACGCGACGCTACACCAGCCCGTCGGTCGTGCGCGTGCTCGGGCACCAGCCCGAAGCGCTGCAGGACACCGACTTCATCGCCCTCGTCCATCCCGAGGACAGGGTGTATGTGCTCGACCGCCTGCTCAGCGTGCTCGAGCAGCCGGGAGTGAGCGAGCCGTTCGAGTTTCGTTGCGGCCACCGCGATGGCTCCTGGCGGTACCTCGAGGCGATCGCCAACAACCTGCTCCACGACCGCCATGTTGAAGGGATCGTCGTCAATGCCCGTGACGTCACCGAGCGCAAGCAGGCGGAGGAGGAGCTGACCCACCTGGCCTTCCACGATGCCCTCACCGGCCTGCCAAACCGGCTGCTCTTTCTGGACCGGCTCGAACACACGCTGACGTACCTCGGGCGCAGAGGCAGTGGCCTGGCCGTGCTGTTCGTGGATCTCGATCGCTTCAAGGACGTGAACGACCAGCACGGTCACGCCGACGGCGACGTGCTGCTGCGCGAGGCGGCACAGCGACTGCGGGAATGCGTGCGGCCCGGCGACACCGTCGCGCGCTACGGCGGTGACGAGTTCACCGTGCTGGCCGCCGACATCCTCGCGCCGGAGGACGCCGTGCAGCTCGCCGAACGCATCATCGACCGTCTCGCGCAGCCGTACGAACTGTTCGGCCGCCCGCTGCGAATCGGCGCCAGCGCAGGCATCGCGCACGCCGCCGGCGCCGCGCCCACAGCGGCCGAGTTGCTCGGACGTGCAGACCGGGCGCTGTACGCCGCCAAGGCCGGCGGCAAAGGGCAGGCGGTGCTGTTTGAGGCGGGCATGTCGCCGCGGCGATCGGGTGAAGCATCGCCCGGAGCGCCGCCCTCCTCGGTCGCCTGATCGGGCAACGCGCGCTCGATGCGTTGTTACGCGCATGCATGCATGCATGCGTGAATGTGTCCGCCAGCACGCCGAGCGCGCGGCCGGCCGGGTACACTGTCCGGGTCCGGCACAAGGCGCCGGCGAACGCTCGATGCCCGTAGAGGCTGCTCGATACTGACCGCGGACACGCAGTCCGATCCGGCGGCGCCTTCCGGCAGCAATCGTTGCTCATCTGGCGGTGAATCAGCCCCCATCCCTGCAATGAGTTTGATATACTCTGCAGATGACGCACGGTTGCGCCGATCCTTTGAGCAGGACAGCGGCGGGGGCGAATGTCGACACCGAAACGATCGAACCGCGTAACTCGCGGCAGCACACGGACGCGCCAGCTCCCCACGGCGGCCGCATCCGGCGCGCGGCTTCCGGACGCGGGCCCGGCCGGCGAAGGCGGTGTCTCGGCCATGCCTGAAGCGTACGGCGCGCCGCGCGCCGCGGAGGAACGCCTGCGGCAACTCGCCGCGATCGTCGAGCAGTCAAACGACGCGATCGTGAGCTATGCGCCAGACGGCACGATCACGAGCTGGAACCCCGGCGCCGAACGGCTGTACGGCTTCAGCGCGGCGGAGGTGCTCGGCCGGCATCCGGACGAGTTCCCGCCGCCGTCGGGCGAAGTCACGCGGCTCCTGCAACGCGCGGCCGCGGGCGAGCCCGTTCAAAATTACGAAACGGTGCAACTGACCAGCGGCGGCGAGCAACGTGTCGTCTCGCTGACGCTCTCGCCCATCCACGATCGTGACGGGACGCTGAGCGGCTTCAGCGGCATCGCCCGCGACATCACCGGCCGGAAACAGACCGAAGCGACGTTGCGGCGCCAGAACGGCTACCTCGGCGCGCTGCACGATCTGACCCTGGGCCTCGTCAACCGGCTCGACGTGGCGGATCTGCTGGACGCCGTCGTAACGCGGGCGGCAGCGCTGCTGGAAGCCGAGGACGGCTTCATCTATCTGGTGCGGCCGGGCGGCGACGCCATGGTGACAACGGCCGCCAGCGGGCGCTTCCAGCAATGGCTGGGGCGAAAAATCGGACGCGGCGAAGGGCTCGCGGGCCGCGTCTGGCAGACCGGTGAGCCGCTGGCGGTGGAGCATTACGCTGCCTGGGAAGGGCGTTCACCGGCACCGGGGCGCGAGCACCTGCGCGCCGTCGTCGGTGCGCCGCTGCGCTCGGGCGAGCAGGTGATCGGCGTGCTCGGGCTGGCGCGCAGCACGATCCGCCGCGCGTTCGGGCAGGAGGAGATCGCCGTCCTCGGGCAGTTCGCGCAACTGGCGACGGTAGCGCTCGAAAACGCCCGTCTCTACGAGGCCGCGCAGCAAGAACTTGAGGAGCGCCGCCGGGTTGAAGAGGCGCTGCGGGAGAGTGAGGAGCGTTTCCGCGCCGTCTTCGACGGGGCGGCGATCGGCATCGCGCGCTGCGCCCTGGATGGCACCATTCACGCGGCAAATCCGGCGCTGGAACGGATGCTCGGCTACGGGTCTGGCGAGCTGGAGCGGCGATCGTTCGCCGACATCCTGCATCCCTCGATGATCGAGCAAGCCCGGGCCGAGGCCGAGGCGATGCTCTCCGGCGCCCACGATCACTTCCACTACGAACGCCGCTATCTGCGGCGGGACGGCCGCGACATCTGGGTCAGCATCACCGCGTCGCTCGTGCGCGACGCCGAGCGCCGTGTCCGGTTTCTGATCGTCATGGCCGAGGACATCGACGAGCGCCGCCGGGCCGAAGAGCTGTTGCGCCGGCAGAACAGCTACCTCGCCGCGCTGCATGAGACGACGCTCGCGCTGATGAACCGGCTCGATCTGGCGGGCATGCTGGAGACGATCGTTACCCGCGCGGCCGCGTTGCTGGATGTGCCGCACGGCTATATCTACCGCGCCGACCCCGACACGCACGAGCTCGTGGCGATCGCGGGCGTCGGCATCTTCCGCGAGCGCACCGGCCGGCGGCTGCCGTTCGGCGTCGGCGTCGGCGGGCGCGTCTGGCAGACCGGCCAGGCGATCGCGGTGGACGACTACGCGACATGGGCAGATGCAGCAACTGATCCGTCTCTGCGCGGCACGTTGCATGCGATGGCCGGCGTGCCGCTGCACTCCGGCGGCGAGGTGGCCGGCGTCATCGGCCTGGTGCATACCGACCCGGAGCGCCGGTTCGGCGAGCAGGAACTGGCGGTGCTCGGCCAGTTCGCGCAACTGGCATCGCTGGCGTTGGACAACGCGCGGCTCTACCAGGCAGCGCAGCAAGAGCTTGACGAACGCCGCCGCGCCGAGGCGGCGCTGCGGCGCCAGAACGACTATCAGGCGGCGCTGCATGAACTGACACTGGCGCTGATGAATCGCGTCGAGGTGGCCGATCTGATCGAGGCCGTCGTCCAGCGTGCCGCTGCCTTGCTGAACGCCAGCGACGCGTTCATCTGCCTGGTCTCGGCGGACGGCGAGGCGCTCGAGCTCGCGGCCACCACAGGCGATCTGCGCGGGCGTCATGCCCGGCGGCTGCAGCGCGGGGAAGGCATGGCCGGCACGGTCTGGGAAACCGGCGAGCCTCTGGTGATCGACGACTACACGCACTGGGAGCGCGGCGTTTCCCTCAACGACTTGAGGACCGCCGTCCACGCCACCGTGGGAATCCCGCTGCTGTCGGCCGGGGCGGTCGTCGGCGTGCTCGGCCTCTCGCGGCCGCGGCACGGCTCGCCGTTCCGCGCCGACGAGGTCGAGATCCTGACGCAGTTTGCGCGGCTCGCGGCGTTGGCGCTGGAGAACGCGCGGCTGCACGAGGCCGCGCGCCAGGAGCTGGAGGAGCGCCGCCGCGCGGAGATGCGGCTGCGGCGCGAGAACGAATACCGCGCCGCCCTGCACGAGATCACGCTCGGCCTGATGCAACGGCACGACGTGGCCGACCTGCTGGACACCATCGTCACCCGCGCCACGGCCCTGCTCGGCACGGCGCACGGTTTCGTCAACCTCGTTTCGGCCGACGGCGCATCGCTCGAAACGACCGCCGGCACCGGCATGTTCCGTGAGCAGCTCGGCACGCGCATGGGACATGGGCAGGGGCTCGCCGGCTCGGTGCTCGCCACGGGCGAGCCGATGCTCGTTCCCGACTACACCGCCTGGCGCGGCCGCCTGGCGGGCAGCGAGCGCGATGTGGTACGCGCCTGCGGTGCGGCGCCGCTGCGCGCCGGCGCCGAAGTCGTCGGCGTGCTCGGGCTTGCCTTTACGGACCCGGAGCAGGAGTTCGGCAGTGAAGAGCTGGCCGTGCTGGTGCAGTTCGCGCAGCTGGCCTCGATCGCGTACGACAACGCGCGGCTTTACCAGTCTTCGCGGCAGGAGATCGACGAACGCCGGCGCGCCGAGGAACGGTTGCGGCGCGAGAACGAGTACCGCGCCGCCCTGCACGAAACCGCGCTCGGCCTGCTCAACCGCCTCGACGTGGACGATCTGCTGAACGCGATCGTCACGCGCGCGGCCGCGCTCGTCGAGGCGCTGGACGGCTATATCTTTCTGCTCGAGCCCGAAAAGCGGCGCCTGCGCACGCGCGCGGGCAGCGGCATCTACCGCGATCGGGTCGGCCGCGGCGTCGCCATCGACGAGGGGCTGGGCGGAGAGGTCATGCGCAGCGGCAGACCGCTGGCCGTCGAGGATTATTACGCCTGGCGCGGGCACCTTCGCGATCTCGGCCTGCCGCAGATCTTCGCCATCGCCGGCGTACCGCTGCATTCCGGTGAACACGTCGTCGGCGTGCTCGGCGTCTCGTACCGCGAGCCGGGCCGCGCCTTCGGCCCCGAACAGATCGCCGTGCTGGGGCAGTTCGCGCAACTCGCCTCGCTGGTTCTGGACAATGCCCGGCTCTACAGCGCGGCGCAGCAGGAGCTGGCAGAGCGCACACGCGCCGAGGAGCAACTGCGCCGCCAGAACGAATACCAGGCCGCGCTGCACGAGACCGCCCTCGGCCTGATCAACCGGCTGGACGTCGCGGAGGTGCTGAACGCGATCGTTGCCCGCTCCGCGGCGCTGCTCGGCGGCGACCACGGGTACATCGACCTGGTGACCCCCGACGCTCAGTGGTTGGAGCTGACCGCCGCCACCGGTCTGTTCAGCGACGAGATCGGCCGGCGCTTTAAGCCGGGCGAGGGCGTGGTCGGCAGCGTCTGGGCCAGCGGTGAGCCGCTTGCGGTCGCCGGTTATAACCGCTGGGAGGGCCGACTGCCCGGCGGCGTCCGCGACGCCGTGCGCGCGGCAGTCGGCGTACCGCTGAAATCGGGTGAGCAGGTCATCGGCGTGATCGGGCTGGTGCGCGTCAACAGCGATGCGCCCTTCGGCCAGGACGAGATCGCTGCGCTCGGCCAGTTCGCCCGCCTGGCCGTCGTGGCGCTGGACAACGCCCGGCTGTATCAGGAGGCGCGCTCGGCGGAGGAAGGGCTGCGCCGCCAGCTCGAGTTCACCGGCGCGATCACCAACAACCTCGGCGAGGGCGTGCTGGCGTTGGATGGCGAGGGGCGCGTGACGCTGGCCAACCCCTCGGCGCTGCGCATGCTTGGCTGGGACAGCGGCGGTCTCGCCGGCACGTCTATTCAGCAACTCCTTGCCGCCGCGTCCGAAGCGCCGCACCCCGTTGCGCTGGCGATCGCCGGCGGCGTGGCGGCCCGCGTTGAGGATGCGATCTTCGTGCGGCGCGACGGCACGCCGCTGCCCGTCAGCTTCTCTGCCTCGCCGATTATGAGCGACGGCCGCGCCGCGGGCACGGTGATCGCCTTTCACGACATCACCGAGCGCAAGGCGCAGACGGCTGCGCTTGAACACCAGGCGCAGCACGATGCGCTCACCGGCCTGCCCAATCGCGTCCTGCTGCGCGACCGGCTGGAGCAGGCGATCCGCACCGCCGGCCGCGAGGCGCTGCCGCTGGCGCTGCTGGTGATGGATCTGGACGGCTTCAAAGAGGTGAACGACACGCTCGGCCACCAGATGGGCGATGTGCTGCTGCAACACGTGGCGCGCCGCCTGCAGGACGCGCTGCGCACCTCGGACACCGTGGCGCGCATGGGCGGCGACGAGTTCGCCATTTTGCTGCCCGGCGACGCGCAGACGGGGGCGCAGATCGCCGCGCAGAAACTGCTCGAAGCGCTGGAGCAGCCATTCCCGATCGACGGCTACGGCATCGACGTGGGTGCGAGCATCGGCATCGCCGTCTACCCCGACCACGGGCTGGACGCGCAAACGCTGCTGCGCCGGGCCGACGTCGCCATGTACGTGGCGAAGCGGGGTAAGCGCGGCGCCGTGCTCTACACGTCCGAGCAAGACCAGCACAGCCCCGACCGGCTCGCCCTGCTTGGCGACATGCGATCGGCCATTGAAGGCGGGCAGCTCGTGCTCTCGTTTCAGCCGATCTGCGACATCCGCACGCGGCAGGTGCTGCGATTGGAAGCGCTCGCCGGCTGGCGGCATCCGCGCCGCGGTCTGATTCCGCCGCATGATTTTATTCCGCTGGCCGAACAAACGGGCCTGATCGGGCCGCTCACACGCTGGCTGCTCGGCGCCGCGTTACAGACGTGCTCAGACTGGCGCACCACCGGCCACGCCGTCGGCGTCGCGGTCAAGCTTTCGGTGCGGACGCTGCACGAACGCCGCACGGCCGAGATGCTCGCCGAGCTGCTTGCGACCCACCGTCTGCCGCCCGCCGCAGTCACGCTGGAGATCAACGAGAGCGCCCTGGTTCCCTACCCGCAGCGCGCGATCGAAACGCTGATGCGGCTGCACGCGCTCGGCGTACGCATCGCCATCGACGACTTCGGCACCGGTTACTCGTCGCTCGCCTATCTCAAGCGGCTGCCGGTGGATGAGGTCAAGATCGACCGGTCGTTTGTGCTCGATATGCTCAGCGACCCGAACGACGCGGCGATCGCGCGCGCCACGATCGACCTCGCGCACAACCTGGGCCTGCAGATCACCGCGGAGGGCATCGAAAACAGCGAGACCCTCGCGGCGCTGCGCACGCTGGGCTGCGACACCGCTCAGGGCCTCCTCCTCGGCGAGCCGCTTGAAGCCGAGCAACTTCCCGCCTGGCTCGCAGACCGCTGAGCCACCTGTCCCTGACTGCTTCGCGGTCTGTCCCTTCCCTGCGACGGAAGGGTTCGTATGAGAGCTACCGATTGTCCCCGGACAAACCCCTCCCCTGTGGGCTCATCGTTACCCAGATTGTGTAACAGTGGGGGCACGGCGGCGCCGGAGCTGCGCCACCGTCAGGAGGCCAAACACCATGGCCGTCGCCGCCCCGGTCTTGTCGCCGACCAGCCTGCTTGGTGATCGCCGCCGGTTTGTGCGCCTCAGCCAGATCGTGAGCGCGTGGGCGCAGCACGCCGA
>Ga0207416_1004667_pt1 | contig 11632 bp, 6 predicted proteins | sample PaiPotPPM11metaG_FD_184107 | JGI IMG/M metagenome (GOLD analysis project Ga0207416, IMG submission 184107) | Iron sulfur acid spring bacterial and archeal communities from Banff, Canada, to study Microbial Dark Matter (Phase II) - Paint Pots PPM... ...
GTTTGAGTATAATCATCAAGTAAGGAAAAACTATTTGCACTATTTTCAAGAAATTATTTCATGGGAAGACATGATCAAGAATCGTGAAACTGCTTGGTTATCTATGGTTATCTATTGAAACTGCTTGGTTATCTATTGAAAGAAACGGGGATTCAATCTTCTCTTTCGGAGGAGGATGTGAGTGAGTATTTGCAGCAGGTAATAAGAGAGGTAAAGAAGCAAAAGGCCACTACCAACAAGAGCAACAATGGTAATACATAGACTTTAGAAGGATGACAGGGCGAAAATCTCAAATTAAATGTGCTTTATGCGGAAAGACGATAATTAGTAAGGAAAAAGAGGAACCAAAAGAAAAACAAAGGATCGTGGAAATAATCGACAGTACAACCTATACTTACGATAGCAATGATTGTGTATCAATGTTCAAAAAGTTCACGTCAAGATAGACCACAGGAAGTACGAGTAACTATCGATATCATAAGACATTCAGTAGCCGCTCCAGCATTGCCGTTACTGGGAGACCTACCAACGCTACAATTAAATAAACATGAACAATTACCAGGCTCGATCCTATGATTGTAGTCGTCACATAGATGTTTTTCATGAAGGTGTAGATGTTTCCATCTTCCTCTGCTTCATAATCTTTGTTTTTTGTTTCTCTCTGCGATCTTGATTGCCTCGAGTGTCTCTTAACGCCCCTCGGTGACAATTCGCCATTGATGAATTCCTTGCTTGACGAGTATTTTGATGCATTTTCCTTCCATCTTTCAAAAAGATACTCATCATTTTTGAAAATTTCAAATTGAATAGGCGGCTTCTTGTACAAGCCAAGAAGGTCCTCCATTTTGATCAAATGAGTTATTGCCTCTAAAACACGTCTCCATCTTTTTTTGAGATCATTCTCTGCGAAATGAGACATAATAATTATCATTACTGGGAGAAATGGGAATAATAATAACCATTTTACCAAAAATACCTCGTGTGTTTGAATAGATACAAGAAAATTCATTAATGCTATATCAGCAGTTATTAGGGCACCAATAAGGAAAGACATATTTTTTATGTTTTCCCACATTAATTTAGCGCTAAAATCTCTGCTTCGCCTTTCATCTAACCAAATTTTTATCAAATTTTCTCTATCGCCAAAGATGCTTTCCATTACACATACGATCTATACATCAATGTCAACTTCTAATATACTTAGATTATTGGCTCCCAGAACTTTATCTGTCCTACTCTGGAAATGATATCAACTTCTCAACTAGCATTGCGCCAAAACAAATCAAGTCTTTTCCTTCATGCTAGAATGTATGTGCCCCATGCTGAGGCCGAGAATTTGCGCTAATTCTGGATCAAATCCGATCCGGCCCCCTCCAGTTGTGAATCTGGGTTGCGAAATTAGGTCAAATTTGTCTCTCATAGCACCGAACCCGCCTCATTATTATCGCTTTCTTACCACCCGCTCTATAATATAGCACTATTCGAGCATGGCTCACTAACTAGCAAGTCAAATATACAGCATGAGTTTATCTATATCTATATTTTAATTATAAACTTAAGTGAACTAGTAGGGTAGTTTACTCAACTTCATTATTTGGAAGTAGAATAGTTTTTTATACCCAAAACTGTTTCCGTTGATACGTTTTTATATCACGCAAAACCCTATTTATGCGTGCAGAAGGCACAATTTAAGCCGAAGGGTTCGTTAGATAACTCAATCTTAATGAAAAAAATAGACCAAGTGACGGAGGGATTAGCATATATGAACAAGCAATTAACAGAAAAGGTTTCAAAGGATAACGCCATTGTAATTGCCAATTATATAATAGCACAAAGGACTGAGGTTAATTGTGCCGATACTTACAGAAGAAATATGTTAAACACTCTGATATCATTATCTATAAAATTAAAAAATAAATCGCTTAAGGAAATAAATAGTGAGGACATCGCATATTATCTTAACGAGTTCCGTAAACCTGAAAGCATCGATCCATTACATAAGTGGATAGGAACTTACAATGAGTTGAGACAGAGATTAATTAAGTTTTTTAGATGGTTGTATTATCCTGATGTAAAACCTGAGGATAGAAAAACTCCTCAATTTTTGGGTATGCCGAAGTTGAGGCGTAAGGAAATATCGATCTACAAACCAACTGATTTATGGACAGCTGATGACGATATATTGTTTTTAAAATATTGCCCAAACAAGAGAGAGCGATGTTATCATACTGTGAGTATGGATGCGTCAGCTAGACCCCATGAGCTGGTTAAGGTGAGGCGGAAGGACATATTTTTCAAGACTTCTAATGGTCGTCAGTATGCAGAAATAACAATTAACGGTAAAACAGGAACCAGATCAATTCCATTGATCAATTCGTTACCATACTTGAAAGATTGGTTAGATGACCATCCAATTAGAGACGGTAATGCGTTTGTATTTCCATCTCTAGCTGGTGCAAGTTTTGGAAAGAAACTCAGCAGTGATGCAGTTAATCACATTTATAGACGACTCCATGAAGAATTCTTCCCAAAACTATTAGAGAACCCTAGTCTTCCACAAGAGGACAAGAATAAGATTCAGGAGTTATTGAGAAAACCTTGGAATCCTTACATACGAAGACATTCGGCCCTTACCCAAAAGAGTAAGGTGTTGAGATCTCATATATTAAATCAACATGCAGGATGGTCAGCAAATAGCAATATGGCACAAAAATACATTCATTATTTTGGTAATGAATCAAATGAAAGTTTGTTACAGGCATATGGAATTGTGCCAACGGATCAAGGTACCGACGTATTACTAGCTAAGCAGTGTCCTAATTGCAACGAACCAAACAAACCAGATTCAAAGTTCTGTGCTAAGTGTAGAATGGTGTTAACATATGACGCATATAATGAAACATTGGAGAAGCAGCAAGAAAGAGAATCAGAAGTTAATCGGTTGCAAGAGAAATACGAACATGACATGAAAGCTATGCGTGAAGAAATGAATCAACAGTTCAATCAGATTATGTCAATGATACAACAGAATCCAAAATTAGCTCAGATTAAACCCGAAGTATTATCTAAAAAAATGTAGCCATGTTAATCATTATAGGATAGGAAGCTTATGTGGGTTTAGGGAATCGAAGTTTCAACAATTCTCTCCAGTCTCTGAATTTATCCATCTCTTTACCATTTTTCAGTTTATCCACCTCTTTCCACAAATCTGAAAGGGGAAAGAAATCATAGCTGATCCTCCAAACCACGTCCATAACATTCTCAAACTCTTCTACTGCCTTAATTTTATTGCAGTACCAATGGAAAAACCTGATCTCATAATGAATTAAGAAAGATCTTTTAATCATATCGTGCCAAACCAAGTCTCTAGCAGATGATTGTCCAGCCATTTGATGATGGATTTTGTATATTTCCAAATGTATTTTAGAAAGTCGTGAAAAAAGCGTTGTGTAAAGTCTCTTTAGCATAAGTGGATCATCTGTTTGCCTTGGCCATGTTTGTAATGAATGAATTAGGTACATCCCAAGTAAATGTTGATAAATCGTAAAAGGAGCATAAATAGTCATCATACTACCCTTAGGTTCATTTTTCTGCACTTTCCTTAAGAGCTGAAGATAATTTTTTTCAAAACTGTCAAGGTCGTGAATTAATGCGAGTAATAGGCTATCATCATTGATGAAAAGCCTATGGACTTGGCTGTTATGTTTATCCTTTCTGATTACGATCATTTGATTGCGGTCTAAGAATGTAATTGCATCATATATAGGGACCCTGGAATATTGACCATCTAAGCCATCTACAAGTCCCTGTTTGCTGACGCCTGGGTGGTTCTGTATGTAATCAAGAATAGCTCTTTCTTTTCTACTTAAGTCAATATCTTCTGCTGTCTCCCCTTTATCAAGAACTGTCATTTTTAATTTTTCTAAGTCTCTTTTGATTTGTTCGATTTCTTCTGTGGTCTCTTGTTTCGACAATTTTTGTGGCTTCAAGTATGAGCAAAGTATAGTAGTATAGCTCGAATATATAACTATATGTGAGTCTCATATAGTTATTCTATTCTAGTCGAGGATTCAACAAGAAAGCAGTTAAGGCATATTGGTACTAAAGGACAGACATATGATGATGTAATTAACTGCTTAATTGATGCAACAAAGACTAAGCAGGACTCGCTTGATCGTAGAATTGGAAGCCTGCAATCAAGCGAATCCGGGAGTTCATAAGAGTGTAGACCCCTATGAATCAAAGTACGATAACTGCAGAAGTTAATAACAGTATATGCGAAGCAGTGGGATGTTTCGCAAAAACTACAGTCCAAATTGAAGTGAGTGTAGGCAACAAAGGAACAATATCATTGTCACTTTGCAATGATTGCGTTTGCAAGTTTAGAGATGAGGAATAATGAGGCACGCTCCTGATATCGTCACACATTGCCTTACCGCGGACTGCAAATCTCGTCTTGGATCATATCACAATGATGTTCTAAGTCATTGTTTCATTTGCACATGTAAGCGCCACCAGAGTATGACTCCCCCAGAATTGGTAATTTGCAGGAACAAAGGAAAACATTCAACGAAGTGAATCATCGAATGGTTAAGAATTCTAAGAAATTCCCGATATTAAAGCATTTTAAGGGGTCATTCAGTTGACTGCTCAGAATGACCATTCTGCCGGCGAAAATGATCTGCCCTCCTTACCTTCTGGTTTAGATAACTTTTATTATTCTCAACTACAATCGCAGGAACAGCAGAACGGTAGGGTCGGTTCAAAAATGTCACAGGTTGAACTCCCTAACCCTGAATCTGACCGACCCTCATCCTTACCCTTAGCGACGAACCCAGTGGGCGGATTCGGTGATCGAAGCCAGACATTTTGGGGGTATATACTGGCGTCGAAAATCGCTGAGCGGACAGGCATTACGATAGAACACTGCAACCTGTTCTGCATAAAAGAAGGTCTAGACAATAGCTGCGACGCGATTGAGTGGTTTGTCATTGGCAGAGCAGATGTCACCATTCACATAATAAAAGATAAGGATCTTCTACATATAGTCATACGAAACAGCAATCATAGGAACAGAAAAACGTTCACTGCTACCACGTTAGAACGCATTTATCATTACGACAGATTTCATAGCACGAAGAGCGATCAGCACACAAACACGCGTGGAGCCTTGGGTGACGCGATGAAAGAATCTCCAACTATGTCGTATGCTCAAATTAATAATACAGATAATAGTGGATTAGGAGAAGACAAACAATGGACCTATCCTACAATCATTCGCCATTGCCAAACAGAATTCAAGGTTCGTGTACATGTTAATCGTGCTACTGAGAAAATAACTCCTGTTTTTGAACCTGAAATACATGACGAATCGATTGATGGGTATACCGAAGTTGAGTTCACCTTACCGTTGATTCCGGAATTAAAAACAAGGTTAATCATGGACGAGATTGTTAAATATTGTAAAAAATATACCATATTCAGTACACACATTAACTTCGAGTTTCATTTTCGCAACAAGGACACTAGAGAAAGCTCGAAAATAATTATACCCAAACTGATTCAGCCTACAAAAAATTTTGATAATTGCAACAGTATCTATTCCCAAAACCTCCGCGACTTTCAGAATTTTGTGTACAATGCAGCAAGATCAGATCCATCAGAGACAGTATACAACGCTTTAATCAGTAGAAATTTCAGAGAGGCTAGACACCCTGCATTCAAATCCCAATTAGAAATTTTAATAGGTGAAGGAACAACACTAGGAGACTTAAGCAAGGATTCTGCGGAGAGTCGTAACCTAATCAAACAAACTTTCGATTTGATGCGACGCCTTGTGCCGCCGAGAACTCAACTGGACCTAGCTCATAAGATTAACTTTGAACGAAAACAACAACTGTTTGACAGGTTTAACGCCATTAGACCAGCGTCATTTGAAATAGAAAACGTAAAAAATGCGCAATACAGAGGCACGGTTGGATATGTGACTGTAACAAAAGATGGTAAATTATCCACTGAATACAGACACTACATAAATAAGGCCACTAACGACACCGCTCTAAAATTCCCGTTCATGTTCGAAATAATGGCCATTCCAATAATAAGGGCTGGCGATGACTCGTCGTTTGCAAATGAAGTGGATCAAAATGGACTAGTATTTATCGGCGGTGTTAACTACTCGATCACTCCAGTCGACAGCAGTGCATATTTTGACGACAAAACAAACGATACTAACTCGTACACATTCGATTATAATGGCAAAAGAGGAGATAGTGTCACCGCTCTTTTGCGAAATTGTGGATACGCTAGTGACTGGTATAATGAACGTAACAAGATCGACCCGAAAATACAGAAACAGCCATCTGTTATTATCATGCACTTGGTTTCACCCAATATCCAATATCTGGCAGGTTACGGAAAGGGTTTCATTAATCTGTCTCCGTACGCATCCACAATCGCGAAAGCTGTAGTTGAGGTAGTTCACAACATGCCATCCAAGGCGAAGTATGATAAACATCTTCGCAATATGCAGAGGGCAAATCAGGGGAAGCCAAAGGACTCGGTGATTTTCTATGAGAGGTTGTTGATAAAAGCTCGCTGGGAATTGATTAAGCAAAGGCCAGGATGGAAGAAAGGTATGCTTTACTTCAAAGAATGGGTTCAAAGCAGTGTGTGGTATAACCTGAACAAACAATATTTGATACCAAATCAAGTTCCGGTTACAGAAAAGACTAGAGATTATGTTACAAGCCAGATCAGAAAATGTTGTGCAGAACTTGAAATAGAAAACGATCCAACTTGGAAAGTTAGTCGTGAAGAAGTGGGTATAACTGCCTCTACAAGAGCTTTTCTTTATTTTAATGGTGCCTGGCTTGCCGTGGATATAACAAAAATCGAAGAGTTAGCGGAATTAGGAACTGATCAAGTATTCATTGAGAAACGTGGCGGAATAGATCAGGTTACAACTTCTGTTGGTAATTTTGGAATAGCATTCTGCAACACTCAAGGTCATTTTGTTGAGTACGCTGAAGATTTAATTTCCGCTGCTAGAGCAGGGGATGCCCATATTTCAAACATGACAGACTTTGATTGCGCTGGAATAAATATAGCTGAACGGGTTATGGTGAGGCCGGATGAAAACGACGATAACGATCTTGATCCCGATCTCGATGAAGAAATCGACGAAAGTGATGATGAAAATTTTATAGAACGCTTAGGTATTGACCCATTTGATACATTACTTTATTTTGGTTTACAACGTGAAGACGTCGAACAAATTTATTCGCTTAAACTGGATAAAGACGGCAATCTACGAAAAGGCAAGGATGGTTTTGAATTGATGAACCCAAGCAGTAACGTAACCAGTCCTATCGTAAAGTTTGCGAACAAGTATTTTCAGGACAAAAGGAAATTCTGGCGTTACAAGTACATTGCTGACGAATTACCATATTTGTTGGGCACTGTGAATCTCAGGATAATGGCTAAGCGATATCAATCTGATAATGAAAAATTTGCACAATATAAATACATTTCAGACAATCTCACGGAGTTAAGCAGAAATGCACATGTGTGTGCCAAGCGTATTGAGATAGACAGTGTTATCGAAGAGCTGAGTGTTATATATGGCGACGGCAAGGGCGGTGAAATGTTCGGAAACTACATTATGGATATGCTGCACATTTGTTTTCCTGAGCGGAACTATAATCGCGCCAACAAAAGACTCACTGAATACTTCGGTCCGAAATTTGCAATTCTACCCGTAGCCACGCAGAGACTATTTAGACATGCTGTAAATATCGCTGATGCTGGGGTAGAAGATATAGAAAATGATATAGAAAGGGAACAGGAGAACGTCAATGGATTTCTTAACGTTTCGAACAAGAAGAAGGAAGATATTGTTAGGCTTGCAATAACTTTGAAAAAAGACTATGACATGAAATCGTTGAATTCACAAATAAAGAAGATGGATATCGTTGAATATTTTGATGGGGAAAATGTTAGAGATATAGCTGGAAAGGCAGGTTTACGTCTCAAGAACTATTTTCATGGTCAGTTCATAATGAAGCATGGGACTAAGGAGCAAAAGCGACACTTTAAAGACGGAAAGCCATCAACTGACGCGATATATAAAGAAGTTTTGAAACAAGCGCAGCAGAAACGTAAAGGCAAGAAAAAACAAAAGGCAAAGGATGGGAGCGAAGAAGACGAAGCGGAGGAATCTGAGAAATGAGTGAAGAAGAAGATAATGAAATAGTTACCACTATAGGTAGTAGGTACGATGTTGAAGGTTACGCAGTTTCAAGGATGGAATATAAATATTGTACAAGAGCAATTGAGAAAGGCATCATTCCTGGCTACGCAATTGTACGACGTGAGTGTTTCAATAATGCTATGTACTGGTATGTTTATTGGAAAGAGGATGATGATAACCTAAAGAAGGATGGCCTCTATATGAAGCAGATAATAATTGAGAATCGCAAAGAGAAACTTTTTTGTAAATGGATGATTTTCGAATGGGACCCTAATCGCATGTTCATCCGTGATGACGAGTAAGGCTAGTGACTCAACTTAGTTCTCTTACTGAAGAACGTGCACATTCTCCTCACTAATAACATGTCAGCAAGAAAAACTGTTCAGCTTTCGCCGGACACATATAACGAACTAGTAAAGATGGGAGATCTCAATTCAAGCTTCGACTCCGTAATCGCAAACCTGATCAGAATTGCAAAACAGCAGCGGCAAGCCAAAAATGACAGCTGCTGAAGAAATCATACGTCCAGCGCAGTTAATCGAACTATATAAGATTGGTTTCAAGTTAGTGCCACTTGATGAGGATGGCAAGCCGTCCATTGCCTGGACCGATATTTATGAGAACGTGAACTATTGGAATCCTGAGAGATTAGTACAAGAGTCATACAGGTTCAAGAACGTTGCAACGACATTCGGCAAAACACATTTGGAAGACGACCAAGGACCTTTGTATCTTTATGCATTGGATATCGACAGCGAAGAAGTTTACAAGATTTTATTTAGGTTGCAGAACGGAGATGGTCCTGAATACGGTCTAATAGAAAGAATGCAACAATGTAGTGTAGTAATTAAGACCAGAAAAGCATATGGCTTTCATTTATACTGGTTAAGTCACAAGCAACATAAGCCAATTCTTACGACAGATTGCAAACAAGGTTTTGAATTTGAGATCAAAGCTGAAAAGAGCTGTTCAACACTTCCACCTAGCCGACATAGAGAGGATCCTGACTTTCAATATAGGAATACTGGACAGCACAAATTATTCATTTCAGACAAGCTATATGATAAACTAGTAGAAGCATTAAGAGAATGTTTAGAAACTAAAGGAAATAAACGAAAGAAGTCCTATGATAACACTGGTGCACAAACTGACCTTGACGACAAAGAAATCCAAGTAATCTCCAGCGTCATATCTCCCTATTATAAGAAACCACGCAGACACCCCTTAGCATTTGCACTATCTGGATTATTCCACAAATCCAATGTCTCAAAGGACTCTACCATAGCCCTTATGGAGACACTAGCAAAAGAGGACTCAGAACAAGACAGAAGAAAAGCTATCGCCACGGTAGAAGAAACATACCAACAAGATCCGAAGGTTGTAGCAGGAAGCAAGTATCTTTTAGAAACTCTGGAACGTGTAACTGGAGATCATGATATTGCAAAGGATATTCTAGACAAGATATTTCGAATAATTAGCAAAGGTGATGTTATCCAGCGACTAACTCGAAACATTATGAATGAATATGTTTTTGTCACTATGAAAGACAATGAAGAGGACTACTACTATAATGGAAAAGGACTTTACGTATTAGGTGGAGAATCATTAATAAATGAGCTTTGTGAGTTGATGTGTCCACAAATAAAAACGCATGAACTCAACGAGGTAATTGGTCATATTAAACGTAGGACCTATGTAGATCGCTCAAAATTCGACTCTAATATCGACGTCCTTAACTTACGAAATGGATTGTTGGATATCCAAAGTAAGGAGTTACAGCCACATACACCGGAATACTTGTCTATAGTGCAGATGCCAACAGAGTATAAACCTGATGCAGAGTGTCCAAAGATACTAGAGTTTTTCAAAGAACTCTTAAGGCCTGAGGAGGTTGACGTTATGTTCCGATTGATTGGCTACTGCCTGCACAAGAACTGTGAATATGAAAAGGCAGCTATGTTATATGGAACCGGTGCCAACGGTAAAGGAGTAGTAATAAGGTTAATCGAAGAACTTCTAGGTCAAGATAACTGCAGTCATAGAAGTTTACAACACCTTGACACCAACAGGTTTGCAGTGGCCGATGTTTGTGGTAAGCTTGTAAATACATTTGCTGACCTAAAGTCAGTCAAGTTATCAGAGACAGGTAACTTCAAGATGCTCGTAAGTGGTGACTCTATATCTGGAGAACATAAATTCGAGAATTCGTTTAAGTTCAGGAACTTTGCCAAATTAATTTTCTCTGCAAATGAAATTCCAGAGAGTGAGGACAAAAGTGACGCATTCTACAGAAGGTGGTTAATCTTTCATTTCGATAAAAAATTCGTAGGGGGTAAGGAGGACACGAAGTTATTGGAGAAGCTAACAACTCCTGATGAATTGAGTGGATTGCTAAACAAGGCTTTAACCGGACTAAAGCAACTGGTAGATGATGGTGGATTCCATGACAAAGATATCGAAGATATTCGTAGAGACTATGAAGAGCATACTAATGATGTGAACACATTCCTATACAGGGAATGTTTAGTCGACATTGCAAATCGTGAGTACTCTGCACTTGCAACTGATGTATATGCCGCATATGTGACATTCTGTGTGAAAAGAGGTAGCAGGCCCAAGGAGATGAGTGTTTTTGGCAAGAAACTTGCAGATCAGGGGATATACAATATGAGACATCAGGACCATGGAGATAGAGACAGGTACTATGATGGCATACGTTTACTTACCGACATGAGGGGGCTGAATCAAACAACAATTGCGTAATGAGAAGGTTATAGAAGAAAAAGTGGCTGGGCTACCATAGCATTTTCATATTTTTATTAATACTGGACATACTAGTACCAAGATAATTTTTCAATTGGTTATGTATTGTTATGTATTATAGGTATCTAGTGTAAGCAATAATAGAGAAATGCCCAGCCACCCCAGCCATTTCTTGGGGTGTGGCATTAAAATCCAGTTGCTGCTATATGCCTATTCGCTAGGACTGATTGTCATTTAGTTCTACGTGACACTGCAACAAACTGCAATAAAATAGCTTATTGTAATGGACTCTAGTAGCGGAAGTGATGCAGAAAAGTACTTTGACGTGGGTAAGAGGTCTGCACGCCTAATACGTTAAGTATCATAATTTAGGCCAACTACCTATACGTCTAAGATATCTTCTTACTACGTTTATCAAATTCGCTTCTGTCTCATAGTTATGATTCGCACATACATCCTTCTTCAAATTTCTGTTTACCCTTGTCTCTACTGGGTTTAGATTTGGGGAACGCTTTGGCAGAAATATTACAGTCAACCAGTCTAATTGGTTTTCTATGAATTGTTTAGTCTTTCTGCTTACATGAAATGATGCATTATCTGTTACTAGGATGAATCGTT
>Ga0207416_1004669_pt1 | contig 11626 bp, 7 predicted proteins | sample PaiPotPPM11metaG_FD_184107 | JGI IMG/M metagenome (GOLD analysis project Ga0207416, IMG submission 184107) | Iron sulfur acid spring bacterial and archeal communities from Banff, Canada, to study Microbial Dark Matter (Phase II) - Paint Pots PPM... ...
GTGTTAAGCCAAATCCCCGGCGGGGCGCTCGCCGATGCCGTCAAATGGAAGCGCGGTCTGGTCGCGCTCGGCATCGTCATGGTTGGAACGGCCGCGCTGATCCTTGCGCTCAAGCCGGATCTTCCCTGGGTCTTCCTCGCCGAAGTCCTGCAAGGTTCGACCGGCGGCGTCATCACGCCAGCCATTGCCGCCATCAGTCTCGGTCTGGTCGGCCGCAAGGCGATGTCGCTGCGAACCGGGCGAAACTATCGCTTTTCCGCAGGCGGCAACGCGCTCACCGCCGGCCTGATGGGCGTCGCCGGCACCTATCTGTCGGATCGCGCCATCTTCTTCTCGGCCGCGGCGCTGTGCATTCCGGCCTTGATCGCGCTCAGCACCATCCGCGGTGAGGAGATCGATTACGCCAAGGCGCGCAATGCCGTCGCTGGCAAGGAGACGGTGAACTTCGCGCGCGCGCTCGATCTGGCGAAGAACCGCCGGCTCGTCCTCTTCGCCGGCTCGCTGATGCTCTTCCAGCTTGCGAACGCCTCGTTGCTGCCGTTGGTGGGCGAGAACCTGGCGAAATCGGACTCGAACGGAACACCACTGTGGATGTCCGGCCTGATTGTTGCGCCCCAGATCGTAGTCGCGCTCCTCGCTCCTTGGGTCGGCTTCCACTCGGAGAAGCGGGGACGCCGGCCGCTCTTGCTGATCGGCTTCGCGATGGTGCCGATCCGCGCCGGTATCCTCGCGATCACAGCGTTCTATCCGTTCCTCCTGGCGGCGCAGATCCTCGATGGAATCAGCGGTGCCACCATTGGCGTGCTGACGGTCATCGTCCTTACCGACCTGACCGCGGGCACCGGCCGGTTCAACCTCGCCATCGGGGCCGTCGGGGCGCTCAACGGCGTTGCCGCGGCCATCAGCACCAGCACCACCGGATTCCTTTTTCAGCACTTTGGCGCCCGCATCGGCTTTCTGCCGCTCGCCGTCGTTGGCGCTGCCGCCACCGGACTGGTTTGGGTGTTCCTGTCGGAGACGAAGCCCGAGAAGTACGAGGATTGAGGGTTTCGCGCGCCGACCGCAACCGGAGCGGCGGTGTGTTTCTTGATCTGCGGTCAGTTGCGCGATTCAATGGCGGCGATTTCTCGTCATCAGGCAAATCGAAACGTGTCGGCTCCAGATCCGAAGGTGGTGCTCGCCGGGCTGTTGCGTCTCGCCGCCTTCGACGAGGCGATGCTCAGCGACATTGCGCTCACCGGCGCCGAGCCGGCGCTCCCCTCTTCGTTTGCCGTCGGCACCGCGGCGCAGGCGGCGATTGCGGCTGCGGCGCTCGCCGCTGCGCGGCTGTGGCGGCAGCGTGCGGGGCGGCGGCAGCGCGTCAGCGTCGACATGCGCGACGCCGCGATCGAATTTCGCAGCGAGCGGTATCTGCGCGTCGACGGGAAATATCCGGCTGACGATCCCGACCGGCTGAGCGGCCTCTATCGCTGCGGCGACGGCCGTTGGGTGCGGCTGCATACCAGCTTGCCGCATCATTACCGCGGCATGCTGGCGCTGCTGCGCAGCGCCGACGATCGCGTGGCCGTACAGCGCGCACTCGACCAATGGGAAGGGGAGGCGCTCGAAGCCGCGGCCGCCGACGCCAGGCTCGTCGCTGCCGCGTGCCGATCGTTCGCCGAGTGGGATCGGCATCCGCAGGGCCGCGCGATTGCCGCGCTTCCGCTGTTGAGCATCGAGCAGATCGGCGATGCGCCGCCCGAAGCGTGGTCCGCGGCAGAGCGACCGCTGGCTGGAATCAGAGTCCTGGACCTGACCCGCATCATTGCCGGTCCGGTGTGCGGCCGCACGCTCGCGGTGCATGGCGCCGACGTGCTGCTGGTCAGCGCATCGCACCTGCCGTCATTGCGGCCGCTCGTCATCGATACTGGCCGCGGAAAATTGTCGGCCTTTGTCGATCTGCGCGAGGCGAGGGGGCGCGAGGCGCTCGCGGCACTGGTCCGGGACGCCCACATTTTCGTGCAGGGCTACCGGCCGGGCGCCGTCGCTGCGCTGGGCTTCGGCCCTGAGGAGGTCGCGAAGATCCGGCCCGGCATCGTCTATGTGTCGCTGTGCGCCTACGGCCACCACGGACCCTGGGCAGCGCGTCGCGGCTTCGACTCGCTGGTGCAGACGGCAAGCGGCTTCAACGCTGCGGAAGCGGAGGCCTTCGGCGCGAGCGAGCCGAAGCCGCTGCCAGGGCAGGCGCTCGACCACGCCACCGGCTATCTGATGGCGTTCGCGGCCATGGCAGCTCTTATGCGCCGCGCCGAACAAGGCGGCTCGTGGCATGTGCGCGTCTCGCTGGCGCAGACCGCTCATTGGCTGCGCCGGCTCGGGCGCATCGACGGCACGGCTTGCTCCGATCCGAAGTTTGACGACGTGCGCGACCGCCTGGAGGAGACGCCGTCCGGATTCGGCCGCCTCACGGCGGTGCGTCACGCTGCCGTCATGGACGAAACACCGCCGCACTGGGCGCGGCCAAGCGTTCCGCTCGGCACTCATCCGGCCGCGTGGCCGAACTGAGATCCTATCGGGAGCAGCGTTCGGCGAGAACCTCGGCGACCCGTCGCGCAAACGTGTGCGCATCGCCGGGCCAGCGCGCCGAAACATAGTTGCCGTCGCGCACGACGAAGGCGGCGCGGTCGTCGTCCCACGTGTCGCGCACCATGCCGCCGGTCTTGCGACGGAAGTCGGGAGCATCGGCAGGCACATCAAGGAAATCCTCGGGGCGAGCCAGCGCGCGCGTCACTTCCTGCTGCACCGACATGTAGCCCGCGGGTTTCCCTGGCCCGTCATCGTAGGTGCGGTAATAGTTCGGATCCCAGAAGCGAAAAATACGCCCGGCCGTCCATCCCTTGCGCTCGAGCGCCCAGGTGAGCGCGGTGGTCCGCCGGCCGAACAGGACCGAATGCCGGCCATCAGCGATGCGGCTTCGCGCGGCGAGCAGGACGCCGTGGCAGATGGCCGCGACCGGCAGGCCGGCCGCAAAAAATTCGCTGACGAGTTTCTGCAGGATTTCGCTCTCGAGATATTCGCGCATGCCCCGCGCGCGATGCCCGCCGGGCAGCAGCAGGCCGTCGAAATCTTCGCGACGCACTTGCCGCCAGGCGAGCGGCGCCTTGAACGCCGCATCCTGCTCCATCATCGCCGCGTACGCCGCGCGTGCCGGCGCGTTCGCCCGCATCAGGCGGCCGACGGCGGTGAAGGGCCTCAGGCCCGGTATGAAGCCCCAGAGGTCCAAGCCTTCGCCGGTCAGCATCAGGTCATCCGCCCGCCCCATCCGCCCGTCAGGCGTCGCGAATGCCACGGAATGGCCGAGCCGTTGCAACACGCTCCAACTGACCGCGACCTCCGTCGGATCGAAATCCCTGCTCGGGATGGGAATGAGAACGTTGGCCACCGTTGAGACCTCGCTGCGCGTGCGGTTCGTCGCGGCCTTGCAGGCGCCTTGCTGCTGCGCCACATGAGGGGCGGCGAGGCCGACGATTCCATGCGTTCCAGGACAATGTCAAAGAGGATTGCCGCGAGGCGACCCGCGGGCCGCGGCCCGGCGAGCGCACGGCCCGCGCTTGGCGCGCTGCCGGAGTGGAATCTCGCCGACCTCTATTCTGGCCTCGACGATCCGGCGGTAAGGCGCGATCTTGATCGCGCCGATGCCGAGTGCGTCGCCTTCGAGCAAGCCTACAAAGGCAAGCTCGCCGATCTGGCGCGCTCGGCGACGGCGGGCGCGTCGCTCGCCGAAGCGGTGCGCCGCTATGAGGCGATCGACGATCTCATGGGCCGGCTCGCGTCCTATTCCGGACTCGTCCACGCCGGTAACACCGTCGATCCCGCGATCACCAAATTCTACGGCGACGTACAGGAGCGGCTGACTGCCGCCTCGACGCACCTTCTGTTCTTCACGCTCGAACTCAACCGCGTCGACGACGCCTTGATCGAGGCGGCGGCGGCCGATCCCGCGCTCGGCCACTATCGGCCGTGGCTCGAAGACGTGCGCCGGTACCGGCCGTACCAGCTGGAAGACCGGGTCGAGCAGCTGTTTCACGAAAAATCCGTGACCGCGCATTCCGCCTGGAACCGGCTGTTCGACGCGACCATCGCCAATCTGCGCTTCAAGGTTCTGGGAAAGTCGCTGGCCATCGAGCCTACGCTGAACCTGCTGCAGGACCGCTCGGCGGCGAAACGCAAGGCCGCCGCGCAGGCCCTGGCTGCGACTTTCAAGAACAATGTGCAGCAGTTCGCGCTGATCACCAATACGCTTGCCAAGGACAAGGAAATCTCCGACCGCTGGCGCGGCTTCGCCGACATTGCCGACGACCGCCACTTGTCGAACCGCGTCGAGCGGGAAGTGGTGGATGCGCTGGTCGCCGCCGTGCGCGCCGCCTATCCGCGGCTCTCGCACCGCTACTACGCGCTCAAGGCGCGATGGTTCGGCAAGAAGAGCCTGCCGCACTGGGACCGTAACGCCCCGCTCCCTCAGGTGCCGACACGCACGATCGGCTGGGACGAGGCCAAGGAGACGGTAATCACCGCCTACGGCGCCTTTTCGCCGAAGATGGCGGCGATCGCCGAGCGTTTCTTCACCGACCGCTGGATCGATGCGCCGGTGCGTCCGGGCAAGACGCCGGGCGCCTTCGCGCACCCGACCGTGCCGTCGGCGCACCCTTACGTGCTCATCAACTATCAGGGCAAGCCGCGCGACGTGATGACGCTCGCGCACGAACTCGGGCACGGCGTGCATCAGGTGCTCGCCGCGCCCAACGGCGCGCTCATGGCGCCGACCCCGCTCACCCTCGCCGAGACCGCGAGCGTGTTCGGCGAGATGCTGACTTTCAGGAAGCTCCTGGCCGCGACGACCGACCGCAAGCAACGCAAGGCGATGCTCGCGGCCAAGGTCGAGGACATGATCAACACCGTGGTGCGGCAGATCGCGTTCTACACGTTCGAGCGCGCCCTCCACACCGAGCGCAAGAGCGGCGAACTGACCGCCGATCGTCTCGGCGAGCTGTGGCTGCAGGTGCAGCGCGAAAGCCTCGGCCCGGCGATCGAGCTAAAACCTGGCTACGAGACGTTCTGGGCCTACATCCCGCATTTCGTGCACTCGCCGTTCTACGTCTACGCCTATGCGTTCGGCGACTGCCTGGTGAATTCGCTATACGCGGTCTACGAGCGCGCCGATCAAGGCTTTGCCGAACGCTATCTCGCGATGCTCGCGGCCGGCGGCACCAAACACTATTCCGAGTTGCTCGCCCCGTTCGGCCTCGACGCGCGCGATCCCGCTTTCTGGCAGGGCGGCATCGGCATCATCGAGCGACTGATCGGGGAATTGGAGGCTTTGCAGGGATAGCGCTGCGCAGGTCGTACCCGCAATCTGTAATTGCAGCGGCGCTGCCGGGTCTGTAGACTCCTCGCTCGGCTGAGGAGGTTGCCGTGGCTTCCGATACCGCAGTCGCGTCCGGGGACGAGCGATCGTCGCAATTCGGCGCACTATTCAAATTTCAACAAGTTTTCCACGAAGAGATCGCGCAGATCAATCAAAGACGCGCTCTGCGAGAGGATCCGCTCGGCGCGATCAGGCTCGAACACGAAGCAAAGGACGCTTCCGGCGAATGGGTTTGGCGGCCGGCGCAAGATGCGAACGTGGTCGGTCTCGCGCTGTCGGGCGGCGGTATCCGCTCGGCGGCATTCTGCCTCGGCGTGCTGCAGGCACTTGACACGACCAAGGTGCTCGGTCGCGTCGACTACATGTCGACCGTCTCGGGCGGCGGCTATATTGGTTGCTCGTTGACGGCCGCGCAGGAATGGAGCGGTCAGAACCGCGCGCCGGGGTTTCCATTTGCCAGCCGCCTGGAGGAAGACGAACCGCCGGCACTGCAGCACATCCGCGACCACTCGAACTATCTTTTTCCCCATGGCGCGATCGATTTTCTGCACAACGCCTCGATCTATGCGAGAGGGCTGATTGCGAACGCAATCATAGTGGCGCCGTTTATTCTGGTCGGATCGGTGCTGACGTTGCTGTGGTACGCGCTGCGCGCACACGTTTGGCAGATCATTCTTTCATTGCTCAATCCCTACCGCCTGAAGCATTTCTTTTTCACTATTGATCTGGGCTTGCTTCTCATCCTCGTCGGAATTGTCTGGGCCATCGTTCAATCGACGCGGCGGCGCCGGCTGCAGACGGAAATTCCGGGCGCGTGGACCCTGTTGGTCGGCATTGTCGTTATCGCATTCCTGGTTGCAGCGTTTTGCGACCTGCAGCCGTTCGTGCTCGATGCGATGGTCCGCGCCGGGTCCGGCGACACCTCAGCGGTCGTGGCAAATTGGGTCAACGCCGTTTCGGCGGTACTCGCGCCGGTCGGTGCGGTCATTGCTTTCCTCGCCAGCAAGCTCGGCGAATACGTCAAGAGCGCGTTCGAATCGCCGAAGTGGAGCGCCTACATCAAAGGTCTCTTCGCCAAGGCGGCCATCTATGTCGGCGGACTCATTGTTCCGCTGCTGATCTGGGTGGTCTATCTCGACATCACCTATTGGGGCCTTTGCATCAATGTGCGTGGGCTCTCTTGTGTGCCTCCGGCGTGGCTCGACACCGCCTCCCACCGCGCCTTCGATTGGTCGGGGCAGCCGGCGACCGCCCCGTACCTGGCTGCGGCGATTTTCTTCCTCATCCTCACGCTGCTCATGCAGCCGAACGCAAATTCTCTGCACCCGCTCTACCGCGATCGTCTCGCAAAGGCGTTCCTGCTTAACCCGAAACGCCGGCCCGGAAGGAGCGACGCAGACCTCGAGGAATATCGACCGCGGCTCAGCCAAATTACGAGCCTCTACGGTCCCTATCATTTGATCAACACGGCGCTCAACGTGCAAGCCTCGAAAACCGCGAACCGGCGCGGACGCAACGCTGATTTCTTCATATTCAGCCCGAAGTTCGTTGGCAGCAAATCCACCGATTATGTTGCTACGGAAGATATCGAAGACGTCGCCATCGGACTTGATCTCGCGACCGCGATGGCCGCTTCCGGGGCGGCGGTGTCCTCGAATATGGGCGCGCAGAGCATCAAGCCGCTGACGGCCACGTTGGCGCTGCTCAATATCCGGCTCGGCTATTGGCTGCGAAACCCTCTGCGGGTGACCAAGGCGGGTGCTGGCCGCGCCGCCGCCGGCGGACGCCATTTCGTGGCCGATTTCTTTCGCGTCCGCAATGTCTTCGCCAACTATTATTTTCTCGGCGAGGTCTTCGGGCGACTCAGCGAGCGGCGCAAGTCGGTCTATCTCACTGACGGCGGTCATATCGAAAATCTCGGCATCTACGAACTGCTCCGGCGGCGCTGCCGCGTCATCATCGCCGTCGACGCCGAAGCCGACGCGCAGATGGCGTTCGGCTCGTTCAACGCGCTGGAGCGCTATGCATTGATCGACCTCGGCGTCAGGATCGACCTTCCCTGGCAGCAGATCGCCGACGAAAGCCTCACCACCGGCGAGGCGATCGACAGCAAAAGCGATGCGCCCAAGGACAACGGCCCGCATTGCGCGATCGGTGAGATTAGCTATCCGGGTGGCCGCAAGGGCATTCTCATCTACGTCAAGGCCTCTCTCACCGGCGACGAGAACGACTACGTTTTCGACTACAAGAAGCGCTACGACGCCTTCCCGCACGAGACCACGCTCGACCAGTGGTTCAGCGAGGAGCAGTTCGAAGCCTATCGCGCACTCGGCTTTCACGCCGCTTACCGGTTGTTCGATCGCAGCGACAGGTTCGCCCATCGCGACCCCCAGCAGAATCCGGATGTGGAGCCGCACATCGGGCTGCTGGACCAGCTCTTCCCGCGCGTAGAGACCGGCGGGCCGCCCGGGCAGAAGCAGACCTTCGCCGAATCGGCTGCCGGGAGATGAGGGTCCTCATCCCGGCGCATCAGGAACTGCTGGATAAGGGGTCGGCCTTACGTTATACAATTTGTATAACATGCAAGGTAAATCCATGCCCGAACGGGCGCGCACCACGAGCGCCGAAGGCTATGTCCTTCAAATCAGGAAGATCGGCAATTCGACAGGTGTCATCCTGCCGAAGGAGCTTCTGGCGCGTCTCAAGCTCGCTGAAGGGGACCGACTTTATGTGGTCGAACAGACCGAGCGCGGCATGAAATTGAGCCCCTACGATCCAAAGCACGCCAAGGCCATGGAACTCGCCCGGCGGTCCTTTCGCAGATACGCCGACACCTACAAGGCGTTGGCGAAATGAAAGAGCCGGAATGGCTCGACGTCGCCATCGTCCTCGATTTCCACTCCGAGCAACTTTCGCTCTTCGGCGGCGCTGACGGCGTTCGCGATCTTGGGCTTCTGGAATCGGCGCTGGCAAGGCCGATCAACAAATTCGCCTATGGCGAAACTGACCTTGCTCCGCTCGCTGCGGCGTACGGATTCGGCATCGCGCGCAATCATGCATTTGTCGATGGGAATAAACGGACGGCTCTGGCGTCGATGATCGTATTCCTCGGACTTAACGGCACGGACCTTGATGCTCCGCAGGACGCTGCCACAGCCGTCGTGTTGACCCTTGCCGCTGGAGAGATCTCAGAGGAGGCTTTGGCAAGTTGGATTGCCGATCACATTGTGCCGCTCGAAGCGCCTGGGATTGTGCCATGATGTCTCTGTCCTTGCCGCAACGATAGGGTCATGCCCGCGGACCACGAAAAGAACCGCTTCTCCGCCCGCGCCGCGCGCTACGCGCGGGTTGGCGCGGGTGTGGGCGGCGTGGCGGCGCGCTTTGCCGGCGCCCGGCTTCTCGGCTCCGGTCCGAACCGCGCGGGGGAGGCGTCGGCGCTCGCCGCCGCGCTCGGCAGTCTCAAAGGGCCGCTGATGAAGGTCGCCCAGCTCATGGCGACCATCCCGGATCTGCTGCCGCCGGAATACGCCGCCGAACTGCAGAAGCTGCAGAGCGAAGCTCCGCCCATGGGCTGGGCCTTCGTCAAGCGCCGCATGAACGCGGAACTCGGCGCCGATTGGGAAAAGAAATTCCAAAACTTCGAGCACCGCCCCGCCGCAGCCGCTTCGCTGGGCCAGGTGCATCGCGCCCGCGCCCTGAGCGGGGAGGCGCTCGCCTGCAAGCTTCAATATCCGGACATGCAGTCGGCGGTCGAGGCCGACCTGCAGCAGCTCGAATGGCTCCTTGCCATCCGCCGCCGCCTCGACACGGCGATCGACACCACCGAGATCGGCAAGGAGATCGGCGCGCGCGTGCGCGAAGAGCTCGACTACCGGCGTGAGGCGAAGCATGTCGCGCTCTACCGCGCGATGCTCGACGGTATCGACAACGTGCGCGTGCCGCGCGCCTGGCCAGAGCTGTCGAGCGGGCGGCTGCTCACGCTCGACTGGCTCGAGGGCAGCCGCATGCTCGCGCACAAGGACGATCGGCTCGCCGCGCGCAACGCGCTCGCGACCGCCATGTTCACCGCCTGGTGGTTTCCCTTCAGCCGCTTCGGGGTGATCCACGGCGATCCGCACCTCGGCAACTACACGGTGTTCGAGCAGGGCGGCGAGCCGGCGGGGATCAACCTGCTTGACTATGGCTGCGTCCGGATCTTTCCGCCGAAGTTCGTGCGCGGCGTCGTCGATCTCTATCACGGCCTCCTCAACGGCGACGACGAGCTCATCGTGCGCGCCTACGAGACCTGGGGCTTCCGCCGGCTCTCGCGCGATCTCATCGACACGCTCAACATCTGGGCGCGGTTCATCTACGCGCCGCTGCTCGATGACCGGGTGCGCACCATCGCCGACGGGGTCGCGCCCGCGGAATACGGGCGCCGGGAGGCCTTCCGGGTGCACCGCGCGCTGAAGGAGAAGGGGCCGGTCACGGTGCCCCGCGAGTTCGTGTTCATGGACCGCGCCGCAATCGGGCTCGGCGCCGTGTTCTTGCATCTGCGCGCCGAACTTAATTTCTATCGCCTGTTCAACGAGGCGATCGAGCATTTTTCGCTGGAGCGCGTCGCCAAGAGGCAAGCGGCGGCGCTCGCGGCGGCGGGGCTGTAGGTCGTGCGGGTGCCAGGCGAAATGAGCTGAAACTCTAACGGCGGCGAATCGTTGACAGGCGGTCGAATATTCTGCGCTCGTTGCCGCGGCGGGAGGAATTGACGCCGCGTGCGAAAGATGAACCAGGTCCGCTGCGCGAGTGAGCGGAATATGAATTGATCATTCCTGTTGCATGTGACGGAAGACGCCATGGCGAAGATTTGGAAGCGTAAATCAATTGCGGCGCTCGAGGCCGAAGCCGCCGAGCCGGAGGTGCAGGCGCTGACCACCCACGACGGCGTGCCGCTCAAGCGCAGCCTCTCCGCCGTCAACCTCGTCTCGCTCGGCATCGGCGCGATCATCGGCGCCGGCATCTTCGTGCTCACCGGACATGCCGCCGCCGTGAATGCCGGTCCGGCGATCACCTTGTCGTTTGTGCTGGGCGCCTTTGCCTGCGCTTTCGCCGGCCTGTGCTACGCGGAAATGGCTTCCACCGTGCCGATCGCCGGTAGCGCCTACACCTATGCCTATGCCACGTTGGGCGAGTTCATCGCCTGGATCATTGGCTGGGATCTGATCCTCGAATACGCGCTCGGCGCCACCACGGTGGCGATCGGCTGGTCCGGCTATGTGGTGAGCTTCCTCAAGGGTTTCGGCATCGTGATGCCGCCGGCCTTCGCCATCGCCCCGATCGCCTACGATGCCGGCGACCGCGTCTGGCACGCTACCGGCGCGATCATCAACTTGCCGGCGATGGTGGTGGTCGTCGGCATCTCCGCGCTGCTCGTCGTCGGTGTGCGTGAATCGGCGCGGGTCAACAATTTCATTGTCGCGATCAAGCTGGTGATCGTCGTGTTGTTCATTGCGGTGGTCGGGTCTCACGTCAGCACCGAAAATTGGGTGACGGCGGGCAATCCTGCCGGCAGCTTCATCCCGCCGAATATCGGGCCCGGACAATTCGGCATCGGCGGCGTGGTGCGCGGCGCCGCCGTCGTGTTCTTCGCCTATATCGGCTTCGATGCGGTTTCGACAGCGGCGCAAGAAGCGAAGAACCCGAAGCGCGACATGCCGATTGGGATTCTCGGTTCGCTCGTGATCTGCACCGTGCTCTACGTGGCCGTCGGCTTCGTGCTCACCGGGATCGTGGCCTATGACAAGCTCAACGTGTCGGATCCGATTGCGGTGGGCATCGATGCGGTCGGGCTCAGCTTTCTGTCGCCGATCATCAAATTCGGCATTGTGCTCGGCCTGACCTCTGTCATCCTGGTCATGCTGCTCGGGCAGTCGCGTGTCTTCTATTCGATGGCGCGCGACGGTCTGCTGCCGCCGGTCGCCGCCCGGGTGCACCCGCGATTTCGCACGCCGTACGTGACCACGATCGTGACCGGCACCGTGGTGATGATCCTCGCCGCTCTCCTGCCGATCGGCCTCGTCGGCGAACTGGTCAGCATCGGCACCCTGTTTGCCTTCGCCATCGTCTGCCTCGGCGTGCTCATCCTGCGCATCAGGGAGCCCGGCCTGCCGCGCGCGTTTCGGACGCCGGCGGTCTACGTCGTCGCCCCCTTGGGCGCGGCGTCCTCGCTGTTCCTGATGTTCGGCC
>Ga0207416_1004670_pt1 | contig 11624 bp, 8 predicted proteins | sample PaiPotPPM11metaG_FD_184107 | JGI IMG/M metagenome (GOLD analysis project Ga0207416, IMG submission 184107) | Iron sulfur acid spring bacterial and archeal communities from Banff, Canada, to study Microbial Dark Matter (Phase II) - Paint Pots PPM... ...
CTCCCAACTCCGGCAAGTCCACGCTTTTCAATCGCCTCACCGGCCTGCGCCAGAAAGTGGCCAACTATCCGGGCGTCACCGTCGATTACCATTCCGGCCGCATGAAACCCATCGGCCGCGGCGACCTCACCCTCATCGACCTGCCCGGCATCTACTCGCTCTCCACCTACTCCGAGGACGCCCGCGTCGCCGTCGACGTCCTCACCGGCAAAATGCCCGGCGTGCCCAAGCCCGACTGTGTCCTGCTCGTCCTCGACGCGACCCATATGAATCGCCAGCTGATGCTGGCCGCGCCCGTCTTCTCCATCGGCCTGCCCACCATGGTGCTGCTCAACATGGCCGATCAGATGGAAGAGCGCGGCGGCAAGCTCGACACGCTCGCCCTGGCCCGCGAACTCGGCCACCCCGTCGCGCTCATCAGCGCCTCCAATGGCACCGGCATCGACGTCATCCCCGACTTCCTCATGCGTGCCGACCAGGTACTCGAGAAGGCGCCGCGCCCGGTACAGCTCCCGGTCCTGCAGTCGGCAGCCTCCTGCCGCAACTGGGCCACCCAGGTCACCGCCCGCACCGGCTATCAGTCGCCCGCCACCTCGCGCTGGACCCAGCGCCTCGATTCCGTTCTGCTTCACCGCATCTTCGGCCCGCTGGTCTTCCTCGCCGTCGTCTTCGCGGTCTTCCAGGTCGTCTTCACCATCGGTCAGCCGTTGTCCGACGGCCTGGGCACCCTGCTCACCTCGCTCGGCGCCAAAGCCGCGCTGCTGCTCCCCGACAACTGGCTCCGCCTGCTGCTCCGCGACGGCCTCTGGAACGGGGTGCAATCTGTCCTCGTCTTCCTGCCCCAGATCCTGCTGCTGTTCCTCTTCATCGGCGTGCTCGAAGACTCTGGCTACCTCGCCCGCGCCGCCCTCATCGCCGACCGCGTCATGCGCTCCATCGGGCTCAACGGCAAGGCCTTCATCCCATTGCTCTCCGCCTACGCCTGCGCCGTTCCCGCCATCATGGCCACCCGCACCATCGAGAACAAGCGCGAGCGCCTCGCCACCATCCTCATCGCGCCCTTCATGACGTGCTCCGCACGTCTGCCCGTCTACACGCTGATCATCGCGGCCTTCATCCCCAACCGGCTCTTCCTCGGCGGCGTCATCGGCCTGCGCGCGATGGTCATGATAGGCCTCTACGCCATCGGCTTCCTCGCCGCACTGCTCACCGCCAAGCTGCTCAACTCCACCGTGATGAAAGCCTCGCCCGCACCCTTCATCCTCGAACTGCCGATGTACCGCTGGCCCACCCTGCGCGGCCTCTCGCTGCGCCTCTACGATCGCGGCAAACTCTTCCTACGCAAAGCCGGCACCGTCATCCTCGGCGTCACCTTCCTGGTCTGGGTGCTCAGCGTCCTCCCCATTCACGGCGCGCAATTCTCCTCGCTCGCCGACTCCGTCATCGGCCACATCGGCCGCGCGATCGAGCCTGTCCTGCGCCCCCTCGGCTTCAACTGGAAGATCGGCATCGGCCTTGTCAGTTCCATCGTCGCCCGCGAGGTCATCGTCGGCACCTTGGGCACGCTCTACGGTGTCGACCCCGCCACGCACTCCCTCGGACTGCAGGCCGCCCTCCGCCACGACATGACCCTCGGCGGAGCCATCGCCCTGGTCGTCTTCTTCGCCTTCGCCATGCAGTGCACGTCCACGCTCGCCGTCGTCCGCCGCGAAACCAACAGCTGGAAGTTCCCCGTGCTGCAATTCACTTACATGACCGTCGTCGCCTACACCGCCGCCCTCCTCACCAACCAGATCATCACGCGTCTCTTCTAACGCGAGGCAACCGCTACACCGGACGCCTTTGGCGACGCACGAACCCTCCTTCCACCGCCTCACACCTGTGCCCCCGGTCACATCTTCCCCACTTGCGCGGCCTTAGCATTCCTGCCGTGAGGTGCCAGCCATGGCCCATACCCACTCAAAAGTCATCATCATCGGCGGCGGAATCGCCGGACTATGCGCCGCAGTCTACGCCCAGCGTTGCGGCTACCAGGCAGACGTCTACGAAATGCATGACACCCCCGGTGGCCTTGCCACCAGCTGGCGCCGCGGCGGATACACCTTCGAAACCTGCCTCCACTGGCTGCTCGGCTCCAGTCCCGACTCCACCATGCACGCGCAATGGGCCGAGGTCTTCGACATCGACAAGCTTACATTCCTCAATCCTGAGGAATACCTCCGATTCGAGAACGAGCGCGGGGACTGCCTCAAAATCTACTCCAACATCGACCTGCTCGAAGCCGAGATGTTGCAACGCGCCCCCGACGACGCCAAAGAAATCCATGCCTTCACGTCTGCCATTCGCCGCCTCTCCAACTTCCGCTTGCCCGACCCGGCGGCCGGCCTCGCGGGCAACTGGCGAACCTACCTGCACGACCTTCCCTACCTGCCCCTGCTACATCAACTCTCCCACATCCGCAGCAGCGAGTACGGCAAGCGTTTCACCAACCAGCTGCTACGCGGGTTCTTCGGCGAAGGAGAGACGGCACAGCTCTCCGCCATCGCCCTTTTCTTCTCCCTCGCCTGGATGAGCCGGCACAATGCCGGCTACCCCATCGGCGGATCCCAGGCGATCATCCGGCTCATTGCGGAACGGCTCACCAGCCTCGGCGGCCACCTCCACCTCGGTGCCAAAGTCGAGCGCATCCTCGTCGAACACGACACCGCCGTCGGCATCGAGTTAGCCAACGGCGAAAAGATCGCGGCCGACTGGGTCATCTCCGCAGCCGACGGTTACGCCACCCACCACACTCTGCTGCATGGCCGGTATACCGACGCTGCCGCCGAACTGGCCTTTCACCGGCTCGAAACCTTCCCCTCGTATCTCCAGGTGTCGCTCGGCGTGGCGCTGGACCTGTCGCAGCATCCCGGCTTCTTCACCCGCCTGCTCGATGTCCCACTCCAGGTCGACCCCGCCACCGAACTCAGGCAGGTCTCCTTCCGCATCTTCCACTTTGATCCAACCTTCGCGCCCGCCGGCAAAACCGCTGTCACCTGCTTCCTTCCAACCCGCAACTTCCAGTACTGGACAAGTCTGCGAGAGAAAGACACCATCGCCTACGCCGCCGCGAAACACGGTGTCGCGGAGCAGGTCCTCGCCATCCTTGAGCGAAAAATCCCCTACGTCCGCAGCGCGATCGAGGTAGTCGACGTCTCCACCCCCGCCACCGTCATCCGCTATACCGGCAACTGGAAAGGAAGCATGGAAGGCTGGATGCTCACGCCCGCTACCAGCTTCCGCCAGTTTCGCAACACGCTCCCCGGCATCGACCGGTTCCGCATGGCTGGCCAGTGGATCATGCCTGGCGGAGGTCTGCCGTCCGGCCTGTTGACCGCACGCAGCGCCATCCAGACCATCTGCCTCCAGGATCACGTGCCCTTCAATCGTCCGCAACAACCGTTCCGCGGGGTTCCGCCCACCGCTGCCGCCCGCCCCACCTCAGCCGCTGCCCATTGACGTGGCCCGAGACGAACGCGACACCCGCATGCCATCGAACATCGCCTGCGTCGCCCTGCGCGTAAATTCGAGCGTCGCTTTCCTGCCCAGCGGCAGATTCCCGCTGATCGCCAGCTTCGCAATCCCATGCACCAGCGACCACGCCGTCCACGCCAGCGGCAGCGGATCCCCCGCCGCCAGATCGCCCGACGCCTGCGCCGCCTGTATGCACCCCAGCAGCACCTGAAACGCATTCTCCCCCACCACCTCGCAGTCGTTCCGCACAGGCGCTGGCAGGTCGAACATCACCAGAAGATGCTGCGGCCAGCGCAACGCAAAGTCGACATACCCGCACCCGCATAGCTGCAGCCGCTCCAGCGGCGACCCGCCCGGCTTCATCGCCTTCTCCATCACCGCCGTCATGCGGTCGAACCCCTCAGCGGCCACCGCCACCAGCAACTCATCCTTGCTGGCAAAGTGGCGATAGGGCGCGTTATGCGAGACCCCCGCCCGCCGCGCCACCTCCCGCAGCGTAAACGCCCGCGGCCCCACTTCGCCGATGAGGGCAACCGCTGCGTCCAGTAAAGTCTTACGAAGATTGGCGTGATGGTATGGCTGCGCTTCGGTCATGTCTTTTTTTATCACGGTATGTTGACAAGCGCAACATGCAGAGCTACTGTGATGTTGTCGGTGTCAACATCGACTGGCACGCATTCCACTTGAAGGAACAGCCTATGCCCAACGCAACCCCCTACAAGCAAGCCACCCTCGAAGAACACTGGGACGCCATCGTCATCGGCTCCGGCATCGGCGGCCTCGCCACAGCAGTCCTGCTCGCCAACCGCGGCCAGCGCGTCCTCGTCCTCGAGCGCCACTACGAAGCCGGTGGCTTCACCCACACCTTCCGCCGCCCCGGATACGACTGGGATGTAGGTCTGCACTACATCGGCCAGATGCAGCAGAATTCCCAAATTCGCCGCGCCTTTGACCACATCACCGCAGGCCAGGTCCAATGGCAGCCCATGCCCGACGTTTACGACCGCCTAGTCATCCAGGGTCAGATTTTCAACCTCACCGCCGGCCTCGAGCACTTCCGCGAAGACCTCAAGCAAATCTTCCCCAGCGAAACCGTCGCCATCGACAAGTACATCGCCGCCGTCCAGGCCTCAAACCGAGCCAGCAATCTTTACTACGCAGAGAAGGCCGTCCCCGGTCCCATCGCGTCGCTCGCCGGCGGCCTGATGCGCGCACCCTGCCTCCGCTGGGCTCGCCGCACCACGCTCGACGTGCTCCAAAGCCTCACCTCCAACCGCGAACTCATCGGCGTCCTCACCGGCCAGTGGGGCGACTACGGCCTGCCGCCCGCGCAGTCCAGCTTCGCCATTCACGCCACCATCGCCGAGCATTACTTCGCGGGCGCAAGCTACCCCATCGGCGGAGCCGCCACCATCGCCGCCAGCATGATCCCCCAGATCGAAAACGCCGGCGGCCGCATCGTCACCAGCGCCGAAGTCGCGAGCATCCTTCTCGACAGCAACCGCGCCCGCGGCGTCCGTATGTCCGATGGCCACGAGTTCCGCTCGCCCCTCGTCTTCAGCGATGCCGGCACGACCAACACCTTCGATCGCCTTCTCCCGTCGGATCTCCCCGTCCTCACGCCTCTCCGCACCCAGCTCCGCACGCTCCAACCCTCGACCGCGCACCTCAGCCTCTACATCGGCCTCTCGCAAAGCGACGCGGCCCTAGGACTCCGCGGCACCAACCTCTGGGTGCATCCCGGCTTCGATCACGACGCCAACCTCGCGCGTTCCGTCGCCGATCTCGACGCGCCCTTCCCCTTCGTCTACATGTCCTTCCCCTCCGCCAAGGATCCCGACTTCCAGCGCCGCCATCCCGGCCACAGCACGGTGGAAGCCATCACCATGGTTCCCTACTCCGCCTTCGCCAACTGGGCCGACACCCGCTGGCGGCGCCGCCCCGAGGATTACGAAGCCCTCAAGCAGCGCCTCACCGCGCGCCTCCTCGCCGAAGTCGAGCGCCAGGTGCCCTCCGTCGCCGGCCACATCGCCCACGCGGAACTCTCCACGCCCGTCACGACCCGCCACTTCATGAATTACGGTCACGGCGAAATCTACGGCATCGCCGCCACACCCGCCCGCTACGCCGTCCGCGGCCTCGGTGCCCGCACCCCCATCCGCGGCCTCTACCTCACCGGACAGGACGTCACCAGTCTCGGTATCGTCGGCGCCCTCTTCGGAGGAGTCATCAGCGCATCGACCGCACTGGGCAGAAATCTGATGTCCACCGTCTCCAAGCCACGATTCGTAAAGCCGGTTCCGGTCTCCCCACAACTGACAACTGGCAACTGAGAACTGAGAACTGACAACTGTACTTACCGTTCGCCCCACTTCAGCTTCGAGCGCAGCACGTTGAACAGTCCATTCGCTTTCAGCCGCAGCAGTCGCACGCTGTACTCGCTGCGACAGCAATGCACCTTATCACCCACGTTCATCGGCACGGCCTCCTGCCCATCCACGGTCAGGTAGGTCTCGTTCGGTACGCCGATCACCTCGACGCTGATCGCCGACTCGCCCGGCACCACAATCGGCCGAATCGTCAGCAGGTGCGGGCAGATCGGTGTCACCAACATCGCGTTCACCGACGGCATCACAATCGGCCCATTCGCCGACAGGTTGTACCCCGTCGAGCCCGTCGGCGTCGACAGGATCACGCCGTCCGCGCGAAACGCCGCCACTGGCTGCCCGTCAATCGTCACCGAAAAATCCGCCATGCGGGCAATCGTGCCCTTCGCGACCACCACGTCGTTCAGCGCATCCCACGTGCGTTTATGCCCGGCCGTGCACACCAGCTCCGCCCGCATCATGCTGCGCACTTCGATCTGCGCCGTGCCCTCGCACCAGGCCTCCAGCGTCGCATACAACTCCGCCAGCGGCACCTCGGTCAGAAATCCCAGCGACCCCAGGTTCACGCTCAGCAGCGGAGTGTTGGTGTTCGCAAACGCCCGCGCCGCCGCCAGCAGCGTGCCATCGCCGCCCAGCACCACCACCAGGTCCGGCTTATGCTGGGGCAACTCCGCGCGCACCACGCCCTGGCCCGCATCCGGCAGGTACGCCGCGCTCTCCGTATCCAGAACCGAACCCCACCCGCGTCCCGCGAGCCAAGTCCGCAACTCCGGCAGAATCGTCGCCAGCTCCGGCTTCTGAGGCTTCGAAATAATTGCCGCTAAGGTCATCTCGCAACCAGTGTACCGCCCACATCCAACCCCTAACACCGATCCCACCGACGAGCACCGATCAAAAGCACTCCCGTTCTCAAAACAAAGATCGGTTCAATCGGTGTAATCGGTGTTAAGCCTTGGTGTCGCCACCAAACCACGCATGCAACAGGTATTCGCGATTTCCTTCCATCCCCGTAATCGGCGAGTCAATCACCTCAACCTCCGTCCCACCCAACTCCGCCACGCAGGTCTTCAAGCGCTCGATCGCAATATCCTGCCCCTCCTGCCCGCGCACGATCCCGCCTTTGCCCACATGCTCTCGCCCCGCCTCAAACTGCGGCTTGATCAGCACCACCGCCTCGCCCCGCCACCGCGCGTCCTCGCGCACCAGCGCCCGCAGCACCGCCGGCAGCACCAGCGTCGCCGAAATGAACGACACATCCATCGCCAAAAAAGTAATTGGCTCTACGCCTCCGTCTTTCTGCAGCCCCTCCTGTTTGTCATCCCTTAATTCTTGTTTGTCATTCCGTAGCGTAGCGGAGGAATCTGCTTTTTCAACTGACCACTGACAACTGACAACTGACAACTCCCCCACCCCCAGCAGCCGAGCATTACACCTCTCCCGCAGCGTTACCCGCGGATCCACCCTTAGCGAATGCGCAATCTGCCCATACCCCGTATCCACCGCCAAAACCGAAGCAGCGCCAGACTGCAGCATGCAGTCGGTAAACCCGCCCGTCGACGCGCCCACATCCACGCAAGCCCGTCCCTCCAGCCGGATTCCCCAATGCTCAATGGCACGCTCCAACTTCAGCCCACCCCGGCTCACATACTTCAAATCCTCGCCGAGCACCCGCAGCGCGACACCCTCGGCCACCAGCGCTCCCGGCTTCTCCACCTTCTGTTCCGCCACCAGCACGCGCCCCGCCAGGATCAGTGCCTGCGCGCGCTCCCGCGACCCCGCCAACCCCCGCTCCACCAGCGCCTTGTCCAGACGAGTCTTCATCGCATCTCAAGATTACCCGTCCCGCGCCGTCCACGGAATCGAGTAAACTGAACTCGCCATTGAGCTTTGCCCGGCACATCCTCTGAACCCATACGCTGCATCGGAGTACCCGGCCTCCACTGGAAAGTGCGGCCCGCAGCAATCCAGGCCATCCATGAGTGCGTTCTATGTATAGAGATACAGGGGTCGCGAACATGCCGCAGCCATCCACCGAGGAGGATGCCTCCCTTCTCGGGCTGGTCCAAAAAGGCGACGAGCCTGCCATGGCCTCCTTGTTCGACCGCTACTCCAAGGTCGTCTACGCCGTAGCGCTCCGCGTCCTGCGCGACCCGTCCGCGGCCGAGGATGTCCTCCAGGAAGTGTTCATGCAGATCTGGCGCAATCCGGACAGCTTCACCGCCGCCAAAGGCAGCCTCGGCGGATGGCTCGCCATCGTCTCGCGCAATCGCTCCATCGACTCGCTCCGCCGCAAGCGCCCCTCCACCAACCTCGAAGACGTCGTCCTCGCCTCATCCTACAACCTCGCCGACGAAGCCGAGCGCAATTCCCTCATGGAGCGCGCCCGCGGCGTCATCGTTCAACTTCCCAAAGAGCAGCGCAAGACCCTCGAAATGGCCTTCTTTGACGGCCTCACCCACTCCGAAATCGCAGAGATGACCGGCGACCCCCTGGGCACCGTCAAGACCCGTATCCGCAGCGCGCTCCTCACGCTGAGAAAGGCCTTCCCGTCATGAGCGCTAACGTGCCCATCCCTCTCCCGCCCGGCGCAGGCAACTCCGGCGGCGGCGCGCGCCATCCCGATTCCGCCGACCTCGCGCTCTACGCCATGCAGCTCCTCCCCGGCGACGAGAGTGCCGTCATCGCGGACCACCTCAAACACTGCGTTCCCTGCAGTGAGGAACTCGCCCGCACTCTCGGCGACCTCGCCGCCTATTCGCTCACCGCCGGCGCCGAAGCCCCACCTGCGGCCGCCCGCGATCGCCTGCTCCAGCAGGTCGCCCGCGAAAAGAAAGTCGTCCCCATCGCCAAGGCCCAACCCCAGGCACAGACTCAGCCCCAGGCCCAAACCCAGCCGCCGTCGTCGCCGCACCCCGCTCCCATCGCCTCGTTTGGACGCAGCGGTTCCGTGTTCGACATCGAGCCCGCCAAGCCAGGGCACTCCACCGCCGGCATTGTCCTCACCTGGACCGGCTGGGCTGCCGCGGCAGCGCTCGCGGTCTCCACCCTCTACCTCTACCGCGACCGCCAGTCCCTGAACAAGGACCTCGCTTCCGAGACCAGCCAGATCCTGCGCCTCAACACCGACGCCGCCGCCTCGCGCCAGCTCATGGACACCCTCACCGACCCCAAGGCAGTCCGCGTCACACTCACCACCAAGCCCCAGCCCAAACCCGGCCCCATCGGCGGCATCACCTACAACCCCGACAAAGGCACCCTCGTCTTCCTCGCCAGCGATCTCGACCCGCTCCAGCAGTACAAGACTTACGAGCTCTGGGTCATCCCGCAGGACGGCGGCACGCCTATCCCCGCCGGCACTTTCCACCCCGATGACCAGGGTAACGCCAGCGTCATCCTGCCCGACCTGCCCCGTGGCATCCCCGCCAAATCGTTCGGCGTCACCATCGAAGACAGCGGCGGCGCCCAGACTCCCACCATGCCCATCATCATGGCCGGCAGCTAGTTGTCAGTTGTCAGTTGTCAGTTGTCAGTTGTCAGTTGAATAGACGATATCAGATGGTCCACAATTCGCAGGCGAGCCTCACCCGGCACCACAAAACCTACAAGGCCCACCTCGAAAGGTGGGCCAGGTTGCTTTTCAACTGACAACTGATCACTGACAACTTGCCTCTACGGCGCCGTCATCCGCACACTCACGCCATTGCCCTGCAGCGGCACGGTCGTATACAGGCTATCCGTATCCGTCTTGATCACAGTCATCACCTGCGAGTCCTTGCACACCACGTAGACCTTGCCTGCGGGCGTCGAATTCGCCGTCGCAACATACACCGGATGTCCATTGATCGGAACCGTCGCCGTCACCGTGTTCGACGTCAGGTTCACCACTGACACCGTGCAGGTCGTCGACACGCCCGCCACGGCCACACCGTTCGCCGCGCACGGCAACGCCGGATTCCCTGCATTGATCACGTACGCCCGCGAGTTGTCCGCCAGTACCGACACCATAATCGGGTTGATGCCCACCGGAATCGTAGCCACCACCTGCCCGAACGTCGTTGCGTCAATCGGGTTGGCCGGGTTGCAGTTCGGGTTTGTCGGCAACGAGGCCGCCGAGCACAGCGGAATCGTCACCAGCGTGACCGAGCCCGGCGTCGTGGTCCCATTGCCTTCGTTCAACACCACCAGCTCATTGAGCCCCGGAGCAAGGTCCGCCCAGACCGGCCGCGTCCCCACCGGAATCGTGCTGATCGGCGTATCCAGAGCGTTGTTCTGCGAGTTGATCACCGAAACCGTGCCGTCCGTCTGGTTGAGGATGAACGCCCGCTTGCCGTCGCCCGTCATCACGCCGTACACCGGCCCATGCCCAACCGGCAGAGTCGTCGAAATCGTATTCGCCGCTGCTTCTATCGCCAGGACCTCGCCGGGCCCGCTGCCCGTTGCCGGCGCAATCGCGTAAGCCCGCGGCGCATTCGAAATCCCCACCATGTAGATCGGTGTGTATCCGTTCCCCACCGGCAACTCCTGCTTCAACGCCGCCGGCGTCCCCGTCAACTGATCGACCGCGCCCACCCCGGGGTCCGAAATGTAGGTCGACGATGTCGTCGCCAGCAGACTCGCCGGGTTCGACCCCGCAGGCAGTGTCGTCTCCAGCACCTGGCTCGAAATCAGCGAAGGGCTGATGTCGAACGACGTCACCGTTTTATCGCTGTTCAGCGTGTAGCCCGTGGTCCCCGAGCTGTTCAGCACCAGGTAGTACGGATTCACGCCCAGCGTCGCCGTCACCAGCACGGTGTCGCCGGAGAAATCCACCATGGTCATCAACCCGTTCGAAGTCGGACTCGGGCTGGACACGGCAATCGCATACTTCGTCGGCTGACCCGCCGGTCCAATTACGCCAATCGTGGCCACCACCGGACGATACGCATTCCCGCACGCGCTCAACAATCCGATGCCTGCCGTCAGCCCCGCCGCTGCCGCCAACCGCATGGCCCTCCGGCAAATGCTCCGGTTCCCACTCCCTGCTGACTGCGCCTGCTCTAAGACCAAAACTTCTCCCACGTTGCTGCGCGAACTGTCTGTGCTCAAGGCTTGATTGTAAATCAACTGCGCCCCGGACGGGTGCCCGGCTAAAATCCGGGTGCCCCATGCTCATCGCGGCTTCAACGCGATGAGCATGGGGCTACGCAAAGTCTCAGCTACCTCCCGTAGTTCGAAAGAAGAATCACCCAGGTTCAAGTGTTTCGACCACTCTTCCCCGTTGGAGTAACCTCACCTTACGCCCACCAATGCCCCCCAAAGCTATCCCATCTTCCCGCGACCGCCTCCAGTCCAACCTCCTCGTCTGGACTCTGGCCCCGCTCCTCTGCATCCTGACGGGCAAAGACATCCTCCTCACGTACTCTCTTTCGGAACTCATCGCTTTCCACAGTTATCTCAGCGAATCCATCGCAATCAGTCTCGTCTTCGCACTTGTGGCGTGGCTCTCCAAGTCCGCAACCCCCGCGGCCGCTGCCTGTGGCGGCGTCATCTGCCTGCTGCTGACAAACTGCACCGCCTCGTCGCCGCCGACGCTCCTGCACTCCGACTTGCCACCGCTAGTCCTGCTCTTCGTCCTCACCTTCGCTGCAACCCGCTTTGGCCGCACCCGGAAAGAAGCTCGTGGGCTCTCGGAACCCCGCACCGGACGTCGCGCTTCCCAGGTCATCGCCAACCTCGGAATCGCCG
>Ga0207416_1004672_pt1 | contig 11620 bp, 10 predicted proteins | sample PaiPotPPM11metaG_FD_184107 | JGI IMG/M metagenome (GOLD analysis project Ga0207416, IMG submission 184107) | Iron sulfur acid spring bacterial and archeal communities from Banff, Canada, to study Microbial Dark Matter (Phase II) - Paint Pots PPM... ...
GTTCAAAGGTACTGAGCCGCAAACTACACGGCGCGAAGCAGACTTTTCTGACCCATGAGCAGGTCAAGCAGGTGATCAAAACGTTGGCAAGTTGGGAGGCTATCGCCACCCAGGTCGAGGCTATCGAACTTCTTGCGTTGATGGGTTTGCGCAGGGAGAGCTTTTCCGACGAGGAGTGGAGTACTGCTCCATTGAACAGGCTCGAGCCAGCGCCCTCTAGCAACCTTGCGGATCTGGCAACTTCGTTCGCGGCGCTTTCCGCCTACGCGCCCTTGCCAGTGCCATCTACTTCGCTTATCGGACGTGAAGCGCTGGTGCGGGCGCTACGGGATCGCATACGGCAGCCAGCGGTACGCCTCCTGACGCTGTTTGGAACGGGCGGGGTTGGCAAAACGCGCCTGGCGTTGAAAGCGGCGCACGCGGTGCGGCAGGATTTTGCCGATGGGGTGTTTTTTGTGTCCCTGGCAACCATACACGATGCGGTTCTTGTACCATCAACGATTGTGCAGGCGCTGGGCCTGTCAGAGCCGGTTATGCGAGGCGACCCCGGCGCGCAGGGTCTTTCATCACCCGAAGATTTGCTCAAGGGTTTTTTGCGAGAAAAGTCGCTCCTGCTGGTGCTGGATAACGTGGAGCAAATCCCCGCTATCGCGCCTTTCATCGGCGATCTGTTGAGTACTGCCCCGCTGCTCAAGATTGTAGTGACAAGCCGCTCGGTGCTGCGCCTGTACGGGGAGCATGAATTCGAGGTTCCTCCGCTAGAAGTCGGCGCGCCTGATGCGGTGTCCAATGTAGAGTATGTCTCACAATTTCCGGCAATTCGTCTTTTCGTCGAACGCGCCCAGGCTGTTAATCCCGCTTTTCAAATGACCGAAGACAATATAGCGACTATTGCTAAGATATGCGCGCGGCTGGATGGGCTGCCCCTGGCGCTCGAACTGGCTGCCGCGCGTACTAAAGTATTTTCTTTAGCGATGATCCTGGAACGACTGACAGATGGCACAGGTCAGGGCCTGGCATTTCTGCGCTCCACCGCGCGTAACGTACTCCAACGCCACCAAACTTTACAGGATACATTGGATTGGAGCTATGGACTACTTGATCCACAACAACAGGACCTTTTTCGCCGCCTCGGCGTCTTTCTCGGCGGTTGGACATTGGATGCGGTCGTGGCAATCAGCATTGGAGACAGCAGAACTGCTCCCCCGGATGAAGCGCTTGATATGATTGAGGCGCTGATTGATCACAGCCTGGTGAAACGGATGCTGCTCGAAGCAGGCTCCCCGGACGAGCGGGAGGAACCGCGCTTTTATTTCTTAGAGACGATCCGCGAATATGCTTTGGGACGGTTGGAGGTCTGTGGAGAGCGCGAAGATGCGCAGCGGCGGCACGCGGAGTATTATCTGGCGATGGCAGAACGCCTTGAGCCGAAACTGTATGGGCACAGGCAATCCGAGGCGGTATCGATGCTGACCCGCGAACAGGACAATCTTCGAGCGGCCCTGGAGTGGTCTATTGAGCGCAGTAAAGCCGAATTCGTACAGCGTCTATGTGGCGTGCTGGGCATGTTCTGGGAGGCGCGCACTGCATTCCAGGAGGCTCATCGCTGGATCGATGTTGCGCTCAAGATGACGCAGGAAGTATCACCAGCTATCCGCGCCAAACTGTTGATGGCTGCGTCACGCCTGGCCCTGTGGGAGGTGGCGTGTGAGCGTTCGCGAGAATTGGCCGGGGAAGCTCTGGCGCTTTATGAAGCCATTGGTGACGATGTCGGAAAGACTCACGCTCTTTTTCAGATTGGCGATACCTGGCATATGCAAGGCGAATATACGCTGGCAACCCGCTATCTCGAGGAGAGTTCGCGCTCCCTACGCGAGCTAGGAGACTTGCGCACCTATGCCTTTGCTCTGAGCAGGTTGGGGGCGATGGCGATCCTCCAGAACAATTTTCCCCGGGCGTGGACATGGCTGAATGAAGCCTTGCCACTGCTGCGCGAGTATAGCGAGCCGGGCTTGCTCAATGTAACACTTGTGTATCTGGGTGTGCTATCAATTGTCCAGGGCGACCTGCAGCAAAGCGCCAGCTACCTGCGAGAGGGCTTGCTTCTCGCGCAGCAAACAGGCAATCGCTACATGCTGGCCTCCGATTTGATTGCTTTCGGCTGCCTGCTAGGCACAACGCGAGGCCCATCTTACGCGGCAAAAGTGTGTAGCGCCGCCGAAGCGCTCTTCGCCAGCCTGAATACCGCCGTTCCGGCAGCATACATTCCTCTCTACAGCGCCTATCTTGGCGGCCTCAAATCACTGGTTGACGAAGCAACGTGGGAAACATGGTGGGCGGAAGGCAAGGCTCTCTCGCAGGAAGAGGTGACAAGGATTGCACTTGAGGCGAGCGAGGCGGTGCCTTAATACATTATGTATATACTTCTCCTGTGAAAAAAACGCACAAGAAGAACAGACGGCGAGCAAATCACAAATAGGAGAAAAGAAGATGAGCGAAAACAACGTTCCGACTGTCTACGAGTGGGCTGGTGGCGCGCCAGCTTTTGAGCGACTCACCGCCATCTTTTATCGCCATGTTTTGGACGACCCGATCCTGTACCCTGTTTTTCAATCGATGCCTCCTGATCATCCTAAGAAAGTAGCCACCTGGTTAGCAGAAGTGTTCGGGGGACCAAAGACCTATACGAACGAGCGTGGTGGGTATCCGCACATGGTCTCCATGCATCTGAATCGCGCTCTGACAGAAGAACAGCGGGTTCGCTGGGTCCAGTTGATCGCTTCGTCTGCCGATGAAGCCGAATTGCCCGCTGATCCAGAGTTTCGCTCGGCCTTCATAGCCTACCTTGAATGGGGAACGCGTATCGCGCTGGCAAACTCCCAGCCCGGTGCCTCTCCCCCTCTCGAAGCTCCTGTGCCTCGTTGGGGATGGGGTGAGGCACCTCCTTTGCCCCCTTTTCCAGGCAAGCTCGGGACATACAATTAGTGAAACGAAGCGGAAATCAAGCAGCATGAACAGGAGCAGCTTAAGTCTTATATTTGGTCAGCCCTATCTTTGCCCGGTCTGTAAATAAACACTTTTCAAGCTGTGCGGCGGCGTAATTGCTCAACCAGTTCGTACTTATTGGCAAACATGCGATTGCCGCAAAAAATGTTGCGTTTGGTAAAAGGCTCCGGCGTTTCTTCGATGAGCCATTTGCGTACCTCCGGCTTGTCAGCGCCGGAGGAGTCAAACCAGGGTTCTGCCAGCTTGTAAGTGGGGTTGTTTATCCAGGACGGGCAGAGTACGTTGTATCGCGCACAGAGCCATTCCACGGAGGCGGCGCAGAATGCTGCCCAACGTTGGGTATGAGTGGTCAGCGATTCTGGAAGAGAGATAGGGTCCGATATAAGCTGGACGCGCTTATCTGTAGCATAGCCAAACCAGGCATTCATGAAATTGCCCAATGCCACCCAGGGCGTTTCGCCTTGACAGATCTCCTCGTAAGTCACGGCCATCGTTTGTAAGTGGTCAATTGTTTTCATTTCGGCTCCACCTAATTTTGTACCTTGCGGGTCTGGCCCGATTGTATCACAGATAGAGGTTGTATAGAACTGCTGGGGCATCAGCAGCAGATTAATGATTTCGTTCCGGCATCTCATATGTTATAATTGATGCGAAGGAATAATCGATGGAGGCCAAATGACTGAGCAATTAAGGCAAGCATTTGAACGAGCACAGCAATTACCTGATAATGTGCAAAATTGGCTTGCCAAACGCCTTCTTGAGGAGATTGAGGAGCGAGAGTGGGAGCAGATTGTTTCAAAACCACATGTTCGAGCAACCATTCGCACTCTTGCTGAAGAGGCGTTCGGTGAGTATCAGCGAGGCGAAACTGAAGATGGCGGTTTCGCTCTCGAATGAGAAGTATACGCACAAAGCAGTTTCATAAGCTCTTTGAGCAGCTACCTGTGCATGTCCAAAAGCAAGCTCGCGAAGCTTATCAGCTTTTCAAACAAAACCCTTACCATCCAGGTCTTCACTTTAAGCGTATCGATCCCCAGGCTCCAATCTATTCTGTTCGTGTGAGTTTGGGCTATCGTGCTGTAGGACGATATGAGGGAGATACGATTATCTGGTTCTGGATTGGCAGCCATGCCGACTATGACCACCTCTAGCTTCCTCGTTCCCTCGACGATCCTATTCCCATCTCCTCTCTATACTTCGTCACGGTGCGTCGCGCCATTGGGATGCCTCGCATGGTTAATAGGCGGGCCAGTTCGTCGTCGCTCAGGCGGTGTCTGGTGTCCTCGGTGGAGATGAGTTCGCGCAGGATGTCTTTGACGCCCAGCGAACCGTCGAAGAAGTCTGAGAGGGGAATCAGGCGACCATTGGGGAGCATGGCGTATTTGTTGGCGGTGGCGCGGCTGACGGTGCTTTCGTCGAGATTGAGGCGCGTGGCGACTTCGGCGCGGGTGAAGGGACGCAGGTAGCGAATGCCCCTGTCTAAAAATTCGCGCTGGTAGTCTACAATCAACTCTGCTACCTGTTTGAGGGTGCGCCAGCGGCGCTGGATGCAGTCGATGAAGAATTTGGCGCGGTCGCTCTGGTGGCGGATGTAGCGTTGTATTTCTTCGTAGCCGGAATCGTTTTCCAGGCGCAGAGGCTGCGTGCCATAGCCGGAGCCGATGTGGAAGCCATAGCGTTTCTCCTCGATCAATTCGATCTCAAAGCCGGATTCGCCCCTGCGTATGATGATATCGGGGCGGGTGTAGGCGGCGGTTGCGCCGTTGTCCGTGCCGGTCTGGTAGGTGTGGGCGGGAAAAGGATTGAGGTTGCCGCGAATATACTGCGCGGCCTGCCGCACCTCCTGCTCCGTTACTTTGAGTTCGCGCGCGATCTCCTGGAAATGGCTCTTGCCCAACTGATCTAAATGACGGTCGATGAGGGCATAGGCCAGGGGATGCGGCGGCTCTTGTCCGGCCAGCGCTTCCAACTGGATGAGCAGGCATTCGCGCAAGTCGCGCGCGCCGATGCCCAGTGGCTCCAATGTTTGAAGCTGGAGCAATATATATTCGACGCGTTCTACCGGAACTTGCAGGTAGTCCGCGATTTCCTGCACGCTGATCTCCAGGTAGCCACGCTCGTTGAGGTTGCCCACAAGTTGTTCAGCGATGGGCGCGTCTCCTGGCGCGATGAGGGTATCCAGTTGTTGTAAAAGGGTATCGGCCAGCGTTTGATCGACCGAAATACGTGCCACGGGATCAAGCTCGTCCTCGTCATCGTATTCATTCAGGCGGTAATCGTAGATGTCATAGGAGTGGTATTCGCTCCACTGCTGCTCGGCGGGCTGTTCATCCTGCTGCGTTTCGCCCGTGCTAAAGCCGGGCTGCGTGGGTTGCTCGAAATGCCCGCAGTTCGCGCAGTATGGCCCTTGTAGAGTCGAGCCGCAGAAGAGACACACGCGCTTTTCGCTCACGTCCAGCGCGGGATTCTCCATTTGTTCCTGCGTGACGGCGCGTTCCAGTTCATCTGAAGAGAGGTGTAAAATTGTGCTTGAGGTGATAAGCCTCGCGCTGACTCGTAATGTATGTTCTGGTCGTGGTGTTGGTTCCAATCGCATAAGTTCGTTCCCCCCTGCCTTTCTACCTATCCTATCTACTTAATCCAATTCGTCGATCCATCCCCTGTTGCGCAGCGCCACAAGGGCAGCCTCCTGTTCTGCCATTTGTTTATTGCGACCCTGTCCGCGCCCAGCTACCTCGTCCCCCAGCATCGCCTCCACGATGAATTCTCGATTGTGTGATGGTCCCTCCTGGCTGACGAGGCGATAGGCGGGCGTGATGCTGGTATGCGCCTGGGCCAGTTCTTGAAAGCGCGATTTGTGATCTTTGAATAAGCGTCTTTTGACGATATGAAGTGCCATAGGCTTTAAGCGTGGCAATAGGAAACGCTGCGCCGCTTCAAGCCCCTGATCGAGGTAAATGGCCCCCAGTACCGCCTCGAAGGTGGCTGCCAGCACGCGCTGGCTTTTGACGTTGTTCGTTTCGCCCTTGCTCATGAGCAGGAAATCGCCCAGGTAGAGATCACGCGCAAACTGCGCCAGCGTTTCTCCCTTTACCAGCATGGAGCGTATGTTGCTCAAGTCTCCTTCGCTCAATTCGGGAAAAGCGCGATAGAGATAGTCGGTGCTGATACAGGCCAGCACCGAATCACCCAGGAACTCCAGCCGTTCGTTTGAGTCGAGCGCTTCATTCGATGTTTCAAAAACGTAGGATTTATGTGTAAGAGCCAGTTTTAATAGCGCCTCGTCCTGAAAATGGAGATCAAGCGCATCTTGCAACTCCTCGTACATCAAAGCACCTCCAACCTGACCTGCGCCTCGTCGCTCACCCGATCTGTCACCTCGCCGATGCGCCAGAACGTGACATCGGGCGCGAGCGCGGATAACGCGGGCCAGATCGCGGGGTCGATGGCCGCGAAAAGCCCACCAGATGTCTGCGGGTCCCACAGGATTTCCCGGTCGAACCTGTCAAGCTCTCTGTGAAAAGCTATGTGGGGCAGAAAATACTTTTCGTTGCGCCGCGCGCCGCCTGTCATGTGTCCCTCTTCGGCATAGTGGCGCGCATGGGGCAATTGTGGCAGCGCGTCAAAATGGAAGCGCATTCCGGCGCGGCTCTGCGATGCCATTTCCCAGGCGTGACCGAGCAGCCCGAAGCCGGTAATATCTGTCACGGCGTGAACGCCGGGACGCTGCAGCGCCTGGCTTGCTTTGTCATTCAGTTGCATCATGGATTGTAGGGCTATATCGAGATCGGCCTTTTCCACGGCGTCGTTGCGGTGCGCGGTGGTAATCAAGCCGGTGCCGAGCGGTTTGCTGAGGACGAGGTAATCGCCCGGCTGCGCTCCGCCTTTGGTTAGGATGTGCTGCGGGTGAACCAAGCCCGTTACGGCAAGGCCATATTTGGGTTCCTGGTCGGTAACGGTATGTCCCCCTGCAATGACAGCTCCGGCTCTGGCGACAATGTCTGCTCCACCGCGCAGAATCTCGCTGAGGATGCTGGGGTCCAGGTCTGCGGGCCAGGCGACCAGGTTGATAGCCATGAGGACCTTGCCCCCCATCGCGTAGATGTCGCTCATGGCGTTGGCGGCGGCAATCGCGCCAAAGGCATACGGATCATCGACGACAGGCGGAAAGAAGTCTGCCGTGCTTATGATGGCCTGCTGCTCATTCACCTGGTAAACGGCAGCATCATCGGCTGCGCTCAGCCCGACCAGCAGGGCAGGCGGCACGCTTTGGAAGGTGAGCGGTCGCAGAACCTGCGCCAGGACCTCCGGCCCCATTTTAGCCGCTCAGCCAGCGCAACTTGCCAGCGATGTCAGGCGGATTTGCCGACCTGTACTCATGAAAAAGTCCTCAATTCGACACACATCAGTAATTGTACGGCTATTGTAGCCCGTTTTTGTGCCAGGCGTCAACTTGACTGGACGCACTGCCCGGAGTATGTTACTCTTAGGGGCGTGGGTTTGAGCAAAACAGGCAATCGCGGGCTGTAGACTCTATAGTCCGAGGAAAGTCCGAACTCCGCAGAGCAGAATGCTGGATAACGTCCAGTGAGGGCAACCTCAAGGAAAGTGCCACAGAAACATACCGCCTGGTGCGCCATATAAGCTATGCGCCAGGTAAGGGCGAAATGGTGAGGTAAGAGCTCACCGGCAGCCGGGCGACCGGCTGGCCGGGTAAACCCCATTTGGAGCAAGACCGAACAGAGGGAAGAGCGCGTCCGCGTGGCGCGTTCGCAGGTTGCTCGCCTGTCAACCTTCGGGTTGGTCGCTTGAGGCGCGGGGTAACTCGCGTCCCAGATAGATGATTGCCGCCTGCCGTTTCGCGAGGAGCAGCAGGTACAGAATTCGGCTTATCGTTTGCTCACACCCACAACCCACGAACGAGCCAGGGCGACCGCGAGGGTCGCCCGTACAATATCCGAGCTGTGTAATTCGCTGCGTCGTATTGTACGGGCGACCCTCGCGGTCGCCCTGGCTCATCGTGTGCCAAATCGTCTATAAATGTTTATCTCTCAAGCCGGTCATGCTCAACCAGCCAGCGAATGAAATTCAAGCGGCGTCGTTCCGAAACCATTTCACGATATTCGACCTGTTCAGTGACGTGGCTTTTCATATAGACAAGCCGCGTGGCGTCTTCTTGCGAAAACCCCAGCGAGAGCAGTAATGCAAAGTCTGCATTTTCAGTAGCATACAGATGTTCTCTCATGAGCGCTAACTCCTTGCGACAACCTTCTATAAAAACGAAATCTTTACCAATCCAACGGTTGCAGACCACTTCACCCTACATACCAATATATACGTTGGTTGGTACGCCGATGGCTCAAAATTCACTGCCAAAATGCTGCCTCTTTGCAAATACATTATGTTAGAGATAACTTCTTTTTCACAAAGGTTATTCCGGGCTACTCTTTCACTCGTCTGCTGGATAGACGTGGCGGGTATTAAATTTGGGGAATAGATCTTGCTCGTTCAAATACTGTAGGGACAAGGGGCGGACGTGGAGTGGGGTAGGGGCCTGGTGCTTGTCCTCGTCGCAATTCGATTCGTCTGAATACCATCCTATCCCACTAAGGTATCTCATCAAATCCCCACAGAATCGTGTTGCGACGAGGACAAGCACCAGGCCCCCGCATCCGCCCAACCCCTCCCCTTGTCTCTACAGATTTATGCGTAATAAGCGCAGGGCGCGCTCGGTGGCGTCTGCCGCCAGTTCAGCGGCATGTTCCATTGCATAGGGCAGCGTCATGGGTTTTGAGGGAAGAACAGCTACGGCATCAACGCCGAGATTGTAGACAACACGGTAGTCTTCACCGAGGCTGCCGGCCAGGGCCAGCACGGGCAAGGCATAGCGTTTCGCCAGGGCTGCTACGGCTCCCACGCTTTTGCCGTAGGCGGTTTGTGAGTCGAGTTGTCCTTCGGCAGTAATCACCAGGTCTGCTGATCTCAGTTGTTCCTCTAGCTTGACGGCTTCGAGGACGATTTGCGCGCCGGGTCGCAATGTGGCGTGTACGAATGCCAGCAAACCGGCTCCCAGGCCGCCGGCCGCGCCAGCGCCCGGTATATCGCGCACGGAAAGGCCGAGGTCGCGCTCGATCACGGCGGCATAATGGGCCAGCGCATTATCGAGTTGCGTGACCATCGCTGGCGTGGCTCCTTTTTGTGGGCCGTAGATGGCAGATGCGCCGGTGGGGCCAGTCAGAGGGTTGTTCACATCGCAGGCAATTTCAAACGTGCATTCTGGCAGCCGCGCATCCATGCTGTCCGTTGAGATGTGTTGCAGTGTGCTGAGGGCTGCGCCGCCTCGCGCTACCGGTAAACCCTGGTCGTCTATGAGTGACGCGCCAAGCGCCTGCGCCATGCCCGCGCCTCCGTCGTTGGTGGCGCTGCCCCCGATGCCGATGATAAAGTGGCGGCTGCCCTGTTCCAGCGCGGCCAGGATCAATTCGCCCACACCGTAGGTGGTTGTGATGCGCGGGTCGCGCCGTTCAGGTGGAACCAGGGGCAGGCCAGCGCTGGCCGCCATCTCGATAGCGGCGGTGCGCCCATCGCCGAGGATACCATAGAAGGCTGTCACAGCTTCGCCAAGCGGTCCGGTCACGCTCTGCTGGACAATCTTGCCGCCGGTAGCATCGACCAGCGCCTGCACCGTGCCTTCTCCGCCGTCCGCCACCGGCACGATAGCAATCTCGGCCTGCGGGTACACGGCCAATACTCCCTGGGCGATAGCGCGGCCAGCTTGAGCGGCAGTGAGACTGCCTTTGAGCGATTGGGGGGCAATGACGATACGCATATGGTCTTCTCCCTAATGCTTAAGTTCTTTGTGGTTGCATTATATCAGTTTAACAATTACCAGGGCGACCGCGAGGGTCGCCCATACAATACTGCGCAGCGACTTACGCAGTTCGTATATTGTACGGGCGACCCTCGCGGTCGCCCTGGTAATTGGGGGATATTTGCACTCTACCTGTCTCTGCTCTATACTAGCAGTGATCAATAATGCGCTATTTGCATGGAGATAACCTATGTTCTATGGACTGAATATTGTATGGCACTGGAGTCCCATCACGCTGGCTGGCCTGATCCTGGCATGTTTGCTCTATATTTTCGCTATACGGTGGGCGCGTCGGGATAAGCCTGAGGAGAAGGCGCTTCAGATGCGCCGCGTGGTGTCTTTCTTTGTAGCGGTCGGAATAATCGCTTTGCTGCTTCTGACGCCGGTTGATATGATAGCTCGGACGCAGCTTTTTTCCGTTCACATGTTGCAGGCAGTGACATTAATCACGGTATGCGCCCCATTGTTGCTGTATGCATTTCCCGCGTGGCTCGTGCAGCCGTTTTTTGCTAACCCTTTCGTGCGGCCTGTCGCGCGCGTTCTGACACAGCCGGTGATTGCCTCGCTGCTCTTCAACCTGTCCTTCCTGTTGTGGCACGCGCCCCTGTTCTTCAACTTCGCTTTGAGAAACGGGACCTTCTACCATGTGATGATGGGAAGCTTCCTGCTCACGGCTCTGCTCAACTGGTGGCCTTTGATTGGCCCGGTACGCGAATTGCACAAAATGACCTACCCGCAGCAGATGTTATATGCCTTCCTGGATGGGCAGCCGGTGGATATTTTCGCTTTCTTGCTGGTCTTCTCCTTTGTGGTGTTTTATCATCACTACGCGGTCCCGCCGCAGCTTGGCATCTCCGCCTTCGCCGATCAGGCGGTTGGAGGCGCAATGCTGCTGCTCCCCGGCCTGGTAGACCTGGGGGTGATGTCACCCCTCTTCTTCCGCTGGCTCGGCCAGCTTGAGGCGAAGGCCAAAATTGCCGATCGGCAGCGCCAGGAAGAGGAAGATGCTTATGTGGAAGAAGAGGGGATGGAGCAGCACTCAGAAGCATAATCTCTTTCCCATTGTGCTGTCATACATACATAAGCATGGTATAATCGCGTTATGCCTGAATTTCCGAGCGCATCGGTGAAATATTTTTGGGGAAGGTATTAGTAGCCCACATGGGGATGCAACAGCAAGGACAGCAGCCTGACGATCTACTGAAAGCGCAGAAGCAGAAAAAGCGCATAAATGATAAACGCTGGCTGATTGCCATTATTTCGTTAGTATTGATAGCGGGTGGGGCGATCTTCTGGCTCAAGGATACGCAGGGGTCGGTTTATACGATTCTGCCGATTGTTATTTTTACCGTGCTGGGCATAGTAGTAAGTCTATTCCAGTGGCTGTTTCCCGTCTCGTCGAGTGGGTCGAGCCAGCCGATGGCCTTCATTCACCCATCCCTGCTGTCGCAACTGATGCAACCGGCGCAGGTCGCGCCCCAACCGCCGATGCAGATTCCTTCTGTCGATATCTCACCTTCCCAACATGCAGCACAGTCGGGACCGCTCGATAAGGTCAGCTATCGCGGTATTCTGGGTGTGCCGCCGATGACCGACCCGCGCACCATCCAGCAGCGCGACAAGACGGTGCTGGCGACCTATACGAAGCTGTGCAGCGCTGATGTGTCGGCTCTGGTGCTGACGGGCATCGGCGGGGTGGGCAAATCGACGCTGGCCGCGCTGATCTATCGTTACGCGGAGACT
>Ga0207416_1004674_pt1 | contig 11611 bp, 11 predicted proteins | sample PaiPotPPM11metaG_FD_184107 | JGI IMG/M metagenome (GOLD analysis project Ga0207416, IMG submission 184107) | Iron sulfur acid spring bacterial and archeal communities from Banff, Canada, to study Microbial Dark Matter (Phase II) - Paint Pots PPM... ...
TCGTGTATCGGCGCACCAAGGGCAACCCCCGTCTGATCGATCAGTTGGTCCGCTCTCTCGGCGGACGGCTGGAGTTGCACGGGGAGATCGGGGCCGGCTCGATGGGTCGCGTCTTTCGCGCTCTGGATCGCACCACCGGGACGGTGGTGGCCGCCAAGCTGGTGCTGGCTCGCTCCGCCATCGAACTGGATGCGTTGCTGCGCTGGCAGCAAGAAGGAGCGGTGCTCGCCAAGTTGCGGCACCCCCATATCGTGGCCGTCCACGACACCTTCGCCGAGGAGCATGCGACCTGCATAATCATGGAACTCCTGGAGGGACGATCCCTGGGACACGTCCTCAAGGACGGACCACTTCCCCTCGGTCGCGCCCGGTCTCTGTCCCTGCAGGTGGCAAAGGCGCTCTTCTACGCTCACACGCAAGGGATCGTCCACCGGGACATCAAGCCGGACAACGTCATGGTGCTCGAGGGCGACCATGTCAAGGTGACCGACTTCGGCATCGCCCGCATTCTGCAACCGGATACCTCCCTGCAGACGATCGCTACCACCGGCATGCGCATGGGCACCCCGCTCTATATGGCGCCTGAGCAGATCGAAGGTAAGACGATCGACGGGCGGACGGATATCTATGCCATGGGGGCGATGCTCTACCACATGGTCACAGGGAGAGCACCCTTTGAGGGTGGCGATGCCCTGGCTATTGCCGTCAAGCACCTGCAGGAGCAACCCGTTCCACCAAGTCAGAATGGTCCCGCTATCCCTCCAGAATGGGACGCCGTCATCCTCAAGGCGATGGCCAAGGATCCAGTTGAGCGGTTCCAGACGGCGGCCGAGTTGCGCGAGACTGTCAGCCGCCTGTCGAACGAGCGCGACCTTAAAAATGCCCGCCAGCCCGAGAGATCTGGCGACGTCATGCCGGCAGGGGCGAGGCGGGCATGGCGACGCTTCTCGCGAGCGCACGTTGCAACGGTTGGCGTGATCCTCGCGACGGTGGTTGCGCTCGTCAGCCTCGTCCGCCCGCCTGGATACAGCGCACAGGCCGGCCACCATCTGGGCCGGCCCAACGCCGTCTGGGGTGTCAAAATGCCTCCTAACTTCCGTTTCCATGTTCCCGTGGGTATAGGTACCGGCGTGAACGGTGATATCTTCCTGGGCGACGATGGCAGCTGGCTCACCGAGGCCAATTTCTACGCTGCCCGCGGGACCTACACTGGCATCCTCCGAGTGTCCCGATCGGGCACAGTTCTGGGCGCCTGGGGGAGCCATGGCAGCGGGCCTGGGCAGGTTGGGGTAATCAATGACATCGTGGTCGACGCGCGCGGGATTGTCTACATTGCCGACGAGCAGAACAACCGTATCGATCGGTTCACCGCGGATGGAAAGGCCCTCCCCTCGATCGGTAGCGCAGGGATCAACCCTGGTCAGTTCTTCCACCCACAAGATGTCGCTGTCGACGCGCACGGTAACTTGTATGAGGCGGACAACCACAATGATCGAGTCCAGGAGATTTCACCGACGGGACAGCCGCTCAAAGAATTCGGCTCACCCGGTCCCGGGCGCGACCAGCTCGCAGGCCCGACTTCCGTCGCTCTAGATCGCCACGGTGACGTTTACGTCCTGGAGAACACGAACTACCGCGTTCATGAGTTTGCACCGAATGGCAGGACCCTCGCGATCTGGGGCAGCCAGGGAGACGGCCCGGGGCAGTTCTCGAACCCACAGGGTATAAAGATTGATGCAGCGGGCAACGTGTATGTCCTAGATGCGAACCACTCCCCTGGGATCGAGAAGTTCACTCCCAATGGGAAGCTACTTGCCGAGTGGGGCAGTTCCGGAACCGGTCCTGGCCAGTTTTATATGCCCGTGTCCATGACGATTGACAGTCGCGGCTTCATCTACATCGGGGACTTCACCGGCCGCGTGCAGAAGTTCACCTCGTCCGGCAAGCTGGTAGGAGAGTGGAGAGCGCAGGACCTCGTCCGGCCTCTCTTCGTGCATCCATCAAGCGTCGCCCTGGACCGCCATGGGGATGCGTACGTAACCGACGCGGCACGCGACGAGGTGGAGAAGCTCTCTCCTACCGGTGCCCTTCTCTTGCACTGGGGGCGCCGGGGCAACCGTCCAGGGCAGTTCAAGGACCCGTCTGGCATTGCGATCGACCCGCACGGAAACGTGTACGTCGCGGACAGCGGGAATGGGAGAGTACAGGACTTCTCTTCCAGCGGCGTCTACCTTTCCGAGTGGCGGACGGGTGCAGGCAGCCAGCCAGGCCGTCCCACTGGCATCGCGGTGGATGAGCGCGGTGACGTCTATGTTACGGACAGTCGAAGCAACATGGTGAATGGGTACTCCCCCCAGCACAAGCTCCGCCTCACGTGGGGCGACACGCCATCGGGATTCGATCTCTATCAGCTCCGTAGCCCAGACGGCATCACGATCGACTCGCATGGTGATGTCTACGTCGCGGATGCAGGGAACCATCGGATCGTAGAGTTCGCGCCCAGCGACAAGGCTGTGTGGTTTGCGATGGGTCCTGGGTTTTCTCCGGGGCGCATGATACGGACCTGGAACGTGGGGGCAGGAACCAAGGCAGCAAAAGCGTTCCGGCCGGCGGGCGTGGCCATCGATGCGAAGGGAAACATCATCGTGACCGACCGATCCGGCTCCTCGATCTGGGTGTTCGGGTCCAGCGGCAAGGAGCTGGCTCGCTGGGGCTCAGTAGGGGAGGCTCCAGGCCAGTTCCGGGATCCTACCGGAATTGCACTCGATGCAGCCGGTAACATCTATGTCGCCGATAGCGGCAACGCTAGGATCCAGAGGTTTCCTTCCTTGCGCTGACCCCATCGCGGCGGTGTAGACATCTGTCAGCAGGATTGCTCAAGCCTCGCTCTGCAGCCTGACCGATGCGCCAGTATTTTTCCTATCTGTGTCCACGGTTTGGAGGGAATCCAATCCATACGCGAAGTTTGGACAGATCGCTCCGGTACGTCTGTCCTATCAGCTGACGAAGGAGGAAGGATTTCGCGTCAGGAAGCCAAATTTCGAGGAACGACATTGACCACGTGAGGTACGACATGGGATACTTTCGTGGCTTGACCGTCATACATTGCGCCACACAAACGCCGATTTTTGGCGTCTACAAGCCAAAATAGAACACATGTCCCTATAGCTCAGAGTGATTCTGGCCTGTGACTGGCGTGACATGCGTGCCACACGTGCACTTTTCCGCCACTCACAGGCCTCTTTCATTTGTCATCCGTGACATCCGCGACATGAGTGACTCAGCTCCGTCGTCAAAATCGTCGTCACTCGATCCCTCTTTTCCGTAGGGATCGGCTTCCTCCAGAGTGCGGGGGAGGCGCGTATGATGAATCATGAAGGCAAGAATCTCCGTGACTGAGCTCAGCCGGGTCCTGGCGGCTGTCCTGGACCGGGTCCGCCGGCGGGGCGACTTGTTTCTGATCGAGCAAGACGGTGAAGCTGTTGCTGCGCTGGAACCGGTGACAACGGCGGATGCGGCAACCTGGTCCAGCCTGGCCAAGGATCTCCGCGACGTGTCACGGCAAAAATCGGCGTTTGCGGCTGACCTGGAAGAGATTCAGCGACATCAGCCGGGAGTGCCGACCGACATGTGGCCCAGCTGATCGACACGAGCGTCTTCATCGCACGGGAGCGGCAGCGCCTCGACCTCAACGTCCTGGCAGGCATCCTTCCCGACGAACCCATCGCGCTTGCGCCGATCACGGCAAGCGAACTGCTCGCTGGCGTGTACTACGCCGACACCGAGGAGCGGCGACAGCGGCGGCAAGCCTTCGTGGAGCGGGTCCCGAGGGCGCTTCCTGTCATCCCGTTTAACCATTCGACTGCACGTGTGTATGCCCGACTCCTTGTGGATGCGCGGACGTCAGGGCAGACCGCGAGCACCCGCTCCTTCGAGCGCCTTTCAAAACTCAGATGCAGGCCGCCCCTCCGCGGCCGGCACGTGTCTGGACGGAGGCGTCGAAGGTCACTGAAGGAGGGCCGACGGTGAGCACAATGAGCCAGAATCGAGCTGGACCAGAAAGGAGAGGTCAATGGCAAAGGGAATCTCAAAGGGGCGATGCCGATTTTGCGGTGGCAAGTACGGCAAGTCTGGAATGACCAGGCACCTCCAAGCGTGCCATTCGAGAAAGGAGGCCACGACCGACGATGCCGGCGGGAAAACCCGCTCGGCACGGTTACTCCACCTGGTCGTCAGCGGTCGCTATGCCCCAATGTATTGGATGCATCTCGAGGCACCGGTGGACGCCACGCTCGCCGACCTGGATGACTTCCTGCGCGACGCCTGGCTTGAGTGCTGCGGTCACTTGAGCGCTTTCACTATTGGCGGCATCTCTTACGCATCATCTGTCGACCCAGATTGGGGGATGGATGACCGTAGCATGGACGTGAAACTGGGTCGAGTGCTTGCCGCGGGAAATGAGTTTCGCCACGAATATGACTTCGGCAGTACCACCTACCTCACACTGAAGGCCTTGAGCGAGCGGAAGGGACCAATCCGCGGCCGAGACATCGAGATATTGGCGCAAAATGAGCCGCCTCTCATACCTTGTGACCAGTGCGGCCAGGAAGCCACGCAGGTCTGCACCGAATGCTCTTGGAGCGGTGGAGGGTGGCTGTGCAACCAGTGCAGCGAGGCGCACGACTGCGGCGAGGAGATGCTTTTGCCTGTCGTCAATTCGCCGCGGGTCGGTGTGTGTGGCTATACCGGGTGAGTCCGGAGGTGGGCCGGATTGCCGCGGCTGCCCACATGCCTCCTTTGGCAAAAGGACGCTGGTCACGTTCCGCCATATGAGTGACCGTACGGGCAGCTACCGTAGGTGATGGCGGGACCGGGGAACGGTGAGATGGAGTGCAGCGGGGATGACGTTGCTCAGGCTGAGCAGGTCGAGGAGCTCGCGCGCGAGACGACCGCCAAGTCTCGGCCGACGGCAAGCCAGGCCACCATGCCTCAGACCTACCGGGATGAGCGGCTCGCTTTGAGGGAAAATGGACTAAGAGGTTCATGATGACAGACACGACAGGCCGCGGAGGCATGACCCTGGAGCAGCTCCGGCAACGACGGGAGGAGATCCTCCAGGTCGCGGCTGCTCATGGCGCCTCCAACATCCGGGTCTTCGGTTCGGTGGCACGAGGGAAGATCAATCCCTCCAGCGACATCGACGTACTCGTCGACCTCACCACCGATGCCGATGGCTTTGCCTACTTCGGGGTGCTGGAGGAGCTCCGCCGGTCGCTCGAGAGCCTTCTGAGGTGCAAGGTGGATGTCGTAGAGTTGCGCGGTCCATTCTCTCCCCGAGGCCAGCAGATCGCGGAGCGCGTTTTTCAGGAGGCAGTCCCTCTTTCAGCGAGGAGCGGGAGCGTCGATACCTCGACTACATCCTGGGGAGCATCGAACTTATCGAGCAGTGGACGGCGTCCGGCCGTGATGCCTTCTTGACCGACGACCTGATCCAAAACGCCACCCTGTACCGAGTCGAAACGCTGGCCGAGGCAGCAGGGAAACTCCCCACTGACCTCAGAGATCGCCATCCGCAGATCCCCTGGCGCGACATCACCGACTTCCGCAATCGCGTCACGCATGGATACCTCGAGCTTGATCTCGACCTGGTCTGGCGTGTTATCGAGATTGATCTTCCTGCGCTGAAGCGGGTTGCTGAACACGAGTTGGACCGTCTCTCCTCGTCTTGACGTTTTGAATCGTGCCGTGCACATTCCCTGTCAGCACGTGCAGACCCTTTGCGTTTCGCCGAAGCGTTGTTGCACTCTTGGTGGGAATCCATGTCCCTATAGCTCAGAGTGATTCTGGCCTGTGACTGGTGCGACATGTGTGCCACAAGTGCACTTTTCCGCCGGTCACAGGCCTTTTTCATGTGTCATCTGTGACATCTGCGACATAAGTGACATGGCTCCGTCGTCAAAATCGTCGTCACTCGATCTCTACCGATAGTAGAGATATTCCGGCTTGTGCACGCTCTTTGTCCGGCGGTCACCCAGTCGGGCCGGACGGTTTCACGTCTTCACCTGATCGTCTGTCAATGAGCTGATGAATACGCTCCTATGGCTCTGGCTCGGCACATCGATGTTCATCCGTCTGCCAGGTCCAAGGTGATAGGGACCTGGCGAACTACTTCCGCCCCCTTCCTGGCACCTATTGGGTTGTCCCACCCAGAGGTGGGGGGATCAGGGACTGGCCCTGCTCCCGCGTGTCTGGTGGCCCAAGATTGCCGAGGAGTATGCAGCTGGGATGTAAGGACCGAAGCTGGCCGAGAAGTACGGAGTGGGTAGTACCCGGACGATCTGCTTGATCCTCCACAACAATCGTCAGGAGCAGGCGTGGACTTGATGACAGAGCAGGGGGAGTGACCTGGGACACCCAGTTCCGAAGACTGGTCGTAGAGGTGGTGTCCGCCTGTTCGCTCCTGTTCGTCAATGGTCGTCTTTGGCCGCAATCTGGGGGAAATCTCGTGAGGGCAACAACGGCGACCGGCGCCGAATACCGGCGAACGACGAAATAGGATGCAAAAAGGATGCACTTGAGACGGTTAGACGGAACTGAGGACCCCCCAGGACCCGGCTAGTCGGTGTTGAACAGCCGATCGTGCGTCGTGTGTGACTTGTCGGATCGACTACCTTGCCGCCTAGCGCTCAGAGATCTGCCTGAGACGTATAGCGATGAGCTTTTCCACGAGCGGCTTGGGAAGCGGTCTATCGATGGGGAAGTGCAACGAGCCCCTGGTGCCGCCGTATCCTGCGACCTCATCCCCGAGATCGGGGAGCACAGACCCACTATGCGGCAGGTAACTCAGGTGGTTCTTGAAGGCGCCAAAGCCGGCGACGACCTGGCCGTGCACGCGAAACGCCGGCAAACCGTACGAGATGCACTGCTCGGCCTCAGGGACGATCTCCAGAATCGTCTCGCGCAGTTGCCGGAGCGTGCTGCGCCTGGGCTCGTCCAGCCCCTCCAGGTATACGTCGACCTCGTGCGCTGACATCACTAACTCAGCATAGCGCTCAGTGACGGTTCCTCCCTTCCCGGGTGCTCCCAAGCCTCAGTACAACATCGGCGATCTGGGACCGGCGGGGTGGCCGGGAGGGGCTGAAACGCTGCCGGCACCCCGAGCGTTGCAGCCGCGTTTACCACTTCTGGTCACATCGTCGGCGTGAGCAGCACCAGCTACAACTTGCCCAGACTCCAGCCTGGTGCGATCGGGACGGGCACCGTGTAGTCCTTGCGCGCGGTAGGCTACCCGCTTCAGCGTGTACGCGCAGGGGACCGCATCGCCGTAGCCAGCCCGGAGCGCATGGTCCCAGGACCCTCGACTCTGGTTAACGGTCCGGGAAACAGCCTGGTGCGGGTCCGCGTAACGCCGCGAGCGTGATGAATAACCCAAAATCCAGTCTTGACGAAGCTCAATTGCCGGTGACCAATGGGCTATTCATCGCTGCGGCCGGTTCGCCCTGATCGGTTCCCGGCACGCGGCCCAGTGGCGAGGAGCGACGACCAGCCCGAGCGGACCGGCGCAGGCATCAGTGAGGTCGGTGGCGCCTGCTTTCGCACGCGTCACTCGCTGTCGTATTCGTCGTGGCGGCGAATCCAGAGCTGCGGTGAGTCGCCCTCGTCGCGGCCTTTTGGTGCCCGGTCGAGGATCGCGTAGTAGCTCATCAGGAACTCCAGTCCGCGGGCGGTGGTCGAGTAGGTGTGGTAGACGGCCCCGTCGTCCATGACGAAGGCGCTGAAGCCCGGGCCCTCGCACAGGTAGCCGACCACGTCCGTGCCGGTCTCGCGGGTCATGTGGTCGAGGATCGGCGGCGTTCCCGCCTCGAGCATCGGCGCGATCGCCTCGCGTGTCTGCTCCTCGGTGCGCGAGAAGCCGAAGTCGAAGTTGAAGTCGCTGCCGGCCGACGACACCCAGGGGAAGCTCCAGCCCATCCGCCGCTTGTACACCTGCAGCTTCTCGAGCGGGGCCTGCGAGACGAAGACGAAGGTCGCGTCGCGCGCCTTCAGGTGCACGAGGGCGCCGTCGATGCCGTCGGACATCGACGAGCAGGTCGGACAGCCGGCCTGGTAGCTGTGGCCGAACATGAAGTGGTAGACGAGCAGCTGACTGCGGCCATCGAACAGCTGCGCCAGCGTGCGTGTGCCGTCGTCGGTCTCGAAGCGGTATTCCTTCTCGACCCGGACCCACGGCAGTTCGCGCCGCTGCCGCGCCAGCTCGTCGCCCCGCCGTGTGTGCTCCTTCTCGCGGGCGAGCAGCTCCTCGCGGGCTGCAAGCCACTCTTCACGGGTTCCGATCTTGTGGTCAGTCATGTATCTCTCCTTCTTGTCGATACAACAACGAGGAGTGCTCCCCCGATCCGAGAAACCTCTCCCTGGATCTGCTCCAGCCTCCGTCCGGAATAGAAGCGCACGGCTGCTGCTACAGGCAATGCTGGGATCCACTCAACGCCCGGTGGTACCGAGGTCGTCGGAGCAGCCGGCTTCTAGGCGCGACCACTGGGCGGTGGGACGTCCGTTGATGCGACCCCATCTGACCCCGGCCCGCGGCCTCGGCCAGCCGGCGGGCGAGTCCTCCCACGTCTCCCGCCGCCCATACACGGTCATGTCCAACAACGCATAGCTGTAGTCCATCGCCTCGACGCCGCGGCCGTTGGTCCAGTAGGTCTCGAACACCCTGTCGCCGTGCCGCAGGTAGCACACCAGGTAGAACATGCCGACCCGGCGCCCGGTCAGCAGCGCGCCGGCGGAGTCTTGGGCCGAATACCAGGGCACGTCGCAGCCCATGAAGTCGCGGTAGCGGACGCTCTCGTCGTACGGGCCCTGGCAGAACGTGGCGTAGGTAACACCGCGGGAATGCAGATAGGACAGCTCCCGCACCTGCCCGTTGTAGAATGTGCAGCCCTCGCACTGCTCGGCGGCAGGCTTGCCGGCGTACCACATGTGAAAGTAGGCGATCAGCTGTCGACGTCCCTCGAACACGTCCAGCAACGTCACCGGACCGTGCGGACCGATCAGCGGGAGGGTCGAGTCCACCTCGACCATCGGCAGCCGGCGGCGTGCCGCGGCAATCGCGTCACCTTCGTGGGTGCGCGCCTTCTCTCGGACCCGAAGGGCATCGAGCTCGGCTTGAAACGTTGCCCGGTCGACCAGGACAGGAACCTCCCCCGTGTCGGTTGGTGCAGGTTCCGGCGGCCTGAGGTTCTTCGGCTTGTCGTTCATGGCTCCCTCGATTCGCGTCTTGTCATCGGCTAACGGTTCAGCCGCGCTAGCGCGGCGTCAGGACGATCACCGGGATGAGGCGCTCGGTCTTCTGCTCGTGTTCGGAGAGCTGCGGGAAGCGCTCGGCCTGGGTGCGGAAGAGGCGCTCGCGCTCCTCCCCGGTCGCCTCGCTTGCAGCAACGTCGATCGTCGCGGTCCCGACCTCGATCGTGATATTGGGGTGCGCCTTGAGGTTGTGGTACCAGTCGGGGCTGGTGGGGGCTCCGCCGTTCGAGGCGATCACGACGTAGCGCCCCCCGTCGCTCAGGTAGGCGACGGGGGTGACACGGTGCTTGCCGGATTTCGCTCCTGTGTGATGCAGCAGCACCAGGGGCGTCCCTTCCCACATGTCGCCGACGCGGCCCTCGTTGCCGCGAAACTCGTCGATGATCTGGGCGTTGTAGTCACTCACAATCGTTCGCTCCCTCTGCGTGTCCGCAGTTTCATTGGCTCTCGTACTCGTCGTGGCGTCGGAACCAGAGCCCCGTCTCGTTTCGCCCGCGTGGAGCTCGGTCGAGCCATTGGTACATGCCCCACAGGCCGTCCAGCCCGCGCGCGTATGCCGAGTAAGTGTTGTACACGACGCCTCCTTCGAGCGCGAACACGCTCATGCCGGGCGATTCTCGGCTGTAGGTCGCCCAGTCCGTTCCAACCGGCGACGCGAGCTCGGGGCCCCTGTCGGCTTCCGCCGGTCGTGGATCCCACGCGCGGAAGTTGTACTCGCTGACTCCCGATTGCTGCTGCTCCCTGGTGTGCGCCACATGGAAGTCGTAGTTGAAGTCGCTGTCGAATGAAGACGCCCAGGGAAACCTCCAGCCCATCCGGTGCTTGTAGGCCTGCAGTTTGGCGAGCGGAGCCCGCGATACGGCACAGAGCGTGACATCGTGATTGGCGAGGTGGACGACGAAGCCGTCGAAGCCGTCCGCGATCGCCGAGCAGGCCGGACACCCTGCCGTGTACTCGGGCCCGAACATGAAGTGGTAGATGAGCAGCTGCGAGCGACCTCTGAAGAGATCAGCGAGGGACGCCGTGCCCTCTTCGGTCTCGAAGCGGTACTCCTTGTCGATTCGAACCCAGGGCAGCTCCCGCCGCCACTGGGCTAGTTCGTCGCTGCGGCGCGTCAGTGCCTTCTCGGCCTCGAGCAATTCCAGTCGGGCCGCGAGCCACTCTTCACGTGTTCCGATCTTGTGATCAGTCATTGTTTCTCTCCTTCTTGTCGTTGCAACAGCTGCGCGACCGATGACGGCTCACATCGGTAGGGTGAGTCCAGGTACCCCCGTGAGCGCGGATGCCGCCGCACCCACCCTAACGCTCGTCACCGTCCGACGCTCCCATGCCCGTCTGCGTCGCGGTCTTGGCCAGGCAGGCTGTGCGCTGGTGGGCCATCTCCACCGGCGAGCGAGACAGGACGTGCCCGGTCTCGAGCAGGGTCTTCAGGTTCGCCAGAACCGCTGGCCATCCCTTCGATATGCCAGCGAACATGTCGTCATCGAGATCCTCATGAAGGACCGTGAGTCGCACGATCTCGTGGTAGGACTCGATCTCGAAGGTGACCTTCGAGATCCTGTCCGGTGATGTCTCACCTGACGGGCCCCACGTCATGACCAGTCGGTACGGCGGCGTGCTCTCGATCACCGTTCCACCGATATCCGCGATGCCGGAGCCGTCGGCACGCTGATGTTCCCAGGGAGACCCGACCTCCCAGTCCGAGAGGTTCCTGACACCCCAATACGCGGCGGTGATCTCGGGTTGCGTCAACGCCTCCCAGACCCTCGCCGCGCTGCTCTCGATGTAGGTGACATAGACGAACGTGGGCCGGCCAGCCATGTTGTCCTCCTCTGCTTGTCTCTTGATTGCCTGAAGCGCTCGTAGGCGGGGCGGCTCGAACCGCTCGATCCACCGCTCGTGGATGTCCCACAGGGGAACCGGGTTCAAGTAGTGCAGCTTCTCTCTGCCTCTGCGAACGGTCGCAATGAGGTTCGCCGCTTCGAGGACTTCGAGATGCTGGGTCGCGGACTGCCGTGCCATCGCCAGCGGTCGGCACAGCTCGCCCAGGGTTTGCCCATTGCGCTCCCGGAGGCTGTCCAGCAGGGCTCTGCGGGTCCTGTCGGCCAATGCCTTGAAGACGATGTCGGGATCGTCGTCGTCCATACTGTCATTATGCAGGTATTGACCTGCACATCCTCAAGCCGGACGATCCCACCCAGTCGAGTCACGAGGGAGTTGAGGAAGGCGAAGGCGGCAGTCCGAATCTGAACCTCAGTATCGTAATCCGCCACCGACCCTCCGCTCATCCCTCCATCTCATACTCCGC
>Ga0207416_1004675_pt1 | contig 11606 bp, 7 predicted proteins | sample PaiPotPPM11metaG_FD_184107 | JGI IMG/M metagenome (GOLD analysis project Ga0207416, IMG submission 184107) | Iron sulfur acid spring bacterial and archeal communities from Banff, Canada, to study Microbial Dark Matter (Phase II) - Paint Pots PPM... ...
CCAGAATAGGCCTTCGGCATTCTCAGTCTCCCAATGAAGAATCAATGCACAAACACTCGCTCATCCATAACTCATTGGGAATCCCACCGATTCAAATCGGACGGGAACCGCTTTAGTAGGGAATTCTGCAGGGAATTTTTTTGCGTTAGCAGGGAATTGCAGGGAATTTGCCGGGCGACGCGGCGCGTTGCGCAAACCGAGCCAAACTATCGCCGCTGGCGGCTCGATTTTGGCGCCTCGCGGCCCTCGGAGCGGCATCCGCCGACCCTAGCCAAATCCCGCTGCGATCACTGCGACAGGCGCGCGCTGCTGACCGCCTGCTGAAAGAGCGCCTGCATGGCGGCGGTGATATCGCCGTCCGTGGTCACCTGAAAGAACAGTCCGGACGACGCGCAACTTTGCATGTTGGGACCGATCTTGCTTTGAAACGGCGCAATCCAGGAATTGTACCAGGAGTTGGTCGGCAGCGGCAGATATTCGGTGTAGAGCACCGCGATGCGGATGCCGCGGTTCTTGACGGTCGTGCACCAGGAGGTGTTGAACGGCTGCTGGCAGCGGTTGCCGTCCAGCGCCTGCGAGCACGTGCTCGAAATTTCGTCGTCGACGCCGTCGGTGACCAGGAACAGCACTTCCTGCGGCGTGCTGCCCGACGTGCCCGTTCCCGGGTTCGGCATGATGTTGTTGATCGCCTTCATGGCGGTTTCGAAGTTGGTGTCCGTGTCGTTGTTGCCGGTGCCGCACACCAGATAATTGTTTTTGCAAACCTCCAACACGTCGATGCCGTTGGCCGCGGTTTGCGCGGCGGCCAGATTCGACGAGGGCTTGTTGTTCGGCGCGTAGATCGTGTTGAGGGTGGAAGCGTTGAACGTGTAGATCGCCATCTCGTAGCAGCCCGGACCGTTAGGACAGGTTACGCTGTTGGAGTTCATCATTTGCAGAGCGGTGCTCATCAGCGATGACGTTGCACTAGCCATGTTTTCGATGCGGGTCGTTACGCCGAGATTTTTTGCAAGCGCGTAGTTGTCCTCGCCGTTCGGGTTGCCGAGGTTGTCGGCCGCCGGATTGGTCTCATGGCAGGCGAAGGCGCAGCCGCCCTGCGACGAAGTGTTGGCGACCATCGTGTTGATGCCGCTCGTCGTGGCGGCAATGTCCATGGACGGCGAATTGTCGAGCAGCAGATAAAAATTGATATTCGGCGAGATCGTCGACGTCGCCGTCGACGATCCGGTGATGGTCCATGTCGTTTCCGGCGTCTTGGTCAGCAGCGCAAAAACGTTGGGAAACGTATTCACCGACGAGGCCGTATAGCTGACGGTGACGGTGCGGGTCGACGCGCCATCGTTGCAGCCGCTGATGTTGGGAGCGCTGTAGTTGAGCCCGGTTATTAACGAGGCTTCGCCCGTGAAGATGGCCTGCGCGGCGGTTTGCGCTGTCAAACAAGATTCTTGCATCGCCGTCGGCGTTACCATGGACAATGCTGCGGCGTCGGCGGCCTCATTAAGCCGTATCCGTTTTTCCGTCGCGGAGGAGAAGTCGAGCCCCAACCCTGTCAAGAAGATGATCGGGATGATCGACAGAGCAAAGATGATCGCGGTACTGCCGCTGCGATCGCGAATGAATCGACGCATGAAATCGCCACGCATGGCCGGTATCCTCTCGGCGGAGCGCGTTTTGCGGTTCGCCGCTCCTGCCCAATAGCGCAAGGGCATTGATTTTTCGTTGTTGCGATTGCAGAGCGGCGCGCCTCACATCGTTAACAGCGAGTTGCGATTCGGGGGTTTGCGAGTGCCGGAGTTCCGCCTTTAGGCGGTGCCGCACGTGCGCGCGGCATTAAGGTTTATTGTTTGATTGCGAAATCGCTTTTGTTTTATCGGAAGCGGGCGTTTCCGCCGCTTTGGCCGCGCGCGGCGGGCCCATGAGCGCAGGCTGGAACAGAGCCGCCGAAGCGAGCGTGCAGGCGAGCGACAGCGCCAGGAGCTTGCCCATGCTGGAAATCCCCGGATGCGCCGAGAACCAGAGGCTGCCGAAGGCGGTCGCCGTCATCAGCGCGCTGAAAAACACCGCGCGGGTGAGGCTCGACTGCAGGAAATTGTATTCGCCGCGGCGCCAGGCCATCACGTAATAGATTTTGAAGGCGACGCCGACGCCGAGCAGCGCCGGCAGCGCGATGATGTTGGCGTAATTGAGGGGAAAGCCGGTCAAGGCGCAAATTTCCAGCGTCGCAGCGGCCGCGACGAGGAGCGGGATCAAGGTCAACAATACGTCGCCGATCCGCCGCAGCACCAGCCACAGCAGAAACGCAATCGAGCATATCGCCAACACGCCGGCCTTGATGAAGGCCGCTGTCACCGTGCGTCCCCATTCGTAAATCTCGATCGCCTCTCCGGTCGCGTTCGGCTCGACCGAAAGCACGGCGCGCGCGAAGCGGGCCACCGTTGCGGTGTCGTTCGCATTGCCCTTGGGCAGGATCTCGGTGCGAACGAGCCCATTGGGCGCCGTCCACTGATGAACGAGATCGCCCGGCAGAACGGCGCGCGTCACCGTCTGCGGATGCAGCGACGCGGAGATTTGCTGGAGGTCGATCCGCAGCGGCGCTATGAACGCGGCTTGCGCGCGCTGGCGCAGTTGCGCGTCGGCGTTGGCAAGCGCGTCGAGATCATTGGCAAGCCTTTTAGCGGCATCGGCGCCCGGTCCGCCGGCTTCGGCGGCGACGTCCTGCAGGGCCTTGACGTCGCCCTTGAGCGCCGCGACATCGTCGGCATCGGACGGTTTCGCCGCCGGCTTGGCCTGCAATGCCGGAGCCAGCGCGGCGGCGGCGGCGGCAATCACCTTGAGCTTTTCCTGCTGATCGGCGGGAATAAAGCTGTCGATGTTCCTCGTGCTCGCCACCTCGGGCAGCGCCGCAAGCCGCTTGGCGACCGCGCCGGCATCGGCCGCCGGCGTGAGCACGTCGGCGCCTTCGAATACGATTTGCCCGTCGCGGCTCAGTTGCCGCAGCGTCGTCACCGCTTCGGCGTTGGGAACTTGCAGGCTGTTGGGATCGAAGTTGAACTTCAACCAGAACAGCGACGGCAACGCTGCGGCCGCCACGATCGAGGTGGCAACAACGATCCCGATGCGGTGCCGCTGCATGAAGCGGTCGACTCCCGCCATCGCACTATAGCCGAGCGGCTGCGGTTCGGCCGGCGGGTTGAACAGCGACAAGAGGACCGGCAACAGCGTCATGCTGGCGACGTAGGCGACGATCATGCCGACGCCGGCGATCAATCCCAGCTCCGCCACGCCGCGATAGTCGGTCGGCACAAACGAGAGGAATCCGGCCGCCGCCGCCAATGCGGCGAGCGTCAAAGGCGGGCCGACGTAACGTGTCCCATCGACCAGCGAGGGATTGAGCTCATGCAGCTCATGGCGCTGGGCGCGGTAGCGGACGCTGAATTGAATCGCGAAGTCGGCGCCCAGTCCGACGAACAGCATGGCGAACGCGACCGAAATGGGATTGAAGGCGCCGGCCAGCAACAGACCGAGCGCGGCCGTCGCCACGAGGCCGACGAAGATCGTCGCCACCACGGCGAGCACGATACGCACCGAGCGCAGCGCCAGCCACAGCACGATGAGAATGATCGCCGCGGTGACGAGGCTGTTCAGCCATATTCCCTGCTGCAGCGTGGCGAACTGCGCGTCGGCCAGAGGTATCGTTCCGGTCAGCCGCACGGATGCATCGTAGTCCGAATTGAGCCGGGCATCGGCGGCGGCCTTGCGAACGGCTTCGGCCGCCGCGTGGCCGGGCTCGATCGCGCCGTAATGGAGCACCGGCCAGATGTCGATGAGCTGGGTCAAGTCCGCGGGCTTGGCCGGCCTGCCGTTCACCAGCACCTGCCATGAGAACGCGGCCTGCCGTCCAGCGAGCACGCTCTCGATCGTGTCGGCGACGGTATTGAGCGGCTGCGCCATTGCACTGAGGCCGATGCGGTGCACGAGCACGCCCTGGAGGCTCATGGACAACGCCTGGGCGAGGCCGCGCAGCGAAGGATCGGACGCGAGCGTCCTGATCAACGGCACCGCCTGAGTGAGCTTGTGCATCCGGTCGGCGAGTTCGTTTGGCGGCAGATAGAGGAGGCCGTTACGGGCGAAGAACTCGCCGCCTTGGGCGGCCGACACGGAATGGAAATAGGCCGATTGCGGCGACAGCCTTTTGACCAAAGCGGCGGCGGCGGCGCCGGCAAATTCCGGCGTCGGCGCGCCCACCGCGGCGAGGATGGACGTGGCTTGTTCGGGAAATGCCGCTTGGTACGCCAATTCGCGCTTGCGCCAGGGCAGATTGGGCGACAGCAAAGTGCTGACGTCGGTGTCGATGGCGAAATGACGCGCCACGTAGACCGATGAGCCGACCAGAACGAGCACGCTCGCCAAAATAATCAGCCAAGCACGACGGATGCAAAAATCGACGATGCCGGCGAAATTCACATAGGGCATGGCTTACAACATGGCTTACAACATGGCTTGCGACACGAGTTGCGCGGCGTCGATTCGGCTTGCCGTAAAGCCGCCTGCAGCCGCAAAAATCCGCACCCCGCGCGCCCGCGACGCGAGCGCGACTTAGGCTTAATCCTGCTGCGGCAATTTGGTTCATGGTCGCCCGGTTCCAATCGTCGCAGGGAACCGCCACTTGTGCGGCAGGCATACACGGTCGCGCGAATGTGAAGCCGCGGTGAATCGCCGTCCCACAATTCGCCGCGATGGCGAGATCACGTTGGATGCGAAGTGCCGGGACTGATTTTCCGCAATCGTCAGTAACAATCGTCAGTATCAGTTGAACGTACAACGCTGCCGGAGCGGCAGTTTGGGAAACAACCGATGGTGAAATTGGCGTTTGCCTGGTGGCGCGAGCTTTGGCAGGGCGGTTTGCAGCCGGGCTCGTTCTCGTCGCTCCTGTTCGCGGCGATTTGCGTCGGGATTGCGACAATTGTTCGCATCGTGCTCGGCGAACTCAGTACCGCCAGCACCGTGTTTGCTTCCTACTATTCGGCGACACTGGTGGCGGCTTTGGTCGGAGGAATGCCGGCGGGTATCCTTGCCGCGGCCTTCGGAGCGATCGCTGCGTTCCTTCTTTTCGTTCCGCCCGATTGGGCGTCGCACGCCTTCGATCAGGACCAGCTGGTCAGCGCTTTGCTGTTCGCCGGTTCCTCGGCTGTGATCGTCTGGGCTGCGCAAAGCTATCGCGCTCTGTTGTGGCGGCTGCGCCAGGAACAGGACCGCCGGCAACTGCTCAATCATGAGCTTGCGCACCGGATCAAGAACATGCTGGCGATCGTGCAAGCCGTGCTCGGCCAGACGCTGCGCGATCAACCTGCCGCGCTTGGCAAATTGAACGATCGCATCGCGGCGCTGGCGGCAACCAACGATCTGTTGATCAAGTCGGAGTGGCGGGGCGCGCTTCTAAAAGAGATTCTTGCCGGCGAGTTCGCGCCTTACGATCCGGCGCGGTTTGCGCTCGACGGCGAGGATTTCGAATGTTGCTCCGAAATCGCAACCGTGCTGGCGCTGATTTTTCACGAGCTGACGACGAATGCCGCCAAATACGGCGCGCTCTCCACGCCGCCCGGCCGGGTCGCGCTCTCCTGGACGAAGCAAGACGATCGGGTCGATTTCGACTGGGTCGAGAGCGGCGGTCCGCAACCGGCCGCGTCACGGCGCGAAGGTTTCGGCACCACGCTGTTGCGCAAAGGCTTGCGGCAGTTCGACGGCTCGGTGGAGATCGCCTTCGCGCCAAGCGGACTGCGCTGCAAGCTGTCGCTGTCTTTGCCGTGGCCGCAGCGCCAAGAAACGATCGCGCTTGCGCCGGATCGGCCGTTACGCGCGGGCGTCGAGTCGGCGGCTTGCGTCAGTACGACGGTGCGAAGCGCAACGCTCGTTCTTCATCCTCCGCGCATCGCCGGGCAGAAGTGACGCCGCTATCCTTCTCCGCGGAAGCGGGCGTGAGGATAAGCAAATTCGTCCTCGCGGCGCCGGCGGCGTCGCCGTCCTGGCGCCGGCGCCATCCTCGATTTTCGCCTTGGCCAGGACACCGCCCTGCCGGTGGCCGGGCAATTGACCCGCCACGGCATTCCCTTCGCGTTCTTCACCGGCCAGACGAATACCAGGCAGATTCGTGCCCAGTGCCCGGACGCCAAGATCATCGCCAAGCCGTTCCAGCGCCGAACGATCTTGGCGGCAATCGCCGATATCTTGCATTGACCCGCCGCCCTCGGTCGTGGGCGAGCGGTCCACGGCAAGACGCGTAACCCTTGGATCGGTAACCCTTGGAACGGCTTCACAATCCTGTCACGCCTGCCTATAAACTAGCGCCCAACGCCGCATTGCGGCATCTCGAATCGAGGCAGGAACGTCGTCTTGAACGTGCATGTGTCGCCGTCGGGCTTTCCGGCGCTGGTCCTCAACGCGGATTTTCGCCCGCTGAGCTATTACCCGCTGTCGCTATGGTCGTGGCAGGACGCCATCAAGGCGGTCTTCCTCGAGCGGGTGAACATCGTCGCCAATTACGACCGCGCGGTGCGCAGCCCGAGCCTGGAAATGAAGCTGCCGAGCGTGGTGTCGCTGAAGACCTTCGTGAAGCCGTCGACGCATCCGGCCTTCACGCGGTTCAACGTGTTCCTGCGCGACCGTTTCTCCTGCCAGTTTTGCGGCGCGCGCGACGACCTCACCTTCGACCACCTGGTGCCGCGCTCGCGCGGCGGCCATACGACCTGGAACAACGTCGTCGCCGCCTGCTCGCCGTGCAATCTGCGCAAGGGCAATCTCACGTCGGCGGAGTCGAAAATGTGGCCGTCGCAAAAGCCGTTCCAGCCGACGGTGCAGCACCTGCACCGCAACGGCCGGCTGTTTCCGCCCAATTACCTGCACGAAAGCTGGCTCGACTATCTCTATTGGGATACCGAGCTCGATCCATAATCGTTTGCGTGATCGACGCGCACCAAGGTCGTTCACAAAGTTACATTTCCCGGATGCTGCGTAGCCAGAAGCAGTGCGTTGGGCCATGATCAGCCAGACCAGCGTCGCCGTCCTGATTAATATCGATGCTTGGTGACCCCATCCCCGCCTTGGCATTGGCGTGTTCGCTGGTCCCGATTGTCGCCTGTATCGCCGCGGGATCGGTGGTTGCACCAAGCCTCCTGCGCTGGCCGGGAGCCGACATGCTGGTGGGATTTGGGCTCCTCACCGGCGCGCTGGCGATTCTTGCGGTCACGACGCGCATTCCGCTGTCCTGGCTCATGGCCGGCTTGGCCATCCTGTCGGTGATCGCAGTTCTGATGCGGCGGCAATTTCCCGGTGGACGATCGACTTGGATCGCTTTGGCGCTGGTTTCACCAATTCTTTTCAAGGCGGCCGGCCAGGAACCCGCGATGTGGGACGACTTCTGGAATTGGCTGCCGAGTGCCGCCTACGAATACAGTCAAAATTCGTTGCCTTGGCCCAATCTTGCGCCCTCGCTCTCTATTTTCCCGGGCTATCCGCAGGGCGTGCCGCTCCTGATCGCGGCCGCTTCATTCATCGGCCGGCGCTTTCTCGAGGCCTCAGGACCCATCATCAATGTCATGCTGCTCGCCGGATCGAGCGCGCTCTTGGCCGAGGCCATCGCCGCCGCGCTGATCCGGCATGGGCGCTTGCAAGCCATGGAAATGCCGCTGGTTTTGATTGCCAGCGCGGTTTCAATCACAATCCTTCTCAATCCCGGCCTTGACGGCAGTGTAGCGCTGTCGTCCTACGCGGATTGCGGCACGATGGTCGCGGTCGGCGGTCTTGGTCTACTCGGGGTCAAGATACTGGCATGTCTATCGGCCCGCGACGCCGCAAATGTGGAAGGAGTGGCTTGGCGCTTCGGCTTTGTCGGAGCAATGCTGGTCAGTCTCAAGCAGGCCAATCCTGTTCTCTTGGCATTGGTCACGGCTGGACTGTTCCTCATAGTGTTGCGCGATCCGGCTATCCGAACGTGGCGGACGTTGCTGCAGCTCCCTCGCATGCTGGGTCCAGGGATTGTCGTCTTCGCTCTGTGGCGTTGGTACGTGACGCACAACTTGACGAACGCGGAACAAGCCTTCCGGCCCTTCGCAGCCTGGAGTTTTGGCGCCCTGCCTTCCACCTTCGCTTCAATCGGTGGTTACATTGCCGCATCGCCGCCGTTCTACATTTTAATGTGGTCGGTCACAGCGGCAGGCTTCGCGTTTTTTTTCCAATTGCCCAGCAAGGCCGGCGAGGCGCGGTGGCTGGCGGTGGTCTGTGCCACGGTCTGGGTGGGCTACAATGGCTTCCTGTTGATCGTCTACCTCGGGGTCTTTTCGGTCGCCGACGCTTATGGGGCAGCCGATTATTGGCGCTATACCCGCCACGTGGCGCTGCTCGGGCTGTACGCGCCGGTCATGGCGCTTGCAGTGGCACCCTGGCCAGTATGGATGAACCTGCGGAGGGCTGCGCCTACACTTGCAGCGGTCCTGTTGGCACTTTGCGCCCTGCCAATGCGCAGCGATCTCAACAATCCACCAGGTAGAGCGTGGCAACGCTTCCTCCGAGGCGCCGTAGCCGATATGCGGCACGTAATACCCCCAGGGTCGAAGGTGGTGATCGTGTCCTTCTCCTTCCCGAATTCACAGCCCTTTGGCGTGGCGGTCCGCTACAACCTATGGCAACTCGACAAACCAGAGCAACAAATTGCTACGACCATCCGGTGGGACGATCGCGACTTGGCGGCAGTCACAAGCTTGGCGGCGCACGGTGAGGCGAATTATCTGATTATACAGGACGCTGATGGCAGCATGGACAAGGCGACCGACACGCTCGGGCTGCCACGGCTCAACCACGAGCTCGCGCTGTTCGTCTGGCAAGCCGGTGCATGGCAACAGGTCAAATCGTGGCCGATCCCGCCGGCTTTGATCCATTCCGATTCTTAGTTCGAGCGGCCGTTGGAATGGCCTAGTGTCGCCAACACACATCGCAGTACTTGACCGGGATCGGGGAAGAGACAAGCGGCTCAAAGGGTAATCCGGATATCGCTGGTGCTCTATTCAGCGCTGCGGCTGTTACGATTACGCGGCGGCTTCCTTGCGCGCGCCGGCGAAAGCGGGGACGACTTCGGCCACGAAACGCGCCATCTCGTCCTTGACCTGATTGTGTGGTTTTAAGCCGACGTTGACGTAGAGGATTACTTCGTCAAAGCCGGCCGCCTCGACCTTCTTCAAGGTATCGATGATGCGCGCAGGCGAGCCGAGCAGCACCGAGTTTTCCGTCAAATCCTCCGGCCTGACCTTGTGCAGCCGCTCGACCATGTCGACGAAATAGCGATAGCTCGGCGGCGCGGTTTTCGGATCGCCTGGCAAGGCCGGGATCACGCACTCTTTATAGTAGCGGATCTGCCGGGCGCGGGCGGCGTCCTCCTGCGCCTTGGTGTCGGCGAAATGCGTGAAATAGCTGCACATCAGGCGGCCGGGTTTCTTGCCGTGCTTTGCGCAGGTCTCATAATAAAGATCGTGCACCTGCTGCAAGCCGCCGAACGTCATCGCGGCGGCGAACGGCGCCACGATCAGGCCGCAGCCCAGGCGCGCGGCAAGCTCGATCGAGGGTTTGGAAAACGACCCCACATACGTTGGAATCGGGCGCTGGATGGGCCGCGGCGTAATGCGCACGTCGTCGAACGAGTAGTGCTTGCCGTGGTGCGAGATGCGCTCGTCGGCCGTCCACAGCCGCCGGATCACTTCCAGGCCTTCTTCGAAAATCCCCTGATTGTCGTCGAAGGAAACATGGAACGGCTCGTATTCGCGCCGGTCGTAGCCGCGGCCGGCGGCGAAATCGACGCGGCCGCCGGAGAGCAGATCGAGCGTCGCCCATTGCTCGGCGACGCGGATCGGATGGTGCAGCGGCGTCACGGTGACCGCCGGCGCCAGCCGCAGCCGCGTGGTCTTGGCCGCGACATGGGCGAGCACGAGGTCCGGACAGGACAGCACGCCGAGCGAATTGAAATGATGCTCGCCGATCCAGGCCGAGTGCATGCCGAGGCTTTCGGCATAGATCGCTTCGGCGGTGATGTCGGCGACGAACTGGTTCGAGGAGCGCGTGTTGTTGTCGTAGTGGTTGTCGCTCAGCGTGAAATAGCCAAAATCCATTGGGACCTCCCTGTCGAGCAAGGTTTCGTGGCAGAATAGTTGAAAATACATCTGTTGTAAATGCATTGATCAGCGTTATTATGTCCGCCGCCATGGCACCTGCGAAGCACCCCGCAAAGCTCAATCTCGGCGATTATCTGCCCTACCTGGTGAACCGGGTCGGCACCATCATCGCCGACCAATTTGGCGAAGAAGCGCTGGCGCCCCACGGATTGAGCATCGCGATGTGGCGGGTGATGGCGGCGCTGTCGGCCAACGGCGGCCAGCGTCAGATCGATCTTGCCGACTTGACCAGCATCGATGCATCGACGCTGTCGCGGCTGGTCACGCGCCTCACCCGCATCGGCCTTGTGACCCGCGCCCGCTCGACCAGCAGCAATCGCGAGGTGGTGGTGGCGCTCTCGGCCAAGGGCCGCTTGCTCGTCGCCCGCCTCATCCCGTCCGCCCGCCGCATCGAAGCCGACGCCAGCGCCGGGCTTACGGCGGAAGAACTGGCCGTGCTCAAACGCGCTCTGCGCCGGATGTACCGCAACATGACGGCGCGGCCGACCGCGGCGGCAGGCGCGCGGGCGAAACGAATTGCGGTCTAGAGCGGATTCCGGTCAAGTTGATCCGTCATTGCGAGCGTAGCGAAGCAATCCAGGAGCGACGGCGCAGTCCTGGATTGCTTCGTCGCTGCGCTCCTCGCAATGACGGCGCTGATTCAGTTTGATCGGACAACACCCTAAGTTGTCCGACCCACCTGCGACGTGCGGCGATGTCTGCTCTCACGGTCGCAACAGGTGGGAAAGCAGACCTGGCAGGGACTAAGCGGATATGGCGCGCGTGACCCGAAGCGTCATTTTTTGATGCGCCTTCACCCCTCACCTTTGGTTGTGCACACAAGCCCCGCCCATAACAAGAGAATTCATTCCAGGCTCGATTGGGCTCTCTGCTTTTCCTGTAAGCCCATCACGTCTGTTTCCGAATGTCCGCTGTTCGGTCGCTAAAAGGGAACAGCGGACACGGCGAATTTATGAGAGCCACGGCGTAGATGGCCCGCCTGCGCGGGCCATGACGGCAAACCAAAGGCTTGCACGATGAAAGGCTTGCACGATGAAAGGCGTCCGCGATGATTCGTTGATTCGCACGAATTCGCTTCGCCCGGCGCCGCGGCGGAACTGAACGGCGGAGCGGAAAGCGCCGCTGAATCAAATCGTTGTCGCGGCATTGGTGACAACGCTTGACAACACCGTCGCGCCCAGTAGAAGCCGCGCCGCTCGCTCGTCGAAGGGCACATTCCGGATGCGATCCTGAAGGTGGAGCGAGCGCGGCGCCCGCGCGCGGTTTCGCTAACCGCGTTCGGGCGGTTCGGAAACCCGCCCGGCCGGCCCCGACGCCGGTCTGCGAGGAGCTCGCTGCCCGGGAGGCGGACGGTCACACCCGTCGGCGCTTCCATGAAGCGCGGGACCGGAC
>Ga0207416_1004680_pt1 | contig 11599 bp, 17 predicted proteins | sample PaiPotPPM11metaG_FD_184107 | JGI IMG/M metagenome (GOLD analysis project Ga0207416, IMG submission 184107) | Iron sulfur acid spring bacterial and archeal communities from Banff, Canada, to study Microbial Dark Matter (Phase II) - Paint Pots PPM... ...
TCAGAACAGCCAACCCTATGACGTGCGCATCACACGTGGTGCGAAGCGGATCTGGGTGACGGAGACCCGTGGGAACTGCGTCGGGGTGCTCATGCCGGCACGCAACCGCATCCTGGAGTACAAGCTGCCACAGAAGAACAGCCGGCCCATCGGTCTTCAGATCCGGACACTCAAACACAGCGCGCAAGTCTGGATCGCAGCCTCTGGCATCGATAGGCTCGCTCTCCTGACCACTCCATGATGGAACTCCGTGCATCCCACGTCCACATCGGTCGAGACTAAGATCAACGCCGCACCGATAGAGCAGGGGGGCCGACTGGCCCCCCTGCTCTCGCCTGGACGAATTCCGACTCCTGCTCCAGCATCAGACCGTCCGCCTCGTCCCAAGCAAGTGGTCGATGGTCGCCCTACCGCGGATCATCCATGGACTAACGGCTATAACCAACGCTTATTCGCCAAGGCCCATGCGAAGACTTAAGCCCAGCAGGCATACTCCGCCTCCTCTCCATGCAACGATCCAACCGTTAAGTGCTGCGGTGCGTGTAGTTTCGGCACATATACCTGCTGCGACAATACTGGCGCCTTGTGCTCCAGCAACGCCGACTGCTGTAGCGGGGCATGCAGCCCCTCCACCCATTCGTGCTGTGTCCCATCCCAAGGGACCTGCAACAAGGACGAAGACTATTGATTCTAGCCGCCTTGGCAGGCACGTCGTGCGACATCATATTCGCGTTCGCGGACCCGACACCAACTGCTTGAGTTGGTCGAGGGTGGCGCGGATCGGTGTGGACTTCGCGGTGGAATGGACGCGGTCACGCTTGCACGAATCGGCGGTCATTCGTCACGGCGGATGCTGCAGGAGGTCTACAGCCACCTCAACACGGCATCTCTTGTACTTTTGAGCAGATCCACACGGGCACGGTTCATTCCTGCCGACTCTCCGCGAAGCATCAGTCGATGACTGTGATGTAGGCGCCGACGAGGGTTGCGGTCTGCTGGTCAACGCCCCCGTCGCGGCGATCGACGTGGTCCTGCTGAAAGTGCGCAAAGGCCGCGGTCGAGGCGATCGGGTTTACCTCGTCATCGGTGTGGTCGTGGAAAGATACGTGTACAAATGAGTCGTCCGCGAGCCGGAGGACGATGTAGCTCACGTTGTCGGGCTGGGCGGCGGCCAGCTCCTCGAAGACAGCCTCGACTCGTCGCTGGTTCTCGTCCGCCGCCTCGGCAGACTGCGTCGCGTAGCGCGTAACCAATCGCTTCTGCATGGGGGGCTCCTTTTATGCGATGTCGGGCTTGTAGCGTTTGAGGTGGTCGCGACCGTACCGCCCTGCCACGGCGCCGGGGGCGGGAAGACGGAAGCGAATACCGGCATTCGAACTGCTCCCTGTACTAGATCGTACATCCCTCCACAGTACAAGGCCACGAGCCTGTGCCGCGCGCCGTTTTTTCGTGGACTTGATTAGCTTCTCCATAGCACGGCTGTTCGTGTCTCACGAACGTACCTCCAATGGCTCCGCGTTGTACGAGCTGTATTCGTCTTTCATATTTGCGGACCCACGGTAATCTCGCTCATCCGGAGTCAGGCACGGAGTGCCCGCACCGGACAGGTCTCGGGATGCTGGCCGTAAATTCAGCGACGGCTCCTCAGGTCATTTAGGATGGTGATCTCGATGGGAGGAGCATCCAACCGGTGCCGCGGTTCGGATGCACGACCCGTTGGTTGATTCGAAGGACGTGGATGCCGCGGGTGTCGAGCACGCAGCGGCGTTATCGGATCTGTCCGGGTGCAACGGCATCAGCCTGCATTGCCCCCTCGCCGACGAGACGCGAGATCTGGTCGATGACGAGTTCCGTGGCGTCTTCCATCTCATCGCTCCTGCCTAGGAGCCGCCTTGCCTTCCCGAGCGCCGATCGGAGTACTGGACGTCACCTTGCTCCACGGCCAGAATATTGCTGGATAGGAGATCGGGTCACCGCAGGTAGACGACCCAGATAATGAGGGCAATGAGGCCGAGTTGAGCCATAACGACAAGCGCCTTGTTCGGACGCGAGAGCCGCTGGAACCACGTCCGGATGTGCGCTGCCCACGCGATAACCTGCCCCATCAGTCGTGCCGCCCAATCGAACTCGAGGGAGAGCAGCCCGAGAGCTACGAGCAGCAGCGGGAGCCCCGCCTCGGGGACTGGCACGAGCACGAGCAACCCGGCGACCGATTTCCCTTTGATTCATTGATGCTTGGGTGGCCCGTCCCATGGGACACCTTCAGCATGGTGCCGCAACATTAAACCGCTATGAATGCGACCAATGTCGTGGCTGCTCATGGCATCCATATGAGCGTCTCTGCCAAACTGAGTCGGAGGGGAAGACTCGTCTTCAGCTCATATCTTGGAGGAAACGGCGAGAAACCGATCATTGTTGAGGCAGCTGCGGTTCGTGAGAACTTCGTGACGAAGCTTCTGTAGCCCCGCCATCGATGAGGAGCTGCCGGAGGAGGCGAGCAATGTTGAGGATGTCGTATTCGTCGTTGGACTGCAGGCGCTGTTCCAGATCGTGCAGTACGCGCAGGAACAGCTGGCGACTTTCCATGGAATTGAAGCTTTTTAGAGGAGGGGCAGAACTCCTCCAGGAGCCGAGGGGCCCGGACAGGTTGTAGGCCATTCGGTAGTACTCCACGAAACCTCGGTACTCCTGACTGTAGAGCGTCATGATAGCCAAGACGCTGTCATTGAGGAGCTCCGGTCGGTGGACCGGCTTGCCACCTCGCATGTACCGAGCGCACTTCTCCCTGATGACCGCACGCGGGATCTTCAAGATGGAAATGGGCTTTGGTCCCATGGTCTCAAGCATGGCGCCCGCAACAACAGGTCCCAGGTAGTGCCGAGGACGGTGAAGAGCCGTTCGCTCTCGGAACAGGACCCACCAACGTGTCTTCGCTTCTCCTGTGTCCGCATCACGGGGTCGTCTGGCTAACCGCGCTCGCCATGGGACCGGCAGCCGCGAGGGCGGCCGCCCGGCCAAGATAGGGCACCGGCGTATCGTTTGTGCCAAAATATCCGCGGCTTGCCAGGTAGCTGTAAAAGTCGCGCACATAGAGGTACTGGTCCGGCTCGAAGGCGTTGTTGTTCGGGGGAACCGCGCTCGATGTGCCGCCCAGCGCCAACAACGTTCGCCCCAGGACGCCGTGCTCGGACTTGGTTGCCCCAATCTGGTAGGCGTACTTGACCAACGTGGGCTGTCCTACTTCGGCAAATTCGCGCGCCGCCGTCATGTAGGCTGCCGTGTAGATCGTCCCGACGCCCACCATCGCCTGCAAATAGACCGCGCGGTTTGTGAGCTGCACGGAGCGAACCGCGAACGAGTCGACCAGACTGCGGGCTCCGATCGACTCCAGGAAGTCGACGTGATACTGCTCCTGGGCGAGGGATGCCTGCACGATTGACAGGGCCAGGGGGGAGAAGGCGAGCTGACCGGCGTAGGTAGTCGCTGCCGCCGTATGGATGGCCACCAGGAGGCGCTCAGCCGTGTCTAGGATGTTCAGGATGTCCTGGATCGACTCGGGAGTATAGGTGCCCTTGACCGGAGGAAAAAACGGAAACTCCAGCCGCCCAGTTTGCGAACTCCCGTCTGCAGCAGCGCTTGCAGGCAGGACAGCCAGGGCGAGCCCCGCTCCTGTTGCGAGGAGCCGGGCTCGGCTCACGCGAGCCGTGAGGTACTGGCCCAAGGCGCCTTCTTCGCTTCTCTGCTCCTTCTCATCCATCTCCTTGCTCCTCTCTGCTCCGTCGGGTTAGACGCGAGTCTGCTCCGGCTGGGGCGCTACTCTGTTCCACTTGTACAGGCATAGCATGCACCTCTGGAGTGTCCCCGTCAAGCGCTCAAGGGTGCGTATAACTGTGCCACAGGTGGTACGACAAATGGTGCGTGTAACAGGAAGAGAGTGTTGAAAAAGGCTGGGCGTAAACTGGAAGCATTCGGTTGAGGGTGTTCATCGTCGACGGAGTGCCTCCCCATGCTCGGTCCAGTCAAGTCCCGCGATCTCGATCGTCCCGTTCTCGCCTCCCTGGAAACACTGGTTCCCCAGGATCACTTCTATCGCCGCCTGGAGCAGGTGCTGGATCTGTCCTTTGTCCGGGACTGGGTTGCAGCCTGCTATGCCGAGGCCGGGCGGCCAAGCGTCGATCCGATCGTGTTCTTCAAACTCCAGATTGTGATGCTGGTGGAGGGACACCCAGAGGGTACCCGCTCCGAGCGCAAACTCATCGAGCTTGCCAGCCTCAACCTGGCCCATCGCTGGGCGACCGCTGCGCGGTACCCGCTGGAACGACGAGCCCTTGCCCGACTACTCCACCCTGACCAGGATCCGACAACGCCTGGGGCTGCCCATCTTCCGTCGCTTCTTCGAGCACATTGTTGACCTGTGTGATCAGGCAGGGTTGGTCTGGGGCAAGGAGCTGTACTTTGATGCGACGAAGGTGCAAGCCAACGCCGCACTCGACTCGCTGCAGCCTCGCTTTGCCGTCGATGAGCATCTGCGGGAGCTCTTTGCCACCGACCGCGAAGAGCCGGAGAGCGACGCCCAGCCCACGACGAATGACCAGCCGCCGATGCCGCTGCACCCAGATGCTCCGGCCGAGCTCGAGGAGCAGAATGCCGATCGCCATGACTGGATCGCCGAGGAGGGAGAGCCGCCACGAGCTATCCAGCGGCACGCCGATCGCCGGACTGCTGACTTCCGCATGAGCACCACGGATCCTGATGCCACCGTGATGCGAGCCAGCCTGGGTGGACCAACCAAGCTCGGCTACCAGGTCCATGAGGTCATCGATGGCGGACGAGCGCGCATCATCCTCTCGGTCCTGGTCACACCGGGTGAGGTCATGGAGAACCAGGTGATGCTGGATCTGTTGTGGCACACCTGCTTCCGACAGCAGCGCTGGCCCGATCAGGTCACCGCTGATACCACCTATGGCACCATCGAGAGTATCGTGCCCATCGAGGATGCGGGCATCTCGGCCTATCTGCCCCTTCCCGATTGGGACCAGCGAACCCCCTACTTTGGAGTCTCCCGCTTCGTCTACGATCCGGATACCGATACCTACCAGTGCCCGAACGGACAGACCCTCCGGCGGGAGACCGCCAGGTACACCGAGGGCACGATCGTCTACCGCACGGATCGTGGCGTCTGTGCTGCCTGTCCCCTCAAGCCCCAGTGCACCTCCAGTACCGAGGGACGACGCATCCACCGCAGGATCGATGAGGACTATCTCGATCGAGTCCGGGCTTATCACCAGACCGAGCCTTACCAGAAGGCGATGCGCAAGCGGACGGTCTGGGTGGAGCCAATCTTCGCGGAAGCCAAGGTGTGGCATGGCATGCGACGATTCCGACTCCGACGGCTGTGGCGCGTGTCGACCGAGGCGCTGATGATCGCCTCGGTGCAGAACCTCAAGCGGCTCCTCAACCCACCACGATCGGGGCGGACGCCAGCGTCGGGGATGGCCGCTCCTGCTCCGCATCGGCAGGGAGCATCATCGCAACTGGTCCGTATCCTGTCCGTCGCCTTTGAGGCAATGGAGGTCCTGATGGCGAGATCGAGCGCAGCGGTGCCGCCTCACTCTGCTCTCTGACCCTCGCGCTTCGTTTTTCAACAGTCTCAGGAAGTTATGCGAGCCAAGAGGAGGTGGACAGCATGACGCCGTCACCGGTGCGCCGGTGCGTGAAGTAATGGATCCCCTATGGTCTCTCGGCCAAGATCGTGTCGAGGTCGCCGAGACCACTGACCCTGATGCTGGACCCAGCATCGTTCGGTCTCCTCTGAATGATCCGGTTGGCCCACGGACCGGCGGCAGCCAGGATAGCGTCGCGGCCCGGGTAGGGGACCGGTGGTCCGGTACCACCCCAGAGCCCCAGCCCCTTCAAGGCATCCAGCCCATCCCGCGTGTACAGGAACAAGTCCGTCTCAAAGGCATTCGGGAGGCTCGGATTACCGGCCGCCGAGCGCACGCTCTGGACTGACTCGGCTTCCCGAGCAGCGAGCTGGGCCATCCACTTGGCGAGGACCGGTTGACCGAGCTCGGCGAACTCCCGGGTTGCCGTGATAAACATCGACATGGTAACCACCGAGGTGGCGAGCTGGATTTTCGGGAGCAGCGTGGGATCGGAGAGGCCCACGGTCGCGGTTGTGGTCACGGGGATAGCGCCGATGGATGCCAAGAAATCGATCTCATACTGGAATCGTGCTAAGCCGACCTGTTGACTGGTCAAGGCAGGCCCCGAGACGAGACCATGGGTGACAGTGTAGTAGACGGCATCCGCCACCAGATATCTCGTCGTGACCACGGCGTTGAGGATGTCCTGAATCTGTTCGGTCGTATAGCTGCCCTGCACCGGGGGAAAGTACGGGAAGGAGAGGCGTCCGGTCCCTGGATTTGTGTCTGCAGCTACCGCTGTTGGCACAAGAGCAGCGGCAAGCCCTGCTCCAGCTGCCGTGAGAAGCTGCATCCTGCTGAGTTTGAGCTGTACACGCGTATCGCTCGGTGTCTCGTCCTCGTCCACGATGTGCTCCTTTCCTTCTCGTGCAGGCCTAGCATGCCTGTCTGGAGCGCTCCCGTCAAGTGATTCTTGGAAGGGCGTCCCGTGGGTCAGGTTCGAACTGGTTCTGGTGTTGGGATGAGCCCGACCTGTTGCATGAACCCCAGCTCATCCTCGGTCCGCCACCACTCCACGATCCTTCCATCTGCCACACGAAATATCTCGATCCCGGTGAACGAGGCGTGCTTGCCGGTTGGAGGGATGCCAAGGAACTCGCCCTGGAGGGTACCGGAGTGGGTGTGCCGGGCGACTACTTTGTCCCCTTCGGCGATCATGTCCTCAATAGTGGTGTGCTGGTCGGGGAAGGCAGCCACGATGGCGGCCCTGAGCTGCAGCATGCCCTCCCGAGTCGGCTCCTGTCCCGGGAACGGGTTATGGGCGATGAAGCAGTCAGTCAGTAGGCTGTCCAGCGCAGCGGGATCCCCCTGATTGAAGCTTTCAAAGAACTGACGAATGACGGCTTTGTTCTCTTCTGCTGACATACGGTCCTCCTTTCCTCTTGGGAGCGAGTGACGTGGTTACACGCTTGCCTGTTCCGCTGTTGGGACGACGCCCAGCTGCTGCATCAGACTGAGCTGATCGACGACCGTCCAGTGGTCGGTGATTGTGCCATTCTTCACCTGCAGAATGTCGATCGCTCCAAACGACCCCTGCTTGTTCGTGGGAGGAATCCCGAAGAACTCGCCGGTCTGCCTGCCATGGAAAGTCTTGCGGGTTACCACGTTGTTCCCCTCGGCTACCTGGTCCTCAATCGTGACGTGGAAGTCCGAGAAAACGTTGTGGAACATGCCGAAGAGCTGCTTCACTCCCTCCCGATTGGCAGGAAAGCCTGGGAGCGCGCTGTGATCGACAAAGGTCTCGGCAAAGTGCTCATCGACAAGATCCAGCTTGTTCTGGGAGATCATCTCCTCGTTGACACGGCGACTGACGGCCTTGTTCTCTTCTGCTGACATGGTGCGCTCCTACTGGGGATCGAAGTGGAGGCGGATAGAATACGTGGTCAGTGCGAACGTTCCCTGGAAGGTCCCCTCGCCGTGCAGGCCTGCCAAACCACCGGATCCGCTCACCACGAATGATCCCTCGGCGACGCCGGTGCTGGCCACCCCCGTCGCCCAAAAGCTGTCGGCGTAGGGCCCGGTTCGGCCCTCCACCGTGCAGGTGCAGCTGTCCGACCCGCGGAGATTCTGGCTGCCGTCGGCATGGGTGATGACGGTGCCGGTCTCCGTGTACGCTCCCGAGATGGCGCCGGTGAAGAAGCCCGCATCGGTGTAGGTAATGATGCTGTTCCCATCCGCCTGGCGAGAGCTCGTGACCTGGAAGCTTCCTGGGGTGACGGTGATCGTCCCTGTTCCGACGACCGGCGTGGTGGCACCGGCCGGGTACGCGACACCAAGGGACAGAAGGAGTGCTGCGGTGAGAGCAACGAGGCGTGTTCGCATAGTGATCCTCCTTTCCTGTGTTCCGGATACAGCATGCCTCTCTGAGGCCCGCTCGTCAAGATGCACGAGCGAACGGTACGCATAACCGTGTAGCGCTTGCTATGACAGTATCTACGCGTAACCGGGGGGAGCTCGGCGGCGCGAGACCGGCCAGAAATTGCACTATGATGGTGTTCGGTCGCGTGGCCGCAGCCGGGCGTCGGATAAAGGCTTCGCGATAACCACCACGAGCCAAGGAGGGAGAGCAATGATCGTCTTGCGCTTCAAGGTACAGTGCCGGCCGGAGAAAGCCGACGAGGTGATGGCCGCGTTGGCGGAGGTTGTCGCTCCGGCCCGAGCAGTGGCGGGCGTGATCAGCTTCGACATCGCCAGGGACCTCACTGACCCGAACGCATTCATTGCCACGGAGGTGTTCGAGGATCAGGAAGCGCGTGAGCGCCAGGAGTCTATGCCGCAAGTCGGGAAGGTCATGGCGTTGCTCCCTGAAGCGCTTGCCGCCCCACCGGAGGCGACGGTCTTCCACGTCTCGTCTTCCGAGCAGGCAATGGCCTGACAGTGAGGTAGGCGCTCGAACGCCCGAAAAGACCGGGCCACAGCATGACCCGGTCCCGTTGGCTCCTGAGCGCCTACTTAGATCCGCATGGCCATCAGCGCCGCATGCTGCGTCGGGGTGTGCTGCGTGGTTCCGGGGACGAAGGACGATGCCAGCGCCCCGAGCGTCGCGGTCATCAGGATGGTCGAGAGGAACAGTCGCTTCATGCTGTGAACTCCTTTCATGCTTGTAGCTGCTAGGGTGGCGCCTGCCCTTGGAAGGGTCTGTCAGCGCGGCGACAAAAGGAGTGTGAAGTTTTTCACACGTTGAAGGCTGCCACGGCAAGCGCCAAGCTGCCTTTATGGCTTGTATAAGCCAAGAAAGCTATTGACGGTTACATATACGGCAGTTATGCGAAACGTCCGGGTAGCGGATCAGGCTGGAGCAGGGACGTGGGGATCGGACCGACTTCAGCACCGGTCATTGCACGAGTCCGACACATTCCCGCTCAGCCCCGTCTGCTCAAGCGTGGCTTCCACCAGAGGACGATCCTGCATGTCGCTGGGTTGCGAGACACCGTGAGCCGCCAGCATCGCCGCCGGCTTCTCGTCTTACCGTGGTCAGACGCTTACTTGTTCGTCAGGACGCACCCATTATGGTAATTGCTCCACTCCTGCTGCAGCTCATAGTGGACGCCGTTGATGATCTGATTGTAGTGCGCGCCTGTACCGGCGCCGAGCTGGGTGCCAAAACGCCAGGCACACTGCCAGGGTCACAACCGCGACAAGACCCAAGAGAGCATCGCTTGATCGAAGAATCGCCGGTTCAGGCCTCCCCGGAGGGCCCGCGCAGGGAGGGGCTGAAGGGTGGTGGATCGCCCCCAGCATCGAGCGGCCGCCGGGCTGAGACCACGCGGCAGCACATGGCTCACTATTGCGGTGGCGCTACTCTTCGGCGGCGCACTATGTGTGACGGCACACGCCTCCGTCTCAGCGCATCCGCAGGCAGCAGCGCTCCCCACGCTGCGCCTGGACTACTACTCCTTCATCGGCGCGCCGGGCACGGTGGGTCTGGCGTTGAGCCTTGATCCTGCCCACATCTCGGCGGACTACGAGCTGTCCCTGCTCGTTGATGCCAACCTGGTGCACATCCTGCCCGATGACACGGTCAAGCCGGACCTTGCGACCTTTACGATCAGCAGGAATCACCTGACCTACACCTTCACCATCCGGAAGAATGCTCGCTTCTCCAACGGCCATGCTGTCACATGACGACAATCCACCTTGCGGCAGCGACGAGGAAACCCAGGCCCGAGCCCGGAGTGAGAGCCTCGCATGAGCACACCCTCGTTCGTCACTGCTACGCTGGTAGCATCGTTGGTGACCGCCGCGAAGTGCTGTGTCAGAGCAGCGACGCCAGCAGTCTTGACGCTGCCGTATGCTGGATATAAGATGGCGCTGGCTGACGGGTTGCGCGGCCCTCAACCGACGGCAGCGTGGAAAGGGAGGATGCACCATGCACGCTCGCTCCGTTCTAGCGATTGCCACAACCATGATCGTCGCACTCGGCGCTGGTGGACCGCAGCACGCCTCCTCGGCGCTCGCGTTCGGCCTAGTCAGCAAGACCAAGCTGGTGTATCAGGCACCGTGGAGCCAGGGAGCGGGAGGATGGAGCTTTGCAGCAGATCCGCATTTTGCCGTAGCGAGCGGGGTGCTGAGCTACGACGGCACCGGAAGTACCCAGACCCTCGCGCCCTTCCGGACCACACGACTGCCGAACTTTGCGGTGCAAGCGACGATTCGGGGCGTGTCGCCCGGCGTCTCATCCGAGGTGATCAAGGCTCAGCGCTTGTCCCTGGGCTAGGGTCCATCAGGACCAATGACCTGCATCGGTTCACGGGTATCGGGATCTGGAGTAGTTACTACAAGATCGAAGTCAAGGACTTCAAGGTCTTTGCGCTCGGGCGCAGCCGAGTTCGGAACGCTATTAACGTGGATGCGCTCCGCGCCTTGACGGCGCAGCAGGCAGAAGTGCCGACCGGCATGGCGCGCAGCTTCTGGCACGGATCCAGCAATGCGGAATTTGCGCGGCTCAATCAGATGGATCTTGCCGCAGTCCAGAGCAAGGGGCGAATCGCCTCCTACCGCGTGCACTACACGCGATCGGCACAGGAGGGCATCTTCGAGATCCGCAACGTGGTGGGTGCGTACACGATTCCCAGTGGGGCGCAGTGGGGCTATAACCTGACGGTGCAACTCGGTCTCCAGGGCAGCCAGGGATCGCAGAATTTCCGGCAGCTGACGGTTGGGGATATCGGCGACGAACGCACGGCATTCAGCTCCGATCAACCCTATCGCGGTCGGACGGTTACCCTCACGGTGATCGATTTTCGGCGGGGCAACTACTCGGTGTACGTCCAAGCAGCCGCCTACGCCGGCACAATCCAGCCGGACCAACAGCTCAGCCTGACCATCCAGCTCGCCCAACTGGTTGACCGGCGGATTCAGCAAGCACCGTAAAGGGATACCGGCTGGGGATGCGCTGCTCTGCCTCGGCCGCGAAAGCACAGGTTCTCCGCGTCGCCTCTAACCAGGTGCGATCAAGCGTCAGGACGGCTCGTCTCACGGCGTCATCCGCATCGACCTGGAAGCAGAGGTTGATGGCCTCCTGGAAGCCGCCGGGCTTGTCTCAGTTCCCCCAAACCAGCGGAAGTACTCTCCCGTTCGAAGCTTGCTCCAGCGTTGCGAGAGGGAGCAAAGTGCCAATCCGGCTAATAGCGGGCCATTCTCTCCCTCGCTCCATTCCGCCGGCAGGCGGACGATTCGTGTTCAGTCACCAGGTGTGGAACACCTAGCTATTCGCCTACCTCAACCGCGGAGTCGGGCAGCATTCCCCACTCGACCCAGGAACCGTAGTACACGCGGACATCGGGGTAGCCGAGCAGATACGTCAGCACAAACCACGCCTGGCTCGCGCGATTGCCGATGGTGCAGTAGGTGATGACCGAGCGATCGGCGGTGACCCCCTTCCCCTCAAACAA
>Ga0207416_1004682_pt1 | contig 11593 bp, 10 predicted proteins | sample PaiPotPPM11metaG_FD_184107 | JGI IMG/M metagenome (GOLD analysis project Ga0207416, IMG submission 184107) | Iron sulfur acid spring bacterial and archeal communities from Banff, Canada, to study Microbial Dark Matter (Phase II) - Paint Pots PPM... ...
ATACCGGAGCGGTGCGGCAGCGCGGCTACGAATGTGCCGGCGACCTTCACGTCGCCGTCTTGATCGGCGGCCTGTACCTTGCCCGCGATATATCCCTGGCCGTCTTGCTCGTATTTTTCGGTGATTGTGCCGGTGCAGGTGATCACGTCGTCCAGGTGTGTCATACCCTTGAAACGCACGCCGAATTTCTTCAGCGCCGTCGGCCCGACATAGTCGCTCAACATTTGTCCGACAAAACCCATGATCAACATGCCATGCGCGATGATGCCGCCGACGCCGATCAACTCGCCCATTTTGGGATTAGTATGAAGCGGGTTGAAGTCGCCGGACGCGCCAGCGTAGCGCACGAGTTGCTGCTGCGTCACTCCGCCTTTAGTGAGTTTCGGAATGGCGTCACCGACCTGCACATCCTCATAATAATTTTTTGCCGGAGCGGCAATATTGGTTGTCATGATCTATCCTCTCTTCTGGGCGCGATAAATCGGCTTTGGGCGCGATAAATCTGGCCCCTACTCGCGCACGATGACCACTTCACGCGCCTTCAAAACTGGCTCGCCGCGCTGATTCGTGTAGCGCGTCTCCATCGTCACGATATCCATTGAGCCGCCGCTGCCCTGGCGCGTCTTGCCGTCCGCAATTGTTGTGATGCCCGTCAATACATCGCCTGGCTGGATTTGCGCGAGATATTCGTATTCTTCCTCGCCGTGCAGGATGCGCATGACATTGAGGCCCAGGCCGAGCAGTTCGCCGCCGAGATTGGTATTACCCCAGAAGCCAAACATCGTCGCCGCGGTGGGAAAAAGCGGCACGTCGGCATAGCCCGCCTCTTGCGCCGCCGCGCGGCTCTGATAGATCGGGTTATCGTCGCCGATGGCAATCGCCAGTTCGCGTATCTTGCCGCGCTCAACCTCGATGGTGAACGGCGCGAAGCTGTGTCCTATCTTACTTTTGTCGAACATTGACAAAGGTTCTCCTTTGCTTGAACTACCAGACGTCGTGGTATGTCAACAGTATGTGGCGTGGAGAGGGGAATTGTCAAGCGTAACGTCGTAGAGGTTCTTCGTCCTTGAGGGGGAAAGTCAGGGAAAACTGGTGAGAGCAAGAGAAGAAATGGTGTGTCCTTCGTTGAACTTGGTAGAAAATCAACGCCCCAAGTCACGGAGGACAAACCTTGACAAACCAGCATACCACAGAAGAAACGGCCCCCATCGAAGGCATTCTGGTGCCGTTAGACTTGCCCGAACTGCATATCCTGTCACAAACGGTGCAGCCTGACGGCACCATTCGGATCGAAGCGATGGCGACCAGCACCCAGGCGAGTTGCCCACGTTGCCAGCAAAGGTGTGTGAAGATTCATGATACCCGCGGGAGAAAGAAGCGAGATATCGCCTTGCGAGAGCATCGGGTGCAACTCCTGGTGTACAAACGCCGCTTCCACTGTCTGACCTGCCGCAAAAGCTTTACGGAACCTGATGAGGCCTGTGGAAGAAGAAAGCGCACGGCGGCCCGCTTGCGCGAAGCGCTAGGCAAACAGGCGTACACGCAGCCCGTGGAGCATGTGGCCAAGGCGGCAGGGGTGGGGTCGCGTTTTGTGCGCGAGTGCTTCGAGGGCGTGGCGGCGGCGGAACTCGAGCGCAGAGGCATGAGCCTGAATGAACAGCAACCGCTTGCCACCCCGCGTTTTCTGGGCATTGATGAATTTGCCCGGCGCAAAGGGCATGTCTATGAGACGATTCTCTGCGATTTGGAAGCGCGGCGGGTGATCGAGGTGAGTGCTGGACGCAAGCTCGACGAGGTCGCGACCCTGCTGGAGCGGCTCAGGGATCCTGATGCGGTCGAAGCGGTGAGCATGGATAGGAGTGCGTCCTTTCGCCCAGCGGTGCAACTCTGCTTGCCCAAAGCGCAAATTGTGGTCGATCATTTCCCTGTGATTCAGCATATCATGAAAGCGTTCAAAAAAGTCCTCCAGAGTTGGGCTCACAAAAAAGAGAGCAAAGTGTTGCTGGAAGGCAAGCAGCACCTTTTCCTGCGAGCCAAAGAAGAGCTGAGCGAGGAGCAAACGCAAGAACGGTTGCTCATTGGAGCGCGCCTTCCCCTGTTGGAAGTGGCGTGGCAACTGAAAGAGGAACTGCGTTCCTGGTATGCCACTGCGACGGCCGCGACGGCCGCACAGGGCTTAGATGACTGGATTGAGCGGGTGCACACGCTGGGTGCTGAGCCCTTACGCAAAGCGCTCTCAGCTTTCAAGAACTGGCGATCGGAAATTTTGGCCTTTTTTCAGTTTTTGCCCACGCGCCTGTCCAATGGCTTTGTCGAAGGCAAAAACAACCGCACCAAAGCCATGATGCGGCAAGCCTATGGCTATCGCAATCGTTGCCATCTTCGCTTGCGGATTTTACTCGAGGAGGTTGCATGAATTTTTCACCACTTTCCCCCTCAAGGACGGAGACCCGTCGTAGAGTCGTAGAGGGCAGAGATGGAAACCCGCTCCAGAGCATTTTTTTTGATTTTGCGAAAAATTCACCACATGTATGCTTGACTTTTTAGAAATTATTGTGCATAATATGATTGTAACTTGTGAAACAAGCATAAGAGAAGCTATAGATGCCTATGCTTACCTGCAACATTCATCGCTGTTAGCAAGTTTCACAATAGATAGGCGCACGCGACGCTGGGAGAGCGTAAGCGTCACCCGTCTACCCGTCTACCCGTCTACCCGTCTACCCGTCTACCCGTCTACCCGTCTACCCGTCGTGGGCCTATGGCGAAGCGAGACAGTATGAAGAAAGGAGGGAAACGAAAAATATCTCCAGGAAGTTTGTGTAGTGCGTTTTGGTCTATTCACCAGCTAAAAGAAAAGCACGTCGCCCTGAACAAGATTGGACCCTTCGACAGGGCGTCATGAGCGGAAGTCACCGCATGTTCATAGTATAACATAGCGGCCTGACTTTTCAGCAAGAGAAAGGAAAAAGCTTCATGTTACAGTTTAAGAATTGGATGAGGATAGTAACTCTTCTCATCCTTATTTCAACCGTTTCAATTGCACTGCAACCCTACGCAAGTGCTGCGAGCAAATCTACCTCCTCTCCTAAATTAGCACAAGGAATCTCGCATTCAACGTGTCTTCAACCTCCTAAGAACATTGACCTGACGAAGCTCTCTGATGCACAGCTACAAGTCTATGGCCTTCCCACCCACAGGGTTATTGATGAGCAGCCGAAAACATGGTCCCGCCTCCTCTCACATGGATTGCGACGAACGTGTGGATCATCTCCAGATACGAAACACTCTACTCATAAGCTAGTTAGCCCAAATGCTACCCATTGTGGAGGAACGCCCGGTGATATGTGTCCAAATACCATTTGGGCCGGAAATCAGGATGTTGGATCGCGAGGAACCTATCGAGAAGCGGAAGCCGAATTTAGTGTACCTAATATCCCTGAATCCCCATCAAATGCTGAGGTGTTGATTTGGGCAGGCATCGGTGGCAATGATTACGTAACTCCTTCGTCTGTACTAGTCCAGGCAGGGGTCTTTGAGACACCGCAAGGTAACGGCATATATCATGAGTCCTTCTGGGAGGTTGACCCTGGGACCTCTGGTATCCAGAATTTGCCCCTATGTAGCCTCACGGCAGGTAACGTCGTCTATGTGTACGTCTCATCAAATCCTGATAATAATGGTCAGGATTACTTTTATATGCAGAATGAGACAGCAAATTGCTACAACTCCTACTCCACAGGCAACAAGAGCTATATTTCAGATAGCGCAACTGGAGAATGTATCGTAGAAAGGGAAATAAACATAGAAGCCTATCCTCTGGCAGACTTTGGGACGGCTACATTTGACCATTCCGATGGGTGCGAGATGTTTGACAATAGTACGCAGGTTCTTAACGGCATAGGCAACTTTCCGCACAACTACCTGCAAATCTATAACGACCCAAGTAACCCTAACTCCAATACGATTATGGCAAGTGTAGGTTCTATTTACAACTATGGGTACGACTATAGTGTGTATTGGAAAAGGGGATCGTGATCTGAGGATTCCGAATATCTTCAGAGAAAAAGGCAGCTAGAGAGAGGTTTGTTTCTTTTTGATGCTGTGGAGTTCTCCTCTTACGTTGTAAACAGGCGAGAACTCCACTTCTAAGCATTTTTCTCCTTTTCCAATATGGTTTGGTAACTATTCAGGAGTACTAGCGGGGTTGCGCCGGAAGGGAAAAGCGAGTAGAGTAGGGGTATGACCAGCGAAGAAGAAGTGATCAGGCTGAGACAAGAGAATCAGGGGTTGCGAGAGCGAGTCAAGCTGCTGGAGGAACAAGTGCGCTTGCTGCTGGAAGGCAGGCGTACGCAAGAAGAGCAGGCCAGTACGCAGGCGGCAGCGCAAGAACAGGAGATCGGGCAGCTCAAAGAGCAGGTGCAGCGACTGGAAGAGCGGGTGAAGAAAGACAGCCACAACAGTCACCTGCCGCCGTCATCGGACCGCTTTGGGCGGCAGCCCAGGAGCTTGCGCAAGGCGAGCGGGAAACCAGCAGGAGGACAAGAAGGGCATCCTGGAAGTACGCTACGGCTCTCGCCGACGCCCGATGAAGTGATCGTGCATCCCGTGGAGCAGTGCGCCCACTGTCAGCAGGATCTGCGGGAGGTCGAGAGCCTGCAAGTGGAGCGACGGCAAGTGATCGATTTGCCGCCCAAGCGCCTGGTGGTGATCGAACATCAGGCCGAGCAGAAGCTGTGTCCGCACTGTCAACAGGTCAGCATGGGAAGCTTTCCCGACGGGGTGCGGGCGGCGGTACAGTACAGCGCAGCTTTTGGCGCGGTTGGGGTCTATCTGGTACAGCAGCAGTTCTTGCCCTATGAGCGCGCCTGTGAAGTCATGCAAGACTTGCTGGGGCCGAGCATGAGCGTGGGAACGCTGGCGGCGCTGGTGCAACGCTGCGCGACGGCCTTAGAGCCAGTGGAAGCTGCCCTCAAAGCGGCGCTCGCACGAGTGGGGGTCCTGCATCAAGACGAAACGGGGCTGTATGTGGCCGGCAAACGCTGCTGGCTGCACGTCAGCGCCACCGACCAACTCACGCACTATCAGGTGCATCCCAAACGTGGCACCGCAGCGGTGGAGGCGATCGGCATTCTCGATGGCTTTAAGGGAGTCAGCGTGCATGATGGCTGGAGTTCGTACTGGCACTATTCGTGCCAGCACGCCCTCTGCAATGTCCACCACCTGCGAGAATTGACCTTCTTGCACGAAGCGCAGCATCTGGCCTGGGCCGAGGAAATGAAGACCCTGCTGCTCGACGGCAAAGCGGCGGTGGAGCAGGCGCGCGGGGCCGGGCGGCTCGGTTTGCATCCCACGGAACTGCAGGATTGGCAAGCGAGCTATCTCGAACTGCTGGAAGAGGGCTATCTGACCACGCCACCGGATCCCCCGCCAGAAGCGGGCAAACGCGGACGCCCCAAACAGTCAAGCGCCCGCAATCTGCTCGACCGGCTCGCTACTCACCAGGAGGCCGTTCTCGCCTTCCTGGACAACTTCGCCGTGCCATTTGACAATAGCCAGGCCGAACGCGATATCCGCATGGTCAAGGTGCAACAGAAAGTCTCTGGTTGCTTCCGCTCGCTCTCCGGGGCGCAAGCTTTCTGCCGCATTCGCAGCTATCTTTCCACTTTGCGCAAGCAAGGCATCCCAGTGCTGCTGGCTTTAGAGCAGGCGTTGGCCGGTCATCCCCTCCTTCCGGCTTTCTCGCTCCCCTGAATAGTTACATGGTTTGTTATCAGTATGATGGTACTAAAGAATCAAGATGTAAGGCTTGCTTGACTAAGAGGAGGAAAGCGCTGTTGGGATCGCGGCCATCTGTTTTACTCAACCACAGAAATGGACAGCCCCACACCCATAAATCCATCTCTTGGAGCAGTGTTTTCCCATGATAAAAATAGAGACGGTAAATGAGGTCTCCTGTCGAAGGTGAGCAACTCCTTATTGGTGCAGCAGGAAGTGTATAAGCAGTATGATAAATTTGTTCTGCTGTTACGGCATTTTGTATACTCTTGCTTAATGGAGGAAATTGCCTTGCATAGAGATTTGTGTTGACTCGAACGACTTGAAGTAATGTTGGATCTGTTGCTGAACCTTGTCCGGTTTGGCCTGAAGCACATCCTGAGATGAGCAAAACAAGGAAAAGACCGATACAAATTCCTTGCAGTTTCATTAAAACCTCCTTCATCGGAAATCAGTTAATACATTCCTGATTTACAAGATGCATGAACCCATCCAATTGTGACAAGGTAATGTTACATAAGGGCAAACCTGTAACGCACGATACATCATAGGACTTCTGATCCCCATATTCTTTGTTATCGCCCCAGTCTGTCTTTCCGTTGCAGGAAGTAGCCCGTTAGAAAGCCGAAAACGACGATCATCGCGACCAGCGCGAACCACGCCAGGAACAGGTGTCCGGTATCCTGGCCGTAAGGGAAAGGCGCGGAGACGTTATGCACCTGGCCGAAGCGATCGATGGTTTGATAGCCCATTGGCCCCGGCTGCAGATTCACCGTTGACCCCATGCCGATCATCGACCAGCGCATGGCAATAAACGCTCCGAGTACCTGCGCGAAGCCGCTCAGTTGGAAGACCACGCCGGAGAACAGAATCCGGAATATGAGAATCACCGGGATGATGCTGTTCGCCTGGTCGCTGTTGTCCGTCAAGGACGAGATCAGGAGTCCGATCATCAGGCCGACCAGCGAGGTGAGCGAGAGCGAGATGTAGATTTCCAGCGGGGGCGGCAACATAACGCTTGTCTGAAACGGCGCGACGGCATTGACGGCGATGACCAGTACGGCAACTTGATGAAAGTCACGCCGCCCAGCCCACTCAAACCGGTCACCTATACGGTCGATGGCGCGAGCCGCATCACCAGCATCACCGATGGCAAGGGGCAGGTCACGACGTTCAAGTACGATGCCCTTGATCATCTCACCAAGATCACGTACAATGACGGCAGTAGCATCAGCTATAGCTTTGATAACGAGGGCAACGTGACCAGCGAGGCTGACAACACCGGCACGACCACCTTCAAGTACGATGCCGATAATCGCGTCACAAAGAAGACGCTGCCGGGCGGGCAGACCATCGTCACGGCCTACGATCACGTTGGCAATCTGACCACGTTCACCGATAGCGGCGGCACCGTTACCTATGCCTACACCCCCGTCAACCTGGTCGCCTCCATCACCGAACCGAATGGTTCCCAGACCACGTTCTCCTATAACACCGCCAACGAACGCACCGGAGAGACTTTTCCCAACAAGGTCAGCGTGGACCTGGACTACGACAACGCGGGCCACCTGGACAAAATCATTGCTACCAACAGCAACAACCAGACGCTGATCGATATGCAATATAGCTACCAGTTGCCCAACAGTAGTTCGTTCTCCAACCTGCTGCAAAAGATGTCGTTCCAGGACCCGGTTTACCCCTCCAACGGCACGCTGACCTGGGTCTACAGCTATGACACGATGAGCCGCCTGACGGGCGCGGACCTGCTCAACAGCAACAACCAGGAAGTCACTGATTTCCTCTACACCTATGACAAAGCGGGCAATCGCACGCAGTTCCAGGAAACCGGAAGCAGCACGACTGTCAACTACAGCTACAACGCCGCCGAAGAGCTGGCTTCCAGCACGCAGGGGTCGAAGACGACCACCTACAGCTACGATGCCAACGGCAACCTGACCGGTTCCTCGACCGGCCCGGCCTACAGCTACAATCCCAAGAACCAGACCACCTCCATCGGCACGGACAGTTACACCTACACCGGTACGGATCAGACCGAGCGCGTGCAGGTCAACAACGTGAGCTACGAGTACAGCGGCCTGGGCCTGAGCGCGAAGACGAACAGCAGCGGCACGGACTACTACACGCGCTGTAGCTGCGGCATGCTGATCGGCGAGCGCACCAACACCGGCAAGGAGTACTACTACCTGCTGGACGCGCAGGAGTCGGTGGTGGGCGTGATGGACAGCAGCGGCAACCTGGTCAACGGCTATGTCTACGACCCGTTCGGCAATCTGTTCGAGCAGAACGAGACGGTCGCCAACCCCTGGCAGTACGCCTCTGGCTACCTGGACAGCACAACCGGCCTCTACCACTTCGGCGCGCGCTACTACGACCCCACGCTGGGGAGATGGACGCAGCAGGACCCACTGCCAGGACAGTTGAGCAATCCTGACTCGCTCAACCCGTATCTGTACGTGGATGATAATCCGGTGAATGGGACGGATACGAGCGGGAAGTACACTTTCGCGCAATGGTGGGATGTTACTGGGGCTTGTTTATCATCAGCCGTTATTGCACCGCTTTTAGGTCTTGGTACAGTACTAACACTACTAGCTGCGGCAGCGCCTGAAATACTAGCAGTACTGGGTGTTACAGCACCAGCTTGGTTCCCCTGGGTGATTATAGGAGCGGCAGCTTTTACTATTGGCGTGGTAGTGGGCTGTGCGGCATTCGCCACATTTGGCTATCACTATAGCTGAAGTTGATGCCAAGTGAGCTGCTTGTACAGGCTTATTCTGTCCCAGAAGTCGTTTCTGGGATAGAACAAGCCTGTACAAGCAATTAGTAAGTAAGGATTCCACTTTCCTGTGGAGGAGTTTGCCAGGATAATGTGAAATGAAGGAACATTCGCTTATAAAAATTGTAAGGTAGGGTCTTGCATGTCAAGTCAACGGCACAAAATCATTACTTTTATCGTCTTGTTTGTAGAGTTAGTTGCCTTATTTCTAGCTATTTTTGGCATCTATGTGCGTTTTGCAGGTACAGGCAACCCTGCTGGTGTCATATATATTCTTGTCGGATTCGCTTTGGGGATAGGAGGCTCGATTCCTGGGTTAATTGCTTCCTTGCGAAGAAAGGACAAACTGAAATGGTAAAGAAGAGTTGGTAGTAGGCGTAATGGACAGCAGCGGCAACCTGTTCGAGCAGAACGAGACGGTCGCTAACCCCTGGCAATACGCAAGCTGCTACCTGGACAGCACAACGGGCCTCTACCACTTCGGCGCACGCTACTACGACCCGACGTTGGGGAGATGGACACAAGAGGATCCGGCAGTGCCTAATCTAGCGAGTCCTGATTCACTCAACCGGTATCTGTATGTTGATGACAGCCCGATCAATGGGACAGATCGAAGCGGGAAAGACTTTGTAGGAAACTTGCTTAACTGCGTGGGATGGGCCTTGATCGATATTATTGGATTCTTAGCCGCGTCGTTCATCTTAGTCAATCTTCTTGGGGCACTGGTGGCAGCTATTACAGCACTTAATCCCCTGATAGGGATGTTTGCAGCATTTGCGGTTACTCTTGCATTTGCCATCTTAGAAGGAGGATTAGGCTATGTAACCTATAATGATATCGCGCGTGCCTGTGGATTGCCACAACTGAATATGTGAGTTAGACTCTATCCATAATCAATCCCATTTTTGATTAAATCAAAAATGGGATTGATTATGGATAGAAATTAAACGAAATACTTTACTCGACAGGTGCAAAGGACATAGAAAGCCAAAGCTCTCTAAGCCCGCATACCATTCATGGAGGTGCAAGCATGAAGCTAGAGCAAATAGTTTTCCCTATTCTTTTCTTCGTTGTGTGTTTCCTTCTGGCTATATTTCTCTCCACATTTTTATTTCGGACTTTCCATATTCATCAGTCGTCATTAGCAAAGGGCCTTATGTGGAGTGGCACAATAGTTGCTGTCGTTTCGTTATCAGCCCTAGTTATCGTCAGCGTATATAAGTTAGGGGTACCAGGGGAAATCTTTGTAGGTGTGTTATTCGTGTGCCTAAGTGCTTTCAGTGGCGCATTTGTCTACTTGCGTTACAGGAACAAGTAGCTGTATGACGAGCGTTTACGACTGGAAGCAGGCTAAGGCAGAGAAAAGCTTTCTTTACTCTACTTGCATAGGAGGTTTTTGCATGACACGTCAGAGGCGCAGGGTCATTGGTTTCATACTCCTGCTTGTAGGAATAGCTGCTCTCTTCCTGCTTAGCTTTGGCCTGTACGTGCGTTTCGTAGGTGCAGGGAATCCTGTCGGTTTCAACTATATTCTTGCTGGATGCGTTGTGGCGATGGGAGGCTCTATTCCCGCGAGGTTCATTTCTCGGTAAAGAAAGGACAAACCGAAACTGTAATAAATGAGGGAGGAGTCAGTGGTGGGCGTGATGGACAGCAGCGGCAACCTGGTCAACGGCTATGTCTACGACCCGTTCGGCAATCTGTTCGAGCAGAACGAGACGGTTGCCAACCCCTGGCAGTACGCAAGCGGCTACCTGGACAGCACAACCGGCCTCTACCACTTCGGCGCGCGCTACTACGACCCCACGCTAGGCCGATGGACGCAGCAGGACCCGGTAGCAGGGCAGTTGAGCAATCCTGACTCGCTCAACCCGTATCTGTATGTAAATGATAGTCCGGTGAATAAGACGGATACAAGCGGGAAGGATTGCCTGACTGATTTAATTCTTAATCTAATAGCTCTGGGTATTACCTTTATAGGCGGGGTCTACCTGTTGGGAGCATTCTCTGCTGCGGCTTTAGCTGGAGCTACCATTGCATTTGGAGTGTGGCTCTCAATAGTCCTTCTTCCCATTGCTCTGGCTATAGGAGCATACTTTGTGAGTGAAGCTATATCGGAGTGTTTAGGATACCCTCCTCCGTTTCTTCCTCTCTTTTAACTCTTGTAGCCCTGGTCTCCAACTAATCGAAGATGATGTATCTATCAAGAAAAATCGAAAATTACATCGTTCTTCAATTAGCTGAGAACAGCAGATCTGGGTCAGAAAGCTGATACTTTCTGACCCAGTCCATCGCATTGTCCCAGTGAATTAGGAGGCATTAAATGGCACGAAATGGTTACTTAGCTTTAACGTTAATTGTGTGGTCAATCATTTGGTATATATTTTATTATATACTAACTTATTATAAAGCGGATAATCTGTTAATGATAGTGGTATTCTCAATCTATTTTCTATTATTGATCATCACAATAACGATTATCTATCGCAAGCGAAGATAGCTTGCTACATATTTTGTAGGAGTAGTACTATGCGCCGAGTTGTCTTTAGGCTCAATAATTAGATCACATAAAGACGCTGTCCCGCTTCAGTCGGAACAGAGGAAACTGAAGCAGACACAGCCAAAGGAACAAGAATGAAGCAAGTAAAACAATTGGTGTTTGCTGGATTAACGCTCGCAGCTTCCTTACTAGGAATGCTCAGCCTGGAATTCAGGATTTTGCCGCCGTTCTTCGTATTGATAGCATTCGTTCTAGCCATACCAGCTTTGATAGTGGGCATAAACATCTTAATCGAGCGTTATTTTGGCGATCCGCCCCCTAAGCCAGAGCGGAAGCGGATGAAACAAAGACAGACGAAGGACTGAGCATATATTCACCGGTTCGGCACGCGAAACGCCAGCACGGCGCTGCTGGCGACGAAGAGCAGGGCCGAGACGACGAAGAAGACGATGAAGCTGGTGAGCGTCGGCGCGCCCTGGAAGTTCAGGATCAGGCCGAAGATTGGCGGCGCGGCCCCG
>Ga0207416_1004685_pt1 | contig 11581 bp, 15 predicted proteins | sample PaiPotPPM11metaG_FD_184107 | JGI IMG/M metagenome (GOLD analysis project Ga0207416, IMG submission 184107) | Iron sulfur acid spring bacterial and archeal communities from Banff, Canada, to study Microbial Dark Matter (Phase II) - Paint Pots PPM... ...
CACAATCGCCGGGGTCCAGAGGCGCGAGGCTATCAGCCAGCCTAAAGGTCCTGTCGTGCGGGAAAGTAGGCTAATAACTAGGGGCGCACGTCACGACAATTTGAAGGCCCATTACCAGAATGGCGACCGGAACGGCCCAACGGCGCAATAGGGTGGACACACCAGGTCCCAGGCTCAGACGACGGCGACGACGGAGTGGAGCGCAGCTCGAGCGGACCTCAAATCCGGACCGTTGAGGGCTCATGGCACGCCACCCTGGTGACGGCTAGTTTTCCCAAATAGTCACGGCAGGCCGAGCCAGCACAACTTTGGCATCGGCTACGAGGGCGCGGGTTTGTAAGTTTGCTATTTGCCGGCTGCTTGAGGATGGCTGGGTCGACCGGTCAGGCTTGGCAACTCTGCTTGAAGAGGCCGTAGCCAGCCCGGCGATTCATCAGCCGCCGTAGTTCGCGAGCTGCTACTTTTCGCGCCCGCCACGGTTGCAGCGGATGGATGAGTCCAGAAGGGCTGGCGGCCGCCTCCTGACCGGGGTCGCGGTCGCCGCGGCGCCCCTTGAAGGTTGCCACCTTTCAGCTCGTTTTGGAGATCCCAGCCGTGCGGCCATCGCCGGTTCCGGGTTAGCTCGCTGCGACCCCGGACTTTCCTGACGCGGCCCGGGCGGCCCGCAGATCGACTACGCGCTGCCTCCAGAATGCCAGCCGCTCGGCAAACCGCTGGACCTGTTTCTCGTGGACGAGTACGTCGTGCGACCGCAGGTACGCTTGAGCTGACTCCTGAAGTTCGGGCATGCCAGCGCGGAATCGGCCTACGATTCCTACGGTGAAATTGTAGAGCTCGCTGTACACGACGACCCAGTGCTCAGCGTCCTTGAGATATGGACTAGCTGGGTCTTCGCCCGGCAGTAACAGGGTCTTGGAGACCGACTCCAGGGCGGCCGTCTCGGCAGAGACGTCATGCGGCGGTACGCCAGGTCCAGTCGTGCCATCAGGGCGAGTGGGGTGGGCGCCATTTGTCGGCGTCTCCATTTCAACCTTGGTGCTTTCCCCCCATTCGTGTGGCCTGGTTCGGCCGGGCATCCCGCTGACCACCTGGGAGGAGGACAACCAAAGGGGGACCCAGTACTGTCGGTGAGCTTACCCATTCCCTGGGGTCTTCGAAACAGCGGGCCTGGTAGGAAGCGCCCTGGGCGGTGTTGGTGCCCGTCCGGCGCCCGCGCGGACCTAGCCTTGCAGTGCCGCTGTGCCGGGCAGGGTGAGGGCGAACGTAGCACCGACGCCGGGGAGTGACTCCTCTAGTACCAGCGAGCCGCCCTGGAGCTCGGCGAGCTGGCGGCTGACGGCAAGGCCAAGTCCGACCCCACCCCGACCGTAGAGCTGGCCCTCCACCTGGAAGAACGGCTCAAAGATGCGCGTGCGCGCCTCGGCTGGGACGCCTGGGCCGTGGTCGACCACCCTGACCGTCGGAGGCGTGTCACTGAGACCGTGATCTCGATGGCACCGCCCTTGCCGTGGACGAGCGCGTTGCTGATCAGGTTATCCAGGATAAGCCCCAGGTGGGCCCAGTCGCCGTCGACCATCACCGGCTGCTCTGGCAGTGTCACGATCAGCTCGCCGGACTCGAGCGGCGCGGTCGACCGCCTTAGCGACCGGCCGCCTCAGGTCGAGGGTCGACACCTTGAGGATGACACCGCCGGCGTCGATCCGGGCAGCCAGCAGCATCTGGGTCACGAGCCGCTTGGCCTCCTCCGTTTTGTGGGCAACCAGTTCCAGCGCCGTCCTGGCGCGGGGAGAATCTCCGGGCAGGCTGCCGTCCAACAACAAAGAAACGTAGCCGCCGATGACCGTCAGCGGGGTTCGCAGCTCGTGCGCCGCAACCTTGACCAGAGACGCCCTGGCGCTCGCGACTTCCGCCTCGGCACGTGCCTGCGCCACATCCGCACGCATCCGGGCCGGCTTGATCACGCCGGCCAGGCGCGCCACCAGTTCGCGGGCCGTAAACGGCTCGATCAGGTAATCGTCCACCCCCTCCTCGAACGCCTCGATGGAAACCTCCTCGTTGGACAGCGCCGAGAACATCACCACGGGCAGATCCCGGGTGGAGGACTCCGAACGCAACTCCCGCAGCAATGTCAAGCCGTTCTTACCGGGCATCATCGCGTCGGCCAGCACCAGGTCGGGCGGCCGAGTGCGCACCGCCACCAGGGCTTCGACGCGGTCATTCGCAGTCTCCACATCCCAGTGCTGATCGAGTAGGCCCCGGATGTAGGCACGCACTTCGGGGTTAGCCTCGGCAAGGAGGATACGTCCAACCGGCAGCGTAGCGCTCAGCGAAGCACCCGCTTGGAGCTATGCATTCCCCTCTTGCTCGAAGGCCATGCAGTACCCCACTCCCGGGTGGTTGACCAAGCTGGAGAGGAAGCTGGAGCGGAGACAGCTTGCGCCGGATCCGCCCGATATAAGTCCGGAACTGCTCCGCAGAGACGGACCCCTCCCAGACCTGGCCGAGCAACCCCTTTGACTCGTAATAGCGATTCGTGTTGGCGAGAAAGAACGTCAGCAGTTCCCACTCCCTGCGGCTAAACGACGCCTTCCTGACTCCCTGGCGCACCTCTCGGATCTCGCCGTCGAAGGTCACTCCGCCGATCTGGATCATCGTCGCCGCAGGCAGAACCGACGTGGGAGATGGGCCGCGCAGCTCCGCTTGGATCGCACCCACGAGGGCACCAGGGACGAAGGGTTTTGGCAGGATCTGGTCCACTCCTGCTTCATAGATCGGGCGCGCCTCATCGAAGGATTCATGAAGCATGATCAGCGGGCACCGCGCCATCGACCGAAGGTCGCTGATGGAATCCAGTTCCACGCTTGCGTCCGCGCCCAGACCGACGATTACGACGTCCACGTTCGTCCCGCCGAGATGCTTCCGGCCCTCCTGTACGGTCGCCACGGACTCTGACTGCCCGCCGGCCAGCTGCACTACATGGGCGATCACAGACCGGTAGAACCGGACGGCGGACCTGCGAGAACCGTTGCGCCGACCGCCGCGCTCGGGCACCGGGCTCACGCCACCCAGCCTCGTAGCCGCTCGCCGACTTTCCCGGGCTTCGTCCGGCTCTTCACCTGGCAGTCAAGACTCCCCAGCGGCTGGGCCGGGCTTGGGCACGCGGATCGCCTTCGTGGCTCAGCACGTCCATCGGCGGCCCCGTCCTTTCGCGAAGGGCGGCCAGAACTCCAAACAGATGTTGTCCGCGACCATGAGAACGCTGTCATCTTCGTCTCTTGTTGCCTCTAGTCAGGCGGTTCTTCGGCTCGGAAATGCCGAGTCCCTCGAGCAACATACAAGCCCGACCCAGCGACATGCAGCAACAGCGCTGTCTACAAGGAGCGACAAACGCGAGGCTCCAAGGAGCGGCCCTCCCCGCGCAGCCGACCGACACGGCCAGCGGGCCTAGCTCTGGTTATCGCACCGCTCCGAGCGAAAAGGCCTTGGGCGAGTCCGCGTGGGTTCGCCCTGAGCATGCAAGAGTCCACGGGGGTTGCCGTTAGCGCTGCCGTCAAACTGCCAACAAACGAGTTAAATGTGATAGTGGTGAAAGCCGAATCGAATTCGAAAACTGGCTGGGTCAATTGGTCAGGTCTGGCGACTCTTGGGGCAAACCTGGGTGACCGACTCCTCCTGGTTCTGATCCGATTGCTTCCTGTTCAAGTTGCCCCTGCAGCCGAAAAGTAGGCGACCTGTCCAATCCACGGACGGCACCACTCAGTTGGAAGCACCAGGCTGCGCGCCAGCACCGATATGCTATGATGCAAAGATGCGGAAGGTGCGGACGACGGTAACTCTCGACGAAGACGTACTCCGCTGGGTCCGAGTGCGCGCCGCCCGACAGGGAAAGGGGGACAGCCAGGTCATCGAGGAGTCTCTTCGTCGCGATCTCGGCCTCGATCTCCTCGAGCGACTCTGGGATAAGAACCGTATGGGCGAGGATGACGCCATGCGGCTCGCCATCGAAGCTCAGCACCGAACGAGACCGCGCCGCCGGAAGTGATTGAGAGCCGTTCTCGACCCCAACGTCCTGATTTCCGCGCTCTTGGCACCTACCGGTGTCCCCGCAGCCTTGCTCAGCCGCTGGCTGGATGGGGACTTCGAGCTCGTTGTTTCGGAGCGCCTGCTCGCCGAGCTGCGTCGCGCCCTCGCATACCCAAAGCTCCGCTCGCACGTCTCGGGTGATGAAGCCGAGGCTTTTATCGAGCTGCTGCGAGGAGCCGGTACCATGGCGCACGACGCGGCCTCGCCGGCGCGAATATCGCGTGACCCTGGGGACGACTACCTCCTCGCGCTCGCTAGGTCAAACGTAGCCGTCCTCGTCTCTGGAGACCAAGATCTGCTCGAGGTCAAGGATGCTCCGGTCGAGTCACCTCGATCCTTCATGTCGAAGCTCGCGGCGCGCTGAGGAGCCCCCGACCGGCTGAAGGCGATGGCTGGGTCAATTGGTCAGGTCTGGCAACACTTATGGCTGGCTCCGGCCAGCCAATTTCGGCCGGTCTGCGTCGACTCCTCCCTTAGATGCTGGCCCCGACGAGCTTCATCCCCATCTCCTCGGCAGCGATCCGCTGTCGGGCGTCGAAAGATGCGAAACGATTGATCCCCGCGACCAGCGCTGTGGCGACGTGAATGGCGTCTAACGATCTGTCGCTGGCGGGACGCACCTCGATCGCCCGGAGTCGGATTTCGGGTGTGAGGTCCACGACCTCGCAGTGATCCAGTAGCTCGCGAGCTGCCCCCTGGACAGAAGCGGGGGCGGCCCGCCGGCCCAAGGCGCGACCGATCTCGACCTCACTTACCGACGAGGTCACCATTGGCCGCAGGTCACGTACAAGCCTGACCGCGTTTCGGTGATGCTTGTCACCCGGGGCGAGGAGCGCAACGAATACCGACGAGTCCACGTAAAGGAGGTCGAGCGATTCCTTCTTGCTCACCGGTCTGTGTCACGCTGCTCCTGCAGAGCCTCCGTCAGCCCGAGCTCGGGCAGTCTCCCAAACTCCTTGATGACCTCGTAGAGCCGACCTGGCTTGGCGGGCCGTACCGCGCCGGCTTGGCGCAGACGCTCGAGGCCCTCTGTACGAGGCGGCGGACCAAGGATCGCGACGACGCGGCCACGATCGGTGATCTCCTCAGCCACCCCGGAGGCCGCCACCCGGCGCACGACAAGTGACGCGTTGCGTTGTAACGCACTAATCGGTGTCGACATATGCGTAGTGTAGCACAATGACTTCGAGGAACCGCGACTTCGATTGGGGTTGGGCTTTCGGTGCGGCCGAGTGGAGCTGGAGGCTAAACGTCCCGTACCCGTCGGCTGGGATTGGGGGGGCATAGCCCTACAGAGCTGATCGCGGCGTCTCTAATGAATTCGGGCCCTCGCTTGAAGGCGATGGCTGGGCCAATTGGTCAGATTTGGCAACTCTGCTATCGGACCAGGCTCTCGCAGCCAGGCGAGCACTCCACCGCCTCCTGCACCTCAAATCCATCTCGACAACTGGATTCCCCGGCGTGACGCACGGAGATGTGAGGGAACAAATCACGCGCGATCCGCGCGATCCTACGCTCTGGAACCGGCCGCTGGCGGGCCCACATTAGCCGGACATTGTTGGGCGCACAATCGCGAGCTGCTTTCCGAATATCACGCGCCACTTGCATCCGCTCACCCCGAGCGATAGGCTGCCAGGAGACGCTACATAACCTTGCCGCGACAGAACAGGAAGAGATGTTACTAATCCCCATCCACGTGGAGCCCGCAGATTCACGATTCCGTCCGATTCAGAATGTGCAGGGTCTCGATTGACCAGCTGAACGCCGAATGCGGGCGAGCTTGCCGCGGGCCCGCAGTCATAGGCGAAGAGGAGACTCGATCGGGAATCTCCGCTGATGCCAAATTCCTGATTAGTGCTTCCCTGGACGTCGTTGGCTATCCCCTGGCTAGTTTGAGTGGGGGGTGGCGGTGCTGACACGGCAGACAGCAGCTGGTCCGGGTCCAAATGGGTACCGGCAAGAATGTGCCATTGACAGTGGCCATCTCCGATGTCGATGACCAAAGAAAAGCTCCCCGGTGCCATCTCTTCGACGACGCCAGCCCCAGCGCCAGCCCTCGTGCTCACTTTCAGCGCGCCGCGGAAGATGCCCTGTCCCTTCAGCGCCACAGAGATATTGGCCGTAGTGTATTCGACGGCTCCGCAGTCATAGGCATAAGTCAACTCCCATGGCTCTACCGCTGTAAAAACCGGGGTCTGTATGCCGTGGAACGTTTGGTCGCTGACGTCCAGTAACACGACTGCAGCACTTCGGGCCTGAGGGGAGACTCCAGTTCCTGGTGTCGACAGCGCCGTGGCGGATGCCTCGCCTACGGTGCCAACGCTATTGCCACATCCCGAGAGCAGCATGCTCAAGATTCCGACAACGACAAATCGCCTTCTCACTTATTTGCTATCCGGCGAAGTGAGTCTCGCGACCGTGCGAGCGTGCCGCACCGTGCCTGGACCCACTAGCCGCGACTTCTTCTGAGAACGAGCGTGCCGGCTTGTTGATCGTGTAGCGCTTGCTTCTTTTCGGTAAACGGCTGCATCAGCCAGCCAACGATGGAAAGAAGCGAAAGCTGCTTCCACCAGAAACGCCGGTTTGCCTGGCTCCAAGAAATTCGTCGGCCCGACATGTCCGTCACCCTGATGCCGAAGAGCACTTTGCCCAGGCTGCCACCCAACGGAGAACTCTCCGTGAGAGTGTAGTAGAGCCAGGAGCCAGCCAACCCAATGATCAGCACCAAAACCCTCAGGACCAGCAGCACGGTACCTTCAGACGCAGCCGAAAATAGCGATGGCGGCAGGTTGAAAAAGGCGATCCAGATAATCGGGACCAGGATCACATATAGGAGGAGGTTGTCCGCCCATGCGGCAAGAAATCGTCTTGTCGTGCTCGCGTGCACGAGACCGCCAGGCCGCACGGGCCTCACCGGTTCGTCAGGAACGATCAGGACCGGCGGCAGATCATCGTCCCGGCGCGTCACCCGATCGTACTCCTCATCCTCAGCATTCGACCAAGAGCTTTAACGGCGGAATGACCGGTACGGTCACGCTTAGCAAGCGATCAACTCTGCCTCAATCTGGGTTATCCGTCCTGCGATGGCTTTCAGGGTGAAAGGCTAACCTGCAGACGGAGCTGGGCTAACTGGTCAGAGTTGGCAACTATGCTAGCTGGTTTCGGCGACACTGTTGCTGCGTCCCTCCTGCGTCTGCTGGGCTCCAGCGAAATCGCCATTGGAGCAGCCATCCAATCCGTAGGCCATTAGTCGAAAGCCTCGATACCCCAGGAGCCCTGAACTATAGTGCTCGTGGGGAACGTTGGTGGAAGGGGCACCGCGGGCTATCGAGCGAGTTGCGGCGTGGGCGGCTTTCGCGCTCACATTCGTGTACATCCTTATCCTGGTCGGCTCGCTCCAAGGGGGGTGGACCGGGTACACGAACGCCGTCTTGCTCTTCGCCCAATTAGCTCTCTTCGCCTACATCATGCTTCGGTTCCGGACACTGCTCGGCGATTCAGCTGATGCCAGGCCGGCTCGGGCTAGCATCACCGTCCTAGTCGTTCTGAACGCCGTGAGGACCCTGGCCCTTTCGTCTATCGGGTTCGTGTACGTCGGTGTGAATGGCCCCGAGCTGAGCGGCTTTCCGGTTCTCGGCCTTTACCTCGTGGCGTTTCTTTCTTATGGATTGGCGTTCAGTGCGCTGGCGTGGAGCCTCCGCCGGCTGCCGCATCCACCACCCAGACCATTCCGGGCTTACTGGATCTGGACGTTCGTTACGGCGGCCATGTTCGCCAGCTTCTTCCTCGGCGGGCTGGCCGCCGCCGCGCAAGCCGTTTCGAGCGTTCTCCTCGGGCTCGTCTTCTTGCGGTTGGGCGAGGCTCAAAAGCCGCGATCTGCGTAGCCCGCGGCCGTCCGAAAGACGGGTGGTCTTCGCCCCTGCCGAAGGCGATGGCTGGGTCAACCGTCACGGCTGGCAACTCCGCTGGCCAAGCTCAGCCATGCGCTGAGGTCCTCAAGATAGTCTGGCGGCCATGTCGCCTGGGCCCGCCCGCCTCTTAACGCGAAGAACTCTTGATGAAGCCAGGTTCTTGGGAGCGCGTTGTCGACCGCTTTCCTAGACCTTCTTGCCTCGGAGCCGCACGCCGAGGTAGATAGCTGTAATAACTGGCAGCACCAGGATCAGCCAGAAAAGCCCAGACAAAACAGGCCGACCAACCCCCGGCGCGATCTGGTCGATCGGGCACGTCGAGTTGACGGGCTCGCCGTTGGGTCCGACGTCGAAGGAACAGTTGGCAGAAAGGGACGAGACCAACAAAGCCGCCAAGATAAGACTTCCAATGAGTCCACCAGGCAACAGCAGAGTGCCTATCAGCTTGTCCCTCCGATTCCACGCCTTCGAGAGCCACAGCAAGATCACACCAACCGGCCAAACCAGGGGGAGCAGGACGAGAGCCACGATGTCACGGCCTCCCCTTGTCTCGTGGGACACGGCCAAACTATACGTGGCTTGACTTGAAGGCATTAGCTGGGCTAATCAGGGTTGGCAACTTCTCTGGCGGAGATGGCCGAGGAGTTCGGCAGCTCACTCGGGCGCCTTTTGTCCTTGTATTCGTTGCCTGTGTTCGCCTAATGGCGTTACCTTGCCTGGCGCAATCCGTTTCATCAGCATGAGAGTCGTCGGGATCGTCCTACTGGCGCTTCTCGCCGCTTCCTGCGGAAGTCCGTCCGGCTCTCCGACGGCATTGTCGCCGGCAACGTCCACCACATCATCCACGCCGTTGGCCAGTGCTTCGCCGCAGTCGTACGCTGCCTCTCCGAACAACACAAGTCCCGGCTCGGCCGCGGCGGGGGCCCGTAGCTCGGCAGCCGCAACCTATGACGAGGCCTCGAGCCAGGTCGTTCTCTTTGGTGGCGAGGGTCCGCCTACCACTAACGCCGGGTTCGACTATCTCGGCGACACGTGGGTATGGGACGGTCGCTCCTGGACGCGTGAGGATGCCAAGGGACCCTCTCCGAGATTTGCCGCCACCATGGCCTACGACGCCGCTCGTGGTCAGGTCGTCCTCTTCGCCGGTCTGCCAGCCGGCGACCTCTCCAGCGAGACCTGGACCTGGGATGGTCATGCATGGACGCAGCGCCATCCAGCGGTGAGCCCACCAGCCCGGCAGTTCGCCAGCATGGTTTATGACGCGGCCCGCCGAGTCGTGGTCCTTTTTGGTGGCCAGACCGTCAGCCCCACCACCCCGATTCTCAACGACACCTGGACATGGGATGGGACCAGCTGGACACAGCAGCACCCGGCACGAAGTCCAGCAGCCAGAATCGCGGCTGCCATCACCTACGATTCCGCTCGCGAGCGCGTCGTTCTGTTTGGCGGCGACCCCGGCCAGGGTCAGGCGTTTTCCGGCGGCGATGGCGACACGTGGACGTGGGATGGCGCGAACTGGTCACCAGCCTCACCCGGAGCGAGCCCGCCTCCGCGAGCCTGGGCGGCGCTGGCGTATGACGCTGCCGTCGGAAAGAGCGTGCTCTTCGGCGGTTTGAGCGGCCCTCAGGCCACCCTCATGAATGACACATGGACATGGGACGGAGCCCATTGGGCGCAGCACGGGCCTCCCGGATCGCCACCGCCCCGGCAAGACGCGAGCATGGTGTATGACACCGCCCAGCAAGTTGTCCTTCTATACGGCGGGCAGGGCGCGTCCGAGCCCAACCGTTACCTCGCTGATACGTGGGCGTGGGATGGCGTGGCATGGTCGCCGCGAGGCTGATCAACCTAACGGCACGACGAGGAGGTCGGGGATCCCCTGAATGTCGACCTGCAGGTCAGCAGGGCCCGACGATGGGTGAAGGCGATGGCTGGGTCAATTGGTCAGGTTTGGCAACTCTCGGAGGTCTCTTAAGTCGGCCCCTTGTCGCGTCGCTGACCCGTCTGCTCCTTCTCCATGCGCCGGCCTAAGTCGCCGCCGCTGTTTGCGCAGTCGACACGCGTTCCCAGGCAGCCGACCGCCCAAAGCCGACTGGTTTGACGATCCCTTCCTTGCGCAGGCGAGTCAAGACGAGCCGGATCGTTTCCGTACTCACCCCTAGCACCGCCCGCCGCACATCCTCGATCGTGAACCTTTGCGGGGCCTGCTTGAGAACATACTCACGAACCCGCTCCTGCTTGGTCAGGTCCTTGCCAGAACGCGCCGCCGCGACTCTCTTTTCGAAGGCGTCGTAGGCCTCCGACAGCACCCTGGCTAAGTACTCGATCCATGGCCACGGAGAGTGTCTCGCCTCGAGCCAGTCCCGTTGGGAAGCGCGAAGGGCGTCGTAATAGGAGTTCTTCGTTTCGAAGATTCGTTGTTCGACACTAACGTACCGGGGCACGCCGTAACCCTCTCTGAGAAGCAGGTGGGAGGTCAGGATGCGAGCCACCCTCCCATTGCCATCGGCGAACGGATGGATGGCAAGAAAGTCAAGGATGAAGGCCGCCAGCAGCACGAGCGGATGGGCTGCCTGCTTCTTGCGCGCCTCCTCGTACCGATGGACGAGTTCCGTGAGCATGAATTCTGTCTGCTCCGGAGGTGGCGGTTCGAAGAGGATAGTTCGTGCGCCTCCCTCGTAACTGACGATGAAATTCTGATCGGCCTTCAAGCGGCCGCCATTACCGTCGACATGGCGAAAGAGTTGGCGATGGAGGTGAAGGATGAAAGGTACCGACAGTGCTTCGGCACCTCGGGTTCGCATGATCTCGTCGATTGCGTCCCGGTAGCCGGCAAACTCGCGCTCGTTCCGGTTGCGAAAGCGAGGGGGCTCCGCACTGAGGGCGAGCTTCTGACCTCGACCAGGCTCTACGGTCACACCCTCGATGGCTGACGAGGCGGTAATAGAGGCCACCTTCGTCTCCTCGGCCAATGAGTCCAGCAACTCCGTCAGCTGGTTGCGGTACAGCTCCTCCCGACCGCGCCCGACGTCCGCGCGGTGCAGCAAGACACCCAACCGTGCGGGCTGAGCCGACAGGCTTCGATCTAGGTCAACAAAGCTGTTCATTACACGTAAAGTACCTAATTCAAGGCGGAATTATACACTTAACTCGGAGATTGGTGGCTTCTTTGGGCACATCCAGGTGGATCCGCGATCGACGCTCAGAACGGCAGGAAAGCCTGGGTCAACTAATAGGGCTGGAACAGCGTCGGTCGATCGGATAGTGTTCCACCGAGCCACCGATGGGGAGCACTGAGTCAACAGAGCCTCGAGCCCTATGACCAGAGCGTGCCCCCATCGGCCGGCGAGGAGATGAGACGACTGGTGGGATGGCGTGCCTCGAGCACTGATCTATTAGTTCGACGCGGGTCTCCTCGGGCTCACCACAAATCTCGAGTGGAGGTGAAGTTGAGTGATCTTTGTTGGAGTCGATTGGGCCGAAGCACACCACGACGTCTGTGTCCTGGACGAGGCCGGGGCGGTGCTGGCCAAGCGACGGATCGCGGATGGCCTTGAAGGGGTTCGGCAGCTCCACGCCCTGTTGGC